>OBLU010005173.1_pt1 | contig 11728 bp, 13 predicted proteins | sample 1518681 | NCBI WGS metagenome assembly OBLU01 (sample SAMEA3539304, study PRJEB22396) | soil metagenome | biome: tundra; feature: field; material: soil | place: USA | collected 2010-05 | depth 0.15 m
CTCGGCTCGGGCCGGGCGGCGGCCAGTGCGGCGGCCAGGTCGTCGGCGTCGGCGCACTGGCGCAGGATGCCGACGACGCGGCCCGCCTCTCCCTCGGTCAGGTCCTTAGTCGTGGCGATCGGCGTGCATCGGGCCAGCGCCGCCGTGGCCGTCAGGCGGGCGGCGCGGTCCCACCGGTCCCGGTAGCCGAGCCTGCGGAACTCCCCGTGGATCGCGCCGAGCTGGCGGCCTGTCAGCGGGGCCGCCGCCAGGCGGGCCAGGTGGGCGGCCATCCGCCCCGAGGTGGCCGCGCTCACTGCCGTGGTCCTGGCGCGGTGGGCTGGGGCGGGTCTGGGCGTGTCGGATAGGCCGCGCGGATATGGGAACCGGGCGCCTCTCTGACGGCGGCGTCTATTTGCATATCACGGCGTGCGTGCTGCTGTCGTAGAGCTCCTGCGCGCCGCCCTGGCGGGTGATCACCAGGATGGGCGCCCCCCGCGCGCCTGTCGTTTCCTGCTCGCCCGGATATGGCATCCGGGCGCTTACCGTGTCGGCGCCCGAAACGTAGACGGGCACCAGGCCGTTGGCTGGTTGATTCGCCATGCTGATCACTCCTATTCGGCTGGATCTTCGGCTGTGCGGCTGGGTCTGGTCTGGGTGGTCGTCGTGCTGGCAGTCGGGTTCGTGGTCGGGGCTCTGGTGCATTCCGCCGGGCCAGTCGGTGAGCCACCACGTGTTACCGGCGTGGTGCCATGGCTGGCTGGGTGGCCGGTGGCATTGCGCGGGTCGGCCGTTGTCGCGGACGGTCTTACTGCATCGCTGGTCAGTCATCGAACTTGAACCGTTCGATATCTCTCAAGCGCACAACGGACCCGTATGCGTTGTATAGCGCGTCCGTGAATGCTTGCGCGGCCCTGGCCTTTTGGGCCGAGGTTCTCGGGGTTTGCAGGTTCCCGTATGCCTGCTGGATGCGTTCGCGGTTGGCTTTGCTCGGCTTCTGTGATCCGTTTTCCCATCTGCGGAGGGTTTCCCGGGAGGGGTTGAGTCCGGCGGCCTGCTTGGCGCTGGTGCCTCTTTTGATGGTGTTGAGCTGGCGTAGCTGGGCTTGCCAGCCTTTGGCCTTGTAGGACTTCAGCTTCAGGGCCTCGCGGACGGGGGCCAGGTCCAGGTTGACGCCGCGGCCGAGGTTGACGGCGCGGACACCGCCGGGGCCCTGGAATTCTCCGGCCCATTCAACCTTGGCCTTGACGTCGATCCGGTTGGGGGTGGCGCGGTTGTGTCCCTTGCGCTGGTCGTAGTTGTTGAAACCGGCCAGCAGGGCGTCTAGGAGGTCTTCTATGTCGCCGGGGTCGTAGTCTTCGCTGTCGCCGGACATGGTTACCACTCCTCCGTGCTCTGGGTCTTGAAGCTCTTTAGCAACTTGGCGGGGTCGCCGTCGATCGTGATCACGCTGCGGATGGCTTCGAGGCTGGCGGTGGGTACGACGAGTTCGTCTGTGTGCCGGAGCGCGACGGGTGAGAGTCCGGGGGGGGCGGCTTGCCTGCACTGGTCGGTGACGCGCCATAGGTTGGCGGCGGCCTGGGTGATGATGGCGTGGGCCCAGTCGGTGCGGTGGTTGGAAGACTTCGGCCATATCTGGCGGGGTGTCGCCGACTTCGGGTCAAGCGTGCCGAGCATTACGCTCTTGGCCTGGCTGAATGCTTTCTTGGCGGTGTCGAGCTGGGGGGTTCCGCGGCCGTAGGCGGTCAGTGCGTAGGCGCGGACTTCGGCGCAGAGCCTGCCCCATTCCCATAGCCGGCATGTGGCGTCGGCGGTCCATGAGTCGAGTGCTCCGGCGTCGGGCCAGCGGTCGGCGTGGGCTAGCTCGCGGATTAGTGCCATGGTCGGGGCGGTTATCCAGATTTCGGTGCCGGGCTCGTTCGATGCCAGGGGGCTGGGCATGAGGGGGTCGGTCCACGGGTAGACGTGGACGCGGTAGTAGCCGGGGGCGGGTGCCGGGCCCACGTCGTCCAGGGGGCCGGTGCGGGTGAAGGTGTCGTGCTTCGTGCCGTGGGCGACGGTGACCGAGGTTGCGGCGGCTATCTGGGCGCCGTTGCGGTCTAGGACGGTGACGGGGCCGGTGTAGGGCCGCTGGTAGGCGTAGCCGGGGATGATGCTGGCTGATCCGCCCGTGATGATGCTGAGTAGCGCGTCGTCTTGCCAGGGATGAAACCAGGGGGGTTTGCCTCCGCGGCGTGGTGCGAATGGTCCGGGCTCGAAGCCGGGGCCGACTATGGCGTCGGCGAGCTTGAGCGTGCGGGCGTAGGCGTCGAGCGCGGACGCTGTCTTGTCGGCGGGGTCGGCGGCCGGGGTGGCGTCGAGCGCGTCACAGGCGGCCTTGAGGACGGCCAGGCATTCGGGGCGGTCGAACGGCTTGCGGGTGCTGGCGGCGGCTAGGAACGAGGTTCCGGGGTCGGTGCCGACGTCGGCGGCCGGTGGGCTGGTGGTGGTGTGCACTGGTGGGTTCCCTCGTCTGTTCGCCGTCCGGCTGGCGGCCGGGGTGGCGGCCGAGGAGTTGAACTCCGCGGCCGCGGTGGCGGGTTTCGCGTGGTCGGGTGTGGCGTCGGCGGGGGTGTTGACGGCGGCGCCTGCGGTGTCGGCGGGCCAGCTGGCGAAGGGGTCGGGTGCGGTGGCCTGGTCCTGGTGGTCGTGGTCGTTTCCCTCGCGCGCATGCGTGCGCGTGCGCGTGAGGTTTTGACCCGTGACACCCGTGACACCCGTGTCATTGCAGGTGAGGGTCTGTGTGTCACCCGCGACACCCCCCGTTGGGGTACCCGTGACACCCGTGACACCCGTGACGCCGGGCTCCACCTGGTCTTGGCCTTGCTCGATGGCGGTTAGCCGGATCGCGTAAACCCGGCTGCGGCCGGCCCAACGTGGTGCGAACGCTTGCCACTCGCCACGCCTCCGTCCTGCCGATGGCACGTGGAGTTCCCCGCGGTCGTGCATGTCGGCTAGGGCCAGGCTGGCGCTGCCGGTGATCCCTGCCTGTTTGACGATCGCGTCCCACGTGGTCGGGTAGACGTAGATCCAGGTCTCGTCATGCAGCCCGGAGAGCTTGGGTCGGTGCCGGTCTTTCTCGGTGCCCCATGCGTCGTAGCCGGTCTGGTTGGCCCATGCCGACCGTTCGGCGGACATGGACTCTGCGAGGTCGCGAAGGATCCGCTCGCGGTCGGTCTCGGGGTCGGCTAGGCCGTCTAGGTAGTCGCGTGCTCCGGCCAGGGCGGCGTCCCTGATGCGGGTACCGGTGCCTAGTACGCGGTCGATGGCTTCGGCGCCTGAGACGGCCAGGGCGACCTTTCCGGCCAGGGTGCCGGTTACCCCGCCGGGCGGTGCGTCAAGCTCGGCCAGCGCGGCGGCGTACATCTCGCCCATCTGGTCGACGGACACAGTCTTGATGACTTCGGGGCCTAGCCAGCCGTAGTCAGCTAGGACGGCGGCGGCTAGCGCGCCGGCTTCGTCGTGGCCGCTGGTGAATTCCCCGGAGAGGGTGACGACTCGGGCGGCGACTCCGGCGAACCGTCCGGCGGTCGCGCCGTCGGTGATGGTGCCGTTCCCGGTGGTGAACAGGAATCCTTGCCAGCCGGGTGTCTGGTTGGTTCCCATGCTGCCGCGGGTCTTGGCGGTCTTCCGGCTGGCTCCGAGGCTGAGTGAGTAGGTGAGCCGTGCCCATTCGTCGGCGCCGAAGTCGGCGGTTCCGGTCTCGTCAAGGAACGCGGGGAAGATGCCGAGTTCTCCGAGATGGCGGCCGGTGCCCTTGCTGGTCTGGTCCCAGCTGATCAGCATGCCATCCGGGGGGAATTCGGGGTATCCCCATGCTGAGGCGGCGAGCATGAGCGCGGTGGTTTTGCCCTTGCGGGCGGCGCCGGTGAGTTCCCAGATGCCGGATTGCCGGAGTTTGAGGGGTCCGGCATAGGCGGCACCGATCGAGGCGCCCCACGTGAGGGCGATCTTTGGACGGGCCGCGGCGATGTCGGCTTGGGCCTGCCGGGCGTGGGCCCGGGTGGCGGGGTCGGTGTCCGGCTGGTCCAAGTAGCCGCCGGGCATGGTTTCGGGGATGGGGGCGGGTATGTGGCCGGTGGGCGTGCGGGCGGCCGGGGTGACGGCGGCAGGGTGCTGGGGGGTGTGCCCGTCGTGGGCTAGTTCGGTGATGGCGGCGGCGGCGGCGGTGAGTATCCGCCGGTCGGGTGACAGGCCCATGTTGAGAGCGTCGGCCCATGTGCCAGCGCGGATGTCGTCCCACGCGATGACTGCGCGGGGGCCGTCGCGGGTGGCGGACATGATGGGGGCGGTGATCGATGTCCGGCCGTTCTTGGCTACCGCGATTGACCAGACATACGGGAGCTGGGCTATCAGCCGGTCATCCTGGTACAGGCCGCGGGGGCGGGCGTGGTGCCCGCCGGGGTCGCAGCAGTTTTCGTGTCCGGGTGATCCGGCTGCGGAGTAGCTGAAGTTGAGGGGGCCGTCCGTGGTGACCGGGACGTGCAGCGCGAACGCGGGGTCGCGTTCCTTGCCCTTGCGGAGGGTTATGCCTGCTTCGGACAGTAGCTTGCAGACTTCGGTGGCCTGGTCTTCTGTGACGCTGGGCAGTGCTCCGCGGATGACGTTGGCCAGGATGGCGCGGGGGCGCATGCCGGAGAACTCGGGATCTTGCCCGTCACCTGATGGCGCGGTCAGGTTGCGGCTGGCCGTCTCGCTCATGCGGGCTTGTCCGCGGTGAGCACTGCGGCGGTGAGCACGCGGGGCTTGTCCGGCAGCGGGCGGCTCACCGTGTGCCCCGGACGTGCATAAATGCACGAACGTAGCGTCGTACGCCGGAATAACATGCGTGCTGATGTATCCTCAAGGCGTTGGCCTTTCGGGGTCGACGTCCAGGCTGCCCAGCCAAGACGTGAGAATGGATCGGGCGCCCCTGCGAAGTTGTGGTGACTTCGCACTGGGGCGCCGATTCGCGTCTAGGGGGAGATCACGGGCGCCTCCGGTGCGGCCACCGTGGCGGGCGGCCCGGTCGTCATCCGCGCGGACGCAAGATCCGGTAGCCGCGGGCGCGGTACCTCGTATGCGGGTGCGGGCGCCCGGACCACCAGGGCGACGCGGGAGACCAGCAAGACCCATGCGGCCACGATCAGGGCCACGATCAGGCGCAGCACCGCGCCGGAGAGCATGCGGCGGGCAGCTTTGCGGACGCCCGGGAACGGGCCGTCGAAGCCGCCGTACTTCCAGGCCACGCGCGCCGTGTAGGCGTCCAAGGTGAACTCGCCGCGCGGCCCCTCGATCACCAGCTGCCCCCTGTACGCCCCGGCATGCCTCATGCGACTGTCCGGGCCTTCGGCTCTCTGGTTCATCGGGACCTTTGAATCCCTTGCTATGTGGTTGGGTGACCGCTAGCTGCTCTAGGGGATCTTGGGGGTGACGTAGCCGCTGACTAGTAGTGCCATGACGGTGAGGATTGCTATGCCGGTAAGCGCTGCGATCGTGACGGCGTGGCGGACGCGTTCGGCGTCGCTGGCCGGGATCATCGTGCTGATGCCGCGGTGAGTGGCCTTGACCGGATGCACGTAGCCGCGGGCAAGCATGTCCGCGCGTACGGTGCGTGAAATCCCCAGGTCGGCGGTTAGCTTCGGGAAGCTGACTACTGGCTCTGTGGTTGCGTTCATAGACTGAAACCTTAGTCCCGCATTGCTCACCATGTGTGCCGTGACACGCCAGTGGCCCGGCGTTTCCCATAGGAAACAGGCGGGCCGCTGGTGGTGAGTAACCGGTGTCCATCTAGGCGCGGTTCCGTCGCTGCCGGTTGCCGGCCGCGCGCCGCCGGGTCGGCCGGGTGCGGGTGCCCGCGTAGTACGCGGCTGCGGTGATCGCGGCGGTGATGAGTACCCAGCCGATGACGTGGGCGGTGGTGACGGCCAGGGCGACGGCGACGGCGGCCAGGCCGATGACGACAGCGGGGTGTGCCTTGCGGCGGCGGCGGGTCACGGGGTCGCCTCCAGGTCGCCGGAATCCTCCTCATCGAAACAGCACGGGCCGCCGCATGCGCAATCGAGCCGGTCGGCATCGTCGGTATTGAGACGGCACCCGCATCTTTCGGGACACATCCGGTCAGGCACGGTGGTCGCCTCGCCGAACTCGAAGCGAAGCGCGCCGTTGATCAGTTCATCTTTGGACCACAGGCGGGGGCCGCCGATGGCCCATGAGGCGCCGCGCTGGCGGGCGTGCTCCATGACGATGGCCAGGAGGTCGCGTTTGGGCATGCGGTCGAGTTGCTGTAGCCGGGCCTCAACCGCGGCATGACGCGCCAGCTGGCGGGCCTCGTCGGGGGCGATGATGTCGCCGGGGTGAGCGGTTGAGATCGTTCCGTCGTCCCACGCGACGTTGACCCAGTCCTGCCGGTCGAAGATCGGCCAGATGGAGACGGCGCCGGTTTGCCCGTCGCGTTCGCCGCGGACGGCGGTCACCTTGATATCGCGGACGTTCACGGGGTTGGGGGTCATCACTTAAACCATTCGTCGGCGGTGCTGTGGCGGCCGTTGGCGGCCTGTGGCGGCTGGCCCTGTGTGTCCGGGCAGGGCGCTGGGCTGGGGCCATCTGAGAGGGCCAGGGCGGGGAACGGGGTCAGCGCGGGGACCTGGCGGCGGCGGTCGCGCCATGCGTCGAGGTCGGTGTGCGCCTGGTAGAGCAGGTTGGACCAGTCGGCGGCCAGGTCGGTGCGGAGGTACCGCCAGTCACAGGCCAGGTCGGTGCGGAGGACGCGGAGGTCACCGCGGATGATCTCAAGGTTGGCGCGGATTCCGGCGCGCAGGTCAAGCGCGGTCTTGGTGCTGTTCATGAGGCGGGGACCTTCCAGGTTTCGCGGGTGACTGCGGCTGTGATGGCGTCTAGCGCGGCGTCCAGGTGGCAGCTTGCGCGGCGCAGTGTCCGGCGGGCGGTGGTGAACGGCTCGATGGTGGCCGCGGCCATGCCTGGGGCGGCCGGGGCGGGTATGCGCCGGTAAGCCTTGGCGATGAGCTTGGCTTCGGCGGCGAGGGTGATGTCCATCTCGGTGATCAGGGCGCCGGTCATGTCGATGATGACGGCGTGCCGGGCCATGGTGGCCGCCTGGTCCCGGCCTAGTGTGCTGCGGCGGCCTAGCGTGCTGTGCCATTCGGCGGCGGTGTCGATGGCGGTTCCGGCTGCATGGCGCAGGTTCCAGCCGGGTTGGCTCATGGCGTCGTCGTGGTCGCGGATGTGCAGGTGGTGGATGTCGCGCATGATGCCGACCGCGGCGCCGTGGTTGATGGGGTAGTCGGCGTGGCGCACCGACTTGGCGGCGGCGGCCAGGTCGCTGGTGAGGTCGTCGGCGTAGGTGCTCCGGTAGGCGGCCGTATTGAGCAGGGTTGCGCGGACGCTGTCCGCTTCGGCGTCGATCGCGTGGGATACCTGGTGCATCCATTCGGACAGGGCCGGGATGATAAATCGGTGGTCGGCAAGGTTGAGTTCAGCGCCGCGGGGGCCGCGGCGTAGTCTCACGGCGTCGATGGCTAGCCGGTCGGCGGCTTTGAGCGCGGCGCGGGTCTGGGGTAGTGCCATGGTGGGGTTTCCCTTCTCTGCCGGGCGTGGCCTGATTGCCCGATCGGGTGCGCGGGCCGGGCCGGGGAGTCCGGTCCGTGCACCCTCGGGGCCGTCAGCTTGACGCGTCGGGCTGGCTGCGGACGTTCTTGTCCGCGCAGACGCGGCACGGGACGATGCCGCCGGTTGGCCATCCGCAGTCGGGGCATGCGCGGCCGGGGTCGCCTCTGGCCTCGCGCATGGCCTGCGCGGCCATGATGTGCAGGGATGGGCAGAGGTTCAGGCCGTCGTATGCGGCGGCGGCGTAGAGCTTGTACCAGCGGAAGTCTTCGAGGGTGGCGCCCGCGTGGCCGAATGCGCGGCCGAGTAGTTCGGCGCCGTACCGGCGTGCGTCGTCGGTGTCCTCGAATCCTCCGGGGTGGGTGTGCTCTCTTAGCTCGATGTCTTCGGCGATGTTCGCGATGGCGCGGCGGCGGGCTGGGGTGTGCGGTTCGGTGAGCATTGAGTTTCCCTCTCTGTGTGCTCGGTTGCGGGCTGGGGTCAGCTGACGGGCACTTTGAGCCGGTAGGTTCCGGCGTCGTCGTCCCGCTCGATCGGGCCGTTGTCGGCTTCGCATGCTTCTTTGAGGCGGCCTTGCACCCATCCGCGTTTCATGCCGGTTAGTTCCATCAGGGGCCGTAGGTCGCGCGGGGCGAACGTCTCGCGCCCTTCGACGGCCCACGCGGCCAGCTGGTCGGCGAACGCGGCGCGTGCGTCTTCCGGGGTCATGCGCTCGGGCTGGTCGAACTCGAACGGCTCGTCGTCGGGGTCGCCGGTAATCGGTGCGTCGGGGTCGACGGGCTCGGCGGTGATGTCGGGGTTTGGGTCTTCGCCGGTGAGGTATTCGGTGATCGGGCTGGGTTCGCCGTTGTCGGGGTCGTCGGCCAGGCCGTCAGCGTCGACGGAGTCCGGGCGGGTAAGCGTGACGGTCTCGCGGTGGCCGGCCGCGGGTGCTGGCGTGGTGGTGGCCGATCCGCAGATTTGCGCGGTGATGGGGTCGGGTGGCCGGGCGGCGGCGGGGTAGGCGAGGGCGTGGGCGGTCATGATGTCGGCGTTCTCTCCCCAGTGGTAGGTACGCAGCGGCATGGCGATCCGGTTCTCGGGGATCGTGGGCGCGTCAAGGACGGCCTTGCCTGGGGTGCGGATGCCCCATGCGGCGGGGTTGACTCCGGCTTCCTGCTGGGCTTCGGACAGTCCGTACCGGCAGTCGGCGGCGTCGTTCAGGCCAAAGCACATGCTGGCCATCTGGCTGCGGATGATGGTTGGCAGCTGGTCCCAGGTGTTGCGCTGGACAGAGAAGACGAGGGTGCCGCCTGCTGAGCGGAGTGCTAGCGCGGCTTCGATGAGGTTTTGCTCTCCGCGGCTGGTGAGCTTTTCCCAGATTCTCCCCGTTTCCTCGTACCAGGCGACGAGGTAGGACAGGCCGCAGTTGGTTTCCCACTTCTGGAGTCCGCGTTCGGCTAGGTAGTCGGTGCGGGGCTTCAGGATGCTGGTCACGTCATCGACTAGCGAGCGGGCGCCTTTGGCGTCGGTCTCGAAGCGGTGCAGGGCTGGGCGCAACGGGCCGAAGGTCTGTTCTCCCTTGGTGATGTCGGCACCGACGACGACGGCATCGGGCCGGGTGATGATCTCGCCTAGCAGGTTCCACGCGCCGCCCATGCCTTTGCCTGATCCGCTGGCGCCCATCTCGAAAATGTGGTGGCCCACGATGACGTATGCCACGGGGTCGGTGTCCTGGTAGAGGCCGATGCGCAGCGGGTTGGCGATCGACGTTCCGGGGGCGGACGGGCCGGGCCACGGTATGGGGTTGTCGAATACCTGCGGGTCGGACAGGGTGACCAGGGCGCGGTTGGCCTGGCTGCGGTCGGTGCTGGCGCTGAGGGCGCCGGGCGGGATCTTCCCGGCTGATTCGAGGGCGGGCAGCTTGGCTACCAGGTCGGCGGCGGTCTTCCCGGGGGGGAGGATGGCGACGGCTTCGGCTTTGGCCGGGCCGATCTCCTTAACCTGGATCTTCGCGCCGTGCATGCCTGCCTCGTCGGCGGCGTTTTTGAACCATGCGGAGAGTCGTCCGGCGGGGTCCTGGCCTGCGTTGGCGGCGGCGGTGATGCTGGCGCGTGCTGAGCTGCGGATATTCCAGCTTGCGGCGATGGTTCCGCCGATGATGCCGAGTATGCCGCCGGTTATCTGCTGGCTGGGGCCAGTGTTGGTGGCGATGGCCAGCCAGGTGAGTACCGCGGCGGTGGTGGCCGCGGAGTGGGCGCGGCCGATCGGCTGCAAGCGGGAGATGGAGTAGGCGAACGCGGCGAGTCCGGCGGCCCCAAGCATCAGGCCGGACATGGCCCACGGGATGGCGGGCATGTGACCCCATAGCCGGTGGCTGATCCACGCGGCGGGCCAGAGGATGCCGAGCGTGAGCCAGGGCCGGGCGTAGGTGAGCAGGCGTGACGTTTCAGACGCCCACATCCGCTCCCAACTCGTGTCTTCGTAGACGGTGACGGTGCCGGGCTTGCCGGGTGCCTGCTGTGCGGTGGATGGCATGGCGGGGTGTGTCCTAGTTCTGGAAGTCGAACGACTGGGCGGGCTTCTTGGCCTTCTCGGGCTCGATGACCATCTCGAACTGGCGCCGGAATTCGCGGTAGAAGTGCACGGATTCGATGGCGCCTCCGGCGGCCAGCTGTTCCATGCGTTGCAGGCGCTTGCAGACGCGGCGGGCGCGCAGCTTGACGTCTACGCCCATCAGGAGGGGGTGCCCTTTCTGGTGGGTGAGCACGGCGTATAGCTCTCCGCTTGAGAATTCGAGCTCGAACGCGATGTCGCGGAACAGCTTGCGGGCGGCGTCGGCGTAGGTGCGGACGGCGGCGTGTCCGTCGAATTCGATGCCGGATAGTTCCGGCACCTTGGAATGTGATGGTGCCATGGTGCTTGTCCCTCTCTGTGTCGTGCTCTGTGTCGTGCCTGCTCCCGCGAGTCCGTTCCTGAAGTAGTCGGCCCATCCGTCAGCCATTTCGGGCCTCTTTTCCGGACGGGGTGTCGGCTAGTTCCGGCGTCGGCCTTGCGGCTTGCCGGTAGGCGGTGCGGATGGCGGCGGCCAGGTTCCGCCAGATGAGGGCGGCGTGCGGCCAGCCGGTGACCGCGGATACGAGGTCATCGGCGGCGGTGAGGAACAGTACGGCGACGGCGGCCAGGCCGCGGCGTATCCCGTGGCGTGGTCGTGCGGGCCGTGGCGGCGGGGGTGCGTCGGTGATCTGGTAGACGGGGCGGCCGGTCATGGGGTGTCGCCGTTGCTGTTGTCGGCCGGGGCCAGGGCCTTGCGGATTTGATAAGCGGTGCTCTGGTCGACCGCGGCGCCGCGGTCCTTTAGGACGGCCAGGGCCTTGGGTACGGACAACTCTCCGACCGTGCCGAAGGCCAGGATCAGGCGCTCTTTGTGGGTCATCTGGTTGAGCACCGCGGCGTCTATGCCGATCTCGGGGAGTTCGGCGGCGGCGGCCAGGGCGATGGCGGCGGCGGGGTCGTTCTCGCCTATCCAGGTGGCGTGCCACATGACGCGGGCGGACTTCAGCGGGTGCCAGGTCCAGCGGGTCGGGCCGAGCCGTACGGCGTGCGGCTCGATCCGGTTGCGCTGCATAAGGTCGTCGCGGGATGTCCTGCGGCTATGGATGGACCAGAGCCAGGGGGATATTGCGCTTAGCCCTCCAAAGCCGATCGCGGCGAATGTCGGGCGCCAGTGCGGCGCGGCGTAGTGGGAGTAATTGCAGGCGCCGATGACGAGTCCGGCGCTGTAGGCGGCTAGCCGGAGTCGCATGGCCGAATCGTCGGCTAGCTGGGCTAGGTGGGCTTGCCATGCGAGGTAGACGGCGATTGATTCGAGGGTCACGCCGAACAGGGTCTGTCCGGGGAGTATCCAGTGCAGGTGGGTGCGGAGGAACCCGAGTTGTCCGAAGAACGCTACGGAGTTGACGAAGGTGATGGGGATGGCGGCGAGCCATGCGCGGCGGGTGGTGATGGCGGCGGCGGCGCGGTGGGTGCGGCCGGGTGCCTGGTCCTGGTCCTGGGTACTGGCGGCCGGTGCCGGGTCGGCGGTGAGGTCGGCGGCGGTCTTGCCGGTCTGGAGCGCGGCGGCCTG
>OBLU010005177.1_pt1 | contig 11726 bp, 11 predicted proteins | sample 1518681 | NCBI WGS metagenome assembly OBLU01 (sample SAMEA3539304, study PRJEB22396) | soil metagenome | biome: tundra; feature: field; material: soil | place: USA | collected 2010-05 | depth 0.15 m
CCCCACACGGCCACCCAGACGTTGCCGTGGCGGTCGACGCACAGTCCATCGGGCGCTCCCTCTTCGTTGGTATCAAACTGTGCGAAGGGGCGTTGGTGGGAGATCTCTCCGCTCTCGTCGACGTCAAAGGCGTGGATGGTGCCGGGACCGCTATCGACGTAGTACATGGTGCGTCGGTCCGGGCTCCAACCGAGCCCGTTGGACACGCTCACGTGGGCCCTCATCAACTGAGCCCCGGTCGATTCCTGAAATCGGTAAAGACTCCCGGCGCCGACTGACTCGTCGAGGGCCATGGAGCCGATCCAAAACCGGCCCCAGGGATCGGCCGCACCGTCGTTCAGTCGCACCCCGGGGGCGCGGTGCCCTTCCGGCCGGGCCACTTCGCGCGTCTCGCCCGATTCAGCCAGCAACAAGATCGACTGATCCAACGCCACAATCCAGCCGTCGCTGCGCTGGGCGCTGGGCGCGAGAGCGGTCAAGCTGCCTTCCAATTTGTACGAGCGCACGACGTCAATGTTCGGGCCGTCCGCGTGCGCCCGAAAGAACCGGCCGGTCAGGACGTCGATCCAGTACAGCTCGCCGCGTACGTCATCCCATCGACAGCATTCGCCGAGATAGTACTGATCGGTCGTACATGGCTTCGCCAAGAACTCCTGCACCGCGACTCCTTCGCCCCATGCATCTTCACACAACGTCACTCGGTGACGCGTACGCTCGAGCGACCTTCAATGATTCACGTGGTCCCTCGGTGACGGGGCTAGCTCAAGTCACTGCGACGTAGCGTGCAACACTCAAAACCAGTCGTCGTAGTGACGTTCCACGTAGGTGTTTTCGTAGCCCCAGCGGGCGTTGGCGATGAATTCACCCAACAGCACGGGATCCTTTATCCCCGGTGAGGTCTCTACGCCGCTGCGCACGTCCACGCCCCACACCGGATAGTTCTGGATCACGTCGATGACGTTGGAGGTCGTCAGCCCGCCCGACGCCACCATGGGCACCCGCAACGTTTCGTCGAGAAAGGTCTCCAGACAGTCCACCAGGGAGTTGTGGTCGTCAGACTCCGGCAACAGCAAGTAGTCCGCGCCGGCCAGCTGCACCGACGAGTCGATGATGGTCGTACTAGGCAACGTCCGCAGTACGGTGTTGACTCGCTCGGCCACGTAGGCCAATTCCTCCTTGGCGATGGTGCCGTCAATCTGCACGGCCGTCAGGCCCAACGTATTGGCCACCTCCACGATCCGTTGGGGCATTTCGTTTCGAAAGACGCCCACCGACACCGCCCCGTGCGGCAAGCGGCGAATGATGTCGTGGGCCGCCACCGTGGAGATCTGGCGCGGCGAGGGGCCGAACTCGAAGCCCACCGCGTTGGCCCCGAGGCCAATCGAAAACAGAGCGTCCTCCTCGTTCGTGATACCCGAGACCTTGATGAAAAGTCCCTCAATGTTGAGTCGCACGGTCGGCCTCCCTGGTGCTCACGTTAACTGAGCACTTGCCCTCAGCCAATGGCCTCGACGGTGACGTCCTCAATCGAGGCGAGATTTGCGCTCTCGAGCAGCGTACGGTGGGCAAAACCGAGACAGGCGAAGCGACCGTCCTCTTCGACGGCGGTCGTGACGCCCTGGGGGCCGGCCGGACCTTTGGACTTCAATACCTCGTCTATTCTCGCCACGCTCGGCCCTACGGCATACACGAAACGCCAGGGCACGCTGGCGCCGCGGGCGTCTAGTCGGGCTACCAATTCTTGACCGGTGTAGCAGCCTTTGGTAAAGGAAACGGTCTCCGCGACCAGGTGGGCACCGTAGCTTTGCGGCGTCAACTCGGCGAAGAATTCGTTGACGCCCGGCCATCGCGCGCGTACCAACTCTGCCTGCGTGTTGACGGGGCCGCTCGCCACTTCGTCAAGTTCCATGGTGCAGTTCACTCGAAGGTGAAATCGTCGCAGCCGGCTGAGCGCGGCGTCGGCCACTTCGCGGGGCACGGTAAGCACGAAACCTTCGCCGTCACGCTCTACAAAACACGTCGATAGCAGCGCGCTGTCGGGCCGGAGCAGTAACGACCAGCGGCCCTCGTCGCCCACGTCGCTCAGATCCTGCGTCAGTTGACCCTGCAGGAAGGACTCGCTGTCCGCTCCGTGCACGATAATCCGGGACCAGGCTAGCGATCCCGGACTCTCGGTGCTCGCGGAAGTACTCATAGACCACTACAGTATGCGCGACCGTCTTCAACCACGCCCTCGCGAACCAAAGGCCGATTCGTCTATGACCACTCACACGGAACTGAACACCATCACTTCTACGATGAACGAACTCTCGGCACGAATCACCGCGCTGGTCGAGAGCGATGGGGCCACCATGGAAAGCGACGTCTACACCGAGCTCATCGCCGCCGAGCGCACCATCGGGACCCTGCTGCGCCGTCTCAACCGGGTGGCCGGTCGGATTAGTTAGTCGCTACCGGTAGCCTTCAAACATGAGCGATTCGTGGCACTCGACGATGAAACTGACGCCCGACCAACGGCTCGACGTACTTAACCTTCTTAATCACACCGACACTCGATTGGGTCGCGAAGCCATCGATGAAGTGCACCGTCGCACCGTCGTGCACGGCTGGTCGGCCGAACATTGGTTATTGACGCGCCACGGACGTCTCGAGGGCTACGCACTCTTGAGCGGCAGTGAGCACCCCACCATTGAAATGTGCGGCGGTGGATTCGACCAAGAACTACTCGACGCCGTCCTGGCCAAAAACATCTGCGTGGACTGGTGGGAGCGCGACGTCCATCAGATTACCGGTGGCACGGTCATCCGAATGCTGCAGATGCTGCGCATCGGCCTTCCCGTTCCCGTGGTGGACGTTCCCGAAGGCGCGGTGCTTCGGATGTTCGAGCCCGTGCGCGACGAAGATCGTTGGCTCGAACAGAACAACGCGGCCTTCGCCCACCACCCCGAGCAGGGTGCGTGGCAACGCGAGGACCTCGCCGAGCGGACCAACGAACCCTGGTTCGACCCTTCCGGGTTTCTTCTCTTGGAGATTGACGGACGGTTGGCCGCCTCTTGTTGGACCAAGGTCCACGAACTGCACCCCGACCGCTTCGGCGAGATCTATGTCGTCTCCGTGCACCCGGATTTTCAAGGAAGAAACCTGGGCCGGGTCATGGTGAGCCAGGGATTGGCCTCGCTACGCAAGAAGGGTGTCGCCACCGTAGTGCTCTTTGTCGATCAGTCCAACGCGGTCGCCATAAAACTGTACGAGTCCATCGGATTTTGGGTGGGACGCGAAGACTATCTCGTTCGCTTTACCCGGGCTAGTTAGTCCCGACCAATCGTCCAACGCCAAAGGTGACGGCGGCCGCCAGGGCCGCAATGACTAATTGGCGCACGGCGCAACGCGCAATGCCTCGACGCGTAAACCAACCAATGGATCCGCCGACGATGGCGGCACCCAGGGCGGCGAAGCCAATCGACCAGTAAATCGGATTGCCGGTCGACGACCAAAGCCACGGTAGGAGCGGAATGAACGCGCCCACCACGAAGGCCCAGAAGGACGAGAGCGCGGCCATCCACGGAGAACCGACCGCCGACGGGTCAATGCCCAATTCTTCGCGGGTGTGCGTGCGCAGCGCCAAATCGGGATCTCGCATGAGGTCGGTCGACAAACGTTCCGCCAGTTCGTCCTCGATACCCCGGTCAATAAAAATCTGACGAAGTTCCCGTTGCTCTTCGACGGGATTATCGACGAGCGCTTGGCGCTCCTTTTCGATCTCGGATTCCAACAGCTCTCTTTGCGCTTTCATTGACAGGTACTCGCCGCTGCCCATGGAGAAGCCGCCGGCTACCAGTCCGGCCAGGCCGGCCAAACGGATGACGCTGTGGCCGGGGTTGGCTCCGGCGAAGCCCAAGATGAGCGACACGTTGGTGACCAGACCGTCGCTAATGCCAAAGACGGACGCCCGAAACCAACCACCGGAAATTTGTCGGTGGTGGACTTCGTAGTGCTGGGTGGTCACTTCATAATCCTACGGCAGCGCCCTTTGTCTAAAATCATCTCCGGGTCGAAAGTAAGGTCTTGGAGGAGGTTTTTATGACGACGAAGGTGAAGAGCATCGAGGACCTAACGCCGCTCCTAGGCACGCACCTGGGCTACTCGGAGTATCTCACGGTCACCCAGGAACAGGTAAATCTCTTTGCCGACGCCACCGGCGATCACCAATGGATTCACGTAGACCCCGTGAAGGCGGCCGCCGGACCCTTCGGCCGGACCGTCGCGCACGGCTATCTCACGCTCTCGCTGCTACCGGTTCTGCTGGCTTCGGTCATACGCGTCGAGGGGGTGAGCATGGGCGTCAACTACGGCACCAACAAAGTCCGCTTCACCAGTCCGGTGCTGGTTGGCTCTGAGATCCGCGCCGGCGCGACGCTAGCCTCCGTCGAAGAAATTAAAGGCGGCGCGCAGATGGCCCTTGACGTCATCGTCGAGATGAAAGATGCGCCGAAGCCTTCGTGCGTTGCCCAAGTGGTGTATCGCTACTACGTCTAGTTGTTAATGCCCACCACCCCCCTCCCCCAAGGCGAAGCCAAGACCCGCCAGGTCCGCGCCATGTTCGACGCCATCGCCTCGCGCTACGAGCTGGTCAACAAACTCATGACCTTCGGACTGGACTCCAAGTGGCGGCGACGGGCCGTCGCCGATCTTCGCTTGCCCCCGCAAAGTCTGGTGCTCGACCTCGCCGCCGGGACGGGCGACTTCACCCGAGAGCTGACCCGTCAGGGTCAACGGGCTATCGCGACCGACTTGAGCTACGGCATGTTGCAGGCCGGTAGCGCCATGCCCGATATCGTCCAGGCCGACGCCTCGTGCCTGCCCTTCCGCTCGGCCTGCTTTGACGGCATCACCTGTGGTTACGCGTTGAGGAATTTCACCGACCTCGCGGCCACCTTCGACGAGATGGCCCGGGTGACCCGTGGTGGCGGACGGATTTCCCTCTTGGAGGTCACCGAACCGCGATCCGGCCTGTGGCGCGCGGGATTTCGATTTTGGTTTCGTCGAATCGTGCCCTTTATAGGCGGGCTCGTGTCGGATCGCGAGGCCTACCACTATCTGCCCCAATCGACGGCCTATCTGCCGGCCTCCGAGGAGATCGTGGTCATGCTCAACGCCGCCGGTTTCAGCGCCGTCAACCATCGACGAATAATGGGCGGGCTCAGCCAACAGTTCATCGCGACGAGGTCACGATGAAGTTCGTCCGCGAGCAGATCACGCCCATTGAATGGGGTCAGCTGCGCACCCTGGGCGCGCGCCACGGTTGGCTGGTCGAGACCCGGGAGATTCTGCGAAGTGGTTTTGGCGGCGCGGCCCTTTCCATCGCCCTGAGCGGAGGGTTGGACCATCACACCGATGCGCTGGCCGAGCTCAAACAACACGAACTGGGGGGCATCGACGGGCCGCCGGGAACGGGCATCGTGGCCTTCGGTACGCTGCCCTTTGATCGCACCGCACCGGCCCAACTTGACGTGCCGCGCTTCGTGATCACCCAGACCAAGGACGGCCGGGCTTGGCTGACGTCGCCGGAAGGCTCGCCCGACTTTAGAGAGTCCTTGCGGGGCCAGCTGGCGCCCACCCAGGAAACGCAGAGCCTGCGATCACTCATCTATCAGCCGACGCCCGACGAGTACGCCCACAACGTGGCGCTGGCCGTCGAAATACTTCGCCGCAAGGAGATCGACAAGGTCGTGCTGGCCAGGGCCGTGCTCGGTTCGGTGCCCGAACCGCTCGACGGCGCCGCGGTGGCCGCCCGCCTGCGCCTGCGCGAACCCATCTGCACGATCTACAGCCTGCCCACCCTCGGCGGACGGCGGTACGTGGGGGCCAGTCCCGAACTGCTGGTGCGACGAACAGGCGGGACGTTCGAGTGCAACCCGCAGGCCGGCACCATTGCCCTTCCTCCCCACGAAGCGCCCGACGATTATCAGACCTGGTTGCTCGGCAGCACCAAGAATCTCCACGAACACGGCGTGCTGGTCGACGACCTCGTCCAGCAGCTGTCGACCAGCTACGACGAAATACACGCCGATCCCCATCCCTCCATCGTGACGCTGCGCACCATTGCCCACCTCGGTACCTGGGTCTCTGGTCTTCGCCACGACGCGGCGACCGCTCCCGATGCGCTGGAACTGCTCCGTCTGCTCCATCCCACCGCCGCCGTCGGCGGCATTCCGCGCAACGACGCCTACGAGCTGATCGTGCGCCTCGAGCAGCACGACCGGGGACACTACGCCGGTCCGCTCGGCTGGATCGACGCCAACGGTGACGGTGAGTGGTGGATTGGCATACGCGGCGTCATCATCAGCGGCACGGCCTTCGAAGCGTGGGCCGGAGCGGGAATCGTCAGCGAATCCGATCCCATTGCCGAACGTGAAGAGACCAAGGAGAAATTGGCGGCCGTGCTGTCCTCGGTACTGGTCGATCGCGTCTAGCGGTTTCGAAGTTGGAGCGGACGTTCCACCGCCCACTTGGTGACGAGCCACAGGGCTTCTAAGACAATGGCCCTCGACATCTTGGACTCACCGTGCGCACGGTCGGTGAAAGAAATCGGCACTTCGATAATGGTGTCGCCACCCCGTCTCGCGCGATGAGTCATTTCAATCTGGAATCCGTACCCGTCGGCGGTCACTGACTGGTAGTGGATCTTCTCCAAGGCGCTCTTGGAATAGACGCGGTAACCGGAGGTCGAATCGGCGACCCGGAGACCCAACATTACGTTGGCGTACTGGTTGCCGCCGCGCGAGAGCAACTTGCGCGAGAGGGACCACCTAGGAATGACGCCGCCTCTGATGTAGCGAGAGCCAATGACCACTTCGTGGGTAATGGCCGCCACCAGCATCGAAGGAAGGGCCCGCGGATCGTGGGAAAAGTCGCAGTCGATTTCCACGAAGAGCTCGAAATCATGTTCCAGTCCCCAGGTGAATCCGGCGCGGTAGGCCCCGCCGAGACCGCTCTTGACCGGCCGACTCAGCACGTGAATCTGACCCAGCTCCTCGCTCACCGCCTGCGCCCTTTTTTCCGTGCCGTCGGGGCTGGCGTCGTCCACCACCAGCACGTCTACGCTGGGAATCACTTCACGCAGCGTGCGAAGCATCGTTTCAATGTTCAGTATCTCGTTGTACGTAGGCAGAATCACGAGAGTTCGCATCCGAGAATCCTACTTAGCCATTTTGCCTGGAAATTCCAGGTTCCGCCCTTTGGTGACCAGAAAGTGAAACGCTTAAGGAAGCCTTATGTCCGAGCCCGCTCCCAAAAAACGATTTTCGATGCCGCGCGAGATTCGCATCATTCTCAGTGTGGGCAGTCTGATCTTCGTCTTTGAATACCTGGTGCTGCCCCAGTTCCTCTCGGCTCACAAGTCACTGCACAAGTCGTTGCTCCTGCTCTCCTCGCTCAACCCCCTCATCGTTATCGCGGCCATTCTCTGCGAAGTGGCGGCCATCTACGCCTACGTGGAACTCACGCGCACGGTGCTGTATCCCTACGCGCCCAGTCGTTATAACACCATGCGCGTCAACTTGGCCGGCTTAGCCATTAGCCACGTCATGCCCGGCGGCACGGCCCCGGCCGGCGCGCTGGCCTATCGCTTCTACAACCAGTTCGGGGTGCCTAAGGAGACCAGCGCCTTCGGACTGGCCGCCCAGGGTGCCGGATCGGCGGTCGTGCTCAACATCATCTTCTGGATGGCCCTGGTGATCTCGATCCCCCTGCAGGGATTTAACCCGATCTATGGATTTGCGGCTCTGGCCGGGGTGTTCCTGTTGACCGCCTTCTTCGGGACCATCCTGCTCATCACCCGCGGTCAACGCCACGCCGACCTCTGGCTGCGGGCCGCGGCCCGGCATATTCCGGCTCTCAACCCCGATACGGTGTCGTCACTGTTGAGCAAGGTCGCGGCGCGCATCATGCTGCTGGTCGCCAACCGGCGTACCCTCTGGTCGGCTTTCACCTGGGCCGCGCTCAACTGGCTCTTCGACGTCGCCTGCCTGTGGGTCTTCATCCTGTCCTTCGGTCACGTCATCTCGCCGATTGACCTGCTGGTCGCCTACGGTCTGGCCAATATCCTGGCGGCCATTCCTATCACCCCGGGGGGCTTAGGCATCATCGAAGGGGTGCTGATTCCGACGCTGGTTGGTTTTGGGGTGCCGCACGCCCAGGCCATCCTGGCGGTACTGGCTTACCGGCTGGTCAACTTCTGGATTCCCATTCCGGTGGGCGGCGTGGCCTACGGAAGCCTGCGGTGGCGACGACGGCCGCTCGCTACTGCTGGGACACCAGGCGAGAGCGACTCAGTTCCAGACGTTTAAATTCGGCCTGCGCCGAAAAGTTATTGACCGGCTGCAGGCGACGCCAACGGCGATCGGTGCCGAGCACCCAGGTGAACATGTCGTCACTCCACGTAATTTCGAAGGCCTCCACCAGCTCGGTTTGCAGCCGGGGATCATCGATGGGCACCGTCACCTCCACCCGTCGGTCGAGGTTGCGTTCCATCAAATCGGCCGAGCCAAGGTAGACCGAGAAGTCCCGTTCATTGGGCCGACCAAAGATGAAGATCCTCGAGTGCTCCAAGAACTCGCCCACCAGACTGTGCACGGTGATGTTCTCCGAAAGTCCCGGCACGCCCGGGCGCAGACAACACAGCGTGCGCACTTCCAGGCGAATCTCGACGCCGGCGGCACTGGCTTCGTAGAGTGCGTCGATCACGGTGGGATCGGTGAGGCCATTGACCTTGAACGAAATCTTGCCGTTCACCCCCAGCTCGCGCTGTCCATTGATCAGCTCGACGATGCGAGTGCGGGTCATGGTGGGCGAGACAATGATCTTGGTGTAGTTGCCGTGACGGGCGAAGCCCGTGAGAAAGTTAAACAGTTCGCCGACGTCGTGCGTGATGTCGGGGTCGCCGGTCAGCAGCCCAAAGTCCTCGTAGTTGCGGGCCGTCTTGGAGTTGTAGTTACCGGTCGCGATGTGGGCGTAGCGGGTGGTGGTATCGCCTTCGCTGCGCACCACCAGCGCCGTCTTGGAGTGGGTCTTAAAGCCCACGATGCCGTAGACCACGTGCACGCCGGCGTCTTCGAGAGCCTTGGCCCACTCAATATTGGCCGCTTCGTCAAACCGGGCCTTGAGCTCCACCAGGGCGACCACCTGTTTTCCCCGTTCGGCCGCCCGAATGAGCGATCCCACCACCGACGAGTCACCGGAAGTCCTATAGAGCGTCTGCTTGATGCCCACCACCCGGGGGTCGTCGGCGGCCTGGGCGATGAACATCTCCACCGAGTCGGTGAAGGACTCGTAGGGATGGTGCAGCAGGATGTCGGCCTCACGAATGGCGGCAAAGATGTCACCCACGTGATCGCCGTCGAGCAATCGTTTGGGCGTCACCGGCGACCAGCCTTCGCCCTTCAGGTCGGGGCGATCGATGGCGTAGATGCTCCACAGGTCGTGCAGCCCGAGCGGGGCATCGGTCACGTAGAGATTGGAGGGATCCAGTTCGAACTGTTCGACGAGCAGGTCCAGAAAATCCCGCGACATCCCGCTTTGAATCTCCACCCGCAGGGCTTCGCCGAAGCGTCGACGGCGAAGCTCGATCTCCAGGGCTACCATCAGGTCGTCGGCCTCGTCTTCGTCGAGCGCCAGGTCCGCGTTCCTGGTCACCCGGAAAAGGTCGGACTGGAAAATCGTCATGCCCGGGAAAAGTTGGCCGAGATTGGCCATGATCAGATCTTCGAGCAGACACCAGCGACTTTCACTGGCCTGGAGAAACCGGGGCAAAGAGTTCGGCACCTTCACCCGGGCGCTGCGCTCTTCGCCGGTCGCGCCGTCGAGCACCGTTACCGCAATATTGAGCGACAGGTTCGAAATCATGGGAAAGGGATGTCCGGGATCAACGGCCAGGGGCGTCAAGACGGGATAGACGTTTTCGTTGAAGTACTTGGTGAGGTGCTCGCGTTCACTCTCGTTGAGTTCGTTGAAGCGCACCACGGCGACGCCGGCGCTCGCCAGCTCGGGTAGCAACACGTCGAGCACCAGGCGGTCCTGGCGCTCGACCAGCGACAGCACCCGTTCACGGATGGCCACCAACTGCTGGCGAGGTCGAATGCCGTCGACCGAAGGCGTCTGGACGCCGGCGGCGACCTTGTCTTCGAGACTGACCACGCGGACTTGAAAGAACTCGTCAACCATGTCGGCGAAGATGGCCACGAACTTGAAGCGCTCGAGGATGGGCAGTTGCTGATCCTCACCGAGATCGAGCAGTCGCGAACCAAATTCCAATCTTGACAACTCACGACTGGAGAACCGCTCCGGTCCAAACGAGAGAAGATCAATAGCCACGGTCCGGGTGCCTTTTTCCAATTCTGAGAAGTACTTTCTACCATCGTACGACTACTGTTGATTCGTGGCGAGCGATGCAGGTTTGAGACAGCGCCGGGCCGAACGACTCTCCCCGCGCACCCCGCGGCCCAGCCGGTCGGCCGAACTAATGCTCATGTTCTTGGCCTGGCTCATCACCACGGCCTTCTACGTCTTGGCCTCGCTGGGCGCGCAAAATCACCTGCCCCAGCGCCTCTGGGTCTTCTTGACGTTCATCGTGGTGACCTCCCTGGGCATGCACCTGGCCATTCGCCGCTACGCGCCCCACGCCTCGCAAATTCTTCTACCGGTCTCGACGCTCCTTAACGGCATTGGCTACGTGGAAATCGCGCGATGGGATCCGGCGTACGCGGGCTCCCAGGCGCTGTGGTTCCTCATCAGCGCGGTCGGGCTCGTAGCCACGCTGATGATCGTGCGCCACGTGCGTGACCTCGACCGCTACCGCTACCTCACGCTGAGCACGGCCTTCGCGCTGCTGCTGTTGCCCCTGGTGCCCCACGTGGGCGAATCAGTGGGCGGGGCCCGCCTCTGGGTCCTGGTGGGCCCCATCCACTTCCAACCGGTCGAGTTCGCCAAGATTCTGCTGGCCTTCTTTTTCGCCTCGTACTTCGCCGCGAACCGCGAACTGCTCTCCACCCCGACCCAGCGCATCGGCCCACGGCGCATCGTGCCGCCCAAAACGTTGATACCCATTCTTTTCGCCTGGGGATTGGCGCTGGCCATCCTCGGCGCCGAAAATGACATTGGCTTTGCCCTGCTGCTCTTTGCCCTCTTCATATCTATGCTGTGGGTTACCACTGGGCTCAAGACTTACGTCGTGCTCGGCATCGGGCTCTTCGCCGGCGGCGGCGTCTTAGCCGCCAACTACTTCACCCAGGTCCACTCTCGCATCAGTGAGTGGCTCGATCCCTGGTCGGCCGTCAACTTCGCCCACTCCTATCAAATTGCCTACGGCTGGTTCTCGTTAGCGGCCGGTGGCGTCATCGGCACCGGCCTGGGACTCGGTCAATCGAGCACCGTCCCTTACATCACCTCGGACATGATTTTTGCCGCGGTGGGCGAGGAGCTGGGGTTCATTGGCATCATTCTGGTGCTCTGTCTCTTCGTGGCCTTCGTAGGCGAAGGATTCCGTATCGCCCAAAAGGCCCACTCGGACTTCGTGCGCCTGGCCGCCGTGGCGCTCACCGCCATCGTAGGTTTCCAGGCGTTTCTTATCATGGCCGGCGTACTGCGCATTTTGCCCTTCACCGGGATGGCGCTGCCCTTCATGGCCTACGGTGGCAGTTCGCTCTTCTCGAACTACGTCATCGTCGCCG
>OBLU010005178.1_pt1 | contig 11726 bp, 11 predicted proteins | sample 1518681 | NCBI WGS metagenome assembly OBLU01 (sample SAMEA3539304, study PRJEB22396) | soil metagenome | biome: tundra; feature: field; material: soil | place: USA | collected 2010-05 | depth 0.15 m
ATTGGCGTGACTGGAGTTCAGACGTGTGCTCTTCCGATCTCCTTGGACTGGGCGCTCATAATGCCCTGCTGCGCCAGCGCCACGGTTCGGGTGGTAAAGGCCTGCTGGTGTTCGAAGTTTGCCTGGGCCTGGGCCAGTGCTGCCTTCGCCGCCATCACCTGGGCCTGGGCGTTCACGGTCGCGCTTCCCGTTTCGCCGCGCATCTGCTGCTCGGTGTCAACCGTCTCAGTAAGCTTGTATTTCTGGCTGGTGGCGGTGGCATCGGCTGCTCTGCGAGCCGCCTGCAAGTCGTCGCTCTCGATAATGGCGATAAGCTGCCCAGCTTTCACCTCCTGCCCCTCGTCAACCGCAAGCGTCTTGATGCGCCCTTGCATCCTGGCGCTTACCACCACTTCATTCGCATCGACGGTCCCGATCAGTTGCAAGTCTCCCGATGGCCGCACCGTGACAAAGTACCAGATGAGCGATCCAACCGTGAGCAACCCGAGGATCAAGAAGACTCTATTCCGTGCGTTCATTCTTCCCCCTGAACATGAACCGATCCCCTTTGATTTCAGGCATCGGTGTATTGGCCAACACACGTGCGGCTAATTCGGCGCCATGCTTGCGATCCAGAAAAAGTGCCTGCCCCATAAACTCGACCAGCGCCTTGCGCCGCGTCGCCAGGGCCTCCGGCGCGAAAGGCTCAATGTCCCTGATGAGCTGGTACATAGGCGCACTCAGGAAATACATGACATTGGCTCCGAGCATCGCCAGTTGAATCTGCATTCCATCCACCTGGATCAACTCGCCCGAACCAATGCCCTCGCGGAGAATCGATTCATACATCGCCAGCAGAGGCGCGAACACCCGCTTCACCAGGATGGCCAGGGCGCCCGATTCTCCCTTATGCAGCCGCATCATCTCCTGCTGCATCAGGCTCTGGAATTCCTGCTGCTCGAGGATCCGGTCGAAGTGCTCCAGCGCCGCCCGCAACAGGCGCTCTCCTGCGGTCGCCCGGAGCAGAAAAACCGACATCGACCTGTCGCGCACCTTGGCGGAAATCATCTCCAAGGCAGCGAGATACAGGTTTTCCTTGCTGTCGAAGTAGTAGTAGAGCAGCGCCTTGTTCACTCCGGCCGCGGCGGCAATCTGCTCGGTCCGCGCGCCCGCCAACCCGTGAGCGCTGAATTCCTGCAGTGCGGCGTCAAGAATCCGCGCCCGGGTTTTGTCGGCGCGTTCGGCTTGGGTTCGGGATGGTGTCGTGTTCGTCATTTATTAACTAACTGGTTAGTAAATTAGCACAAGCAAGGCGTAGGCACAACACTCTTCCGGTCAAAATCTTACGGATTTTTCTTATGTGATTTGGAGTCAGCTATATAGCGAATGGGCCGGGACTTGGCTGCCGAAAAGAAACGGCACTGGAATTGAAGCCGCAACCTAGGAAGGGCCCGGGCCTAAAGGCCGCCCCATTGAGGCGGCATTCAGGGGCCTGAAGGCCCCTGCTCCCTCCGTCTAGACTAAGAAAACGCCGTAAGTTAAGCAAAAACAGATAAATCGGAGAACACCGCGTTTCATCTCTCGCGGGTCGGAGACGCCGGTGTGGGATTGTTACGAAGCCCCAGAAATGGAGCTTTTTCGCAGCCTGCCAAGGCCACCCTCGCTCAAGCAATATAGTTGATCTGCCGAGCCGGTTTCCGTTCAACTGCGCGCATTGTATATCCGGCTTCCTCGCCGTCTTCCGTCTCTTCTATCTCTTCTTCCAGAGCTTCGTCTTCTGCGCCGCTCGCGGATTTTCCGCCACCGGGCGAATAAGTCTCGTCGTCGATTCTGACAAAGTTTTCTATATCGAAGACCGCGGCCGGCCCCACATCAGCCGATTTGGCCTTCAATGCCGGCAATGCACGAATTCCGGATATCGGGCTGATTTCCATATTCGTTCCCCGTTCATGGACTTCCCATACCCAGAGATATCGGTTTGCCGGCCCGGAACTTTAATCTTTCAGCGCGGAATTGTTTGAAATAAGGACAAAACTAAAGAAATCCCTCATCGCCGCATCGCAAGGGTCACAGGCGAATCTTGAGGCGAACGGAGGTAACCATGCTACAGCAGCACTAGCCCCTGGGCCAGGTTCATCCCCGTCGGCACCGGCTCAAAGCCACCGCGCACCTCACTGGTCTCACGCTCGATGGTTTTCAACAGCATCGCCCGGCCGCTTATATGAACTTCAAGCCGGTCCGTTTTCCATTCCGTCGCACCCACCTGGGTCCGGTCCAGACGGAACCAGCCGCCCTTGTTCAGCCGTCCAAGCATTCCGAACCCGAAATCCACATTCTCCTCAAAGTGACCCTCGAGCCGCTCGATGCGCTTCAACCTCGCATCTACCCACAGATCTCCGCTCATGGCGTGCATGACCCGGGTTTCGATGGAATGCGCGGGATAGTCCGGATTAGGGTGGAAATGCAACCGATGGCAGCCGCCTTCTTCCCCGGAATATTCAAAGAGAAATGCATCCGGCAACAGAGCCACAATCATGCCGATGCGGCTTTCATCTTCGGAATAATCCTGGCGATGGCGCACCCGTTCCTGGGGCGAGGTCAGCAGGCGGGTAAGCCGCGCCTGCTCTGCATGCTGAGTTTCTGCGTCCAAAGGGCGACCATTGCTCATCGTCAGCCGCGAAATAAGCCCGTCGGCGGTCTCCACCTCCTCGGCGAGCCGCGTTTCCTTTTCCCCGCGGCTCTCAATCCAATAGCGCCAGTAGCCGTGACGATCATGGTCCTGGAGTTCGTTGTAGACAACCTCCCGTACCAGCTGTCCCGCCGGCATCGGCCGCTCGCATTGCTCGGCGCGAATGCCAACAACTCCCCCATACACAACCCCGAGAACCCCCACCGCCAACCACTGAAAACGCATCCCGTCTCCTTGTCAGCTAAGGATTGAGACCTCGCCGAGTAATAAAATGCTGCGCCGGCGAAGCGCGGCAAAACAGCCCTGAAAAAAGTCGATAAAAACGCAGCGTTTCAGGAGTGAGGACGGGGAATAATCGGCCCGAGAAGCAGCACCTTGCCTCGGCTACAGGACTTGCAAAGCCTGAATTGCTACACTGAGGCCATGATGGACGAATTGGAGTTCCGGCGTCTGGTCGAATCTGCTCTTGCTGCGCTCAAGCAGCACCTGATTACGCGTGAGGAAGATGAGGATGCAGGTTTCGAAGTCGAGGAACAGAATGGCGTCCTCAATGTCCTGTTTGACTCGCCGGCGGGCAAGTTCGTCATCACGCCCAATACGCCTGTGCGCCAGATCTGGATTTCCGCGCTCTCGACAAGCTTCAAACTGGATTGGGATCCGGCGGGCAAAGCCTTCATCCTGCCGCGGACGGCGGAACAACTCACCCCCCTCGTCGATCGGCTGATCGAAGAACACCTGGGAAGCTAAGCCTGGAGGGGGTCCAGCTTGGCAGCCGTCCCCCTCCTGCGCGGCTCTGGTTACTGAAGCGAATAAACGGTTTGCAGCACCTTTTCCGCCACATTCGTGGGCAGCGGCGCATACGATAGCGCGGACACCTCGCCTTCGCCGGACTTCACAATCCAGCTCAGCATATCCTTGATGACCTTGCCCTTGGCCGCATCGGCGGATTTGAGCGGGATCAGCATATAGGTAAAGCTGGAGATGGGATAGGAGTCCTTGCCGGGAGCGTTGGTGATCGAGATACGGTAGTCGGCGGGCATCTTGCTAATACTTGCCGCAGCTTGGGTTACTCCCTCGATGCTGGCCTTCTCCCAGTTGCCGGCAGCGTTCTTCACATCGCCGAATGTGATCTTGTTTTGCAGAGCGTAAATCAGCTCCACGTAGCCAATGGCTCCGGGCAACTGCCTTACAAGTCCGGCCACGCCCTCATTGCCCTTGCCGCCCACGCCCACCGGCCAGCTTGGCGAGGCGCCTTTGCCCGGCCCATTGGCCCACTCCTGGCTCACCTTGCTCAGATAGTCGGTAAAAATGAAGCTGGTGCCGCTGCCGTCGGAGCGATGAACAACGATGATTTTCTGGTCGGGCAGCTTGACGCCAGGGTTGTCCTTGGCGATGCGGGCATCGTTCCAAGTGGAGATCTTGCCCAAGTAGATGTCGGCCAGAACGTCGCCGCTGAACTTGACCTCGCTGACCCCGGGAACATTGAATACAGGAACCACTGCGCCGAGGACGGTCGGAATATGGATGAGCTTGATCTTGGAAGAGCCCAATGCTTCGTCGGTCATGGGCATGTCGGATGCGCCAAAATCCACCAGGCCCGCGGTCACTTGGCGAATGCCGCCGCCCGAGCCGATGGACTGGTAGTTAATCTCGACGCCGGGATGCGCGGCGGCGTATTCGCTGAACCACTTGGAATATATCGGGTACGGGAAGGTGGCACCTGCCCCCGTCAATTTCTGTGCCTGCGCAGCGCTCAATGCCAAAACGAACAACCCAACAGCAACCAAACACTTTTTCACTGGTAGCTCCCTCGTAGATTTACTGCCGATACTGATTGTCTACGCGCAATGTTACGGGGATTTGAATGCGTCTCATTCTTTTCCATTTAGTTACAACCCAGGCGCTAGTGGGTGCTGCGGCCCCGCCGCCAGCGGCAGCGTAAAGTGGAATGCCGCCCCGGAGCCGAGTTCACTTTCGGCCCAGATCCGTCCTCCGTGCGCAAGGACTATATGCTTCACGATGGCCAGCCCCAGTCCTGTCCCGCCCGATTCGCGCGACCGAGCCTTGTCAATTCGATAAAACCGCTCGAAGATCCGCTCCAGGTGCTCCGATGCGATACCCGGACCGAAGTCCCGGACGCTGAATTCAACCTCGGAGTCCAGCAGCCGGGCGCCCACTTGAATCCGTTTCCCCGCCCTCCCGTACTTCAATGCGTTTTCAATCAGGTTCCCGAAGACCTGGTTCATCGCGTCGGAGTCAGCCATCACGGCCGAGTCCGGCGCACCCGCCGATTCCAGTTCAACTCCGGAGTCAACCACGATGCCGCCCAGCGACTCAATGGCATCGTCGACCAGTGCGCTGGCCCGTGTGGCCTGTAGCGCCAGCTTGTAGTCGGGGCTCTCCACTCCGGCCAGGGTCAACAGATCCTCAGTCAGGCGGTTCATTCGAGTGGCGTTTTTGAGAATGACACCAAGAAACTCCCGGCTGGTCTCCGGACGAGGATGTTCTTCGATGAGCGTCTCGACATAGCCTTGGATCGATGTCAGCGGCGTGCGCAGTTCATGGCTCACATTGGCGATGAACTCCCTGCGCGACTTCTCTGCCGCCTCAATCCGGGTAACGTCGTGCAGCACCGCCAGCGCGCCGCCACTGGGCAACGGAGCCGCATTGATCTCAAATATTCGCCCCGGCGCCAGAGACGTTGCCCGGCCAAAGCGCACCTCGCGCTTTTCCAGCGCCCCACGCACACAAGCAAGCAACTCTGGATCGCGCACAAAGTGAACCAGTGGCCGGCCCGCGTAAATCTGTGTCCCTGCAACGCGTTGCATCACGGCGTTCGACCAGCGCACAAACCCTTCAGGAGTAATGGCGACCACCGCCTCCTGCATGGCGTCCAGCATGGCGGCCAGCTCCTGCCGGCGGCTCTCGATCTCGGCAAAGCTCTTCCCGAGCCGCTCGGCTGTCTGGTTCAGCGCCGCCTCCATGGCGGCAATCTCGTCCTCGCCGGTCTGCTCCAGCCGGGCGCTCAGGTCGCCACCCGCAACGCTGCGGGCAAAGGCCACCACCCGCCTCAAACGCGCGGTGACGCCCCCTGCAACCCACGCGGCAACCGGCAGGGCCACAGCCAGGGCGATCAACCCCGACCACAGCGCCTCGCGGCCCAGTGTTTGCAGTGAGTCTCCCGCCGAGTGCTGCACCATGCGACGGAAAACCACCTCCATCACCACGGTGTGAAACACCAGCACAAGTACGAAGAGACCGAGCAGCTTGGTGAATACTTTTTGAGTCAAATCAGCCTACTCGCCTTTGGGAAGCTCGAAGCGGTAACCGGCGCCGCGCACGGTTTTCAAATAGCGCGGGTTTTCCGGATCCACCTCGATCTTCTCCCGGATGCGCCGCACATACACGTCCACCGAACGGGGAGTGACAAAACGCGCATCGCCCCACACAGCGTCCAGCAAATGGTCGCGGCTGTACACCCTGCCCGGATGCCGCGCCAGGTAATCCAGCAGCCGGAACTCCGTGGCCGTAGTCGTGGTCAGCGTGCCGCGCACGGTCAATTGCATCGCGTTGGCGTCGATAATCACCTCTTCAAAGCGAATGACCGAAGGCGTGGTCGGCCTTTCAAAACGGCGCAGCACCGCCTTTACCCGCGCCACCAGTTCGCGCGTTGCAAAGGGCTTGGTGATGTAGTCGTCCGCGCCCAGTTCAAGTCCCAGCACACGATCGTTCTCTCCCGCCCGCGCGGTCAGAAAGATGATGGGAATGGTGGAAAGCGCCGGGTGACTGCGAAGCCGCCGGCAAACGTCCAGCCCGTCTCCGCCGGGAACCATGATGTCCAGCAGAAACAGCGCCGGCGCCTGCCTCTCGGCGTCAGGAATCAGGTTGGTGGGTGTATGAAACAAGCGCGCCTGAAACCCGGCTGCCTCCAGGTGATGCTGCACCAGGCGCGAAATATCCGTGTCGTCTTCCAGCACAAATACGGTTTGGCTCAAACGGTCGGCCCTCGCCCGGCGGCCGTTGAGTTTCAATTGCTGGGGCCGCACGGAATCGTTACCAGATTAATGCAGTCAGGCAAAGATATTGCAAACGTTTGATGAATTTGAGGGCGGGCAGGCGCTGCGGCGGATACCGCTACTTGCCATGCTCGAACTTTTCCAGATCCTCAATCAGCTCGTTCTCCAGGGGCACGTCGTTGTTTTCGACGGCCAGATCGAGGGCTTCGTGTGCGGTTCTCTCGGCGTCGGCCGGCTTGCCTTCCTTGTAATACCCTTCAGCCAGTTCAGCGATATACTTCCCCTCCTTGCCCTTGGTAAGTTCCACGGCCTCCTGAAGGGCAGCGACGGCATCGGGGAGGTCACCCTCGGATTCCAGGAGCAGTCCCAGCTTGTTGTGATACTCGGCTGAAGCGGGCCGGATTGCTATCGCCTTATTTAATTCGCGCTCCCCTCCTTTCGCATCGCCGTTTTGGGCCAGCGAGACGGCGAGGGTTTCGAGATACTGCGTGTTCTCGGGATCGAGATCGGAGGCCTTGCGATACTCCTGCAGCGATTCCTGATCCTGGTGGGTGGTGACCAGCAGCAGGGCAAGATGATAATGCGTCGTCGGGTCGGTCGGGTCCAGTTGCAGGGCCTTGCGCAACGCCAGAATCGCCTCGGGTATCTTTTTGCTTTGCATCAAATCGAATGCCCGATCGAGGAGCCGGTAGATTTCCGTCGCCTGGGGGTCGATTTTTTCCATGCCATCGGGCGACATATTCACAAACTCGGGAATATTCACCGCGCGGTTGGCAGCGGTGGTGTTGTCCACCCGGATGGCGGGAGAGTCCTTGCCGTCGGCATCGATGTGCGTCAGCATAAGTTGCGTGAACGGCGAGCGCGCTTTGGACGAGAAGGCGAGCCAACGCCCGTTCGGCGAGAACGTATGCCACGAATTCATCAGCGATGTATTGCAGTTCATCGCCCGTGCTTTGCCGCCAGCGAACGGCACGATATAAAGTTTGCTGTCTGGCCGCATCAGCAATCCGTTGCGATTCTGCACAAATACAATCCACTTGCCGTCCGGGGACACCTTGGGGAAGTTGTTGCTCATGCCGTTCCCTGAAGCACCCTCAACCGGTTCAGCCTTGCCGCCTCTGCCTCCATTGAATGGAATTTTGTACAGGTCGTATTGAATCTGCGGTTCTTTCGGGTCGTTGGCGTACTCGGGCTTCGGCGCTCCGGGCGGGTAAGGATCACGGGCCGCAGCCCGGCTAAAGATCAGGTATTTCCCATCCGGCGACCAAAACGCGCTGGTCTGCACGAAATTCGGATCGTTGGCGCCGGGCAGCGGCCGCACCATTTCTGCCTTGCGGTCGTACCAGGCCAGGATGCCGCGGGTTGGATAAAAGACCTGGAGGAAGCGGAAATCCTTGTAGTTCGTGCTGTAAAGCCGGTCCAGAATTCCCGCCGCAAAGACCGGGATCTCCTTTCCATGGGTATTCCCGGCATTCGGCGGTCCGATCGACGTCACTACATAGCGCCCGTCCGGCGAAATCTGGGACATGAAGCCAAACCGCTTCACAGATGGATCGAAACTTTTAGCATCGGGATCAATTTGAAACGCACTCCAGCGGATCACATCCTGGTTGCGAATGGTCGTGTTCCTGGACACGAGAGCAAGGGCATACAAGCCTTTGTCGTTGCGCGGTCCGTCAAGGTCCAGCCCGAGAGTCTTGCCGTCCATGGAAAAAGAATGGCAGTTGGCGCAGGTTGGCAGGTTCTTCATCACAGTGTGGCTTTGCGACTCGCCGATGTTCCGCAACTGCCATTTGATGAGAGGAAGTGCGGACTGCGGCAAGGGCTGAATGGCGCCCCTTTCCGCGGTTCCCGGCGCCTTGAGCGGCACATCGCGGTAAAAGACGGGAGCCCCGACCGGGTCAACGGATGTGGAAATTGTGACATTGCCCACGGATACGGGGTTTTTTGAATCGCCGCCGGCATAACCACTAATCGAAATTGTTGCCGGCGACTTTACACTTAGCCGTTTGATTCTTGCCCAAACCGCTGCGTCCGGTTTCCAGGTCAGCGTGGCTGCCTGCTCTGCAGTCAGATCGATGCCCGGGCCGGCGGTCGGGTCGATCTTGCCCGGTTGCATGTACTCGCCCGGCGTCTCTATTCGAATGCCGGCGGAGGAATCCGCGAAGGAGACCTCAATGACCCAGCGCTTTGCCGTATCGGCGGGGTCCCGCCACAGAAAAGTGCGCGGTGTGATCTCGGGCGGGAAAATGGATTCGTTGACCGGATAGTCAACTGTGATCCTGGCTGGTTCACTGGCGGCAAGAATCTGGCCGCTCCCCGGCGACGTCCAGAGTGAGGTCCCGCAGACAAGAAAAACGGAACCGGCGCCGATAACACCCGCAAAAATGAAACTGGCGGTACGAAGCCTTGAAATCATGAAGATGCCCCCCTAAGAAAAAACGCGCAAGACTGCAAACGCAGCCCGATAAGCGCATTTCTCGCGCACATATGGATTGGCTCTAAGCGGACGGAATATTAATTAAGTTAGACGACCAGAACGATATTAAGTTGAGGCTATCGAGGCAAGTGTGCTGAATTGCTCAGAATTCGATAACTATCTACAAACAGCGCAGGCGCCTGACGCTCGGCCTGCACTTTGTGACAAGGAACAGCACACCGTCGCCTTATAGCATCTTCGATCTGGACAACACCGCCAGCCCCAAACGCCTGCTCCGTCGCCACCTCGCACTTCTATTGCGAAGAAGCCGATAGCAATGGCGCCGGCGCCTCCGGCAAGTCGCGAGTTGCAGACGATCCGGAAACGTCGCCGCTCTGAGAGTCTTGCGTCTTCCCTGCATCGTGGCTCGGCGAAGCACCCGTCAAGTTTGTTGCTTCCATCGCCTTCCGCTTGTCGCGCTCCGCACGCGCCTTGCGGGCTTCATTGCGGGCTACCCACATCAGCGCCACAAAGGTCACCACCAGCAGTCCCAAAGCCGTAAAGCCATGCAACTGCTCAATCTCCCCTGGCGCACCGCCGTCCACGTCTCCCACCAGAAGCGCAAGCCCCACGAACACGAAGAAAATATGCGCGCAAAACACCCGCAGCGACGCCTTCCCCAGGATGAGAAACGGCTGAATGGACACCAAATGCACCAGGTGTTGTCGAAGCCAATAGACGACAAACGTGAATGCGGTCAGATTGAGAAGCCGGAGCGGACCAAGCTGCCATTTGTCCAGTTGAAGGCCAAGTGCCGGCTGCGTCAGGTAAGGTCCCAGCCAACCGTGACGAATCCCGATGAAAAAGAGGCAGGCTCCGGTCGCGAGGCCTGCCACCCACCCGGGAAACTCCCTGCGGGGTAGAGCGTGCAGGGCCGATCGTGCCCCGATCCAGAGACCCACCACCCAGATCGCCTGCCACGCAAACAGGTTGAAGGCCCCCGTCTCCTGCAGCGGAATCTGCAGATGGGTAACATGCACAACCCAGTTATGAACCATGTCGCGCAAGCCGAACTGCGCCAGCAGCCAAACCAGGCCGCTGATGGCAAGAACCCTTCTCCAGCCAATGCGCACCCCCGCCGACATCAGCATCGGCGTCAAAAACAGGAACGCTACATACATCGGCAGGATGTCAAGCAGCGGCGGACAGTAGAGCAGCAGCACCGAGCCGACAATGGCCTCGAACGGATGCGCCAGGTAGAAGTTGAGCAGATGGTTGAGGGCCGCCCGATGCGTATGCACTGCGAAAGCCGCGGCAACCGTGAACACAAGCCCCAGCATCAGCAAGTGATAGGCATAGATCTTCAGCGAGCGCTTCCATAGCTTGAGCCGCACCTTGGATGGGTCCGCCATCATCTCGTGGATCGAGAGCCGGCCCACCAGCAGCGCCGAAATAAAGACGAAACCCTCCGCCGAGGACACAAAGCCGATGGGCTGGTTCAAATAGTCGCTGAAACGCGTGGGAAGATGCGTCAGCGTCATCCAGACGAGGAAGAGCCCGCGCAGGGCGTCGAGTTCGGGGCGACGTTCGAGCCGGGGAAGATGCATTCCGAAACACCCGCGTCTGAAACCAGGAAATCGTCTTTCACTTGGTTAGACGCTTGCCAAGCCAGTCAGTTGTACCCTTCGACTATCTGGCCCGTGGTTTACGCTGAATTGGCAGGCACGGTTTTTTGCGGTTGGCGCAAACTGGGGAGGAAACATGACCTGGGCAATCTTGTTGGTCGGTCTGGTGGTTGGAGTAGTTTCAGGCATCGTGGGCATTGGCGGCGGCGTCTTGTTTATCCCCGCGCTTATCTGGCTGCTGGGAATGAACCAGCACAAGGCTCAAGGCACAACCCTGGCGGCGTTGCTTGCGCCCGTAGGCATCTTCGCGTTTCTTGAGTATTACCGCAACGGCAACGCAGACCTGCGCGTGGGCCTGCTTCTGGGCGCCGGCTTCCTTGTCGGCGGATATTTTGGCGCAGTCGGCGCGCAGCACATTCCAGAGGTCTGGCTGCGCCGCGTCTTCGCCGTAACCCTGGTTGCCATCGGCAGCCGAATGTTCTTCAGCCAATAAGGATTACTGCGATTCAAACCGTGGACACAAACCTCAACCGCACATAATCCGCCGTCCAATTCCCGTCTTCGTCTCGCAATGCAGGCTCAAGCAGGGCGGCTGTTTCCTCCACCACCGTGTCCCTCAGCGCTTCCGGCAGGCCGTCCAGCACGCCGCGGCGAAAAGTCCTGAGCCAGCCGGCCATGCCACTCTCCGCCAAGGGCGTAGGCCGCGGAATGAGCGCGATCCGCTGCACCTGAAACCCGTGCTGCTCCAATCGCCTCTCATATCCCTCAGGCGTCGGATAATAATTGACACCATCCTCGCGATCGCCAAGGCCATGCCGAACCAGCACAGCCATCAGCGCCACGCGAATGGCCGCGATGTTGCCGTGCCCGCCCATCTCCGCCACAAACCGCCCGCCTGGCTTGAGCACCCGCCTGACCTCAGCCATCATGGCGTCCTGGTCGCGCACCCAATGCAGCGTGGCATTGGAAAATACCGCATCGAATGTGTTCCTTGCGTA
>OBLU010005179.1_pt1 | contig 11725 bp, 8 predicted proteins | sample 1518681 | NCBI WGS metagenome assembly OBLU01 (sample SAMEA3539304, study PRJEB22396) | soil metagenome | biome: tundra; feature: field; material: soil | place: USA | collected 2010-05 | depth 0.15 m
CTTCTCGAGACGCTCGAGGCATTCTTCAAACTTCACCAATCGAATTACTCCTGCATCTATTGTAATGCCGTTTCTGCCACGGAATGTCCAGCGAAATTTTCAATTCCGTGCAATCTTTTGGTCGTGGTGTTCCAAAACTAAACAGACGCCGGACGTTTAGACCCGAGAGCTTCCAGAACATCCACCGCGGAGGTATAGCGCCCTTGCGGAGCGCTGATCTGCGCCCCTTGCACACGGTCGCGGAGGGCCGCCAGCATCTCGCGTGCGATGGCCACGCCTTCCTCACGAGCCGCTTCCGGACTTGCCGCCCGGTTCATTCTGTTGAGAATTTCATCAGGTACCGACACCCGCAGCTCGTTCTTCATGAACTCGGCATTCCGGGCGCTCACCAACGGCCAAATTCCGGCAATGACGGGAATCCGGCAGTGTTCGATCCGTCTCAGGAAAACCTCCAGTAGATTGACGTCGAACACGGGCTGGGTCACTACGTATTCCGCACCCGCTTGCACCTTGTATTCGAAGCGCCGGATCTCTTCGTCCAAGTTCGGCAGCCCGGGATTTGCACCTACCCCAATGACGAAGCTGGTGCCGGCGCCGATCGGGTTTCCGCCCAAATCCAATCCCCGGTTCAGGCTGTGGACGATATTCACCAGGCCGATGGCGTCCACGTCAAACACCGCCGTGGCATCGGGGTAATTCCCCATTTTCGGAGGATCGCCGGTGATGCAGATCAGGTTGCGGATTCCGATAGCCGCCGCCCCCAACAGGTCAGACTGAATGCACAGCACATTTCTATCGCGACAGGTGTAGTGCAGGATAGCCTCGATCCCCACCTCCTGTTGCATCAAGAGCGACAAGGCCTGGTTGCTCATGCGCGCCGAGGCTCGCGGGCTGTCGGGAATATTGACCGCGTCCACCCCGACCGACTTGACGAACTTCGCACCCTCGACCTCCTTTCGGATGTCAATGCCCTTGGGCGGCACGATCTCCACCATGGTGACGAATTCGCCGGCGGCAATCTTGGCGCCGAGGCGCGAGCGCTCCGCCATTGGAATGCTGGCGGGGACTAACGGCGTCGTGTCGGAATGAATGGCCTCCGTGACCGCGGTCTTGCCGCGGGCTTCGCGCACTCGTAAGGCCGACTTCATGGCGCGAATATGATCGGGAGTGGTTCCGCAGCATCCGCCAATCAGCTGCACCCCGGCGGCCACGAATTTCCGCGTGTAGCTCGCCATGTATTCCGGCGAGCAGAGATAGATATTCCGCCCTTCAACCGAGCGCGGCATGCCGGCGTTCGGTTGCGCGGCCAGGGGCAGGGAAGTGACGGCCCGCACTCGCTCGATCGCGTCCAGCATGGCGACCGGTCCCACGCTGCAGTTGATGCCAAGCACGTCGACGTTCCATTCCGTCAACCGGGCGGCAAAGGCCTCCGGATCGGAACCGTCGAGGCAGTTGCCGTCTTCGTCAATCGTGACCTGGGCAATGATGGGAAGCTTCGCATTCACATCGCGGCAGGCGAGTACGGCCTGATGCAACTCTTCGACGTAGCCAAAGGTTTCCAGCATCAGCAGATCGACGCCCCCTTCGATCAGGGCCGCGATTTGTTCGCGAAATGCCGTCCGGGCCTCTTCAAAAGAAGTCTTGCCCAAAGGCTCAATGCGGACGCCCAGCGGGCCGATCGATCCGGCCACCCATACGTCGAAACTCTTGGCCGCTTCGCGGGCCACGTGAGCACCGGCCAGGTTGATGTCACGGACGCGGTCCGCAATGCTGTGGCGCGCCAGGCGGAAGCTGTTCGCGCCGAAAGTATTGGTCTCGATAATCTCGGCGCCCGCCTGCAGATAGTCGTGGTGGACGGCGCGAATCAGTTCGGGCTCCGACAGGTTCAGTTCGTCGTAGCAGCGGTTGATGAAGATGCCTTTGGCATAGAGAAGCGTCCCCATGGCTCCATCGCAGAGGACGGGGAAATGCTTGAGACGTTCGATAAAATTCTGAGGCATCTCCTTGAGAATACTAGAAGGGGCGAGGTCTATGCATCTGGCGGAGTTGAACGCCGCAAGTATAGATAAAGAACAAAGCACGAAAGAGGAAAGCGAGGGTCGGCCCCCTCTTCTCTCCTCTTGTACCGCCTTAGCCTATTAATGGGGATAGAGCATGTTAGTGGCACTTCGCGTGCGCGAGAACTCGGCCGTCCCTCTGGGACTTGAATTTCTTTTTACGCTTCTACCCAGCGCTGAAGCGCTGGGCTATTTTCAGTTCGTCCCGCTGGGACTATTCTCTTGTTATTCGTCGAGCGCTACTTCCATAGGAGATCATGGCAACCAATAACCCGAGTCCCGTGACGCGCCCTATGCGCCTTCTGTCCATCGATGGCGGTGGTCTGAAAGGCCTGATCCCTGCCGAAGCTCTTATTACAATTGAAGCGCAACTCGACGCGCTCACCGGGCGCTCTTTGCCGCTCTCGGACCGCTTCGACCTGATTGGAGGGACCAGCACCGGCGCCATTCTCGCCGCGGGACTTGCTCTCGGCTTGAAGGCGGCGGATCTGCGCGACTTCTACTTAAAATTCGGCGCGCAGATCTTCACCAAGGTCTTCGTGCTCGAGCGAATCTGGCACAGCTATCCGAGCGGTCCGCTCGAACAGCATCTCAAAGATGTTTTCGGCGAAGCCACCACGCTTGGAAGCGACAAGTTGCGTACTAACGTCCTCATTGTCTCGAAGAACGTAACTCTTGGGACGACCTGGTTCTTTACCAACAATCCGAAAGGCAAATATTTCCCTAACAACCGGGGGCTGCCACTGTGGCAGATCGTGCGCGCCAGCAGTGCCGCTCCCACCTACTTTCCGCCGCGGACAATTTCGGTTCCCGACGACGCAGGGCAGCCCCAGGAGTACGAGTTCATCGATGGTGGCGTCAGCAGCTACAACAATCCCTCAATGCAGGTTTTTCTCGAAGCCACGGATCCCAACTATCAGTTTGGATGGCCCACTGGAACCAGCAATCTTCTGCTGATGTCGCTGGGCACGGGATTCACTGGAATGACCGTTCCTGCCGGCAAGGCATCGGGGTACAACCTTCTCGATTGGGCTCGATACGCGATCACCGAACTGATGGACGATGCCAACCTGCAGCAGAATGTGCTGATGCATTTAATCGGTCAGCCGCCGGCAGGTAAGGCTGCTACTCCGGCGGCAGAAGCAAGCGCGATGCGAGCCAGCGGTGCTCCGGCCGAAGATGCGCTCGATTTCATCAACACTGGTCCCGGCTCTGCTGCGGATAAGGCTCTGACCTACCAGCGCATCACGGTCAGCCTGACCCGCCAGCGTCTCGATGGGTTGGGCCTCAGCGACATCGACCCGGCGAAGGTAGGAGCGATGGACGCGGTCGATCAGATCGGCAACTTTCAGCGCATTGGGCAAGCTGTAGCGAAAGAGCAAGTCAGGATGGATCGGCTGCAGCAGTTTTTCGTCTAAGTTCAACTACCGCGTTAGTGTCGCGATGGGCGTCCCCGCCTCGTCGCTCCAAAGCTTTTAACCACAGGGTACACAGAGGGACACAGGAGAAACCTCAAGTCCTGGTTTCCCCCGTGCACCCCAGTGTACCCTGTGGTTAGTAGCTCTCAGCGGACGGGCGTGCTGCTCGTCCAGTAGTGTGGTGGCCGGGCGAGGACGCCCGGCGCTCCACCGACCAACTCAAGCGCAATTTCTTCCTTTGTTATAATCCTTCTCTTGCATCCAAGTGATTATCCGGCATGAGGTTGGAGTCCCAGGTTTGAAAAAAGTACTGATACTTTTGCTTTTCATTCTGCCCACCAGTCTGTGGCTGAGTTGCGGCGCTTCTTCTCCCTCGAGCAGTACGCAGACCAGCGGGCTTAAATACCGCGCGTTTCTCACCAATAACGTTAGCGCTGGCAGTGCGTCCGCGGGGGTGTACGTCGTCGACGCTTCCAAGGATGTGCGGCCCGCCGTTGCACCGATTTCGGCGGGCAGCACGCCGGGAATGATGCTGGTTACGCCGAACCGTGCCCTAACCCTGGTCTTCAGTGGTGACGGGACGCAATTTTCCGACAACGTATTCAGCATCATCAATAATGCCAATGAAAGCAATGCCGCTCACTTGACTTTGCCCGGCATCACCGAGAGCTTCGTGGTATCGCCCGACAGTTCCACCGCCTACGTGGCCGTGCCGGGCGCTCAAGTGGTCGGTCAATCGCTGGGGATTATTGAAATGATCAGTCTGGGTTCAGGCGCTAAGACAGGAGAAATAAGCTGTCCGCCGGTGAACCCCGCCAACCCCGTGTGTATCTGGCCCGCTGGGGTTCCCCAGGGGTTCAACCCGCCTTATCATTTTCTCTCCATCGGCAATACGGGCGATCGCGTGCTGGCTTTCAGCGAGGGCCCCGATTCCGTAGCCGACGTGGTCGCGGTAATCACTCCGTCCAGCCTCGGAACGGCGAGCCCCACGGTGAGTTTCGTGACCGGATTTGACCATCCCGTCGCCGCCTTTTTCACCAGCGACGACACTACCGCCTACTTGCTGAATTGTGGCCGCGAGTGCGGCGGGACCCAGGCCAGCATTCAGACTCTTGACTTGAAGACGAACACTGCCGGGCCCTCCAGCGTCGTTTGTAACGCGGGCGGCAATCCAACGTGTATCGGTACGGTAAACCTGGTGGCTGGCAGCGTGGCTCTGCTCAATGGTTCAACGCTGTTTGTGGCGGGCACGCCCGCTCCGCCGCAACCCTGTATCGGCCAGACAACTGCAGCGACTTCGTGCGGCCGGCTCTCCATCGTCGACCTCAGCACCCTGTCGGTAGCCAATGCCGCAGCCATCAGCATCACCGACGGATATCACACTCGCATGGCTCTGGCCGCTAACGGGCAACTCTTCATTGGCGCCCGCACCTGCACCGAGATAGGGACCTTCCCGCCGCCGACCGGCGCCGAGGTCCGCGGTTGTCTCTCGATCTATAACACGCTGAGCATCGCGGTCGGACAAGTGCCAGCTGGTGGTGTCCTGATTCCCCCCGCAAACGGGGACGTGACCGGTATTCAGCCCATCGCCACGCGGCAAGTCGTTTATGTGGTCCAGGGACAGGGCGTCCCCCAGGGCGGAACGCTGTATATCTACGACGCTACGACGGATACCTTGGAGCACAACCCGAACGATCCGAATAACCCGGGCCAAATCAATGGCCTCATCGGCAATTTCGTAGACGTCAAGACCGTGGATTTCTGAAGCGGTTATAGTCGTTCGCTGTTCGTCGATCGGAGTTCGCTGACGGCGGGAGCGAACAGCGAATAGCGAACGACCAACGACTGCTTTTGCCTACCGCGGCAGTAGATCCATCTCGTGCGCGCGATGTTGCTCGACTGCAGCCCGCGAGAAGGGAAATACGAATGTCGAGCCGCCATACCATGCCGGCCACTGGTCCATGTAATACGGGCTCAGGAAGATTCCACTCTCGCCTGTCACCAGGTTGAGCGTGCTTTCGTCAAAGTTCGCAAAGTTCCAGGTCGCCCGCTCGGACGGTCCAAACCCGCGCCCTACCGCCTTTACCGTGAATCCGCTCCCGCTCAAGGGATGCAATCCCGGTCCGGTGAAACGCCCAATCAGCGGAAGATGGCTCAGCACCAGATGATCGATTTCAACCGGATAATTTGCCCCCCACTTCCACTGGTTAAGATCGGACGGGACGCCCGAGGCAGCTCCGGAAGGGTTCCCCGTCTGCCTCACTATATTCTCGACTGCGGCTGTGAGCAGGCTCCCATAGTCGGAGTAGCCCGGCGGCAGCCAGCGCGCTGGTTGCTTGCTCAGCACATTCTCCATCCAGACGGACGACATCCCCCATCGGTAACTCTTCCAACTCAGCGAGGCTGGTGCCGCGCCTGACGCCGCTCGCGAACTCGGACTGTCCGCAGCAGCGCCCAGCTTGGGCTCCAAGAGCAGCCGCGCCAGTTCCTGACGCGCTTTGGTCGCGATCGTGGGCGCCGCGGAATCCCCCGACATCCGTCCATCCCAGTCCCGCAGAATGTCCGCGGCCTGCTTGGCCCGGGGCGAGACGCTGGCGGCGTGATCGATCGCGTACACGAATTTGTCGGCGCAGAACCGATCGTAAGTCGACGAGACATCCATCTGCAGCGCCAGCATATCGGCGGGCGCAAACTTCTTACCGGATTCGAGCACACGATAGATACGATCCGTTCGCCAGGGCGCTTCCCATTCCGTGCTGATGGAATATTTGTAGCCGTTAGGAGCGATGCGCCCATTGGCAGTCGCCAGAATTCCCGCGGGCGGGTCGTAAACGTGCGGCATCTCGTCGAAAGGAATCCATCCCTTCCACTCGTGAGCATCATCGCTGCCGCTCACCGGCAAACTGCCATCCCCAGCCGCGCGGATGGGTACGCGGCCGGTTGACTGATAACCGATGTTGCCATCCACGTCGGCGTACATCACGTTTTGTCCGGGTGCGCCAAAATTCGAGTACGCCTTCCGAAACTCATCCCAGTTCTGCGCCGAGTTCACGTCGAAGAACACCAATCCCATGCCGTCCTGCAGCGTCCAGCGCAGGGCAATCTTGCGCGTCTCGCCCGGAATCAATTCAGAAATGATCGGCCCATGCCGCGTGGTCGCAATGTCGAGGACCACATCAGGCTTGCCCTTGACGTGAATTACCTCCTGCCGGTGCTGTGGATCAACCCATCCCGCTGGAGTTTTATACTGCCCCTGCGCATTGAACTCCTCGATGAAGTTGTCTTCCACCGTAGGGCCGACGTTGGTGAATCCCCATCCGATGCGCTGATTGTGGCCGACAATTACGAATGGAATTCCCGGCAGCGTGACTCCGGCAACGTCGAAGTTGCCGCTGGTCGTTCTCAGATGCGCTTCATACCAGAGGTTGGGCATCTGGTGGTCGAGGTGCATGTCGTTCGACAGCAGAGGCTTTCCTGAAACTGTGTGCTGACCGGAAACAACCCAGTCGTTCGATCCCGGCCGGAAGCTGTCGTCAGAGTATTCGGCCTCGGAGGGAGAAGCCGGAGAGTCTCCAGCCCCGAAGGAAAGTTCCGGGGGATATCCAGCCCCGGAGGGGCGACCGAGAATAGCCCAGCGCTTCAGCGCTGGGAAAAGCGGGGAAAATGATGCAAGTCCCGTAGGGACGACTGAATTCTCACGTACACTCTTTTGAACCTGCGCAACAAGGCTGGCGCCCTCGCCCGCAAAATTCGAACCCCGCCCGGAAATCAGACGTCCACCGCCCGCCGGTTCGACCTCTTCATCGTCATCGTCGTCATCATCGGCACTTTTGGCCGCTGGTTCATCTTCCATCCGTCGCGCTTCGGTGGGCGGACGGTCTCGCCAGGAGGAATTCACATAGAGGTCAGCCGTCAATTTCGGCCCCAGCTTCGCCAGAATTTTTTCGCGCACGAGCGCGCGCGCGTAGCTGTAATGATTCAAATCCTGCACCATGCGCGCCCCCACTAATAGAGAGTCGGTGACCGACCAGAGCCGGGGCGTGTACTTCAGCAAGCGGAACTCCAGCGAGAGGCGGTCGCGATGCGATTCCAGAAACGCATTCACTCCGCGGGTGTAAGCGTCAAAATAAGCCCGGTCGCGCGCCGAGATATTCTTCTCCGCCGCTTCGGCGGCGATCCGCAGCCCTAGAATCCGCTGCTCGCGGTCCATCTTGACCGTATCTTCTCCGAGGACTTCGGAAAGCTCGCCGGCGGCTGCGCGCCGCATGATGTCCATCTGCCAGAACCGATCCTGAGCGGTGACATAGCCCTGCGAAAAAAATAAATCTTCGAGCGTCGCAGCCTCGATCGTGGGCACGCCTTGGTGATCGCGCACAACGCGTATCTTCGAGGAAATTCCAGAAACCGTGACGCTGCCATCGAGCTGCGGCAGAGGCAATCGCGCCATCCAGTAAAGCCACCAGACGCCGGCGATCAGCGCCAGCAGCAGCAGGCAAACGGCGTAGTACACGATGCGGAGCGCAGGATTGCGCCGACCAGCCTCGGAGCGCGAAGTATTGGGCAGGGAAGCAGTGGAAGACATTACAGAAAGATTGTAGGGGTGCGCTCCATGTCTGACAAACGGGGCGGCGGCCACACGAATGCCCAAGTGAATATGGCCCATCCGGGACCGGTTATGCTGCGGCTAATCCACGACAACTTCGTTTCTGCCTGCGTGGGCCTGCCTTCCACGAAGTCGACCTCGATCTTCCACCGGCGTTGTACAAACTATTATCCGGAATGTGAAATCCGAGCGACTAAAATACCGTTTCGGATGAAATGTTTTGCGCAGTTGGTTTTAAGACGACCCGTCCCGAAGTGTAAGGTTTTCCGTGAGAACCGGTTCCGGGGCGTGGTTGTTGGAGGAAGGAATGCTCTATACTCAAGGTTAAGCTCTCCCTCTGCCGCTCGCCGGCCCAGCGCCGGGTAGGAGTGCTGTGGTGAAGGTCAGTACGAACGTAAAAGGCGCGCGGAGGAGGCGAAGTTGGTATCGCCGTCGTCTGCGCAGGCAGCGCACGCTGGTGGCAGTAGTTCTGGGAACGGTTCTGGTGGCCGCCTGCTGGCAGAATGCGGCCCGTTATTTGTCTTTGCCCAGGTTCCATTCTTCCCAGGTTTTGCCAGCCTCCTTTGAGCCACAGACGAACATCCATAAAGATCTGGCTTTAGCGGCGGCCCGCTCCGCCCGGCCCGCGAAATCCCACGCCCGCATGCCCGGCGTCTATCCTTATTCGGTTGTGCCCGGAGGTGTCAAGGATCCCGTCGAACTTCGCGCCATCGCGCAGCGGGACTACGTGGTTCGCCGTCATTACGCGAACTTCGATTACAACCACGCCCGTCTGGTGCGCGCCAGTGAGGCCCGCGAAGTCTATCTCTCCTATCGCATTCGCGACACGGTTTTCTGGACGCGGAAAAAGATTCGCCTGCACGTCGGAGAACTGCTGCTGACCGATGGGAAAACCACCGCCCGGGCGCGATGCGGCAATCAGATTTCGGAAGCCGCCAAGCCCGAAGTCTCCAATGAAGAGCCCGCCGTGGACCTGCTGGATATGCCCGTGGTCTCGGTCGAATCGGCTCCAGGCTCGCCCATGCGCGCCATGCTTGCTCCATCCGACTTGCCCGGCGGCCAGCCCACCGCACCGCAGATTTTCGCGAACTCATTCTTCTTCCCTTACATTGATGTCAGGGTGCCGCTGCCCTCCGGAGGGCATTGCCCTGCCGGCGAGATAGAAGTCAACGGGCACTGCATTCCCAAACGCCACAAACCGCCAGCCGTTCCCGAGCCCTCCACCATGATTCTGTTTGCTTCCGGGCTGGGCTTGACCACCTGGCGTTATCGCAGGACCCCCCGCGTTGTGATTCTGCCTTGAATGGCGCGGCTTCAGGCGCGCTCCTGCAAAACAAAGTCAATCGAGCACACTTTAGAGGACGCGGGCGGGAAGCGGGATTACGCCCGAAGTGAAGGACGTTTGCGGCCGGGCTAGATCAGATGGTTGCGCTAGAACGGAATATCTTCATCCGTAATCGGAGAGCTGCCGGCCGGCGCGTGCTCTGGTTCGGGCGCGCTTTGGTCGAAGTTGTTGCCGCCCGCGGATGCGGAGCCTCCGCGGGAACTGCCGGAGTATTCGCCGCCGCCTTCACCGCGACCGCTCAACAGGACGAGTTCGTTGGCAATGATTTCCGTCTTGTACATTTTCTTGCCAGTTTCTTTGTCATCCCACGAACCGGTGCGCAGGCTGCCTTCGATATAACACTTCCCGCCTTTTTTGAGATATTGGCCGATGATCTCCGCAAGCCGCTGGAAGGCGACGATGTTGTGCCATTCGGTGCGGTCCTGCCAGTTGCCATCTTTGTCTTTGAAGCGCTCGTTGGTGGCGATGGAAAACTTGGCGACCGGCATGCCGCCTTGCGTGAACTTCATTTCGGGATCCTTGCCAAGGTTTCCAATGAGGATGACTTTGTTTACGCTTTTCATGAGTGCGGGCTCCCTCGAGAAGCAGACCTTCCGAGACGCTCACTATAGCAGAAGTGGGCGGTCGGCTGGCTGTGTCGGCCGTACAGGAAATTTGTGATGAATCGAGGGCGTACGGACGTCTGGATCGACAGGCGTCGCATTAGCGATACCACATGGTTTAAGACGCTCCTTTTAAAGCGTCGGTGGGAACTCGGCCGTCCCTCCGGGACTTGAATTGTTTTGTGCACCCTTTACCCAGCGCTGAAGCGCTGGGCTAATTTCGGCCGTCCCTTCGGGACTGGATTCTCGATGCCTCAGACAAAAGTCGCTGCTTCGGGATGGCTTTCTCGGTCCTCACACAAAAATCTGATAGAGCATCAGGTAGACGATCACGCCGGTTACCGAGACGTAGAGCCAGAGGGGAAACGTCCAGCGGGCGATGGCCTGATGCCGGTCAAACTGCTCCCGCAAGGCGCGAGTCAGGGTGATGAGGACCATGGGCACGATGATTACGGCCAGCGTGGTGTGCGAAATCAGGATGGTGAAGTACAGCGGCCGCGACCATCCCGTGCCTCGAAAGTGCACGGAGCCCACGTGATAGTGGTAGTAGAGATAGGACACGAGGAAGAGGGAAGAGGTGGCCAGGGCGGTCAGCATGACCGCGCGGTGGGCGGCTATTTTGCCGCGCGCGATGAGCACACGGCCCGTAACCAGCAGCATAGCGCTGCATCCGTTGAGCGTCGCGTTAATCTTGGGGAAGATGGAGTAGTCGGTCATGGGAGAAGTCTAGTTGTAAAGGGAATGAAGCAGGTTGGCAAGCTAGAAGCTAGGTCAGAGGTTCGAGGTGAGATTGCAGAGGTAAAAATCCGAGGCTTGCTTTTCACCTCTGCAATCTGACCTCTCACCTCTTACCTCTCACGTCTGACCTCTCACGTCTGACTTGCTTCCGTATAGAATATGAACACGATGCCTGACGTGGGGAGCCTTCCGCCACCGGCCCCGGTGGCTCTTAAAGAAAACAACGCGCGACCGCTGCCCGTGATGGCGGTATGGGCACGCGATCTGCTGGTCTCGCTCGCCATCTCCGCTTTCATCATTATCTTTCTCTACCAACCGGTGAAGGTGGAGGGCACCAGCATGATGCCCGGTCTCGAAGACCAGGAGCGGATCTTCGTCAACAAGTTCGTCTATCGCTGGGAGCCGATCCAACGTGGCGACATCGTCGTCTTCCGATATCCTCGCGACACTTCGAAGAGCTACATCAAACGTGTGATTGGAGTGGCGGGCGACCGTATACGGATCGAGAATGGGCAGGTCTTCGTGAACGGCGCGGCGCTTGACGAAGATTATGTTCCCAGCGATTATGCCGACGCACGCTCTTATAGCGAGGTGGTGGTGCCGCCGAACAGCTTTTTCGTCCTCGGCGATCATCGCACCATGTCGAATGACAGCCGCGACTTCGGCACTGTGAACGAGCGCTACATCTACGGAAAAGCCGTCTTCGGATACTGGCCCATGGATAAGCTGGGGCGGTTGCGGTGAAAAACAGCTCTCAGTTATCAATTTTCAGTTGTCAGCAGAACCTGGGAACCGGCGACCTCCACTCTGGGTTTACTGAAGACTGATGACTGACAACCGAGACCTTTCTGCTGACACTCTCTGGTCCTCCTGTTAGAATCTCTAAAATTCCACTCCCAGGAGTTCTAATGCAAGCGATCCTTGCACTCGAAGACGGCAGAGTCTTCCGAGGCAAAGGCTAC
>OBLU010005181.1_pt1 | contig 11723 bp, 8 predicted proteins | sample 1518681 | NCBI WGS metagenome assembly OBLU01 (sample SAMEA3539304, study PRJEB22396) | soil metagenome | biome: tundra; feature: field; material: soil | place: USA | collected 2010-05 | depth 0.15 m
TCAGCGCGTGCCGGTGGATTCGCAGCCGCCCGGGCCGCCCCGGCACCGCAGCCGAGGGCACCGCAGCCGAAGCCACCGGACCCGAAACCACCGCACCCGAAACCACCGCACCCGGCGGGGCGGCGGCCAGCGGCACGGCAGCCGGGCCGGCCGGCCTGGTCCGGTATCTCCATTGCGGAAGCCACGCCACGGCGGCGGCGATGGCCGGCAGCGCCCACAGGCCCAGGGTGAGCCGCGCGGACCCGCCCGAGGCACGGTAGACGGGAATCGCGATCAGCGAGCTGAGGATCGAGCCGGCGGACAGGCTCAGCAGGTAGATCCCGATCAGCAACCCCGCCCGGGCCGGGTCCCGCCGCTTCACCAGGCTCGGCAGCAGGACATTCATCAGCGCGATAGCCGCGGCGGCGAGCGCCGTGCCGGGGAACAGCATCACCCCCGGCAGGATCCCGCGCAGCAGCAGTCCCACGGCCAGCACGGCCAGTGCCACTTCCAGCACGCGCTCTTCCCCGAAGCGGCGGCTGAGCGGTGCCGCGGCCGCGGAGAACACGGCGAAGCAGAGCACGGGGACTGAGGCGAGGACAGCCAGCGCCGCTGAGGACAACCGCAGGCTCGCCGACAGTTCGGGGAACACCGGCGGCAGGCTGGTGATCGCGGCCCGCAGGTTGAACGCGAGCGCGACGATCCCGATGACGAGCAGGGCAGTACCCCGCCCGAACCGTCCGAGGCCGGGGCTGGCTGGAGGCGGCCCGCGGCGCAAGGTCAGACCGTGATGGCGCGAAGTCCGGCGGGAACATGCTCGGCAAGCTGGGCGGCGATGCTGGCCGCGCGTTCCGCCGCCGTGTTTACGGCAGCAGGAAGGGCCTGCGCTCCGGCGGCGCCGGCACAGCGGTTCGCCAGCACGGCGACCCGTTCAGTCAGCACCGCCCACGCGGCCTCACGGGCGGGAACGAAATTGCCCATCTGGTAGTACATCTCGAACGCCGGGCCCGCTGCCCGCCCGGGGTAGCCCGCCCCGGCGGGCAGCCGGGTGAGGGCCGAGCCTAGAGGCTCGAGGACCCCGGTCATGAGCCCGAAAGCACTGCCGATCAGCAGCCCCAGCTGTTCATCACTCTCGTCCGTGTGGGTGAAGAACCGGGTCAGCATCTGCAGCAGCGCCTCGTAGCCGAGGCTAAACAGCTCGGCGACCGCGTGCGCCACCGGCTCGGTGAGCACCGGCTGCGGCAGCGGGACGTCGTAGGGCTGCCGGGTGAATGCGGCGATGACCGGCCGGGCCGGCTCGAAGGAGGGGTCCTGCCTGCGGAGCTCGCTGTACTCCTCCCACATGCTGAGGAACCGGCCATAATGGGCCGACCGCCAGTCACCGCGGGCGCCCTCGCCCTGCTCGATGATCTCCTCGATGGCTGCGTGCGCGGACCGCAGGTCCGTCACGGCCACCAGTTCGGGCCAGTGAAACAGCTCGGGAGTCGCCTGCGCGCGCGGCGGCCCGACGAATACGGCGCCTTCCCCCAGGCGGCTGACGAGATGGCTGAGGCCTTCCGCGATGCCCCGGTAGAGATGCCCCACAGTCGCGAAATCCTGCACTCGCGGCAGCGCCTCGCCAGGCTCCACGGGCTCATGCGGCGGTGCGCCAGGAACGAAGCCCTCGGCGTCCTGGCGTTCCATTCCCTCTGGCCGCTCCAGGTACAGAAAATGGGTGAGGGCCGCGTCGCCGAAAGGCAGCAGGTCAAGAAGGACGCCTGGGGGGAAGTAGTTCGAGCGCTGCGGGAAGTTGGGCCTGGTCAGCACGGGAGCAGCCCCGATCGAGGACATGAGGTTCGCGACCAGCGCAAAATGCAGCATCTCCTGCACGGCGATGCCCCGCAGGACCTCCCGCCACCTCGCGACCGCGGCGGCCTGCTCCGCGGTCAGGCCCTCCGCCGAGTCCCGCTTCAAGCTGAAGCCCGCGTAGAGGTACTGACACATGATCATGTGCTCTAGCTGGGACGCCTCAGCCAGCAGGTACCAGAGGTGCTCACGGTGCTCAACCACGAGCCTGGGTTCAGCCATAGGTGCTCCAGAGGCTCAGCCGCATCACGAACGGTCAACGCGCTTACATAATTACATGTCCGCGCCGCAAGAACGGCGTACTCAGCCTTTCGCGACCAGCGAGCGGAGCACGTACTGCATGATCCCGCCGTGCCGGAAGTAGTCCGCCTCCCCGGGCGTGTCGATCCGGACGACGGCCTGGAACTCCCGGCCGTCCGCGCTGACCGTGACCTCGCGTGGCACCGGGCCCGTGTTGATCTCCTCGATGCCGGTCACGTCGAACACCTCGCGGCCGGTGAGGCCGAGCGAGGCCGCCGACTCCCCCGGCCGGTACTGCAGGGGAAGGACACCCATCCCGATCAGGTTGGACCGGTGGATCCGCTCGAACGACTCGACGAGGACCGCGCGCACGCCGAGCAGCAGCGTTCCCTTGGCCGCCCAGTCCCGTGACGAGCCGGAGCCGTACTCCTTGCCGCCGAGGACGATGAGCGGCGTCCCCTCGTCCGCATACTGCCGGGAGGCCTCGTAGATCGACATCTGCTCGCCGGCGGGCAGCTTCGCCGTCACCCCGCCCTCGGTGCCGGGGGCAAGCTGGTTGCGGAGCCGGATGTTCGCGAACGTGCCGCGGATCATCACTTCGTGGTTGCCGCGCCGCGACCCGTAGGAGTTGAAGTCCCGCCGCTGCACCCCGTGCTCCCGCAAGTAGTCGCCCGCAGGGCCGTCGTTCTTGATCGCTCCGGCAGGTGAGATGTGGTCGGTGGTCACCGAGTCGCCCAGCATGGCCAGCACCCGGGCGCCGCGCACGTCGGTCACGGCGACCGGCTTCTCCGTCATCCCCTCGAAGTACGGCGGCCGCCGCACATAGGTGGAGTCCGGGTCCCAGGCGAAGGTGTCGCCCTCGGGCACCTCCATCGCGCGCCACCGGTCGTCACCCTCGAACACGTCCGCGTAGTCGCGGGTGAACATCTCGGCGGCGACAGCGTCGTGCACCACCGAGGCGATCTCCTCCGGCGACGGCCAGATGTCGCTCAGGTACACCGGCGTGCCATCGGATCGCGCGCCCAGCGGCTCGTGGACCATGTCGATGTCCATCGTGCCGGCCAGCGCGTACGCGACCACCAGCGGCGGTGAGGCCAGGTAGTTCATCTTCACGTCCGGGTTGATCCGGCCCTCGAAGTTCCGGTTGCCGGACAGCACCGACACGACCGCGAGATCATTGTCGGCAACCGCCGCGCTGATCGTCTCCGGCAGCGGGCCCGAATTCCCGATGCAGGTGGTGCAGCCGTAGCCGACCAGGTTGAAGCCGAGCTTCTCCAGGTAGGGCACCAGTTCGGCGCGCTCGTAGTAGTCCATGACCACCTTCGAGCCGGGTGCCAGCGTGGTCTTCACCCACGGCTTGCTGGACAGCCCCGCCTCGACCGCGTTGCGCGCGAGCAGCGCGGCGCCCACCATGACCGACGGATTCGACGTGTTCGTGCATGAGGTAATGGCCGCGATGACCACGGACCCGTGATCGACGGAGGTCGTCGTTCCGTCGTCCAGGGTGACCTGCACGGGTGCGGAGGGACGGCTGGACGGCTCATCACCCACCGGATCGGAGGCTGGGAACGTGCCCTTCAGCCCGTTGTCCAGGCCGGGCGCGGACACGTACGCGCCGAGCGCGTCGCGGAACGCCGACTTCGCGTTGGACAGCGCCACCCGGTCCTGCGGGCGCTTCGGGCCGGCGATCGACGGCACCACGGTGGACAGGTCGAGTTCCGCCTCCTCCGAGTACCTGGCTGGCTGGCTGGGATCGTGCCACAGGCCCTGTTCCTTGGCGTACGCCTCGACCAGGGCGACCTGCTCGGCGGGCCGGCCGGTGAGCCGGAGGTAGGTCAGGGTCTGCTCGTCGATGGGGAAGATCGCGCAGGTCGAGCCGAACTCCGGGCTCATGTTGCCGATGGTCGCGCGGTTCGCCACGGGCACGGCCGCCACGCCCTCGCCGTGGAACTCGACGAACTTTCCGACCACGCCGTGCTTGCGGAGCAGTTCGGTGATGGTGAGCACCAGGTCCGTTGCGGTCGCCCCGGGCGGCAGCTCGCCCAGCAGCCGGAACCCGACCACCCGCGGGATCAGCATGCTCACCGGCTGGCCGAGCATGGCCGCTTCGGCCTCGATGCCACCCACTCCCCAGCCGAGTACGCCAAGGCCGTTCTGCATGGTGGTGTGCGAATCGGTGCCCAGGCAGGTGTCCGGGTAGGCGCCGCGGCCGCCGGCGTCCTCCTGAGTCATGATCACCCGCGCCAGGTGCTCGATGTTGACCTGGTGCACGATGCCGGTCCCCGGCGGGACAACCCTGAATTGGCTGAACGCTTCCTGGCCCCACCGCAGGAACTGGAAGCGCTCCTGGTTGCGGCCGAACTCGAGGTCCACGTTCCGCTGGAAGGCGTCGGGCCGTCCGAAGATGTCGGCTACCACCGAGTGGTCGATGACCAGTTCGGCCGGGACGAGCGGATTGATCTTTCCCGGGTCGCCGCCGAGGTCGCGCATGGCCTCGCGCATGGTGGCGAGGTCGACCACGGCCGGTACGCCGGTGAGGTCCTGCAGGATCACCCGGGCTGGGGTGAACTGGATCTCAGTGCCGGGCTGGGCCGCCGCGTCCCACTCCGCGAGGGTGGTGATGTGCTCCGGCGTGACGTTGTGCCCATCCTCGGTGCGCAGCAGATTTTCCAGCAGGATCTTCAGGCTGAACGGCAGGCTGGCCGCGCCGGGCACCGCGTCCAGCCGGTGGATCTCGTATGCCGCCTCGCCGACGTATAGCGTGTCGCGGCTGCCGAAGCTGTTCGCGGTCATTGTGTGCTGGCCTCCTGTGCTGTCCGGCTCTTCCTGCATCCTGCCGCAGAACGCCTTGCATGCACCCATCGGCCCCGAAACCTACGAGCCCGGGCCCTGATGGGGCCCGAGCAGGGCCGGTCCGCCAGCAAGGTATCTCGACATCGAGCTAACTTACAAGCTCACCGTAAGACGAACTTATCTCGACGTCAAGCTACCTTCGCCGCCGGCAAGCGCCCGGCGCACCGGGGATTTCATGGTGAGGAGACGAACGGCTAGGTCATGATTGGATGACCGGCAGGCCAGCCCTTACTGTCCCCGGAAGCACACAGCGGACGACCTCTATCCGGCGCGGCGGCAGCGAGTACACCAGCCTGGTACCGGGCCAACGCGCTATGCGGTCAACGGTAGTTGCCTGGTAGGCCTGCACCATGCGGCGCCGGTAGCAGAGAGTGCATGGTCCGTTCTTCGCTGGAAACCCGCCACTTCACGAGCGAGTCGCAATCGGCAGTCTAGACCTGGTGATCACCCGGAGTCAGAGATCCAACGCATTCCGCGCATAGCCTTGTGATTTCGGCGGACTAGACAGCCTTGGCCGGAGCGTCAATGCTCGCAGGCAGGGCACGCCCGCGACAGATCAATTTGATGGAGCCACTGACAATGCCTGACCGCGACCATGGCCGCAGCGCGGTCGCGACCCTGTTTGCCGCGCCAACCCAGCAGTTAGACCGCCCCACCCATGATCTAGCCCGGCCCACCCGTGATCGTGATCACTCGCGGTCCTCGTCCTTGCACTCCCTGGATCTCCGAAAACGGGACAAGGCGGACGGCTGGCCGCTGCGAAGCCATCTCCAGTTCGGCGCCCTGCCGGGCGCGGTGCCGTGTGCGCGGCTGCACGCCAAGCTGGTGCTCTGGGAGTGGGGGCTGGATCACCTGGTGGAGACAGCCGAACTGCTGGTTTCAGAGATCATCACCAACGCGGTGCGCGCGGCCGTCGGCCCGGCAACCGGTCAGGGCGAAACTCAGCGGCCAAGCGGGCTGCCCTCCGTGTGGTTCTGGCTGGCCGCCAACCGGCGGAACGCGCTGATCCAGGTCTGGGACGGCAGCAAGGAGACGCCGTCCTGGCACGAGGTGGACCCGGAGGCAGAAAGCGGACGGGGATTGTTGCTGGTCGAGCGGCTCAGTGCCCGGTGGGGCACGTACACCCCGGACGGCTGGACCGGCAAGGTGGTGTGGGCGATCGTGGGCGAAGAGCAGCCCCGGCTGGCGAACTGAGCACCTGCACCACGGAAGCCGCCCCTGCGGCCTCACTCACCCGCCAGCGGCCCCTTTGCCCAGCCCGTGCCGTGCCGCGCTGACGTCAAGCCCGCCGATGCCCTCGCTGACGAGCGCATCCCACCGATCGCCGATCGCGTCGAGGACGGGCAGCGGCCGGTCCGACGCCGCGCTGAGCGCCAGCCGGATGTCCTTGAGCGCCCACTGCAGAGAGAAGTCCGGCGAGTCGTCACCGGCGTCCATCTTGCGGAACTTGGTGAGCGCAAATGGCGAAGCGAGGTTCCCGGCGCCCAGGAAATCAAGTACCTCATCGTGATCGACGCCGAGTGAGTCCGCCAGTGCCAGGATCTCCGCGGTTCCCTCGACGAGGAATACCAGCCAGCTGTTCATGACCAGCTTGAGCGCGCTGCCCGCGCCCGCCTCGCCGAGCCACTTGGCCTTCCGGCCGATCGCATCAAATACCGGCTCGAGCACCTGCCTCGCCGACCCCGGGCCGGACGCCAGGATCAGCAGCTGGCCAGCCTCCGCCGGGCCCCGGGTCCCCGAGACGGGCGCGTCCACGAAATAGACATCCGAACGCTCGTCCTTGACCCGGGCGGCCAGCTCGCCCACGGCAGCTACTCCGATGGTGCCCATCTGCGCCCAGACGGCGCCGGGCCGCATCGCGGCCAGCATGCCCTGGCCGAAGGCTACCGACTGCACCGCCTCCGCATCCACCAGCATGGTGATCACCACGTCGGCCTGAGCGACGGCGGAGGAGGGCGACTCGTGCGCGACCGCGCCTTCCAGGGCCAACGCGGTGGCCGGCGCGGATGTCCGGTTCCAGACGTCGACCGGCAGACCGGCCCGCAGTAGGTTGCGGGCCATGCCCGCGCCCATCGTCCCGATGCCGAGCACGGCGACCCGTGGGCTCGCGGCACCCTGCGTGAGATCTGTCATGACTGCCTCCCTGTCGTAGCGGTTGACTTCTTGTCGTCTCCTTGGCTCCGCCAGGCGACCAGCGTGGCGAGGCCCGCCGCCACGGCCCCGGCCAGCATGGCGGCCCGAGCTCCGCCGACGCCTGCGGTTCCGGTTCCGGTTCCGTGGCTCACCGTGAGGGCGATGGCCGGCAGCAGCGCTGCCCCAATGCCCGCCCCGATCTGCCGGCTGGTGTTGATCACGCCGCCGACGAGTCCCTGATCGTCGTCGGCCACCCCGCGGCTGGCCGTCACCATCGCGCCGAACGCCGTCCCGGCCGTCCCGAAGCCAACGAAGATCACGGCTACGAGCACCGGGCTGTAACCACCTGCGGCCGGGAGCTGGGTGAGCACCAGGAATCCGAACATGGCCAGGCCGTTGGTCAGTACGAGCAGCCAGCGCATGCCCATGCGGGCAGCGAGCCGGGCGCCGAGTGCCCCAGCGGAGAATCCGACGATTCCCTGGGGTGCGATAGCCAGTCCGGTCATCAGCGGAGAGTCGTGGAGGACCTGTTGGAAGTAGAGCGACAGGACGAGCATCTCACCGCCGTTCCACACGCCGAGCAGCAGGATCAGGGCACCGCCCTTGCGCAGGCACGGCAGCCGCAGCACGTCGCCGCGGACCAGCGGATCGGGGTGACGCCGCTCGACCGCCGCGAACGCGGCGATGGCGGCCACGGCAGCCGCCAGGGCGCCTAGCACGGTCGGCGATGTCCAGCCCGCCGCTCCGCCCTGGGACACGGCGAACACCACCGCCGCGATGGCGCCGGTAATCAGCGCGGCACCGCCGACGTCCAGCCGCCGCCTGGCCCGCTCCTCATGCGACCGGCCAAGCAGGCGCGGGGCCAGCAGCGCGGCCGCCACTCCGACCGGCACGTTGACCAGGAAGACGGCGCGCCACGTGGTGAACTGCACGAGGACGCCACCGAGCACCTGGCCAGCCACGAAGCCGATCGATGAGGTGGCCCCGTAGAAGCCGAGTGCCCGGTTGCGTTCGGGGCCTTCCGGGAAGCCGGTCGTGATCAGGGACAGGGCGGCCGGCGCTACCAGCGCCGCTCCCATCCCCTGCACGGCACGCGATATCACCAGCAGAACGGGATCCTGGGCCAGCCCCCCGGCCAGCGAGGCGGCCGAGAAGATGATCAGCCCAGCAACGAACATCCGGCGGCGGCCGAACAGGTCGGCGGCGCGGCCGCCGAGGATCAGCAGCCCGCCGAAGGTGATCGCGTAGCCGGTGACCACCCACTGCACCGCTGAGGCCGCGAAACCGAGTTCTCGCTGGATCGACGGCAACGCCACGTTCACGATGCTGAAGTCGAGCACCACCATGAAGGCCGCGACCAGGATCAGCACGAGCCCAGCGCCCCGGTAGCGCGCCGGCGCCGGGACCGGGGCAGCTACCCGGGCCGGGGCCGGGGCAGCTACCCGGGAAGGAGAAGCCGCAGCGGCGGAAGCGACCCGGGCCGGGGAAGAGGCAGGGGCCAGGGAAGGAGAAGCCGCAGCGGCGGAAGCGACCCGGGCCGCGGCCGAGGACACGGTCACAGAAGCAGCGGGGGCCACGATCGTGGCCGGGGAACGGCGAGGGGTCAAGGTCGGGGCGTGCGGGGCCGGCGGTTGCCTGATCATTGTCCTGTCCTGGGCGACTATACGATACGCTTCGTCGCGTTTTTAAATTAACGCTATGCTCTAACCGCATGGAGACGCGCGATATTCCGCCAGCCGCCCCGGCGCCGTCGGCGTCGGCCAGACGGGGCCGCCCACGGAGCGAGGAGGCCGACCGGGCGATCTTGCGGGCGGCCACCGAACTCCTCGCCGAGCGAGGCCTGCATGGGCTGTCCATCGAGGAGGTGGCGTCCCGGGCCGGAGTGGCCAAGACCACCATCTACCGGCGCTGGCACTCCCGGGGAACACTGGCCCTCGACGCGTTCCTCGCCGAGTTCAAGGCGCTGCAGCCACTGCCCGACACCGGCATCCTGCGGGACGACCTGCTCGCCGCCCTGCGGGCCTGGGTCCGGGCCGTGACCCGCACATCGGCCGGCCGCATTCTGGCCGGCCTGATCGCCGAGGCCCAGCACGACCCGGAACTGGCGGACGCCTGGCGCGCCCGCGTCGTCGAACCGCTCCGCGCGCAGCACCGGATCATGCTGCGCCGGGCCATCGACCGCGGGCAGCTACCCGCCGATACCGACACCGAGGTCGCCCTGGATCTCCTGTACGGCGCCGGGTACCACCGCCTGCTGAACGGTCACCAGCCACTCAATGACGCGTTCGCGCGGACCGTGGTCGAAGTGATCGTCAACGGCCTCAGCGCCGCCCAGCCGACCTAGTATCCCGGGCCCGCTTGCTGGGCAGGTGCGCTCAGCACCCCAGGCCTGATCTCTTTCGGGATCTCAGCCTGGCCGGGCTGCAGCGGCGGCGGGTCTGGCTCAAGGGTCTGGCGGCGGGTGCCCGTTCAGCGGGGCACCCGCCGCCACCTGTCTACATCACTCCAGCACACCAAGTACAGCGCCGACGAACTGACCAGCGACCACTGCCCCCAGTCCCGGGCCATCGCCGCCTTGTTGATCTCGGGCGTGTTCTGGTAGGCGCTAAGGAACCGCAGCGGGTAGCCCTCGGCCAGCGTGATGCACCGCTCGGGGAGTTGCTGCATGGTCGCTCCGCGGGGCCCGCAGCCCGGCACCGGCTCGAAGTTCATACTGCCCAGGTACAGCAGGGTCACGATGAAACCGCCGACCAGGCCGCCGAGCAGTACCCAGGCTCGGGGAACCGGCCACCCGAGCGGGCTGTCGGGCAGCCCGGCCAGATCCCGCCGGGTCCGCCGGTAGACCGCCGCGCTGACTAGCAACAAGAGCTGGGCTGCGTAGATGAGCAGCAGGATGAGGATGGGAACGTCCCAGACACGGGCGAGGACGAGGGCAGCTCTCAGGTAACGCAGGCCGGTCCCCAGGATCAGCAGCACGCGGGAAAGGCGACCACCCCGCCACACCCGCCAGGCCAGGAACGCCGCGGCGGGCAGCCAGATCGGCCGGGCCGCGCTGAATTCCGCGGCATGCCCGGGCGCACTGAACGGCAGCGCCGCGACGTCGAGCACGACATAGAGGATCATGACCGCTCTCGCGCTGGCTCGCTGCCGCTGCGCCCAGGCCCGCGCTCGCGGCCACCAGCTTTGCATGCCGGGATCATACGGGCGGTATCAGCCGCGCTTACCCGGAAACGGGCACCGCGGAGGCCCTCGCTGGCAGGCTGCACCGCTGCGAGCACCTCAGGGGGACCCACGTAGCCGTAATACTCCAGGCCTCCTGCCACCTGGCGAACCTAGACCATCTCGGCGACGCCGGCGGCGCCGAAAGCCAGGCAGGCCCCCGCGAATCGCGCCGAGGCGCTGACGGCAGGCGCGGACCAGACGGATGTGCTCAAGACGACCCCACCGGCCGGGCCAGCCAGTACAAAACCCGGCCTTTCACCGTCCTCGGGCTAACCTCATGATCTTGAAACGGCCGTGCTGCTCCGCGGCCGGTTCCGCCTGCGCGATCTGCCCGTAGGCCGCGAAGCGCTCGCGGCGAGACGCCGCGACCCGCGATGCTGGGGAGCATGCTGATCAGGGATGCGACACGGGACGACTGGCCCGCGATCTGGTCCTTCATGCGCGGCATCGTCGCCGCAGGTGAGACGTTCTGCTGGGACCGCCACCTAAGTGAGGATGACGCACGCGCGTACTGGCTCCGCGATCCCCCGGCCCGGGCGGTCGTCGCCGTTGACGATGGCGGCACGATCCTGGGCACCGCGGAGAGCGGCCCCAACCACGGCGGTCCCGCAGCGCACGTCGCCAACGCGGGGTTCATGGTCGCGCCGGAGCACTCGGGGCGCGGTGTCGGCCGGGCCCTCGCCGAGCACGTCATTGAGCAGGCACGCACCGACGGCTTCCGCGCGATGCAGTTCAACGCGGTCGTCGCGACCAACACCGGGGCGGTCGGGCTCTGGCGTTCGCTCGGCTTCGACGTGCTCGCGACGGTGCCGGAGGCGTTCTGCCACCCGGTGCACGGCTACGTCGGCCTGCACATCATGTACCGCCGCCTCTAACTCCGTGCGCACCGGCGCTGCTAGGGGCATGTCCCGTAGATCTTCGTGGTTGCGGGCTGACTCCGTTCAGAAGCAGGCGCTTACGCCGATCTCAGCTGGGCGAGCGCGCTATCAGCGCGGGTGGCCAGATCATGGTTTGCGGGATGCGCGGCGGGGCGGTGGAACGCCACGCGGGCACCCGCGACATCGCCACGGTACGCCAGCACCACCCCAAGGTGATAGGCGGCACTGTGGCTGCCCCGTTGCACGCCACGGCGGTAGGCCGCGACCGCCCGCAGCCGGCTCAGGCTGCGGATGCCGCCCACCCGGTCCAGCGCTGCACCAGGACGCAGATCACCGGGCCGGCCGGAGGCCGCTCCCGGTATTGCGGATACCGTTCCGCCAGGAAACGGAGCGGGCCCGCGATGTCGGCTGGTTTGTCGAGGACCGCCGCCTGGCCGTCGGCGCGCACCCACCACAGCCGGTCCCAGTCACCGGTGTAGTGATCGGCGAGGACGGCCACCTGCGGGTCAGCCCGGATGTTGTCCAGTCGCCGCAGATGCGCGGTCGTCTTCGGCTTGAAGTCCACCGCGCTGT
>OBLU010005182.1_pt1 | contig 11723 bp, 8 predicted proteins | sample 1518681 | NCBI WGS metagenome assembly OBLU01 (sample SAMEA3539304, study PRJEB22396) | soil metagenome | biome: tundra; feature: field; material: soil | place: USA | collected 2010-05 | depth 0.15 m
AAGAGGGACGCCGAGGCGTACCTGGGCGACACGGTGGACCAGGCGGTCATCACCGTGCCGGCCTACTTCGACGACGCGCAGCGCACCGCGACCAAGGAAGCCGGGGCGATTGCCGGCCTCGAGGTCCTGCGCATCATCAACGAGCCGACGGCGGCCGCGCTCGCCTACGGCCTGGACAAGGAAGACTCCGATCGCACCGTCCTGGTCTTCGACCTCGGTGGTGGGACCTTTGACGTCTCCGTGCTCGAGATCGGCGAAGGTGTCTTCGAGGTGAAGTCGACCTCCGGGAACACCAAGCTCGGTGGGGATGACTGGGACGAGAAGGTCATGGACTGGCTGGTCAAGTCGTTCAAGGACACCGAAGGCGTCGACCTCTCGACGGACAAAATGGCCATGCAGCGGCTGAAGGAAGCGGCGGAGAAGGCCAAGATCGAGCTGTCCAGCGTGCAGGAGACGACGATCAACCTGCCCTTCATCACGGCCACCAGCGATGGTCCGAAGCACCTCGACCTCAAGCTCACGCGCTCGAAGTTCAACGAACTGACGGCTGATCTCGTGGCTGCGTGCACCGGACCGTTCGAGGCTGCGATCAAGGATGCCGGGCTCAAGACGTCTGACATCGACCACGTCGTGATGGTCGGAGGGTCCACCCGGATCCCCGCCGTCCAGGACCTGGTGCAGTCACTCTCCGGCAAGGAGCCCCACAAGGGCGTCAACCCGGACGAAGTCGTGGCCATCGGTGCCGCCGTGCAGGCGGGCGTGCTCAAGGGTGAGGTCAAGGACGTCCTCCTCCTCGACGTGACCCCGCTGTCACTCGGCATCGAGACCAAGGGTCAGGTCATGCACCGCCTCATCGAGCGGAACACGACCATCCCGACCAAGCGGTCGGAGATCTTCACCACGGCCGAGGACAACCAACCCTCGGTGGAGATCCACGTGCTCCAAGGTGAGCGCGAGATGGCGATGTACAACAAGACCCTGGGCAAGTTCCAGCTGGTCGACCTGCCCCCGGCTCCGCGTGGGGTCCCCCAGATCGAGGTCACCTTCGACATCGACGCCAACGGGATCGTGCACGTCTCGGCCCAGGACAAGGCCACCGGCAAGGAGCAGTCCATGACGATCACCGGCCAGTCTTCGCTGGCGAAGGACGACATCGACCGCATGGTCCGCGACGCCGAGGCTCACGCCGAGGACGACCGGGCCCGCCGCGAGGAAGCCGAGGTGCGCAACTCTGCCGACACCCTCGTCTACCAAACGGAGAAGTTGCTCAAGGACCAGGGCGAGAAGTTCGAGGGCACGGAGAAGGACGACGTCCAGACCGCCGTGGCCAATCTGAAGGACGCCCTCGCCGGCACGAACGTCGAGGCGATCAAGGACGCCACCGAGAAGTTGGTGGGCGTGAGTCAGAGCTTCAGCCAGCGGCTGTACGAGCAGGCCTCGCAGACCCAGAACGCGCCAAGCGGCGGTGACGGGAGTGGCGGGACCAGCGACGCGGGAGGTAGCTCCGACGACGAGATCGTCGACGCCGAAATCGTCGACGAGCAGTGAGCTTCTCCGACGAGGCCATCCCCGCCGAGGAGGTCACGCCGGAGCCCGAACCGGTCACCGACGAGAGCTCCGATGACGAGGTGGCAGAAGCGGAAATAGTGGTCGAGGAAGTGCTCGATCCGATGGCGGTGTTGGCGGGCGAGCGGGACGAGTACCTGCTCGCCCTCCAGCGGACCCAGGCCGATTTCGAGAACTACCGCAAGCGCATTCAGCGCATGCAAGAGGAGCAGTCGGCCCGCGCCGCGTCGGCGCTGGTCACCAAGTTGCTTCCGGTGCTCGACACCCTCGACCTGGCGCAGGCTCATCAGAACGAGTCCAGCGCACAGAGCGATGACGCCAAGGCGTTGACCGCGGCGCGCTCCACGCTGCTCGACGTGTTGGTCAAGGAAGGGTTGGAGCGGGTCGACGAGGCCGCGGTGCCATTCGATCCCGCGGTGCACGATGCCGTGGCGCGGACCGGCGGAGATGGCGGTGAAGAGGTGATCGACGAGGTCCTCCGATCGGGCTATCGCTGGCGGGGCCAGGTCCTCCGCCCCGCCATGGTCAGCGTGCGGGGGTGAGCTGAGTAATGGCCCCTCAGCGGGAGTGGTTCGAGAAGGACTACTACAAGGTGCTCGGGGTCGTTTCGACGGCCACCGACAAGGAGATCACGCGCGCCTATCGAAAGCTGGCCAAGCAGTATCACCCTGATGCCAATCCGGGTTCGGAGGAACGCTTCAAGGAGATCAGCGCGGCCTATGACGTGCTGGGCGACGCCGACAAGCGCAAGGAATACGACGAAGTCCGCAAGCAAGGGCCGATACCCGGCGGATTCGGGGGCGGCTTCGGGACGGGCGCGCCCGGCGGCGGCACGTTCCGCATGGAGGATATGGGAAATCTGGGCGATCTCTTCGGCGGTTTGTTCGGCAACCGGGGACGGACCACGACGACCACACGGGGACCGGCGCGCGGCGCCGACATGGAGGCCGCGTTGCACCTGTCGTTCTCCGATGCCGTGCACGGGGTGACCACCTCGGTCAATGTGCCCGAGGACGTCCGTTGCAACAATTGCCGTGGCACCGGTGCGGCCCCTGGCACCGCGACCCACACCTGCCCGCACTGCGGGGGGACCGGGACGCTCAACGACGACCAGGGACTGTTCTCGCTCAGCACCGTCTGCCCGGACTGCGTCGGGCGCGGCACCCTCTTCGACACCCCCTGCCCCGTGTGCCGCGGGTCGGGCACCGAGCGCAAGGTGCGTTCGGTCAAGGTGCGCATCCCGCCCGGAGTCGAAGACGGGCAACGCATCAGGGTGAAGGGCCGGGGCGCGCCCGGGCAGGGCATGGCGCCCCCCGGAGACCTCTACGTGGTGGTCCATGTCGGCAAGCACCCCGTCTTTGGGCGCAACGGCCGCAACCTGACCATGACCGTGCCCGTCACGTTCCCCGAAGCAGCGCTCGGCACGACCATCACGGTCCCGACCCTCGATTCCAAGGTGACGCTCAAGGTGCCGGCGGGAACGGCGTCGGGCACGGTGCTGCGCGTCCGTGGCCGGGGGGTCCCCGCCGGGACGGGTCGCAATGCCGGCAAGCCGGGCGATCTGCTGGTGAAGACAGAAGTCATTGTGCCGACCGAGCTGACCGACGATCAGCGGGCGGCGGTGGAGTCGCTGGCTGCGGTGACGGACGACGCGCCGCGGGTGGCGGTTGAAGGTTGAGGTGGAGGACTGATATGGAAGACAGCGATTCCAACCGGGCTGTCTATGTGATCTCGGTGGCGGCCGAGCTGACGGGTGTGCACCCGCAGACGTTGCGCATCTACGAGCGCAAGGGTCTCTTGGATCCCTCGCGCACCAGTGGCGGGAGCCGCCGCTTCTCCGAAGCGGACCTGTCGCGCCTGCGTCACATTCAACGACTGACCGCAAGCGGGTTGAATCTAGAAGGTGTGCGCCGGGTGCTCGAACTCGAAACCGAGCTCGAGCGCGTGCGGGCCGAGCTGACCGAAGCACGGGCCCAGTCACGGGACGCGGTGGCGGCGACGCACCGCCACTATCGCCGCGACCTGGTGCCACTCCGGCAGTCACTTGTTGCATATACGAGGAGGGGTTGATGGCAATCGATCCAGAACGTTGGACGAACAATACGAAGGCCGCGTTCAGCGCGGCGACGGCGCACGCGGCGTCGTCCAATCATCCCGAGCTGACGCCGGCCCATCTCCTCGACGCCCTGTTGACGCAGGACGAGACCATGACCCGGCCGTTGTTGACGCAGGTCGGGGTGGATCCCGAGGCGCTCGGCGAAAAGGTGCGCGCCCAACTGTCGCGCCTTCCGCGCGCCCAGGGCGGCTCGGAGCCGGGCATCTCCCGTGAGGCCCGTGCCATCCTGGAGGCGGCCGATGAGAACCGGCGCGACCTCGGGGACGACTACGTCTCGGTCGAGCATCTCCTGCTGGCGCTGGCCGACGAGATCGGGGTGACCAAGGACGCGTTGCTGGTGGGATTGCGCGCCGTGCGGGGGAATCATCGCGTGACGACGGCCGATCCTGAGCAGACGTATCAGGCGCTGGCCAAGTACGGGCGCGATCTGACCGAGGCGGCGCGCCTGGGCAAGCTCGATCCGGTCATCGGGCGCGACGAGGAGATCAGGCGCGTCATCCAGGTCCTGTCGCGGCGCACGAAGAACAACCCGGTATTGATCGGGGAGCCCGGCGTGGGCAAGACCGCCATCGTCGAGGGATTGGCCAATCGCATCATCGAGGGCGATGTGCCCGAGGGACTCAAAGGGAAGCGGGTCATCGCGCTCGATCTCGCGTCGATGGTGGCCGGGGCGAAGTACCGGGGCGAGTTCGAAGAGCGCCTCAAGGCAGTGTTGAAGGAGATCACCGACGCCGAGGGTGAGGTGGTCACCTTCATCGACGAGCTGCACACCATTGTCGGGGCCGGCGCGGCCGAGGGGGCCATGGATGCCGGTCAGATGATCAAGCCCATGCTGGCCCGTGGTGAGCTCCGGCTCATCGGCGCCACCACGCTCGACGAGTACCGCACCTCGATCGAGAAGGACGCGGCGCTCGAGCGGCGCTTCCAGCCGGTCTTCGTGGGCGAGCCCTCGGTCGAGGACACGATTGCCATCCTGCGCGGGTTGTCGGAACGCTATGAGGTGCACCACGGGGTGCGCATCCAAGATGCTGCGCTGGTGTCCGCCGCCGTGCTGTCGGATCGGTACGTCACCGGGCGCTTCCTGCCGGACAAGGCCATCGACCTGATCGACGAGGCGGCGAGCAAGCTGCGCATCGAGATCGATTCCCTGCCGACCGAGCTGGACCAGGTGATCCGGCGCATCCGCCAGCTCGAGATCGAAAGGGTGGCGTTGGAGAAGGAGACCGACGAGGCCTCCCGCGAGCGGTTGGACCGGTTGGAGGCGGAGGTGGCCGATCTGGCGGAACAACGCGACGGCATGACGGCCCACTGGCAGCAGGAGAAAGCCATGATCGACATCATCCGCCTGCTCAAGGAGGAGCAGACGGCGCGCGGTGACGATGCAGTCAGGCTGGAGCGCGAAGGTGACCTGGCCGGCGCATCCGCCATCCGCTACGGCGAGTTGCCCGACCTCGAGCGGCGCATCGCCGAAGCGACCAACGACCTCTCCAAGCTGCAGTCCGGTACCCGTTTCCTGAAGGAAGAGGTCGACCCCGAGGACATTGCCGAGGTGGTCAGCCGTTGGACGGGCGTGCCCGTTTCCCGCCTGATGGAAGGCGAGATCCAGAAGCTGGTGCGACTCGAGGCCACGCTGCACGAACGGGTGGTCGGCCAGGACGAGGCGGTGTCGGCCGTGGCCAACGCCATCAGGCGCAGCCGGGCCGGGCTCTCCGACCCCAATCGCCCCATCGGGTCGTTCCTCTTTCTCGGACCGACCGGCGTGGGCAAGACCGAGCTGGCGCGGGCGCTGGCCGAGTTCCTCTTCGACGACGAACGGGCCATCACGCGGATTGACATGAGCGAGTACATGGAGAAGCACGCAGTCAGCCGGCTGGTGGGGGCTCCTCCCGGCTATGTCGGCTACGACGAGGGTGGGCAGCTGACCGAAGCGGTCCGGCGCCGCCCCTATGCGGTCGTCCTGCTCGATGAACTGGAGAAGGCCCATCCCGACGTGTTCAACATCCTCCTCCAGGTGCTCGAGGACGGGAGGTTGACCGACGGCCAGGGCCGCACGGTCGACTTCACCAACGCGGTGTTGATCATGACGTCCAACCTGGTCGGTGAGCCTTCGAGCTACTTCAAGCCAGAGTTCATCAACCGCATCGACGAGATCGTGCGCTTCCGGCCTCTCAGCCAGGCCGACCTCATGGTGATCGTCGGGGTGCAACTCAACAAGCTGCGCGATCGGTTGGCCGAGCGACGCCTGACGCTGGTGGTGGAGCCCGATGCCGAGGCGTGGCTCGCACGCGCCGGCTACGACCCTGATTTCGGGGCGCGACCCTTGCGGAGGGTCCTGCAGCACCAGATAGAGGACCCCTTGGCCCTGGCCTTGTTGGAGGGTCGCTATCTCGAAGGCTCGACCGTCACGGTGAAGCTGGTCGATGACGTGATTGTCCTCGGCTGAACGACGCCCTCGCGCTGCTCGTTGGGACGAACGGTGCTCCATCGCCGGCCATGCCGATGAAGGTCGACGTCGAACTGCCCGCCGAGCTCCCGTCGAAGGGCGCGTCGCCGAAGGTGAAGATGCCCCCGTCGGAGGCCACCAGCCAGTAGCCACCCCCGTCCGGCGTGGTTGCCATGCCGACGATGGGCTGGTTCAGATGGATGGCGCCGGTGGAGCCGAAGTAGGGCGCGTCGCCGAAGGTGAAGATGCCCCCGTCGGAGGCCACCAGCCAGTAGCCACCCCCGTCCGGCGTGGTTGCCATGCCGACGATGGGCTGGTTCAGATGGATGGCGCCGGTGGAGCCGAAGTAGGGCGCGTCGCCGAAGGTGAAGATGCCCCCGTCGGAGGCCACCAGCCAGTAGCCACCGTCATCGCCGGTGGCGGCCATGCCCACGATGGGTTTCGTCCCTGGCATAGAGCCGAGCAGTTGCGCGTCGCCGTGCGCGAACACGGTGCCGTTGGCGGTGGCCTCGTAGTAACCCTCGCTGCCGGTCCCCGTCAGCACGATCACGGGTGGGGAGGCCGAGCCGTCGACGGGAGTCAGCGTGGCTTGCCGGACTCCGAGCGCATTGGGGGCGAAGAAGACCTGGACGACGCAGGACGCGCCGGCGGCCAGGGCCGTACACGTGTCCTGGCCGACGAGCGCGAAGTCAGCGGGATCGGCGCCGCCGAGGGTCAGTGCCGTTACCGAGTCCGTCGTGGTGCCCGTGTTGGTCAGTGTGACGTTCATGATGGTGAAGTCGCCCAGGGTGATCGACGGGAACTGCACCGAGGTGGGTGAGGCCGACAGAGCCCTGCTCGAAACCTGCACCGCCGCGCCGGGCGCTGTCAGCGCGCCTGCACTCGCGGCACCACCGAGGATGGGAAGGGCTACGAGCGTCAGGAGGCCCGCCATGGCGGCCAGGGAGAAGGGGCGCTTCTTCGGTGTGGTCACCCGCCCACACTAGAGGCGGACGACCCGCCTCGTCGGCCTCTCGCCGGGCCCACTCCCGGCCCGCGCCGGGTCACGACCACACCCCGAGCGCAGGGCAACGGGTATGAAGAGGCCAATCGGCACACGGCGCAACGGCCCATTCCGCCGACCCGCCCCGGGGCGGGTACAATTGTGCGTAATCCGACAGAGCGAACGGAGATGACGCGTGCCCGCAACCGTGGTGGTGGGGACCCAGTGGGGCGATGAGGGGAAGGGCAAGCTCACCGACCTCCTGGCCCGGGAAATGCACATGGTCGTGCGTTACCAGGGCGGTCATAACGCCGGCCACCGCATCGTCGTCAACGGCGAGGCCTTCGCTCTGCAGCTGGTGCCCAGCGGAATCCTCTACGACCACATCACGCCGATGATCGGCAACGGCGTGGTGGTCGACCCCGCCGTCCTGCTGGCCGAGCTCGACAGCCTCATCTCCAAGGGTGTCGACACGAGCCGCATGGTGGTCAGTGGCAACGCGCACCTCATCATGCCCTATCACCAGGAGCTGGACCGGGTGACGGAGCGCTTCTTGGGCAAGAACGCGCTCGGCACGACCAAGCGCGGCATCGGCCCGGCCTATGCCGACAAGGCCACCCGGGTCGGCTTGCGCGTGCAGGACCTCCTCGACCCCAAGATCTTCCGCCAAAAGCTCGACGTGGTGCTCAAGGAGAAGAACGCGATATTGGCCAAGGTCTACAACCGCCTCCCGCTTTCGGCCGAGGACATCGCCAACCGCTACCTCAACGAGTACGCGCCCCGGATCGAGCCCATGGTGGGCGACACCGTCGGCCTGATCCACGACGCGCTCGACGCCGGTCGGTCGGTCCTCCTCGAAGGAGCCCAGGCCACATTCCTCGATCTCGATCACGGGACCTATCCCTTCGTCACCTCCTCCAATCCGGTGGCCGGCGGTGCGTGCACCGGTTCGGGCCTGGGGCCGCGGGACATCGACCGGGTCATCGGCATCGCCAAGGCCTACGTCACCCGGGTGGGCGCCGGCCCCTTCCCGACCGAGCAGGACAACGACACCGGGAACCTGCTGGTCGAGCGCGGCCACGAATTCGGGACCAACACGGGCCGCCGCCGTCGCTGCGGGTGGTTCGACGCCGTCATGCTGCGTCAGGCGGTGCGTCTGAATTCACTGACCGAGGTGGCGCTGACCAAACTGGACGTTCTCGATACGTTCGAGACCGTCAAGGTCTGTGTGGCCTACGAGGCGGACGGCGTGCGCTACACCCACCTGCCGTATCACCAGTCGACGTTCCACAACGTGACGCCGATCTACGAAGAGCTTCCGGGTTGGCGCACCGACCTGACGTCGGCCACCGCGCCGGCGGACGTACCCGAGGCCGCCCGCAACTATGTGACCTTCCTGTCCGAGCAGATCGGCGTGCCGGTGCGACTCGTCGGGGTGGGCCCGGGCCGCGAGCAATTCGTGTCCTTCGCCACGGCGTGAGGGGGACACTCCGATGAAGGTCTGCGTCGTCGGCAGCGGCGGTCGCGAGCATGAGCTGGCGCATGTCCTCTCCCGGACGGCCGATGTCGTGGTCAGCCCGGGCAACCCGGGCATGGCGGCCCCCATTCGCGTCTCCGAACGGCCGGTCCAGGAGATCGAAGCCGACCTGGTGGTCATCGGGCCCGAGGCGCCGCTGGTCGACGGGCTGGCTGATCGGTTGCGCGCCGAAGGCCGTGCCGTGATGGGTCCCGGTGCCGCCGGCGCACTCCTCGAAGGCTCCAAGGGCTTCATGAAGCAGATGCTGGCGGAGGCGGGCGTGCCCACCGCCCGCTTCGCCGCCTTCGGGGTGGCACAGCGCGACGAGGCGTTGGACTACGTGCGCCGCGTGCCCGGCCCCTGGGTGGTCAAGACCGACGGGTTGGCGGCCGGCAAGGGTGTCCTGGTGGCGCGCACCCTCGAAGAAGCGGAAGCTGATGTGACCGCCAAGCTCTCGGGTAGCGCATTCGGCGACGCGGGGCACCGCATCGTCATTGAGGAAGGGCTCGAGGGCGAGGAGTGCTCCCTGCTGGTGCTCTTCGACGGCACCACGGCGGTCCCGCTGTTGCCGGCGCAGGACTTCAAGCGGGTCGGTGACGATGATCGCGGTCCGAACACGGGGGGCATGGGCGCGTATGCGCCGATGCCGCACGTCGCGGAGGCCCAGATCGATACCATCATGGCGACCGCGGTGGAACCGCTCATCGCCACCTTGCGGGCCCGGGGCATCGACTACCGCGGGGTGCTCTATGCCGGGCTCATGCTCGGTGACGATGGGCCGAAGGTCATTGAGTACAACGTCCGCTTCGGTGATCCCGAAGCGCAGGTGGTGCTCCCGTTGCTCTCGTGCGACGCCGCCGAGTTGTTCATGGCGGTCGCCACGGGCACGCTCAAACGGCTCGCGCGCCCGACGTTTTCCGCTGACGCCGCCGTCTGCGTGGTGCTGGCCTCGCCCGGATACCCGCAGGCCCCGCGGACCGGTGACCCCATCGCTGGATTGGATGCGTCGGGTCAATCCACTGCCGGCGGCGAGGGGGTGACGGTGTTCCATGCCGGCACGATCCGGCCCGATCCGGCCGGCCCCTTTCTCACGTCGGGAGGAAGGGTCCTCGGGGTGACGGCGCTGGCACCCACGCTCCAGGCGGCGCGCGCCAAGGCCTATGCCGCGCTCGAGCCGATCCATTGGGACGGCATGCTGGTCCGGGGTGACATCGCTGCCCGCGCCGCCGGTGACCTGGTGGGCGGCGGGGCCCCCCATGATGCAGAGGAGCTGGTCCGATGATTCCCCGATACTCGCCCCCCGACATGGCCGCCCTCTTCACTGACGCCGCCCGCTTCGGGCTGTGGCTCGAGGTCGAATTGTTGGCCACCGAGGCGCAGTCTTCCGTCGGTGTGGTGCCCCCGGAGGATGCCGCGACATGCCGGGCCAAAGCGCCGACCGTCGATGACGTCTTCGTCGCCGACGTGCTCGAGCGGGAGCGGGTGACCGACCACGACGTGGCGGCGTTCGTCGATGTCGTCCAGGACCGCATCGGCGCGCCCGCCGGCTCGTTCATCCACTACGGGCTGACCTCCTCGGACGTGGTGGACACCGCGCTCAGCGCCACGCTCACGCGGGCGGCCGATCTTCTGCTGGTCGACCTGGATCGCTTCGTCGACGCGCTGCGCACACGTGCGCTGGAACTGATGGACGTTCCCGTGACCGGGCGCACACACGGCATGCACGCCGAGCCGACCACCTTCGGGGCCAAGTTCGCGCTGTGGGCCCTCCAGGCCGATCGCGATCGCCGCCGCCTGCGTCAGGCCCGTGAGGCGATCGCCGTCGGAAAGCTCTCCGGCGCCGTGGGCACCTACTCGAACATCGATCCCGCGGTCGAGGCGCACGTGTGCGCCGCGCTCGGCTTGCAGCCGGTGCCGGCGACGCAAGTGATCGCCCGCGATCGCCACGCTGAATACCTGTGGGCGTGCGCGTCCATCGGCGCCACCGTGGAGCTGATGTGCACGGAGATCCGTCACCTGGCCCGCAGCGAGGTGGGGGAGGCGGAAGAGCCGTTCGGAGCGGGGCAAAAGGGCAGTTCCGCCATGCCGCACAAGCGCAACCCCATTCTCTCCGAGCGGCTGTGCGGCCTGGCCCGCCTGCTGCGGGGCTACCTGGGCGCGGGCCTCGAAGATGTGGCCCTCTGGCACGAGCGCGACATCTCGCACAGTTCGGTGGAACGGGTGGCCTTGCCCGACGCATCCCTGTTGACCTGCTACCTCCTGCGCAAGGCGACGGGCCTCGCGTCCGGATTGGTCGTGCATGCCGACCGGGCGCTCGACAACCTCACCAACGGCAGCTTCGGCCTCGTCTTCAGCCAATCGGTCCTCCTGGCGTTGGTGTCAGCCGGGCTCACCCGCGACGAGGCCTACCGCATCGTCCAGCGTGACGCCCGCGCCGCGTGGTCCGAGCGGAGGCACTTCCGGCAGATCTTGACGGCGGACCCCGACGTCACCCTCACCGAAGCACAGCTCGACGAGGCGTTCGACCTCACGCGAACCTTGCGGTACGTCGATCGCTTCGCCGACGCGCTCACCGCCCTGTCGTGAGGGGGACGTCGTGACGATCGACCTGCCGCAGATCCACTCGGGGAAGGTGCGCGAGCTCTACGACGCCGGGGACAACCGCCTCCTCATGGTGGCGTCGGACCGGGTGAGCGCCTTCGACGTGATCATGGCTGAGACGATCCGGCACAAGGGCCGCGTGCTCACCGCAATGACCGTGTTCTGGTGCAACGAGATGTCCGACGTCGTCCCCGGCACGCTGCTGGCGGTCGATCCCGGGGAGATCGAAGCGAGGCTTCCGGGGATCAGCCTTCCCCCGGAGTGGGCCGGCCGGGCCATGCTGGTGCAACGCGCCGAGATGCTCCAGATGGAGTGCATCGTGCGGGGCTACCTGGCCGGCCAGGCGCACGAGGAGTACGTGAAGTCGGGCACCGTGCACGGCGCCCCCATGCCGGCCGGCCTCAAGCTGGCCGACCGCTTGGCCGAGCCCATCTTCACGCCCTCGACGAAGGCGGCCGAGGGGCATGACGTGAACATCGACTTCTCGCAGGCGGTCAAC
>OBLU010005183.1_pt1 | contig 11721 bp, 8 predicted proteins | sample 1518681 | NCBI WGS metagenome assembly OBLU01 (sample SAMEA3539304, study PRJEB22396) | soil metagenome | biome: tundra; feature: field; material: soil | place: USA | collected 2010-05 | depth 0.15 m
CCCTCGCGAATGCGGTGCTCGAGGTGAAGCGCAGCGAAATAATGTCCCGCATTGACGCTGAAAAAAAGAAGGAAGATCTCGACGAAGCGACCGCAAAACTTAAGCAGTTGCGTGAAACTTACCTGCTCCGGCGCCGGTCGGCTGCGGCCGCGCTGCGATTGCTCGAAATTCAGCGTGATTCCAAAAAATTGGCCGTTGAACACGCCAATAAGAATGCCGACCTTCTGGCTATCCACGCGCCAACAGATGGACTTGTGGTCGTCAATTCTACTTTCAAGAATTCCGGTTTCAGCGAATGGCAGAACGGCGATCAGGTCGGCGCGGGAACCGCATTTATGCAGGTGGTAAATCCCGGAGCGATGCGCGTTCGCGCGCCCGTGAATCAGCAGGATCTACCGCAAGTCCAGTCCGGCCAAAACGTGGAAGTCCGTCTCGACGCATATCCCGGACAGGTTTTTCATGGAAAAGTTGACCTCATCTCGTCCGTGGGAACCGCCGACAATTTTTCGCCCATGCTGCACACGTTCACCGTGCTGTTTTTGATTGATGGCACAGACGCCAAACTTCTGCCTGATCTTTCCGCGGCCGTGGATGTTGAACTGGAACGCGTGCCCAACTCGCTGATCGTCCCGCGCGATTCCCTGGTTTCCGAAAACGGCAAGATGTTTGTTCGTGTGGCGAGCGGCGGCGGTTCCGAGGAGCGTGAAGTAAAAGTGCTGCACATGAACGATGTGGAAGCCGCGGTCGAAGGAAAACTTCAGCCGGGCGAAACAGTAATCCGCGGTGTCGCGCCGGAAGCCGTGCAAGCTGCCGCTGCGGGCGTGGCAACGTCAAACAAGTGAACGGGAAGATCTGGAGAAAATATGTTGGGAAATAATTCGAGCATCTGGTATCGGCGGCGCGGCACGATCATTGTCGCCGGACTCTTGCTTGTGGCTGGGGCGGTCGTGGCGTATATGCGATGGTTTGGCTCACGCGGCGACGCGTCCACCGTTTCCGCCGCCACCGCGATTCCATCAGCGGAAGTAATCCGCGGTGAACTGGTGGATATCGTCGAACTGCGCGGACAGATTCGCCCGCTTCACTCCGTGGATCTCCTCGCTCCGCCCGATGCGGGCGCCATTCAAATCCTGAAGCTGGTAAAGGATGGCGACACCGTAAAGAAAGGCGATGTTGTAATCGTATTTGATCCTTCCACGATTCAGATGACTCTAAATCAGCGTAGCTCTGACCTGAAGCAGGCGGAAGCTCAGGTTGACGATGCCAGAGCCAAACAAAAGCTCGCTGAACAGCAGGATCTCACCGACCTGCAGAAAGCAAATTACGATGTCGAGCGCGCGAAGCTCGACGCATCTCAGGCAGAAATTCTTTCCCAGATTGATGGCGAAGAAAAAAAACTCGCGCTCGCCGATGCCGAACAGAAGGCCAAACAAGTCCAGCAGAAACTGGATTCCGACCGCGCCAGCAACAAAGCGGATCTCTCCAATATTGATCAGAAACGCAAGAAAGCTCAGCTCGATGTTCAGCATTACGAAGACGCTGTCTCCCGGCTCACTATTCATGCGCCCGCCGACGGCATGGTTCACCTTATGCCTAACTGGCGCGCCGGTGGCAATTTCGGCCAAAACGCGCCTCCCTTCAAGGAAGGCGACCGCGCCTGGCCAATGGCCGGTATCGCGCAATTGCCCGATCTTTCCGCGCTTCGCATCACCGCGCACCTTGACGAAGAAGATCGCGGCCGATTGCACGCCGGAGAAACCGTCTCGGCTCGCGTGGACGCCGTCACCGATATGGAATTCACGGGAACGGTCGCTGACATCAGTCCACTCGCGAAAATTGATTTTAGTGGCGGATGGCCGCCAGTGAAAAATTTTGATCTGGTTGTCGCGCTGGATCATCTCGATCCAAGGTTGCGGGTTGGAATGAGCGTCACCGAGCGCATCGCCGTTCAGCGAATTCCTAATGTGATCCTCGTGCCGTCCGAGGCGCTCTTTACCAGAAATGGCCGCGACGTCGTTTACGTCGAGCAAGGCGCCAAAGGCAGCAATAATTTCAACGAGCGCGACGTTGTCATCGGACATCGCGGCGGCGGCCAGATCGAAATCCGCGGCGGTTTGCAACCGGGTGTGCGCGTGGCGCTGAAGGATCCGGTGGCCAAGCCATGAGGGCCCGCACACAATTGCGGATTGGCGTCGGCGTCTTGCTGGTCGTCTTGGCGGGCTTCGGCATTAATTACTCGCTGGCCAAAATTAAGGGTTCGGAGCGCGGCGTTCCCACAGTTCGGGTCACCAAGGGAAATATTGATCTGAAGGTTTATATCAACGGCCAGCTCCGCACCCCGAATACCTCCATCCTGATTGCGCCGCCGGTTGGCGGTACTTTGCAGATTGTCAAGTTCGCCAGAACCGGCGATGTCGTAAAAGCCGGTGATGTTGTCCTGGAATTTGACCCCAGCGAGCAGGAATACAATCTCGATCAAGCTCATTCAAATCTCGATCAAGCCGATCAGCAAATCACGAAGATTAAAGCCGACTCAGCCATCTCCATCTCAAAAGATCAGGTGGATTTGCTTCACGCGCAGTTTGACGTGCGCCGCGCCGAACTCGATGTCAGCCAGAACGAACTGAAAAGCGCCATTGATGCCAAGAAAAATGATCTGGCGCTCGAGGAAGCCAAGCGCAGACTGGCGCAGCTCCAGGACGATACCAAATCGCGCGTGGCTTCCAATGACGCAAACCTCGCCGTTTACGTCGCACAACGCAACAAAGCTCTCTTGGATATCAAAGTGGCCCAGGATCGCATCCAGAGCATGAGCATCAAAGCGCCCATCTCTGGTTTATTTGCCCGCAAAAACAATACCAACGGCATCTTCTTCTTCGGAATGTCCGTCCCGGAATATCAGGAAGGCGACCAGACATATCCGGGCAGCGGTGTCGCGGCCATCATGGATGTTTCCCAGATGGAAGTTTTCTCGCGTGTCCCCGAAACCTCGCGCGCCGACATTAACACCGGCGACGCAGCCACCATTCAAATTGACTCAATTCCCGGCAAGAACTTTCCCGCGAAGGTGAAGACCATCGCCGGTCTCGCGTCCGGAGGCGAATTCGGCGGCGATTCGACCCGCCGCTTTGACGCCACATTCCAGCTCGATCAGCCGGATCCCACCCTGCGGCCCGGCCAGACGACCCACGTGATTGTTCAGGGCGCTCAATTGAAAGGCGTCCTCTACCTTCCGCGCCAAGCGCTGTTTATTCGCGCCGGCAAACCGGTCGTATTCGCCAGGACAGGCAAGGGATTCGAGTCCCGCTCCGTTACCATCAAGCACATGTCGGAAAGCCAGGTCGTCATTGAGGATCTTCCGGAGGGAACCGAGGTTGCCCTCGTGAATCCAGAGGCCGCTGCCGCCGCACCTTCCCCTGCCGGTGCCGCTTCCGGCGCGAAAGCGGGCGGCAAATGAGCGCTGCGAAATCCGGAAAGCATCCCTCGCTGATTCCTCTTACTCCGGAACGCGATTGGGTCCAGTACGTTTCCGATATGCAGCTCGGCCTGCAGAACCTCACCACCCACAAGCTGCGTTCGCTCCTCACCATGTTGGGAATGATCTTCGGCGTGGCCGCAGTTGTTTCCATGCTTTCCATCGGCGCAGGCGCGCAGCAGCAGGTCATGGCGTATATCGAGCAGATGGGTTTGCGCAACGTGGTCGTGGAAGCAAAGGAGGCGCACAACGATACCGAAATTCAGAAAACTCGGAAAATCTCTCCGGGGCTGACGTTCCAGGATTACCGCGCCATTCGCGCCAATGTCGGCGGACTTACCGGAACTACGGCGCGCAAGCGTTTCATCCCGACCAAATTGACTCCGAAGCCCGCTCGCGAAATGCCGGTCGTTTATGGCGTTGAGCCGAGTTACGTCAACATCGCCAGCCTCCGCGTGGTGGCCGGAAGGTTTTTCGATAAGGACGAGAATGCTATCGGCTCTGCAGTTTGCGTGTTGGGCCAGGCTGCGGCGTCAAACTTGTTCGGCGGGCAGGAAGCGGTCGGGCAATACGTCAAGGTCAATACGCAGTGGCTTCGCGTCGTAGGCGTCGTCGGCCCGCAGCTAACCGCGCAAACAGAAGTGGCGGGCCTTCCCACGCAGGACCTGAACAACTTAATTTACGTGCCTTTGTACGCGGCGATCTATCGCCTCGCTGATTCCGATAGCTACTTGAAAGATGAAATTGATGGAGTCTATCTCCAACTCGCTTCGTCCGATCAAAGCCCGGATACAGCCGAGGTAGTCCGCGGCCTGCTCGGCACTTCTCATCGCGGCGCGGACGATTTTTCCGTAATCGTGCCAGCCGAATTGCTCGCACAGCAAAAACGCACCCAGCGCATTTTCGGAATCGTGATGGTGGCCATCGCTTCCATTTCGTTGCTCGTCGGCGGCATCGGAATCATGAACATCATGCTCGCCAGCATTCTCGAACGCACCCGCGAAATCGGTGTGCGCCGCGCCGTCGGTGCGCGTCAGCGCGATATCGTGCGCCAATTTCTGATTGAAGCGACGATGATTTCTTTTGTCGGCGGCTTGATGGGCATTCTCGTCGGCTTCGGAATGTCACGCATGATTGGCTGGCTCGCCGGATGGACCACCATCGTCACATGGATTTCCATCGTCCTGGCGTTCGTCGTTTCCGTTTCGGTGGGTTTAATTTTTGGAATTTATCCAGCGAGGAAAGCAGCGCGGCTCGATCCGGTGGAAGCAATTCGGTACGAGTAGTTTTTTTCAATTCTTTCAAGCACGCAAAATCCGTTCGTGGAGGAATTCGATGCGGCGTTCCATTCTAAGTCTGTGTACGATCTCCGTTCTCGCTCTGATGCCACACGCGGCTCGCGCGCAAAGTGCGCCTTTCCCCACGTCGAAATGGTTTCACGAAGTCGTCAAGCGGCCGGTCCCGCCCATGCAAATTGGCGGTCCGGAACACCTGCGCGATTTCGTCGTGGATGGCAAGCTGCGTCTCTCGCTCGATCAGGCCATTCAACTCGCGCTCGCGAACAACACGACAATTCGCATTGATGAACTGACCTACCAGGGCGCCTGGTACAACGTGCTTGCCGCGTACTCCCCGTTCGATCCTCATCTTAACTCGATCCTTAGCGCCACCCGTAGCACCACTCCCACGGGAACCTCTCAGGTCGCGGGCGTCACCGCGCTGTCAACCAGTTCACTCAGTCAGAGTGGGTCAATCAATTTTTCGCAATCCCTCCCGACGGGCACCAGCTACTCCGTCGGCACAAGTGCATCCCGTTTTTCGGCTCCGCTGAGTTCGTTAAATCCAGCGTGGTCTCCATCGCTCGATTTTTCCGTCACGCAGCCTCTCCTCCGGAATCGCGGCCTCTTCGTCAATCGCGCGCCCATCGTTATTGCGCAGCGCGGCTTGCAGCAATCACGGGATAATTTTGAAGTGCAGGTCAGCTCGATCATTCAGTCGGTCGTCATCGATTACTGGTTTGTTGTTCTCGCACGGGAAACTCTGGTCGTGGATAAGAAGGCCGTGGATCAAGCCCAGGCCAGCTATGACCATGACAAGCGGTCGCTCGAATTAGGCGCCCTCCCGCCTTACGACATTTACCGAACAGAATCAGAATTGGCATCGCGCAAAGTCGCTGTGATTCAACAGGAATATTCGCTGAAAGAGGCGGAAGATGCGTTCAGGCAGATCATCGGCGCGGATTTGGATCCTAACGTCGGTGCGCTCGATTTAACTTTGACCGAGCGGGCCGAGCCTGTCGGTGAACTCGTCACTCTGGATATCGATCAAGCTATTCAGCGCTCGCTTGCGCAGCGTCCTGAATTTGAATCGCAGCGCCTTCAATTGGACGTGGACGACATTAATATTCGCCTCGCACACAACCAGATGCAGCCGGACTTGGAACTTCAAGGTACACTCAGCTCGAACGGCTTGAATGGAAGTATACCCAACTCTAATCCGCCTCCCGCTGTGCTTGTCACCGGTCTTGGCGCTGCATACAGCCAGGTGTATCAATTCCAATTCCCGACATACGGCTTCTCGATGACGCTGAATCTTCCCATCCGTAACCGCGCCGCCGAAGCAGCGCTCGGTACCGGTGAAGTAAATAAGAAGCGCGATCTTTACTCTCAGCGCGGCACCGTGCAATCCATCGAGCTTGAGGCCCGCAACGCCGTCCATTCGCTCGAACAAGCCAAACTTTCCATGGCCGGCGCGAAAATCGCTCGCGACCTTACCCAGAAAAACTTGGACGCGGAACAGCGCAAGTATGACCTCGGCGTCGAGACGCTTTTCGTCCTATTGGACACGCAGACACAGCTCCAAAACGCTGATCTCGTCCTGGTGAATGCACAGATCAGCTACCAACTCGCCCTCACCGCCGTGCAACACGCCACCGGAGAACTTCTCGAGCGCTACCACGTACAGATTAAAGACCCCAAACCTTCACTCGTGCCCTGATTGCCCTGATCCAGCAGTCTTTGTCTTCCGATTAGTTGGTGCCCAAGGCTTCGGTCTTACCTCGCAACAACAGTCTAAACACCCATTTCCGGAGTTTTTTCCAAAATCGTTTCCGCAATATAAGTTGTCTATTACCTCTAGGCCACAGTTAAACTCTAGTACGGTTGACTTCTCCGCCCGAGATTACAGAATGGATATACGTCTTCTTATCATCATTAAACCGTAGCGGTCGTAAAGTTTTTGCCAGAGTATCTGTGATGAGTGAAACTCGTAATCAGAAACCAAAATTCGGCGCCGCAGTACCCTCCGCGCTGATCAGGCAGTGGAGTATTCCAGCCCGTCATTTCCGGTGGGTCACCGCTGTGGGATTCCTTTTAGCCACAGGCCTCCTCGTTTCTGTGATTGGCATGGCATATCGCGAAACCCGCCAACAGATACAGTCCAGCGATTCGGTCATCCACAGTCGAGACGTTCTATCCGCCATTGCTGATTATGCTGCGGCGACAAAGAGCGCCAGCAATGCGGTGACTGATTACTATGCCAACGGGACCGAATCAGATGTAGCCGCGTTCACCACCGCTAAAGCTACTATTCACGTCATGATTGACCGCTTGCAACGGCTCACCGCGGATAACCCAACGCAACACCGTCTGGCTGAAAATCTGAATTCTCAAATGGGTCAGGCGGTGGTCTTCCTTCAACAGGTGATTGACTTGCATCGCCAGGGCAAAAAAGGGCCGGACGATCTCCAAGGAATCACCAAGGCGATCAAGCCGGTGTCGGCGGAGCTGAATAAGACTTACGAAACGATGATACGAGCGGAGAACGATCTGTTGAAAGCTCGCTCGAATGCTCAAGCAGGCGCTGCGCGCCGGGCGATCCGTCTTGAACTCTGGGGCGGCGTTCTTGCGCTGCTGCTCATGATGTCGGTGCTCTCGGTTTTCTTACGGGAAAGTTCCATCCGTTTGCGCGCCGAACAGGAATTGGCGCAGCGAATGCTCAACTCGAACAGCGCGTTCGAGACCGGATGGCGGATCTTGAACAACTTAACACTCTGCTGCGTAAGGAAAACTCGGAACGCATTGCCGCCGAAGAAGAAATTCGCCTGCTGAATTCTGTTTTGGAGCAGCGCGTGACCGAACGCACCGCTCAGCTTCAAATTGCCAATCAGGAAATGGAAGCGTTTTGCTATTCCGTTTCTCACGATCTTCGTACGCCACTTCGGCATATAGATGGATTCTCTAAGATTCTTCAGGAGGATTTCGGCACGAAGATGGATCCTGAAGCCGCCCACTGTTTGAATCGCATCCAATCGGCAATTCACAATATGGGGCACCTCATCGATGATTTGTTGAACCTGTCTCGACTTGCCCGCACGGATATTGCTACGCGGTCCGTTGTTCTTAGAGACATCGTAAATTCCGTGCTGATTGATATGGAACCCGATCTGGCCAACAGGAAAATCACTTGGCGAATCGGCGCCTTGCCCGTGGTCGAAGGCGATCCCCGGCTACTCAAGCAGGTTTTTGTAAACTTGATCGCCAACGCGGTGAAGTTTACGCGTCACTGCGACGTCGCAATCATTGAAGTGGAGCACCTGCCTGACGACAAAGAAATTAAAATCTTCGTTAGAGATAACGGCGTTGGCTTCAATATGAAATACGCCGATAAGCTCTTCGGTGTTTTTCAGCGGCTGCATGCCGCCGAGCAGTTTGAGGGCACGGGAGTTGGCCTGGCGACGGTTCAACGCATTATTCGGAAGCACGGCGGGCGGGTTTGGGCCGAATCACAGCAAGGACATGGCGCAACATTTTATTTTACTGTCAAAATCGCTACCGCGTCCGAACCGATTCCCCAATCGTTTGAGAGGGTAGTTTCTTAATCATGGAGCATCTGGCAAGCAGGCATAACCTGAAACTAGTCGATTTCGACCTTTTGCGTTAAACAGAGATTCAGGCCGTTCGGTATTGCTTATGAACCGGATGCCGCTCATTGGTTGCTCCTCTGGCTGAGACGATCGTTTTGGGAGAATTTGGATGCACCATTCTCCATCAGAAAAAGATCTATTGCTTGTGCTCGTAGTCGAACACGAACCCACCGATGTGGAACTCTGCATCAAGGTCCTTCGTAGTTCCGGGTACTCCTCGCAGATTGACGTTGTTGCTACGCCCGACGCATTCACGCGCCAACTTGACGCCCACAACTACGATGTCGTTCTTTCCGATTACAACATTCCCGGCTGGTCGGGCATGGATGCACTTCATCTGCTCCGCCAAAAGGGAAGGGAGACGCCATTCATTCTTGTCACCGGTGCTCTGGGCGAGGAAACGGCCGTCTCCTGCATTCAACAAGGTGTCTCCGACTACATTTTGAAAGATCATCTCGCTCGCCTACCCTATGCAATTGATCGCGCAATAGGCGAGCAACGATTGCGCGAAGAACGCAATCGCTCTGGACTCGCATTGCGCCATTCGGAGGCCCGCTATCGCGAGCTGGTTGACAATGCTATCTATGGAATTTATCGCGAAACCGTTCATGGCCGTTTTCTTCAGGTGAATCCCGCGCTCGTCCGCATGCTTGGTTATGATTCCAGCCAGGAACTGATGGACCTTTCCGCGCTCGCCGCTTATCGCCACCCGCAGGATCGTGAGCGCCTCCTCCTCGAGGAATATCACCGCACAGGACGTGTGCTAGGTATTGAAGTTGAATGGAAACGCAAAGATGGTTTGCCGCTTCTCGTCCGTCTCAGTGGCCGCGGAGTTCCCAACGACGCAGGAGATTTGCAGGAGCTGGAAATTATCGTCGAGGATGTTACCGAACGCCGCGCTCTGGAAAAGCAACTTCACCAAGTCCGCAAATTTGAAGCGATCGGTCAACTCGCAGGCGGCATCGCGCACGACTTCAACAATGTAATCGGCGCCATGATGGGCTGGGCGGAATTGGGCAGCGAGCAGGCGCCCGCCGATAGCCGTCTTTCTGAATACTTCAAGAAAATTCGCACCCAGGCCGGTAGAGCCGCGGGCCTAACTCGCCAATTGCTCGCTTTCGCGCGCCGCCAGATCCTGGAACCTCAGGATATTCAGCTCAACATGATCGTCACTGATGTTCTGAGCCTGCTCGAAAAAGTCATTGGCAAAGACGTTGAAATTCGCACTACGCTCGCGCCTGAACTTGCCACGGTGCGCGCTGACTCTTCTCAGATCGAGCAAGTGTTGATGAATCTTTGTCTGAACGCTCGCGACGCCATGCCCGATGGCGGCTGCTTGACGATTGAAACCCGCAACACGGAATTGGACGAGGATGCATGCCGCAGAACGCCCGGACTTTCTCCGGGCTATCATGTCGAACTGGTCGTCTCCGACAATGGAATCGGCATGGACGCTAAAACTCGCGAACATATTTTCGAGCCGTTTTTCACCACGAAAGAACCGGGCAAGGGCACTGGCCTTGGCCTCGCCACCGTGTTCGGCATTGTCAGACAGCACTGCGGATTTGTATCTGTCGATAGCGAGACAGGCCGTGGCACTACATTTCGCATTTACCTGCCGGCGGTGAAAAACGCCGCTCAACTTGCGCAGCTACGTACCAAATCCGAAGAATCTGTTCTTCGTGGCGGCGCGGAAACTTTGCTGGTGGCTGACGATCACGAAGGCATCCGCGAAATGGTTCGCGGCGCACTCGAAGGTTGTGGGTACCGAGTGTTGCTCGCCGTGAACGGCGAAGTAGCGATTCGCATGTTCCAGGAAAACGCGCACCAAATTAGTCTCGTCGTGCTTGATATGGTGATGCCGCACATCGGCGGCCTGGAAGCAGCCAAGCGCATGCGCCAGATTCGCCCGGGACTACCGGTGATTTTCACGACCGGCTACAGCGCGGAGAATGAAGCTCTCACCAAAATAATCGAAACCGGCGGCGCTGTACTGCAAAAACCATTCGACCCGAGAAAACTCGCCCGGCGCGTGCGCGAATTGCTGGATCTATCGTTGGTTCATTCGGAATTTCCGCCAAAAAAGTGCGACGAATAAGTTCCCTGGCTGCAAAAAATATTCAGGAAAAATGTACCGCGGAAAATTTCGGCGCTGCGCCCTGCTTGCTGGTGCGTTTATTCGCGTACAATAATTGGTCGGCACGCTCCAAAAAAGTTTCGGGCGACTCGCCAGGCTCGTATCCCACCCATCCCGCCGCGTACTGCACCGGAATGACGTGGCCCTCATGATTCACTTCAATTCTTGCCAGCCGATTCAATAGCGCCTGCACTTGCTCGGAAGGGCATTCCGGCAAAATCGCCAGGAACTCGTCACCGCCCATGCGCACGGCATAATCGGAAACACGAATGGCGGCGTTCAATCGCTCCGCAAATTCCTTCAGCACCTGATCGCCCACTGGATGTCCGAATTGATCGTTAATCTGTTTAAAACTATTCAGGTCAAAAGAAACCATGCTCAGCGGATGCCCGTACCGCTGCGAACGCGAAGCTTCCGCGGCCAGCCGCGTTTCCGCAAATCTGCGGTTGTAAAGTCCGGTGAGCGGATCCACGGTGGCCAGGCGGTGAAATTCTTCGGCCCGAACACTCAAGCGGCTCATCACCTGCAACCGCTCGGAAAATTGCCGATGCAGCCGCTTGATTTGCACCTGCTGATAAATCGAATAGGTGTTGCACAGCAGCACCAGCCCCACACGTCCGCGCACTGCTTCGTTCAGACTGAACTGGAAAATCGGATCTTCCGTTTTCATCAGTCCTGGGAAACTGAGCGATACGACCGCCGCCGTCAAGAGCAGCATCACCACAATTGCGATGGCCCACAGCCACCAATCGCGGCGTTCGAGTTTTTTCAGGCTTGCCTGAATTTCTTCCAGCCGCGTTTCCTGCGGCGCATCAGGCAATGTCGAATTCGGTGTGCTAACCCGTGTGCTCATTGGAACAGCTCCTGCCCGGAGCCCAAGTCCGGGTAGCGATTCGTTTCAGTGGAAGCTAAATCGGTGAATTCCAGCTGCCTCGATGATACGGGCTCCGGAACATTCGCTCCGAAGATTAATTCCAAAGTGTTTGCCGATTAGATGCATGGCGTACTACCGGCCGGGAGACGATTTCGTCTTTGGTTCGTCTAAACCTTAGTTCGCGCGTCTAATCTTTTGAGAATCGTTGCGGCAGACATTTGGGACTGAACCCCTGGTTCCATAAAAGCTTTCCCGAAGAATCATTCCTAACATTCGGGACTGGCGCAAAGGCTTCTCCGTCGTATAATGTT
>OBLU010005185.1_pt1 | contig 11720 bp, 8 predicted proteins | sample 1518681 | NCBI WGS metagenome assembly OBLU01 (sample SAMEA3539304, study PRJEB22396) | soil metagenome | biome: tundra; feature: field; material: soil | place: USA | collected 2010-05 | depth 0.15 m
CCGCCCGAGCCCAAGATGCGCACGATCTTGAATCGGCCGAGCACCAGTTCACCATCGGCCAGGGTCCTCCGTTTAGCGGAATAGAGGTCTCTCAGGTGCACGAGCGGGGCATCGAGCGGTCCCGTGCTTTCATCGTGGGCTGCCAATAGTGCCTCAAGATGCCCTCGCAATTCAGGGTCGTCCCGACATGCTTCGTCGACGAATTGAGCGCGCTGCTCCTTTGGTGCGTCGAGGGCGTCGTCATAGAGCGGTTTGAGGCGTTGGTAGAGTTCGGGGGTCATGGCTGTTCTACGAGCTCTCCTTGCAGCCAGGCTCGGGCCACGCTCCAGTCGCGTTTGACCGTGCGGTCGGCGTATAGTCGCATCTGCCGCTTCCGACGGATGCGCGGATGCATCGGGCGGCCAATTGCACGTAGGCAGAAGAATTGCATTAGGCGTCTCCCCTGATGTTCTGCGCAGCTTTTTTGAAGATGCGTTGTTCGGACCCGGGTGTGCCAAAAGATCGAACTAAAGGCCGGACCAACAAGCATTCCGTCCACACCCCCGTGACTCGATCGAACGGCCTTTTCCTTACGAGCGAGTTGCAGCAAGCCGATTGGGGGAAAGTGCGAGGATTTCAACAGAAGTCGTCATGAAAGTCAATGAGCTCTCAAGTGCGGCTCCTTGCCCAGCCGACGTCTGGTCCAACAACTTAGGGAAAACTCCCGAAGCTGTTGAGCAGATGCAGATCTGCTTGGTTGTCTTCCGTTGGGTTCGCAAATGAGGCGGCGTGTCCTATTGGACCCTTACGGACCCACGCTTGGACCCACCGGACTCATCGGCATGAGCTAAATGATTGAAAGAAATGGTCGGACCTAGTGGACGATTTTCGAACTTTGCACGCTTGCGGGTCCGCCCTCGATGGCTTTTCAGCGTCGCGCGCACACCCTGATCTATAGTTCACACGATACCGCGCACAATAATGCGCTTGCGCTGCAGGAGTTCCTGAAAGTGCATCAGCCCAGGTTGCGGTGAAGCTCATGCCGACTTCGGTTGGGTCTTCATCTGCACCAGCAACATTCGCAGCGGTGTCCGGGCAGAGATGGCATGGGGCAGCATCGGCGGCATGTAGACAAATGAGCCTGGTTGCGTGCTGACCGTGTCATTTCCAAGCTGGACTTCTGCCTCTCCTTCCATAAAGTAGAGGATCGCCGGCGTTGGGGCCGAATGTCCGGAGAGCTCCTCGCCGGCCGAAAACCCGAACAATGTGACGTTCACATACTCGTCCTTGTGCAGGACGCGGCTGAGGATTCCTGTTTCAGGCAACTCAAACTGCTGTTGCAGGCTGGCAAAGAATGCATAGTCCATTGTCTTCTCCTGTGTGGGTCGATATGCGCCAACGCGGCGCAAGGGGCACCTTCTGAGGAAAGCCCGGTGATGATTTCGCGGATGGACTGGCCTCGAGCAGACATCAACAGCCTCCACCAGCAACAGTAGGGAGTGTCCGATCGGCCCGCAGTAACTTATGTCACTCGGAGACCACGATGGCTATGGTGCGGCTTCGAGAATCGCACTCAGACCTTTTATGTCCTTTACGACGATTTGCCGCGCATCCACGTCCAACAAGCCTTCGGCCTGCAGTCGCATCAGGTTCCGAGAGATCAGCTCGCGAACCGTGCCGAGCTGATGGGCCAACTCCTGGTGCGTGGAGGGGAGTTGAAACTCGATGCCGCGCGCCGTGGTCTTGCCCTCGTTTTGCGCGAGCTTGATTAACGCCGAAATAAGCCGCTGGCGAATGGTAGTGAATGACAACTCCTCAATGATGCCCACCAGGCGGCGCAGCCGCGCACCGACCACGGAAAGCACCTTGAGCGCAACCTCAGGGTGCTCCAGGCAATAGGCGTTGAAGTCGCGCCGGGAGATGAAGGCGAGGTCCGCATCCTCAACCGCCACAGCCGAGGCCGGATAAGGGCCTCCGTCAAAGATGGGTATCTCAGCAATGGATTCTCCGGGGACATTCTCCGCCAGCACCTGTTCGCGGCCGCTCGCGGACGTCTTGAAGATGCGGACCCTACCGCGCACAATGATGTGCAGCCCGCTGCAAGGCTCACCTTCAGAAAACAGTAATTCTCCAGCGCTGAATAACTTGCGCACCGTACGGGCCGCCAGCAAGTGCAGCTCAGGTTGCGTGAGGCTGGAAAACAATGCGGTCTTCTCGAGCACGGCGGAGAGGTCGGCGCGCGGGGCGGTCACTGGGGAATTCTACCAGCAAGCGACTTTCGTCACTGCGCTTCCAGCGGGACTGAATTCTGATAGAGTCATGCATCCGCGGTCCAATGCGATCCAGCGGAAGAACAGGAGGATGGTCCACGGATGGGGATCCAAATCGGGGCAAAGCCCGACAGCGGGTTTGACGACCCGATCGAGATGCTCAAGGATTGCCACCGCAGGATCGAGAATTTCCTGCGTATCCTGTGCGTGGTAGTGGAACGGGCGGCTGGTCGGGCCATGACGGATGAAGAGGCGGCGGCCGTCAAGTCGGCGCTGCACTACTTTCGTGTAGGTGGACAGCGGCACACCGCGGACGAGGAGGAATCCTTGTTTCCCAGGCTTCGCGCCGAATCCGCCGCCGGGACATTGGAGGAACTGGCCAGACTTGAGAGCGACCATCAAACGGCGGGCGACCTGCATGCAGCAGTCGATACGCTTTACACGGAATGGACCGCAGCCGGCGGATTGAGCCTGGATGACGAACAGCGGCTACTATCCGCCACAAGGCGGCTCAAAACTCTCTATGAAGAGCACATCCAGGTGGAGGAGCGGGTTGTCTTTCCACTCGCTGCCGAGTTGTTGGACGGCCTGGCCATCGCGGACATCGGAAGCGAATTCCGCAAGAGGCGGGAATAAGCCGCATAGGAGTAGTCCGCTGCGCGCAATCGTTACGATGGGGCACTTGGCGGCGATTGTGTCTCCGGGGTCTCGTGCCATTTCCAGAGCGGGTACGACAGACCCGCCAGGCGATTGATCACGAGCGCCTGGGCCACGAGGATGAAGACCGCCGCTTCGATAATGACGAGCTCTCTGGGCCTGGAGATGATGCCCAGGGATACGATCAGCGTGGTCGCACCAGCGGGTGGATGGCCCGCGCGCAATAGAACCATGAACGCACCCGTGGTCGAGAGTGAGAGCGCGGCAGCCAGAATCCTTGGCCAGTAGACTCCGGGGTGCACGCCAAAGGGCAGGTTTGCCGCGCCTGTCAAGGAAAATGCTGCGTAGCCGCAGATGAGGCCGATGGCATGGCCCAGAATGGTGTTGCGGGGGCTGGACGTTTCAGCAAGCGGTGCGATGAAGAGCAGATAGGCCGTCGGGCCGAGAGATGGGAACACAAAAGGGCTGTTGGTGAACACTGCGAGCAGCGCAAGCAGGGCGATCGTGAGAAAGCCGTTCACGAAAACATAGATCGACCACACCAGGCGCGGAGGAAATCGGCGGAGCAGCCACGCAATCCTCAAACGCCCGAGCAGTACCCCAAGGTGATCTAATCCAACGCTGCCACCGCTAACGCTCTGGTTTCGCAATGCGCACCTCGAATCCCCTCAGATGTTCGGCAGAAGGTCGAAGTACTCGTCGTCTTCGTTCTTTCCGCCTTCGCCCTTGCCGAGCTTCTTCTCCGACTCAATGAACTCGATGCGCTCGATCCACTTGACCATCTTGTAGCCGAGTTGGTTCTCGACGCGCAGCCGCAACGGAGCACCATATACCTGCTCCAGCGGCTGCCCATTCATATGCGAGGCGAGTATGCATTGTGGCTTAAGCACATTCTCCAGGCTCTGCGTATCGTAATAGGAGCCGCCGTAGAGCGCTTCGCCAAAGGAGAAGAAGGCGACAACCCTGGCTTCCGGCTTGGGGCGCACAAGTTCGATCAGCGCCTTCATGGGGATGCCGCCCCACTTCGCGATGCCGCTCCAGCCCTGGATGCAATGATGCATGGTGATGTGCTCAACCCCGCCGAGCTTTTCCAGGTCGAAAAGAGAAAGCTCGACTGGATTCTCGACCAGGCCCCCTACGATTAATCTGAAATCCGTGAAACCGCTCTCGGCCAGGTGCTTCCAGTCCTCTCGCACGGGCAGCTTGCCATTGGGCCACATGTATGGCGAGATATCCTGCTCGGAATACGTCTGCTGAGGAATCAGGCGATTCAGGGTGAGAAGCTGCATCGGATACGTCACCAGTTTGAGCGCGTGCTGCAGCTTGCGGGGGTAGTTCCACGAAATGTAGTGGGCCGCGACCCAGCAAAGGACGACGACGCCGATCCCCGCAAACCCCAGAATCATGCCCAGTCGCCCCTGATCGTTGGTGCCCAGCACGATGTGGTTCATATTGCGCGCAAATCCGGTCATCGCGATCAGGGTTACATGCACCACCAGGAAGGCCAGGAAGCTAAGCATGGTGAGGAAATGGATAGATCGTGCCGATTGCCGGCCGCCAAAGAGGCGCGCGTACCAGGGAAAGCGGTTGACAAAGGCCGGCGACATGGAGATGCCGGTGAGGATCGCGAGGGGGCCGAAGATGAAGACGACCGTGAAGTACGCGATCTGCTGCAGCGCGTTGTAGCCGTAAAATCCGTTTGGCTCGGCGGGCAGATGAAACGTGGCGTAGTGTACCCAGGTGTTCCACGCCTGCAGCAGAACCAGGGAAGACGTTGGCACAAGGCGTCGCCACTGCTCGGTGTCAAAAAGCATGACCACGAAAAGGACGCCGGTGAGGACGAACCCGTGAACGTTGATGAAGTGCCAGACCCGCGCAATGCCGATCGTGTGCCGGTAGCCGGGCGTGCCGGCCAGAGGCGAAATATAGCGAGCATCGTCTTTAGCGGTCCAGAGGCGGTCGCGAGGAACCTGGAGCGGCGTCACCCGGATCCACTCGCTCCCCGGAGTGCAGTCATCATTGAAATACAGACGCGGATGATCCATCAGGATGGAGAGGCCGCTGCGGATCAGCATCGTGACAAAGAGGAAGTTAAAGAAGTGGCAGTAACGGACCCAGAGCGGGAACCCATGCGGGCCCGCAAAGTTATTGGGATAGATCTGGGGAACCGGAGGAATATGCGGCAGGCCTGCCACGGCAACTTCAATCCAGGCCGCGGCAACTGCAGCCAGAATCGCGACACCGGTCCCGATCAGGATAGAGGGCCGAATCCAGATGCGAAAACGGCGGTCCTTCGGATAGTGCACAGCGCGGTGCGCAGCATCGAATGAAATCATATCCACTCCTCGTTGACGCGGCCGCAGAACTCATGCAGGGCGCCTGGCTGCGCGTGACTGCACTTTCCCCAACTGGGCTGCCCTGAATGGAGGGTAGTCAAGCGGTAGAAGACGAACAGCGACTTTAGTCACAGCCAGGTGCATCGAGTGCGGCGTTTTATCCGAGGTCTACCATCCTGAGGCGCAGTGGATGCCTTTGATTCGAAGCGTCATCAGAACAAATCTCCCCTAAGCCCCGAGGAGTGGCTCAAATCACACACCATGACCTGATGACTCTTATCGGGCACGGCGTCAGGGAACCATGTCGGTCGCGGTGACAAAGCTGAGCTGGTGGATGGACATCCACGTCTGCTGGTATGCGTTCAGTGCGTCGGCGGCAACCGAGCGGGAGTCGCGCAGGGCGTCGAGATAATCGATCAACGCGAGGCCTCCGTTTTCATAGCTGAAGCGTGCGATGTCTAATACATCCTTGGCCTCGTCCAGGTAGTGGCCGTTGTAGCGGTCGGAAAGCACCTTCGAATTGATGTAGCCGGAGTAGGCCTGATCGACGTCGGAGATGACCTGGTTGCGGGTCGCAACGACAGAGAGGCGGCTGGACTGGGCAGTAAACTTAGCGGTCTCCTTATTGCCCTGGTTGCGGTCGAAGATGCGCAGCGGGATGTTGACATAGAAGCCGCCGGAGTTTTCGTGACCAACGCGCTCGTACTCGATCTCGACGGTTGGGTCGGTGGTTCCGTTGGCGTAGGCGAGCTTGACCTGGGCATCGGCTACATTGACCGCCGCCTGTGCAGCCTTGAGGTCCGGGCGGGCGGCCAGGCCCTTCTGCTCCAGGTCCTCCATGGTGACGGTGACGTGCGGCGGCACCACATCGCCAACAACCTCGAAATCGCTGCGTGGCTTATCGTAACCTAGCAGCACCTGCAGCTGGTCGCTGGCCTGCTGTTCCGCGGTGACTGCATTCGATTCGTCGGTTTCGAACTGGGCAAGCTGGAGGTCGAGACGTTCAAAATCGAGCTTGGCCAGGTCGCCGGCCTGATAGCGGTCCTGCTGGATGGCGAGCTCGCGCTTGTAGTCAGCGAGATTGTCGTCGGCGAGCTTTTTCGCCGCCTTGGCAACGATCAAGTTGGTGAAGGCCACGCGGACCGCATAGATGGTCTGCTGCCGGGTGAGATGGAGTTGGTCCTCGGTCTGGACCGTGGTGGAGCGGGCGCTGTCCAGACGCCACTCGCGCTTGTTGCCGCGCTCAAAGAGCCGCGAGAACGAGGCTACGTAGTTGAATGGATTATTGACGTAGTAGGGTTCGGTGATCTCGGCGCCGCTGACTTGGAAGTAGGGGTTGGCGCGGACGCCGGCCTGCAACTCCTGCGCTTGCACGGAGAGGAAGTTCTGCTGCGCAGCGAGCAGGGCCGGATTCTTCGCCAGCGCCAGATCAACGGCCTGCTGCATGGTGAGCGGAAGCGGCGCAGCGCTCGCGGGCGCCGCAGCCGGAGCTGGCGCGGGCGGCAGGTTCTGGGCGAGGACGTGCGCCGCGGCCCCGGCAAGCAGCAGGGCCGCGAGGAGGTTGCATCGGACGATTTGTCGGCCGGATTTTCTGTTGCCCATCGTCGTTTCCAAATGGTCCTCGTGCGGTTTCGTTTGAGCAGTATTGTTCGCTATTCGCCGTTCTCGCCTTCGGCCTCCGGCATAGGCAGCACGTCGCTGGGCCGTGCGATCCAGACGTAGAGGGTCGGCAAAAGGAAAACGCTGATGACCAGCGCTCCGATAAGGCCGCCGACTATGACGATGGCAAAGGGGCGCTGCGAGTCGGAGCCGATGCCGTGCGACAAGGCGGCGGGCAGCAGGCCCAGGGTTGCGACCAGCATGGTCATCATGATGGGGCGGAGCCGGAGGACGGCACCCTCAATGGCAGACTCTTCGATGGTGTGGCCGCGGACGCGCATCTGGTTGATGTATTCGAGCATGATGACGCCGGTTTCCACGGAGACGCCGAAGAGGGCGAGGAAGCCGACGCCGGTGGAGACGCTGAAGTTGGTATGCGAGAGGAGCAGCGCGACCAGGCCTCCGATGGGCGCCATGGAGACGGTAAGCAGGATCAGCAGCGCCCACTTTCCGGATTTGAACATCATGTACAGGATGACGAAGATGACGACCAGCGTGATGGGCAGCACCAGCATCAGGCGGCGCGAAGACCGTTGCTGGCTGGCGTATTCGCCGGCCCAGTCGATCTTGTACCCAGGGGGCAGCTTCACCTGACCGTTCACCTTGCGGATGGCCTCTTCGACGGTTGACCCGAGGTCGCGACCACGGACGGAGTACTTGATGGCGACGTAGCGCTCGCCGGCTTCGCGATAGACTTCCTCGGCGCCGTCCTCGGTCTTGACGTTGGTCAGTTGCGAGAGCGCGACGCGCTCGCCGGAGGGAGCGAGCAGGCGGATGTTGTCGATGGCCTCCTGGGTGTTCCGGTACTGCGGGAGGTAGCGGACGACGACATCGTAGCGCGCCTCGCCCTGGAGCACCTGGGTGACGGCGTTGCCGCCGACGGCGGTCTGGATGGCGTCCTGCACGTCGGCTACATTGATGCCGAAGCGCGCGGCGGCCTCGCGGTTGACGGTGTAGTTGAGGTTGGGCTGGCCGATGACGCGGAAGAGGCCGAGGTCGGCGACGCCCGAGATCTTGCTCATGATGGAGACGATCTGGTTGCCCTTCTCTTCCAGGGTGCGCAAGTCGTCGCCGTAGATTTTGACGGCGAGTTCGCCTTTGACGCCGCTCACGGCTTCTTCGACGTTGTCGGAGATGGGCTGGGAGAAGTTCCAGCCGACGCCGGGGATTTTGCTGAGCTCGCGGTCCATCGCGGCGATCAGCTCATCCTTGTTCTGCCGGAAAGCGGGGCGCCACTCTTCCTTGGGCTTCAAGTCGACGAAGTACTCGGTGTTGAAGAAGCCGGTAGTGTCGGTGCCGTCGTCTGGCCGGCCGGTCTGGCTGACGACCTTGGTGACCTCGGGGAATGCATTGAGGCGGATACGCGCCTCATTCATGACGCGGAGGCTCTCGGTGGGGCCGGTGGATGGAGCGAGGGTGCCGCGGACCCAGATGGAGCCTTCGTCAAGGTGAGGCAGGAACTCGGAGCCGATGACGCCGCTGAAGCCGAGAAAGACGGCGAGCAGAAGGACGAGGGCTGCGAGGGAGACCGTGATGTTGTGATGCTCGATGGTCCAGCGGACGGCGCTGCGGTAGTGGCGCGTGAGCCAGGTCATCACCGGATTTTCCCACTCGCTGGCGCCCTTGGCGAAGGCGAAGCCGGCGAGGACGGGAGCGATGAGAATGGAGAACAGGAGGCCGCCAAGCAGAGCGAAGCTTACCATCCAGGCCATGGGCTTGAAGAGGCGGCCCTCAACGGCCTGGAGGGTGAAGATGGGCAGGTAGGCGGCGATAATCATGCCACGCGCATAGAAGACCGGGCGCTGCACTTCGTGGGCGGCGTCGCGGATCTGCTGGTAGGGGGTGACGCCCTCGCGCCGCACGTGACTGAGGTGGCGGACGATGTTCTCGATCATGACGACGGAGCCGTCGACCACCATGCCGAAGTCGAGCGCCCCGAGGGAGAGCAAGTTTGCGGGCGTGTTGCGAAGATCGAGGCAGATTGCGGCGAAGAGCAATGCGAACGGCATGGTGAGCGCCACAATGATGGCGCCGCGCACATTGCCGAGGAAGAGGAACAGAACGACGACCACCAGCAGGATGCCTTCAGTAAGGTTGTGCAGGACGGTGTGCGTGGTGTAGTGGAGCAGGTCGCTGCGATCGAGGAAGGGGACGACCTTGACTCCCGGCGGAAGGGTGTGGTCGTTGAGCTCGGCGACCTTTTGATGGATGCCTTCGAGCACGGCGTCGGAGTTGTCGCCCTTCTGCAACAGGACGATGCCTTCCACGACATCGTCGTTGTCGATGAGCTTGCCGTCCTCTTTCTGAATGACGATGGGTTTGCCGTTCTTGTCCACCGGCTGGACGCAGGGGTCAGGGCGTGCAGTGGGATCGGATTCATCCACCGGTGTCGCGCCGAAACGGCAGGTTTTGCCAATCTGGCCGAGGCGGATCTTCGGCCCCTGCACGATCGTTGCGATGTCTTTGACGCGGAGAGCCGCGCCGGACTGTGTCTTCAGAACTGTGTTCGCGATATCGTCGACGTTGCGGTAAAGGCCCACCTCGCGGACATTCACCTGCTGCTCGCCCTGTTCGATAAAGTTGCCGCCGGCGTTGACGTTGTTGTTGGCGATCTGCTGCTCGACCTGGCCGATGGACAGGCCGTACGCGACGAGTTTGTCCGGGTCGACGCGGATCTGGTACTCGCGCGTCATGCCGCCGAAGCTGGAAACGTCGACGACGCCGGGGACGGACTTGAACTCCTTTTCGAGCTTCCAATCCTCAATCGATTTCAGCTCCATGCTGTCGTAGGCGGGATTGGTGGAGCGCAGCGTGTACCAGTAGATCTGGCCGACGGGGCTCCAGTCGGTGCCCATCTGGGGCTGCAGGCCAGCGGGAAGGGTGACCTGGCCAAGACGCTGGAACGCCTCCTGACGATTGTCCTTGTTGACGGATTCGTCGTCGAAGATCAGCATCACGCTGGAAAGCCCAGCCAGCGAGGTGGACCGCAGATGCTGCAGGTGCGGGATGCCGGCCATCTGGATCTCGATGGGAATGGTGACCTGCTGCTCGACTTCTTCTGCGGCGCGGCCGGGCCATTGGGTGATGATCTGGACGTAGTTGTTGGCCACGTCGGGGTAGGCTTCGACGGGGAGGTCGTGGAAGGAGATGGCGCCCCAGGCGAACAGAATAATGGTCGCACCGACCATCAGCCATCGATTGTTCAGCGCAAAATCGACGAGCGCCCGGATCATCTACTGATCCACCGTATTCTGCAGGGTCAGCGCGTTAGTGACGACCTGCTGGCCCACGCTAAGACCGGATTTGATCTCCTGCATGCCCCCGGGAAGCATGTCTCCACCCTCGACGCCGACCCGGCGGAAGGCGCCCTGCCCGGACGCGGGCACGTAGACCCATTCGCGGTCGTGCAAGTGCAGGATCGCGGTGGCCGGAACGGACAGGTGGGTTTGCGTGGTCTTGCCATAAAAAGTTGCGGTGGCGAACATCCCAACTCGCATCAGCATGCCCGGATTGTCCACCTGGATGCGGACCTTGGCGGTGCGGATGGAGGGATCAAGCACGGCGCCAATGTCGCCGATAACACCGGTGAAAACCTTGTCAGGATAGGCCGCCAGACGGACCTCCGCCTTCTGGCCCAGGTGCACGCTCGCAAGATCGTTCTCGTAGACATCGCACACGATCCAGACGTGGGAGAGGTCCGCAATGGTGAACGCCGTGGAGGTGCCGCCGTAGGCCACACCTGCGGCGGCGGCATCGGTGACGTTCTGCCCGATAATGACGCCGGAAGCGGGCGAGTAGACCTTGACGGTGTCGGCGGGGTGATCCTTGTCGACGCCGAGGACTTTGAGTTGCTGTTCAGCGGCAGTCACCGCGGCCTTGGCATCGTCCTCGGCGTTCTGGGCAATCTCGAACTGGCTGGTCGGAATAGCGCCCTTGTCGTGCAGCAGCCTGGCGCGATCCAGTTGGACCTGGGTGAGGCGCTCGTCGCTGACCGCCTTCAGATAAGTGTTGAAAGCGGTGGCAACGTCGTTGCTCTGGACCTCCATCAGCAACTGGCCCTTCTTCACGGAGTCGCCCATGCGAGCGTGAATCGCAACTACGCGGCCCGACGCGATGGAGATGACGGGAATTGTGCGCGAGACGTCGGGGTTGACGGTCCCGGTGGCATTGAGCCTTGAGGGCGCTTCGTAGCTGGCCACCGCGGCCAGCGTGAAGGCGTCGGGATTCTTGACCTGCACCAGGCTGGGATCTGCGTCAGGCTGAACCGAGGCTGCAGGAGGCGCCTCGCGATTCGGGTCGGACGCTGTACTGTGGCATCCCGTCGCCAGACAAAGCGCAACCCATGCCAGTGCGCCGCCAAACCTCACTGCTGCTGCAGAACCCATCGCTAGCCTTTGTACTCTTCGTTACAAATCGGAGGAACGGAGGTTGGATCTTGGCTGCCCAACCATGCCGGAGCCAGCAGTTGATTTGGTCTCGCCTTTGAAATCGAACTGATGGAATCAGATGCTTTGCGCACAGGCGCTTCACTTCGGCTCCGTCAGTTGCCAGCCGCATCATAAGGATTTCGTCGAGAGACCCTACGGCCCCAGTCATTTAGTTACCATTCTATTGAGCCCAAGACCTTCTCACCCATCGACAATTGGCTATCTTTTGATGGAATGCGCCTATCTTTCGGTCGAGTTACGCCAATGTTCCGCCAGGGAAAGCACTGTGGAGACGCCGGGAGCTGCCCGCAGCCGGATAATCTCAATGGGTTTCCGCATCGAACACATGAATCGCCGGCAGCGCCTCGTGCTGGTCGTCGAAAAGAGCGCGC
>OBLU010005186.1_pt1 | contig 11719 bp, 10 predicted proteins | sample 1518681 | NCBI WGS metagenome assembly OBLU01 (sample SAMEA3539304, study PRJEB22396) | soil metagenome | biome: tundra; feature: field; material: soil | place: USA | collected 2010-05 | depth 0.15 m
TGGCCCGGGACAAATGGCGAGTGAAAATTTATATGCCCGATGACGGGCCGGTAATCGCGGCGGGAGGTCGCATGCCCGTCCCTGGCGCTGTAGTCGAACTGGACCAGCTCACGGGACTCGCAGCCCTCGGCCAGACGGGCCAGGTTTTCGGCCGGTACAGCCTCGGGCGTCGCCAGCAAAGGGACCGTCGCCGCCCGCAACGCCTTGACCCGCCTCTGCAGCCGGGGTGGAAGAAGGCGGTCTATCCGCGACAGCGTCGCCAGGGTAGCGCGCTCGATCCCGGGCATCGCCATCCCTGCGGAGGCGCCCAGCAATACGGCGACTGCCATTGCCTCCTGCTCGTCCAGCAGGAGAGGTGGCATGTCGGCACCAACGGCCAGCTTGTACCCACCCGCACTGCCTGGCGTGCTGGTCACCTCGTAGCCGAGGTCGCGTACCCGCTCGATGTCCCGGCGGACCGTGCGTGCATCGACGCCGAGATGTTGGGCCAGCTCGGCGCCGGTCCAGGATGGTCGCCGCTGCAACAGGGCGAGGAGCTTGAGGAGCCGAGCGCCGCTGTCTGCCACAACTACATTTTTCTTTCTTCTTGCGGACACGTCCTGTCCTAGTGGTCGGGGACTATACGCCTATGACATCGCCAGCCGTGGTCCAGGCCATTGCCCAAGCTCGCCAGGAGGATCTCCTGCGGGCAGCTGCCAACGAGCGCCGGCGGCAAGCCCGGCCGCCCCGGCCGCCCCGGGCGCTGCGTCTGCGCTGGCCCCGGCTACCCCACCGGCCACGACTGCAATGGCCCCGACTGCGCTGGAGCGGCTGGCGAGCCTGACACAGCGGCCAGGCCGGAGACCGCCCGGAAACTGCCGCCCTGGGCCCCGACCGACCCTGACCTGTGACGTGTGCCTCTTGATCGCCGATCGAGGCCCGTGCTATCGTTAGCACGGCAGTACAACCAAAAGAAAACGAGCGTCCAACTCAGTTCGGGCATAGCCGTCGACCGTGATACCTTTGACTTCGGTTCGGGACTGGGGGTTTGGCGCCCCAAATCTCGTAGCCCGTAATTTGCTGTGCTTTGGCTAACTAATAAGCGAATGGCACATATACATAATTGCGGTGGTTTACGCGCGTGCAGACTTCCTCGTAACTTGTCACAATCGTTCAGCTATTGAACGTGCGTTTGAGAGTTCTTCCGACGAATGACCCTGCCCACAGGGCCTAAAGGCCCTACCTGGTGACGTAGCCGACAATGGAGGCTAAAGGACAATAAAAGACAACGGGCATTTGTGACCCGCTTGATAACCAGGAACACCGTGCAGGTCGGTGTTGGAGGGAGCCTGTGTCGGAGCAGCGTGTGCGGGCCGTGCTCTTCCCAGGTGACGGGGCAGTAGCGCTTACTGAAAAGGTGGTCGGCGAGCCTGGGCCAGGACAGGTCTTGTTGGCGCTCCGCGCCGCCGGCGTGTGCGGGAGCGATCTGCACTTCATGCATATGAGCGCCGAGGAGCAGAGGAACCCTTCTCTTGGCAAGGGCTTGGGTCGAGATCCAGGTACGACGCCCGGACATGAAATGGCGGGCGTCGTGGAGGAGGTTGGTCCCGGGGTAACCCAGCTGCAGGCGGGATCCCGCGTCGCCGTTCAGCACTACTCCGGATGTGGGCGGTGCCGCCATTGTCGTATGGGATGGGATTGCCTATGCGAGGACCATGTGGTCTACACGCTCGGGAGGGACGGCGGCTTTCAGGATAAGGTCATCGTCGAGGCCAAGGACTGCCTGGCCCTGCCCGTGGGCATGACCTATGCCACCGCCGCTTTTATTGCATGCGGCGCAGGGACGTCGTTCCAGGCCGTCAAGCGCGGCGACCTCAAGGCAGGCGCCACCCTGGCGGCCGTGGGATTGGGCCCGGTCGGGCTGTCAGCCCTGCTGTGGGGCAAGGCGATGGGCGCCCGTACGGTCGGTGTGGACCCCGTTGCCGAACGCAGAGAATTCGCTCTCAAGCTCGGTGTTGACGTGGTCCTGGGCCCATACGAGGCCGAGCTCGGGTCGCGCATCGCGGGGTTGAGCGGCTATCCGGGAGCCGACGTGGTCATCGAGACCGCCGGCAACGCCGCAGGCCGGCGGTTGGCGGTCAATTTGGGCCGTACCTGGGGCTGCGTGGTGTTCGTGAGCTTCGGCCCAGGCTGTGAGCTCGACCCGGGACCGGAGATCGTACAGAAGCAACTGACGATCAAGGGCTCGTGGATGTTCAGCGTCTCGACCATGATGGACGCGCTGGCCTTCGCGCAAGAGCACGATGTCGGCTTAGAGCGGGTCGTGACAGACACCTGCCGCCTGGGGGACGCCCCGGCGGCGATCAAGGCGTTTGAAGCCGGTAGGCCTGGCAAAACAGTGTTCGTTTGGGACGACTGACATGGCACGCTGGGCCGCCTTTCGAGACAGAGGAGCATCATCATGAGCTCGGCAAGAGTCCTCGACTCTTATTTCCAAACCGAGATGACCAGGGAAATCGAAGCGATCGTGGGGCTGTTCGCCGAGGGCGCGGTCTTCCAGACACCCGATGCAGTAAGGAAGGGCCGCGACGAGATCCGTCCGTTTTTCGATGACGCCGCCGAGCGTTTCCCCCACTTGTCGGTTTCTGTCACCAGAGCGTTCACGGACGGCCCTTTCGAGATTGCCGAGTGGTCAGCCGTTATGACCGACAGGCTGGGCAAGCGCGTGCCACTCGAAGGGGTCAACATCGCCAGAGTCGATATCGAGAACTCGACGATCCAAGGGATGCGCTCCTACTACGACGTGTCCTCCTACACTCGCCCGTGATCACCGCGCCCGTGTTAGCAGTCATACCGATAGGGAGGTCTTTGTCGTGCGCCAGGTAGTAGTCAGCTCGCCCGGGGTCGTCGAGGTACGGGAAGTGCCCCTCCCGGAACCAGGCAAGAGTGAGGTCAGGGTCCGCAGCCGTCTGGTCGGGATCTGCGGCTCAGACCTGCACGGGCTCAGCGGTACCCACCCGTTTATAGCCTTCCCGTACGTACCGGGTCACGAGGTCGTGGGGACAGTCGATGAGGTCGGCGCAGGCGTTGACGACCTGAAGCCGGGCACACGGGTACTGCTTGAGCCCAACATCGTTTGCGGCAGCTGTGCCTACTGTGTCTCGGGTCGCTACAACCTGTGCGAAAACCTGGCCGTCGTCGGCGGTCAGATCACCGGTGCGATGGCTGACGCGTTCGTCGCTCCCGCCAGCCGGTTCCATGCAGTGCCCGACACCATGAGCGATGCGGATGCCGCCCTGGTCGAGCCCATGTCGACCGCGGTGCATGCGACGAGGCTGGCCGGCGACCTCGAGGGGCGCGCCGTGGCAGTACTGGGAGGCGGCACAATTGGGCTCCTTGTGCTGGTGGCGGCTATATCTGCCGGTGCCAAGGTGGTGGCTGTATCAGAGCCCGTCGCCTCCAAGAGGGACCGGGCGCTGCGGCTCGGCGCGCAATTCTGCTGCGACCCCCGGCAGGGTGATGTTGTGCCGGGGATCCGGGCCGTGCTGGGCGGCCACGCCGATGTCGTGTTCGATTGTGTGGCCAACCAGGAGTCCATCGACCAAGCTGTGCGGCTGGCTGAGAAAGGTGGGCGAGTGGTGGTAGTAGGGGTCGCGTCCGGCAACGTCGCGGTACCTCTTCACATCATCCAGGACCGCGAGATCCGCATTGAGGGCAGCGCCATGTACGTCAGGGCCGACGTACTCAAGGCCATCGACCTGATCAGCGACAACAGAGCCCCCGCAAACGAGCTCGTCACCGCCACACTGCCTTTGGCTGAAGCGCCAAGAGCATTCGCTTTGGCCAAAGCGGGCGACAGCGTGAAGGTTTATGTTGGCAATGTGTGAGCGGAAGGCTTGCCGCCCCGCTCATGAAGTCTCCATTAGGGGAATAATAACTACGGCTAGGAGGAAGTAATGGGACCAGTTTCACGCAGAGCATTCTTAGAGGGCACTCTGGCCGCGGCGGGTGCTGCCGCCGCGGCAAGGATACTGCCGGGACACTCGCGTAGCGACGCCCTCGGCATACTCGATCGCTACGGTCGTGAGGCCCAAGACCAGTACACCAGCGCCCGGATCAACTGGAAAAGGTACGCAGGCACGACGTTGGCGTTCGCCGCGTCGGCAAACCCATGGGTTACCGGAATCCAGCCCCTGTTCGCCGAGTTCACAAAACTGACCGGTATCAAAATTAATATGAGCGTCCTGGGCGAGGTCGAATTCGTCACCAAGCTGCCTATCACCCTCAGTAGCGGCGCCGGCTCTCCTGACATCTTCATGATCGACCAGCTTGGTCAAGCGATCTCCGCGGGATGGATGGCGCCGATCAACCCGTTCCTCGAAGACAAGAAGGTCACCGACCTTGCCTGGTACGACCCCTCGGATCTGTTCCCCGCTGCGGTCGCCTTCCCGACCGTGAAGGGAACTCAGTGGGCGGCCCCTATAACTGCTGAAGCACAGCTCATCTATGCCCGCCGGGACCTCGTGCCGACCGCGCCGGCCACATTCCCAGGCCTCGAGACGGCAGCCGCGGCCGCGGCCAAGAAGGGCTCGACATCGGGGATCGTCATGCGCTCGTCTGCCGACCCGAGCGAAACCCCGTGGCCGCTCGGGGGCTTTGTCTTCAGTTACGGTGGCTACTACATCGACCCTGAGGGCCACCCGGGCTTCACCACTCCCAAGGCACTTGAAGCCGTCACGATCTACACCGACCTGCTCCGAAAGTGGGGCCCGCGCGGTGTGTCCGACTGGGGCTGGGAGCAGAGCGAGCAAGCCTTCGAGGGCGGCGCCGCGGCCATGTTCAGTGACTCGTCGTCGTTTGCGAGTGCGATACTGAACCCCACCACGTCCAAGTACGGAAGCGAAACCACGCTGTACAGCCTGCCCAAGCACAACGGCATGGTGCGGCCCAACGTGTGGTACTGGACGGTCGGCATAAACAAGAACAGCAAAAACCCCGATGCCGCGTGGCTGTTCCTGCAGTGGGCCACGAGCAAGCCCACGACGGCAGCCTTGGCACCCGTCACGGGAACGGCGATTCGGTCGTCTGCGTGGGCGAGCCCAGCCATAGCAAAGGCGCTGGGTACTGAGGCCGCCGGTGCCATCCGGACCACGCTCATGGAAGCGAACTCCCAGCCCATGGCGCTGGCCTGGACCAACGCAAACTGGAGCACCATTGCCACCTCGGTCGCCCAGGCGATCAGCTCCATCGTCTCGGGTGGCAGCTCGGTCCGCAGCGCCATGAACCAATGCCAGAACGCGGCGGTGGCTGCGCTTAAGAACAAATAGAACGACCTATGAAGAGCCACGCACCGCACAGTTCTGTGAGGTGGGCGCCGTTGGGGCCCGTGCAGGCACGACCCCGACGGCGCCAGGCTCGTTCAGCGGGCGATGGAACTAATGAACGCCAGAAAGACCGTGCTCAACGTGCTCGTTATGAAGTTCGCTGATCTCAGGATGTCCCGGCGACCGCGATCAACAAGTCGTAGGCTGTCGTGACACTCGCTCACAACCAGAGACGGACGCGCCGCGCCTTCCTGGCGCCGCTGACCGTCGTGCTTGCCGTCGTCACCGTTATCCCCTTCCTATATGCGTTTGGGCTCACGTTCACAAACGCCGACCCGGTACTGCACCATAGCGTCAGCTTTATAGGCCTGGGCAACTACTCCGCGCTGTTCGGAGACAGGCTGTTTTGGTCAGCCGTCATCACCACTTTGGTGTTGACGGCTGTGGCCGTCACGGTCGAGTTAGGCCTTGGGACTGTGGTTGGCATTGCGGTAAGCCGGCTCACGCGAGGTGGCGTGATCCTGAGGACTCTGTTCATGATCCCCCTGGCCTCGGCGCCGATCGCCATAATCTATGACTGGCAGCTGATGCTCAACCCAACTTACGGGGTTATCGACTACGTCCTGGGGGTCCTCCACCTTCCCCAGCCGGACTGGCTCGGGACCGGGCACGTCGCTCTCGGTTCTCTTATAGCCATCGACATCTGGCAATTTACGCCCTTCATCATCGTTATAATTGCAGGCGGTGTGGCGTCGATACCGCTTGAAATTTACGAGGCGGCAGATGTGGACGGCGCATCGGGCTTCCGGCGGTTCATCTATGTGACGCTACCGTTTCTTCGGCCCTACCTTCTCATCGCTCTTTTGTTCCGTACCATTGACGCACTGAAGGTGTTCGACAGTATTGCCGTCCTGACCTCGGGAGGGCCGGGGACAGCGACGACAACGCTCAACTACTTCGCATTCCGCGATGCCATCACCTACCTGCAGTTCGGACGAGGGACCGCCGCCGCGTTCGTCTTGCTGGTCATCGCCCTCATCCTTACGAACGTTCTCCTGCGAGGTCTCAGAAGGTCGAGGGGTGCACTTTGACCACGTCCGCTATAGAAGAGGCCGACGCCGAGAATGGCGCGGCGCTCCCAATGAAGGCGAGTGCCGTACGGCGCCGGGCCGCGGGAAGGAAGTCGTCGGCAATTAGCCGGTGGTCCCGTAACGCCGGCTTGACCGTATACTCCTTGTGGGTGATCTTCCCGCTCTACTGGCTGGTGAAGACGTCTTTCAACACCGGTTTTACGCCTTCGAGCCTTCCGCCGGGTTGGTTCGGTGCCTTCAGCTTGAGCGCTTACCGCGCCGTTCTCTCCTCGCCCGGCTTACATAGTGCGTTGCTGCACAGCCTCATCGTCGCCCTCGGGGTCACGTTGATTGCCGCGACTTGCGGTTCGTTGGCGGGCTATGGCCTCACCCACCTGCGGCGCTCGAGCCGGGCGGCGGGAAACTACGAGTTCTGGGTGCTGTCGTCGAGGATGGCACCTCCGATCGCCGTGGCGATCCCTATGTACTTCCTGTACACCCACGTGCACCTGGAAGACACCCTGGCGGGGCTGATCATCGCCGAGGTCACGACGGTCGTCGGGATTGTTACCTGGATTATGATCGAGGCCTTCAGAAGTATCCCGATAGAACTAACGGAGGCAGCCGAGGTCGACGGCTGCTCCTCCTGGCGGGTATTCGCCAGGGTGGCCTTGCCGCTGGCCCGGCCCGGCCTGGTAGGGGCGGGGACGATCGCATTCCTGCTCACGTGGAACGAGTTCCTGCTGGCCCTTATCTTGACCAACACCAAGGCCCAGACGGCCCCGTTGGCGCTGTACCAGTACATCGGGTATGAAACGTTTAACCTCGGACAGCTGGCGGCGGCGTCGTGTGTGGTCCTGGTGCCAACGGTGCTCGTGATTGCACTGTTTCAAAAGCAGCTCATCACCGGCCTTACCTTCGGCGCCGTCCGCGGTTAGGACCGCAGCTCAGAAAGGATGTGCCATGGACTCTCGTAGTCGGGTACTGGCAGCACTGAACCATGTGGAAACGGAGCACGTACCGATCGATCTTTCCGGCTATCGGTCGTCTGGCATTTCCGCGATCGCCTACCCTCGGTTGCGGGCTTACTTGGGACTTGAGCCAAAGCCACTTCGGGTATGGGACATCCAACAGCAACTGGCCATCGTCGACGACGACGTGCTCGAGCGCTTCGACGTGGACACGGTAGAGCTCGGGCGCGGGTTCGCCCTGGAGGACAAGGACTGGGTGGACTGGGTTCTGCCGAACGGGACGCCCTGCCAGGTGCCAGTCTGGACAAACCCTGAGCCTGTGGAACACGGCTGGGTCCTGCGCTCCCGGACCGGCCGGGTGATCGGCCGGATGCCCGACGGGGCCCTGTACTTCGAGTCAGTGTACTTTCCGTGGGCGGAGAGCGAGCCCAACCATGACCGTCTTGAGGAGGCCATGGCCGAGTGCATGTGGAATATCCCCACAGCGCCCGGCCCATTGGTCGAAGGGCCCGACGGTGACCGTCTTCTGCGGGAAGGCGCCGAGCGTTTGCGCAAGGGTTCGGACAAGGCCGTCCTAGGCGTGTTCGGCTGCAACCTGTTGGAGTGGGGCCAGTTCCTATACCGCAACGACAACTTCCTGGCACTTCTCGCTGCGGAACCCGGACGCGCGCACGACCTGCTTGAACGGCTTACCGAGTTGCATTTGGCAAGTCTTGAGAAGTACCTGAGTGTGGTCGGGCCTTACATCGACGTCATCGTGTTCAACGACGACCTCGGCATGCAGACGGGCCCGCAGCTCTCACCGAGGATGTACCGGGAGTTCTTCAAACCTCGTCATGCCCGGCTGTGGCAGCGCGCCAAGCAGCTGGCCGATGTCAAGGTGATGCTTCACTCATGCGGGGCCATACGTCTCCTTCTTCCGGACTTCATCGAAGCCGGCCTGGACGCGGTCAACCCAGTGCAGATCAGCTGCAAGGGCATGGAAGCAGAGGGTCTGAAGCGCGATTTCGGCAAAGACATGACGTTTTGGGGTGGCGGTTGCGATACGCAGTGGCTTTTGTCACATGGTGACCCGGCTTCGATAAGGGACCACGTCACCGAGCAGGTCCGTATCCTCCGGGTTGGCGGCGGGTTCGTCTTCCAGCAAGTGCACAACATCCTGGCTGATGTGCCGCCGGAGAACATCGTGGCGATGCTCGATACGGCGCGCGCCCTGGTCCGCGAAAGCTGAGGGTGCCGCGCCCGGCCGAGTGAGCTAACGGTTGTGGCGCGCTTCCGGCGGTTTACGATGAGAGCTGTTCGGTGGGCACAACGTCCTCCGGCCAGTGCAGGACCATCTTCCCCGGGCCTCCCTGGTCGAATTCCGCCCAGGCGGGCGCGGCGTCATCGATGCTGTACGTACCCGTAATGAGCGGCTTTATCGAGACGCCTCGGAGGCTGACGGCATTGAGCATGTCCTGGAGATCGGTCAGGGGGAACATCCAGGCCCCCCGGACATCCAATTGCTTCTGGATGATGCTGGCCTGCACATCCAGGACGTTCTCGGTGTCGGCAAAACCGACGCAGACCACCCGCCCCCCGATGGCGGCTGCACCAAGAGCTAGGACACGCCCTGCGCTGGATCCGGAGCTCTCCACCACCACGTCTGCACCCCAGCCGCCGGTCGCGGCCCGAAGTTGGCCGAGGACGTCGGGATCTGCTGCATCACATGTGACTGCGACGCCAACCTGTTCGGCGAAGAGGCGTCGGGCTTTTATGGTTTCCAGGCCCACCACTCGGGCACCCGAAAGCATCGCAAAGTAGGCGGCGGCCAGGCCCACCGGCCCCAAGCCGACGACGGCGACGGTGTCTCCGAGCGCGAACCCGGCACGCCTGAGAGCAAGGTACCCGGTCCCCGCCCCGCACGTATAATATGCCGCCTCGTCCAGGCTGATGTTGGACGGGACATGCACGCAGTCCCGACTTCTGACGACCATGTAGTCCTGCATGGCGCCGGGGAGGTCGAGGCCGTAGACCCCGTACTTCTGCTGGCAATTTATGTCCCATCCCCGCCGGCAGGCAACGCAATGGCCACAACCGGCCATGTGGTGGACGGCGACACGATCGGACACGCGAAGGTTGCGCACCCCCGGCCCCACCTCGGCCACGACGCCGGCCGGCTCGTGGCTCGGCACGATCTCCGGGTTGGTCACGAGCCCGAAAATCGGGCCGTGCCTATGCTCTGGCGCCGGCCGGTACTGCATGTGGAGGTCACTCCCGCACAGACCGGCGGCCCGCATGGCAAGGAGGACTTCTCCTTCGCCTGGTGTCGGACGAGGAATTTCCCGAACCTCGACCTGCCTACCACCGGGCAGGAAAACAGCACGCATAGTATGACCTCCCCAGCGACACGGTTGGAGCAGGACCGGGAGGATTTCTTGTTGTAATCCGTGGGGACTACTTCCCGGTGGGGCGACACCGTATAGCCAATTGATGCCTGACATATTGCTAGCATTCCGGCCGCGCTGCTGTCAAGGCAACAACATAACGCAAGGCCCGGTCCGCCCAACGACCGAGCGAGCCTGTCCACGAGCCAAGGCCGTCCCCCGTCACCGCCGCAGGCGGTATGCCGACGAGCCACGGACACGTGTCAACGGCCACACCCGAGTGGGCTTCGTCGGGCAAGTAACGCCAACTGCAGTACTAGAACGCCCGCGATTACGGTCACTGCCCCGTGCCAACATCGCTGCATGGGCATACGGAACAAGGAGCGTCGCCGCACCAGCAAGCAGCACCGCGAGGCGCGCGACCACACACGGGCCACCAAGTTCGCGGCAGAGTACACCTGGGGCGGAGCCACTGGGCGAAACGTACCTCCGTCGCCTTACCTGGTCGACATGATGTTGCAGGACGCCGCCCACGCCAGTTGCGAGAGACGCGACGCCGCCTCCGTGCTCGCCGATCTGACAGACCGCGACGCAGGCCCGGCCTGGTGCGCATTGGTTACCGCCCGCGTGGCGACAGCCCTGATCGATCCGCTGACAACCGCTCTCCACGCTGGGTGGGAACCACGGGATATTTCTGCCTTCCTGCGCCGCAAGGCAGGCGCCTCGGCGTCCGACCTGGTGGCCGCCGTCCTGCCAGAGGCACTCCCGAGCCGCCGCCCTGACACCGTGACGGCGGCTCGCTGGGAGGCACAGGTGAAAGAGCTCGCCGCCGGCGCCCGCCGCTTGGACACGGCGTCGCCGACTTGGGAAGCCGATATCTGTTCGGCACTCGGGGCTCTCGGTATTCTCTCCCACCTCGGCGTGTTGCCGGACCTAACATGCCCGACTCAACCCGCAGGGAGGCCTGATCTGGACCCGAGCCTGCTGAACGCGCCGCTCGCTGAGATCGTCGCAGGCCTGTCCCTCAGCGACGAACTCGTGGACGCCCTCCTGAGCCAAACCGGCATCCTCGGTGATGTCTTGGCAGACGTGCGTGCCTGGGAATTCGGAGGCGAGAACTTCCACCTGCGTTCGGGGACCTCCCCGGCGCTCATGGAGCGGTGCTACCTGCAGGCGCTCGCTTGGGCCACCGATGTGTGCGGAGTCCTGGACCTCCCGGGTTAGAGCTCAATTGGGCGTGGGCGTGGGTGGCTTCGGGCTCAGGTTTCATCCTCACCACACGGGGAAGGGGCCGCCCCAGCCGTGGCGCCGACCCCTTCTCACAGGCCCCTTCTGATCTCACCTTTGGGGCGGGTGGTCGGCCGGGCGGTACTCTACGGGCCGTATGCGCACCTTTCTGTTCGACATCGACGGGACGCTGGTGGACTCCTCCGCCAGCATCGAACGGGTGTGGCGGCAGGTGGCGGGTGAGTTTGGCGTTGACGCGGCCGAGGTCCTGAAGGCCTGCCACGGGCGTCGGGACGAAGACGTGGTGGGCGACTTCTTCGAGCCCGAGGTCAGGGAGGCCGTCGTCGCACGCGTCAACATCCTCGACACCGAGTTCGTGAACGGGGCGGTCCCCGCCCGAGGTGCACAGCAGCTGCTGGCCACGCTCGGCGACGGCCAATGGGCGGCCGTTACCTCGGGCCCCCGGCCCCTCATGGCGGCGCGGTTACGAGCGGCCGGGCTACCGGTCCCGCCCGTGCTCATAACGGCGGAAGACGTCCACTTCGGCAAGCCTCACCCCGAGGGGTTCCTCCTGGCAGCAGCCGCGTTGGGAGTACCCGCGTCCAGCTGTGTGGTCGTCGAGGACTCACCGGCGGGAGTGGCCGCCGGCAAGGCGGCGGGCGCCCTGGTGGTCGCCGTGACCACTACCCATGGCGCGGACGTCCTGAGCGCGGCGGACATCGTGGTGAACGACCTGCTCGAACTGCCCGACCTCATGCCCTGATAGGCGCCGGGAGGGCCGG
>OBLU010005189.1_pt1 | contig 11712 bp, 9 predicted proteins | sample 1518681 | NCBI WGS metagenome assembly OBLU01 (sample SAMEA3539304, study PRJEB22396) | soil metagenome | biome: tundra; feature: field; material: soil | place: USA | collected 2010-05 | depth 0.15 m
GATTGTGGTGTCGACGCGCTGCTGCAGCTCGCCGGCAATCCTGCGCAACGGGTGGTCGCTCAGGTACATCCCGAGGAACTCGCGCTCCCAGCTCAGCCGTTCGTCGGGCGCGATCGCGAACGGGCCATTGACATCGCGACCCTCGAGGTCGTCCGCGGCCTGCGACACCGGCTCGATCAGCACGATCGTCTCGCCGAACAAGGATGTCTGACCCGACTCCCGCTCGCGACGGATCGTCGCGGCGCGGTCGATGACGCGATCGAGCACCGCCAGCATGGCGCCACGTTCGCCGAGCGAATCACACGCACCGCTGCGAATCAGGGCCTCAACGACGCGGCGGTTGAGGTCGCGGCTCGCCACACGCAGGCAGAGGTCGAAGAGCGACACGAACGGACCGCCGGCCTCCCGGTCGGCAACGATCTCGGCGGCGACGCGCTCGCCCACGTTCTTGATGTGGCGGAGTCCGTACAGGATCTCGCCCTGCGCCTCATCGCCGAGGCTGAACGCTGACGCGCTGCGGTTGACATCGGGCGGGCGGACCACGAGCTGGCGCGCGTGCGCGTCGAGGATCGACTGCTTCAGCTTGTCGAAGTTGTCCGCCCTGCTGTTGAGCAGCGCGCACATGTACTCACGGGGGTAGTTTGCCTTCAGGTACGCGGTCTGGTACGCGATCAGCCCGTACGAGATGCTGTGCGCGCCGTTGAATCCGTACCCCGCGAAGAGCGCGATGAGCTCGAACAGTTGCAGCGCGGTCTCCGGCGCGACGCCTCGCGCCGCAGCACCACTCAGGAACTGTTCGCGCTGCTTGGACATCTTCACCTTGTCCTTCTTGCCCATCGCTGCGCGCAGGATGTCAGCCTCTCCGAGCGTGAACCCGGCGACCGCTGACGCGATCTTCATCACCTGGTCCTGATACAGGATCGCCCCATACGTGTCCTTGAGGATCGGCTCGAGCTCGGGGAGCATGTACGTCACCGGCTCCTCACCGCGCTTGCGTCGCATCCACGTCGCCGTGGCTCCACCTTCGATCGGACCCGGCCGGTTGAGGGCGACCGCGACGCCGAGATCCTCGAGGCACTTCGGCTGCATGTCGATGAGGATTCGCTTGGCGAAGGTGGCTTCGAGCTGGAAGATGCCGTGGGTGTCGGCCTTGCCGAGCAGCTCGTAGGTCTTGGCGTCGTCGAGTGGGAGCTGGTCGATGTCGAGGTCGATCCCCCGTGAGGACCGGACCATCTGCGCGGCCTCGTCGATGACGGTGAGGTTAGACAACCCGAGCAGGTCGATCTTGAGCAGTCCGATCTGGGACACACCGTTCATGTCGTACTGGGTGACCGCGGTGCCGTCACCGGCCGTCGAGCGTTGCAACGGCACGATGTTGGCGAGCGGTTCCGAGCCGATGACGACGGCGGCCGCGTGCGTCGACGCGTTGCGACAGATCCCCTCGAGCCGCTGCGCGTTGTCGATGATGTGCTTCGCCCAGTCCTCGTGCTCGTACAGGTCCTTCAACTCGCGGCTCTCGGTGAGTGCGCGATCGAGCGTGATGTTCACCACCTGCGGCACCAGCTTCGCCAGCCGGTCGACATCCGGGAGGGGGACGTTGAGCACGCGCCCCACGTCACGGATCGCCGCTCGAGCCGCCATGGTCCCGAAGGTGATGATCTGCGCGACCCGATCGCGTCCGTACTTCTCCTGCACGTAGGTGAGCACGCGGTCACGTCCCCTGTCATCGAAATCAATGTCGATGTCGGGCATCTGCACGCGCTCGCGGTTGAGGAACCGCTCGAAGATCAGCCCGTAGCGGAGCGGCTCGATGTCGGTGATGTGGAGCACGTAGCTCACCAGTGATCCGGCGGCGCTGCCGCGACCGGGCCCGACGCGCACTCCGTCGCACCGTGCCGCCCTGATCAGGTCCCAGACGATCAGGAAATACGCCGAGAAGCCCGTCTCACGGATGACGTCGAGCTCCATGTGCAGGCGTTCGCGTACCTCCTCGGTCACCGCGTCCGCGTAGCGCTCGCGCACACCAGCCTCGCAGAGCTCGCGAAGGTAGGTGTCGGCGTCGAGACCCTCGGGGATCGGCGAGTACGTGGGCAGGAGGTTCTGCCCCAACTGGATCTCGACGTGGCAGCGATTCGCAACGGCCATCGTGTTCGCCACGGCTTCTCCATAGTCCGCGAATCTGTCGCGCATCTGCCGCGTGCTCGCGAGGTAATACTCCGGCCCTGAGAAGCGGAATCGCCTCTCCTCCTCGCGACGCGCACCCGTCTGAAGGCAGAGCAGGATGTCGTGCGCCTCGGCATCCTCGGGCTTGATGTAATGCGAGTCGTTGGTGGCCACGAGCGGCAGGCCGGTTCGACGCGCGACCTCGAGCAGGCCCGCACGCACGGTGGCCTCGTCGGGAATGCCGTGGTCCTGCAATTCGAGGAAGTAGTTGTCAGCCCCAAAGATTTCGGCATGGTCGCGCGCGACCGCCTCGGCTGCATTCATGTCGCCGCGAAGGATCGCCTGGGGCAGCTCGCCGCCGAGACATGCCGACAGGCAGATCAGACCCTCGGCGTGCTCCGCGAGCAGCTCGCGATCGATGCGCGGCTTGTAGTAGTAGCCCTCGAGATGCGCTGTGCTGACCAGCTTGATGAGGTTGCGATAGCCGGCATCGTTGCGTGCGAGCAGGATCAGGTGGTTGGGATCGCGGTCCGTCCGGCCCTCCCGGTCATGGCGCGAACGCGGCGCCATATACATCTCACAGCCCAGCACAGGATTGATCTTTGCCGCACGCGCAGTGGCGTAGAAGTCGATCGCTCCGTAGAGGACGCCATGGTCGGTGATGGCGATGGCCGTCTGGCCCATCGCCTTCGCACTGTCGATGAGTTCCTTGACGCGTGAGGCACCGTCGAGCAGCGAGAACTCGCTGTGCGTATGCAGGTGGGCAAAGCCTCCCGACTCGATCTCGCCGCGGGTCTCGGACGGCTCCTCCACACTGCCTCCTGGGTGCGGTCGATGACAACGAACAGACGTACGCTACCACTCCACAGCGACCCGCCGCCGCGGGTATTGAGGGTACCCCTCAGCGGGTATCGGAGGGCTCCGGCGCCTCCTCGTCAGCGGGCGCTCGGGTGCGGGTGAGCTGCACCACGCTCTCGACGTGATACGTCTGCGGAAACATGTCGACGATGTCGAGTGAGTCCACACGATAGGGTCCCGACGCGACCAGCGTATGCAGGTCGCGGGCGAGCGTCGCCGGGTCGCAGGAGACGTACACCACCCGCTCCGGACCGGCGAGCGCGAGCCATCCGGTGACGCGACCAGAACAGCCCGCGCGCGGCGGGTCGAGGATCACCACATCGGCCATCTCTGCTGCGCCGACGCGCGGGAGCGCATCCTCGACCGGCGAGAGTACGAAGTGCATGCGCTCGGCGACATCGTTGACGCGCGCATTGAGCACGCCGAGCTGCGCCGCGCCGCGGTTGCTCTCGATGCAGACCACCTCGCGCGCGTCCGCGGCGAGATGACATGCGAGCACTCCGATCCCGGCGTAGGCGTCAACCACCCGGAGCCCCGCATGACCACCGAGCGCGTCGATGACGCACTGGTAGAGCACGTCCATCTGCGCCCAGTTGACCTGGATGAACGCGTCGGGCGTCACACGAAAGGTCATCCCCCGCCAGCGGAGTGTCGTCGAGGTGATGCTGACGCGCCCGCCGTCCGGCAGATCCAGGCCGCCGTCGAGCGCGCCACTCGCCAGCCCCTTTGCGGGCTTGGCGTGGATGAGCAGCTCCTGACCCTCCTCACCGACGGTCAGGTGGAGGGTGCCGAGCGCGTTGGTCGCGCTGGAGTTGAGGAGCCTGCGCAGTGCGGGCAGGGCGGTCGTGATCCGCGGGTGATGAATCAGGCAGTCGTCCACCGCGATCGGCCGCCAGCTACGCGCCCGGTTGAAACCGAGCGCCGGCGGCGTGGAGTCATTTCCGGCGATGACGTGGAACTCGCCGCGCAGGCGATACCGCCATGGATCGTCGACCGCGTGCATGCGCGGAGCGGGGTGCTCGATATGCTGGCGGTGCAGCGCGTCGAGCACGATGTCCCGTTTCAGCTCGACCTGATGCGCGTACGCAATGTGCTGCAGCTGACAGCCACCGCACCTGGGGACGTACGGGCACGGCGGTGTGACCCGGTGCGGCGAGGGCTCCAGGACTCGCACGACCTCGGCGAACGATGTCGAGCCCTTGCGGTACCGGACAGAGATCTCGACCTCCTCGCCCGGGATGCCGCCCTCGACGAGCATGGTCGCGCCCTGGTCGTCTTGTGCGAGGCACAGTCCACCGTGGACCATGCGTCCGAGACGCACCCGGGCTACTGCTCCAAGAGCCGGTCGCGCAGGAGACGGTTCACCAGCGGCATATCCGCCTTGCCACCGGTCGCCTCCTTGACGGCACGCATCAGCTGGCCGAGGGCCTGCTGCTTCCCGGCCCGGAAATCGGCGGCGGCCGCGGGGTTCGCGGCGATGGCTGCGTCGACCAGCGCCGTGAGCTGAGTCGTGTCACTCACCTGGCCGAGGCCGCGATCACGCACCAATGCCTCGGGATTCCCACCGGCAACGTACAGCTCGGCAAGCAGCTCCTTGGCGGTCGGCCCGTTGATCGTGCCCGCGTCCACGAGCCGGAGCAGACTCGCAAGGCCATCGACGCCGAGGCCGCTGTGCTGCAGCTGCATGCGGTGCTCGTTGGCGAGCGCGGCCACGTCGCCACTCTGCCAGTTGGCCGCAAGTTTGGCGGGAACACCCGCGCCCACGAGGGCCTCATAGGTGTCCGCGTCCTCGCGTGTGTCGGTGAGCACCGCAGCGTCGTATCCGGTCAGGCCGTACTGCTCCTGAAAGCGGTGCGCCCGCGCCTCGGGCAGCTCCGGCAGCGTTGCGCGCATCCGCTCGACAAAATCGTCGCCAAGTCGCAGCGGCGGGAGGTCGGGCTCCGGGAAGTAGCGGTAGTCGTGAGCCTGCTCCTTGCTTCGCTGCGAGATCGTGCGTCCCTGGGTCTCCACCCAGCCGCGCGTCTCCTGGACGAGCGTGCCGCCTGCGTCGAGCACGCCGGTCTGGCGCTCGATCTCCGATTCCAATGCATGTTGCACCGCGCGGAACGAGTTCATGTTCTTGACCTCGACCTTCACGCCGAGCTCCTGCGCACCGCGTGGACGGAGCGAGATGTTGGCATCACAACGAAACGACCCCTTCTCGAGGTTGCCGTCATTGACGCCGATGTACATCAGGATCTGGCGCAGGCGAACCAGGTACTCGCGCGCTGCTTCCGGGGTGCGCAGGTCCGGTTCGCCGACGATCTCCATGAGCGGTACCCCGCAGCGGTTGAGATCGATCAGCGACGACATGGCACTCTGCAACACGTCGCCGGCGTGGTGCATGGTCCCGGTGTCCTCCTCGAGGTGGACGCGCGTGATGCCGCATCGTACGGTCTCGCCACCGACCGGGAACTCGAGACGTCCGTTCAGGGACAGGGGCAGGTCGTACTGCGAGATCTGGTAGCCCTTGGGGAGGTCCGGGTAGAAGTAGTTCTTCCGGTCGAACTTGGTGAACGCGGGGATGTCGCAGTGCAGCGCGAGCGCGGTGCGGACCGTGTACTCCACCGCCTGCTGATTGATGGTCGGCAGGACACCTGGCAACCCGAGGCACACCGGGCACGTGTTCTCGTTGGGGGCGGCGCTCGTGTAATCCGCCGGGCACGGGCAGAACATCTTGCTGCGCGTCAGCAGCTGGGCATGCACCTCGAGCCCGATCACCACCTCGTAGCGGTTCAGGGCCGCGGGCATGGTGGCTGCCTCAGTCATGCGGCAGCGCTCGCATAGGGCGAGAGCACCGCGTGGAAATCGGTCGCCTGCTCATACGCATGCGCGACCCTGAGCACACGCGCGTCCTCGAAGCGCGGCGCTATCACCTGCAGTCCGACGGGCAGACCGTCCACGAACCCGCACGGGACCGAGATGCCGGGAACGCCCGCGAGGTTTGCCGGCAGGGTCACGACGTCGCACATGTACATGGACAGCGGGTCGTCATGCGACCCCATCGGGAAGGCCACGCTCGGCGAGGTGGGACACACGATCGCGTCTACCTCCCTGAAGACCGCTTCAAACTCCTGGCTCACCAGGGTCCGCACCTTCTGCGCCTGCCGGTAGTACGCGTCGTAGTAGCCGCTCGACAAGGCGTAGGTGCCGAGCATGATCCTGCGTTTGACCTCGTTGCCGAAGCCCGCCTCTCGCGTCTGCAGGTACATGTCGGTGAGCGACGCCCGCTCGACGCGATTGCCGAAGCGCACACCGTCGTAGCGCGCCAGGTTGGACGAGCACTCCGCCGGAGCGATGATGTAATAGACGCTCAGCGCGACGTCGGTGCTCGGCAGCGACACCTCCTGAAGCGTCGCACCCTGGCCCTCGAGCACGCGGAATGCGGCCTCGACAGCCGCGCGAACACCGGGTTCAGTGCCCTCGCCAAGGTACTCGCGCGGTATGCCGAGCCGCATGCCCGCAACGCCTGCGTGCAGCGACGTGAGCGGATCGTCGACGGCCCGAGGGTCCGAGGTGCTGTCCCGCGGATCGTGCCCGGCGATCGCCGAATAGACAAGCGCACAGTCCTCCACGGTCCGGGTGAATGGGCCGATCTGGTCGAGCGACGATGCGAAAGCGATGAGCCCATAACGCGAAACGCGCCCGTACGTCGGTTTGAATCCGACCACACCGGAGAGTGCGGCGGGCTGCCGGATCGAGCCGCCCGTGTCGGTGCCGAGTGAGTACGGCACGGAGCCGGCGGCCACCGTCGCGGCACTGCCGCCGCTGCTCCCACCGGGAACGCGCTCGATGTCCCACGGGTTGCCGACCGGTCCGTACGCGGAGTTCTCGGTCGACGATCCCATCGCGAACTCGTCGCAGTTGGTCTTCCCGATGCACACGGCGCCCGCGTCGAACAGCCGCTGCACCGCCGTCCCCGTGTACGGCGGCTTGAACCCGCGCAACATCTTCGATCCCGCGGTGGTCTCGATGCCGTCGACGCAGAGCACGTCCTTGAGCGCCATGGGGATGCCGCACAACGGCGATGCGGTATCGGGGTGATCCTCGAGGGTGTGTGCCGCAGCGTCTGCCTGTTGCTCGGCGAGCTCGCGGGTGACGCTCAGGTAGGCGTTCAAGTCCGTGTCGCTCCGCTCGACGTGCGCGAGCGCGTCACTCAGCAGCGCGCGCGGACTCGTGCTGCCGTCACGCAGCGCGACGGCGAGCTCGCTGATGGTTCTAGGCGTCAAGATCGCTGCCCTGGATCGCTCCAACGACGAAGTAGCTGCCGTCCGAGGCGGGCGCGTTGCGGAGCGCTGCCGCGGCGCCGATCGGCTCGGCCGCCACGTCGGCACGCATCACATTGACGAGATCACCGACCTGCGCGGTTTCCGCGAGCGTCGACGTGTCGACCTGCTGGAGCCGAGCGATGTGATCGAGGATCGCTTCCAGCTCTCCGAGGAGACGGTCCTTCTCGGCGTCGGTCAGGCCGATCCTGGCAAGGGTTGCGACGTGGTCGACGTCATCGCGAGAAAGTGTCATGGAGCGGCTATTATCCCGGCCTCTCGTCTTATTCGAGCGGGAGCCAGGTCAGCACGGTCTGCTCGGACGGTGCAAATCCGGCCGCGATGTACGCGGCCAGCGCCGCGTGGTTGTCACCTCGAGTCCACACGCAGGCGAACGTGACCTCACGGCTGCGGATCAGCTGCATCGCCTCGATCATGAGGCGGTGAGCCACCCCCTGGCCTCGGCCCTCCGGCCGGACATAGAGCTCCGCAACCTCCGCTTCAAGCCCGGTGCCGGGGTCGAAGAGCACGACCCAGCAGAGGCCGATCGCTTCCCCGTCCGATGTCCGCGCCACCAGGACGTGGTTCTCCCCGACGAAGCGCGGGGATGTCGTGAGCCGCGCGCTCAGCTGCTCCGAGGTCTCCTCGGGGTGGTCGAAATGCCGCTGCTCGGCGAGCGCCAGGTCGACCAGCATGGCTCGGACCTGAGCATCCTGATGATCCTCGAGGGCTTCGATGCGAACGTCATCGAGATCTCCCATGCTCCGTCATTGTGGCGGCTCAGGGCGCGACGACCCCGCTTCCCGCGTTGACGCCGGATGCGCCGCCAGTGCTTCCAGTGCCACTGCCGCTGATGCCGTTGCAGATGGTCTGCGGCTGCGGCGGCGCAGTTGTTCCGACCGGTGGCGCCGGTTGCGCGATGGGGTTGCACGGCAGACCCGGGGGGACGCTCACCGGGGAGGGAATCGGAATGGTCACGCTCGGTCCCGAACTTCCGGCGCGCCGGCTCCAGTCGGAGCCGTTCCACGTCCAGGTCTGGTCGTACCAGCCGGCGACCCGGGACGTGACGCCGGCGCCGCCGAACAGCACCACCTGACCCGTCGCGGCGTCGAATGCGGAGGCGACGCCGCTGGTGATCGGAGGTGTGGTGCCCGGGTGCACCCGCGTCCAGACACCGGTCCAGAGCCAGGTCTGCCCGTCGCCGGTGAGCAGCAGATCGCTTTTCGCGGCGGGGTCACCGACGAAGGTGGCACCCGGGGTGGCGGGTCCGTTCCTGTAGGTGGTGATCTGCTTCCAGGCGGTCCCGTTCCAGATGCTCTCCGACCCGGTGCAGCAGGCCGCCTGCTTGACCGGAGGTCCGGTCACGCAGCCCTGACACGGCAGGGGCTGGGGGATCGGCGCGATGAAATTGCCGCCGAAGGTCGCCAGCCTGCCCGTGACCGCGTCATCGACGATCGAGGAGCCGATCCAGTCAGCCGACGTGGTCGGGCTCGATGCAACCACCTTCCACTGGTGGCCGTTCCACGTCCACGCGGGCGCGACGATCGGAAACACCGGGCACTGCGGCTGCGCCACCGGCGTTCCCCCGATCTGCATCGGACAGGCGATCGCAGGCTGCGCCGATCCGAGGGCTGGCTCCGCGAACGGGCCTCGAGTGAGGAGCACCGCTCGTCCCGTCACCGGGTCGGTCGCGAGGGTTCCGCTCCCGAAAACGACGTCTGGCGGCGAGCCTGAGGCCTTCGACCAGTCGGTGCCGTTCCACAACCAGGTGGACGCACTCGGCGAGATGTAGGTGCCGCAGGCGGGGGGCACCATATTTAGGCCCTGTTTGGCGCTGCCCGTGGCGCTCGGCGCCGGTGCGATGGCGGGGATCGGGTTTCCAGGTGGGATGAAGGTCGACGTCGAGCCGGACGAGCCCGAGGACGAGCCCGAAGAGCCGGAGCCGCCCGAGCACGCAATCGGGCCGCTGTTGGAGCCCTGGACCTGCTGGCTGCCGACCAGGAGCACGTCATGTGTCACCGGGTCGTAGGTCATCTGGGCGTTGTCCATGGGTGGCGGCGACGTCGCTGGTCGAGCCTGGGTCCATCCCGAGCCGTCCCATGTCCAGGTGTCGTTGAGGGAGCGGGACCTGCTCTGTCCGCCGAAGAGAACGACTGTCCCATTGGACGCGTCGTAGGCCATCGCCGCCGCGACGCGGGCGGCGGGCTGCCCGGACGACGCTCCCGAGCCGGCTCCCGCGACGGCGCGAATCCCGAAGAAGGCGCCGAGGCCGGCGCCGAGGACGGCGACACACGCGATGCCCGCGAGCGATCGCGACCAGCGTGCGCGGTGAAGCTCAGTACTCATGTCGCTGACACGCGGACGATGCCCTGCGGGTTCCCGGATGAGGCACCTCCGTAGACTTGAGCTTCCTATGGCGGACATCGGCACCCAGCCCAAGAACCCCGAGCGGCTCGAACTCGAGCAGCTCACGGCCCTTCAGCCCGGGCTCGCCCGGCTGATGCCGGAGATCGGCGCGCGGTTCTGGAAGGCCTTCTACGCGGCTCGGGCCGCCAACTGGCCGCTCGCGAGCTGGCAACTTCGGGAGATGCGCAAGCTCCTGCGGCTGTGTGAGGTGACCCGACCGAAGTACACGACCGACATCGAGGAGTGGTTGCTCGACGACCTCGACCCGCTGATGGCCGCACTCGAAGCGCGCGATTTCGCGACGTTCGAGAAGCTCTATCACGAGGCGGTCGATTCCGCGAACGACCTGCACCGACGCTGGCAGAAGGAGTGGATCGTCTGGAAGCTTCCAGACAGTCCACCGCCGGACTTGGATCTCACACCCAGAGGTTAACCGCTACGTCGGATCGTGATCGCATGATGGCGTCGCTCATCGAGCACGGGATTCGCTCGCCGGCCGTGCTCCACGCCATGGCGGGCGTCCCCCGGGAGGAGTTCGTGCTCGAGGGTGACCGGGACCGCGCCTATGCCGACCGAGCGCTGCCCATTGACGCAGAGGGGCAGACGATCAGCCAGCCGCTGATGGTCGCGCTGGTCGTCGAGGCGCTCGAGCTGCACCAGGGCGATCGGGCGCTGGACGTGGGCACGGGTTCCGGGTATCAGGCTGCGGTGATGGCTGCATGTGGCGCTCATGTCGTGAGCATCGAACGGGTCGGGTCGCTCGCCGCGTCAGCCGCCGAGCGTCTGCGCAGGCTGGACTACGACGTCGAGGTGGTCGAGGGCGACGGCAGCCTCGGGGTCCCTGAGCGAGCCCCCTTCGACGCCATCGCGGTGGGGGCCGCCGCGCCGCGTCTCCCCCTCGAGCTCGCCCGCCAGCTGGTCGAGGGCGGGCGCCTGGTGGTTCCGATCACCGACAGTCCCATCGGCGAGGAGCTCACCCGCCTGCGCCTTGTCAACGGCCGCTGGGAGACGGAGTCGCTGGGACCCTGTCGATTCGTGCCGCTGATCGGCGCCGACGGCTATCAGGAGGCCGGATCGAGCTGACCGGAGCCGGTATTTACGACCCGGCCGGCACCCGGAACATCCTGATCCGGGCCGAGCCGCCTGACCGCTCGACGGCCTGGGTCGAAGCGTCGCCGAAGGCTGAGGACAGCACCATCGCGACCTCCTGGTTTCCCGGGGGACGGTCCAGCTCGGGGCGCGACATGGTCACCGCGTACTGATCGATGCCATCCGGGCGGTTCGGATAACGGGACCGCGTGACGCTGACCCGCAGACCCAGCTCGCGCAGATCCAATTGGTGCCGTCCAGGTTCGCGCAGAGCATCCGGATGAAGGAAATCCTCGTCGGCGCGGCGGCGCAGATCGGTGAGCTGCACCTCGATCGGTCGAGAATCATCCATCCCTCTACGTTTAGCATGTCCGTGGCGCGAGGTATTCGATAAGGGCGTCCCCTCAGACGCTCAATCGAACATCCTGACTTATCAGTCCCGGAGGACATCTCATGGCTAAAACAGTCGGCATCGACCTCGGCACCACCAACAGCGTGGTGGCCGTGATGGAGGGCGGCGAGCCCGTCGTCATCGCCAACGCCGAGGGCGGCCGCACCACCCCGTCGGTGGTCGCGTTCACGCGCACCGGCGAGCGCCTGGTTGGGCAGTTGGCCCGCCGCCAGGCCGCAGTCAATCCCGAGAACACCGTGTACTCGATCAAGCGCTTCATGGGCCGCCTCCTCAGCGAGGTCGGCACGGAAGCCAAGCAGGTGCCGTACAAGGTCGTGCCCGGCAAGGACGGCCGAGTGGAAGTCGAGGTCAACGGCGAGAATCACACGCCCGAGCAGATCTCGGCAATGATCCTGCAGAAGCTCAAGACCGACGCCGAGGCGTACCTCGGCGAGAAGGTCACCGACGCGGTGATCACCGTGCCCGCGTACTTCAACGACG
>OBLU010005190.1_pt1 | contig 11711 bp, 10 predicted proteins | sample 1518681 | NCBI WGS metagenome assembly OBLU01 (sample SAMEA3539304, study PRJEB22396) | soil metagenome | biome: tundra; feature: field; material: soil | place: USA | collected 2010-05 | depth 0.15 m
CTCTGTCGGGTCTGGCCCTTCTCTGCGCCAGGCCATCGAGGTATCCAATGCTCGTAGCTGAGCAGCCGCGCCGCGGCCAAAGGCAAATGGAGCGCCGGGCAAAAGCGGCCCGGCGATCTTCGCGCTTTATTTATCCGAAGACCGCTGCTCGGAGGCTTCACCAAAGCAGATCTGTCCACAAAAACCAAAACCCCCAGAACGGGCATCTTATGGCCCGGTTTGACTGGGGGTCTGGCGCCATCTGCTTCGGAGCCAGCCCCGTCGCAGCGGTCTTCGGATCTGCCCCAGGGAGCGCGACTTCCCCAGAACATCGAATCTACTGTAAGCCCGCCTTTCAGGAGGCCCTCTCAAAATAGGACATTTCTACTTTGCTGGGAATAGGACATTTCTACTTTGCCTTGACACCACGGAACACGCAGCTACACGCCGCCCCGAAGTGCGCTATACTAAGTCCTACTGAAGTAGATCCGCTCCCTTCCTTCCTTTATCGGCAGTGGTTGGCTGATTCCCTTCTCAAAAAACGAATAGATGAAAAATTTCTCCGAATTACCGCTTTCTGCTCAATTGACGAGCAATCTCGTGAAGCTGAACTTCACTGAGCCCACCCCCATCCAGAGCCAGGCCATCGAGCCTGCTCTCGCCGGCCGCGACCTGGTCGCGACCGCCCAAACCGGAACCGGAAAGACCCTTGCGTTCGTCCTGCCGACCATCCAGTTGCTCCTCAACCAGGGACCGCAACCCGGCATCCGCTGCGTCATTCTGACGCCGACCCGCGAACTGGCCCTGCAGATCACCGAGGTGATCGGGAAGATGGCGCGCGGCACCGGCATCCACGCCGCCGTCGCCGTCGGCGGCATGAACGAACGCGTACAGCTCAAGCAGATTCGCGCCGGCGCCGCCATCGTGGTCGCCACTCCGGGCCGCTTTTGCGATTTCCTGGACCGCCGTTTGATCGAATTGAGCAAAGTGCGCATCCTGATTCTGGATGAGGCCGACCGCATGCTGGACATGGGATTCCTGCCCTCCATCAAGCGGATCGTGTCCGTCATCCCCGCCGAGCGCCAGACCATGTTCTTCTCCGCCACCATCGAATCGTCGGTGAAGAAGCTGGTAGAAGCGCACGTGCGCAATCCGGTGCGCATCGAAATCGGTTCCATTACCAAGCCCTGCGAACAGGTGGACCTGCACTTCTACGAAGTCGAGCAGGATCGCAAGTTCGGCCTGCTGGAAATGATGCTCACCGACGAGCAGGGCTCTTTCCTGGTCTTCGCGCGCACCAAGCATGGCGCCGAGAAGTTGGCCAAAAAGCTCTCGCAGAACGGCTTCAAGTGTGCCGCCATCCATGGCGACCGCAGCCAGAACCAACGCATCCAGGCCCTGAAGGGTTTCCAGGATGGATACTACCGCGTTCTGGTGGCCACCGATGTGGCGGCGCGCGGCATCCACGTCGAAGGCATCGCGCACGTCGTGAACTACGATCTTCCGCAGGTCCCCGAAGACTTCATCCATCGCGTGGGACGCACCGGACGGATGGGCTCCAGGGGTACGGCGTCGACCTTCGGCACGCGGAGTGAGCGTTCGGAAGTGGCGCGCATTGAGCGTACTCTCTCCATCAAGCTCAAGCGCCGCGACGTTTCCGCGGATATTCCGCAAACGCCCCGCAGGGAAGCCGCTCCGGTCATCGTCATGCCGCCGGCCGCTAGGCAGGAACAACGCGCCAAATCGTTCCGCAGCTTCTCGCCGAAGTTTGGCCGCCGCCGCGCAGTCTAAGCGAAGTAGGACAGGCCTCCTGGCCGGCCTCTTGGCCTGTCCTACTGTGTCTTCTTATTGCATACCGGCGCCAGTTCCGTCACCAGCCGGCTGGCACGCGCGGCACCCTGGCTGGGGTGGCAGATTTCAAACGTGAACCCGGTGGGCGCGCGCAATTTGAGGAACGTATTGCTTTCCCGCAGATGGCCCAACAGGGTGGCGCGAATGTCGTCCGCAACACCCACGTAGATCCACTCCCGGGCATTCGACAACCCGTAGACTCCGGGCATAGACGGGGCGTTCCTTTGCACCGAAACCGGGGAAAAGGAAAATCCACCGTAGCCTTCAAACGGCACGCATGCACACTTTCTGCGCCGTCAACTCCGGGACGGCGGGACTGGGGGACGGCGGCGGGGACCCATACGGCGCGCTTCGGCTTTGCGGGCTTCGGCCATGGATCGGGCGCTCGCATGGGCGCGCAAATCGTCGTTCGTCAGTACCAGGCTGGTGCCGGTGGCAGGCCCCGGGGCGGACGAGAGTTTGTGCGCGCACAACGTGGGGCCTTCCTGGATGCCGATACGGTTCACCAGGAACAGAGCCAGATCGGCCGTCACTACAAAGTGAAGGGTCGGTTGCCCGTTGGCGACGCCGTCAAACTTGTAGGTACGCGTATTCCGGTTCTGCTCGAATCCCATGTACCGCAATTCCATTGCAGCCTCCCTGCACTTACGCTTCGCCGGCAATTCTTGAGCGGCACGTCCGTGATGGGACATTACTCTCTGGCGATCGAGGGGGTGCCGTGCGAGGCCGCGAGACCGTGGTTGGCCGTGTCGTCAGCTTCGTTGTCGTCGCCGGATCCATCGTCGATGAGGATCGGCTGGCCGTCTTCGCCGAGGACAGGCAGGCCATCTTCGCCAAGCAGGTATTCGCTTTCCTCAGATCCGGTAGGGTTCAGTTTGCGCTGCGCCCGTTTGGCAGCCTTGTCGCGCTGCTTCTCCATCCGGGCGATTTCCTTTTGCCGTTTCTGAAACGATGTGCGCGAACGCGTAGCCATAGCTTAGACTCCTATACATCGGCGGCCGATCCTAAGCGCCGGCCGCCGGTACTTCGTGTATCTGGGCGCGCTACCAGCGGGGCTCGCGGCGCTGGCGCGGTCCACCACCGCCACCACCGCTGGGACGGCCACCGCCACCCCCGCCACCAAAGCCGCGGCCACCACCGCCGCCGCCTTGGGGTTTCGGCCGCGCCTCGTTGATATTGAGCGCGCGGCCATCGAGATCGGTACCATTGAGGGCCGCGATGGCGCGGTCCGCTTCGGCGGAATCCGCCATTTCGACGAACGCAAAACCGCGCGAGCGGCCGGTGTCCCGGTCGGTTACGAGATTGACGCGATCCACTTGTCCGTAGGGCTCAAAGAGCGAACGGATGGAAGATTCAGTTGCTGCGAAATCCAAATTGCCTACAAAGATGTTTTTCATATCGTCGTCATGTCTTTCAATCGTGCGGCTCGCCTCGGCAGATTTGGACCTCGGCCAGGTTGTTGCAGGACTTTCAAAAGGCTCTTCTAGTATAGCAGGACATTGCCAAGCGACTGTCAGGGACTGACCTGAGTCAACCTGAGCCACCTGAGTCCACCTGAGTCCTGAGTGAGTACCTGGGATTCGAGAGATGCTGTTCAACGCAGAGCTCATGCCACGACGGCGTCGTGGTGGAATGGGCTGGGAAACCTGGCAGAGTGATTCTGAGGCGGAGGCGCGAGGGAAGAAGCGTCCGAGCTGCGCTCGGATTGGCAGGCTGAAGCCCGCCCCACCAAGGCAGGTTACCGGAGAGAAGCAAGTTTGGCCATTTCCAGGCGGCCGGCGCCGCAAGGGTGGGGCATGCTTGCCAGGCGAGCGAAACTCGCCCCCATCCGAGTTACGCTCGGATGGACAAGGCGGAGGCTTATCCCACTGGGCGCTGGAGGGGTTGTCGCGATCAGAGAGGGGAAGCGGCGAGCATGGCTTCCAGTTCGGACTTGGCGGACTCGGCCGATTTGCACAGCCAGGAATGGGGGGCGTGCGGGAGGAAGGGGAGGAGTTCCTCGTAGGCCCAGTCTCTGGCGGGGGAGAAGGCGGCGTAGCCGAGCGTATCGGTCATGCGCCAACTCACCTTGACGAGGTTGTCGAGGCTGCGCTGGTTGGCCACGGGTTCGTCGTGGTGGGTAGCGATGGCGGCGGCGAGCTGGTCGGGGAAATGCCAATCCAGGGCGAGGTAGGCGCCCGCCGCGCAGTGGTCGATTTCGAACAGATCGCGCTCGGTCTGGAGCAGGTCGAAGCCGAAATCGTTCGACACCTCGAGCATCCGGGAGTACTCGTCGGGATAGGCGGACATGAGGCCCAGGGTACCCAGATTGTGCAGCAGGCCGGTGGTATAGGCAACCTCGCTGTCGAGGCGGGCGAGGCGCGCGGCCTCCTGGGCGATGATGGCCGTGACCACGCTGTGCACCCAGACTTTACGCAGCGCGGGGGCGCGCACAGACCTACAGACCATGCTGTTGAGGGCGACGAAGGTGGCCATGGATCGGACACGCTCCATGCCGAGAATGGCAACGCTCTGGGTGAGACTGGTTACCTGGCGCCGGACGCAGAAGAGTGCGGAGTTGGCGAAGCGGAGGAGTTCGGCGGAAAAGGACGGGTCGAGCTTGATGAGCGCCGCTATCTCGTGAGCGCCAACCTCGTCCTGGCTGGCGAGGGCGAGGATGCGATGCGCGATGGCCGGAAACGGCGGCAGGAGGCGAAGAGCCCATGGGGCTTGCGGGTGTGCGACGGAGGCAGTCATAAGTGCGTCACCAGGAATCTTATCGGCAGAATCGGAATTCCACGATAGGGTGGCGGCGCGAGGTATTATCGAATCTTATTGAAAACGGGTGAGTTCCTGACGAGAGATCCGAGCCGCGGCCGGAGATGGACAGGCCGCAGACCGGTCCTACTCGGGTTGCCAGCCGCCGAACTCGCGCTCCAGACGCAGGGCGACGGCGAGAGCGACATCTTCCCTCCATGGCGCGGCGGCAATCTGCACGCCAATTGGTAGACCGGTGGCGGAAACGCCGCAGCGGACCACGGCTGCCGGCCATCCGGACATGTTGTGCGCCATGGTGTGGCTGAAGCCGTGGAAGTTCCCCTCCAGGATGGATGCGCCATGAGGCAGCGCGGGGTGGGTGTAAACCGGGGACAGGATGACGTCGTAGCGGCCAAGAAACGCGGCCATGGCGGTGCGGTAGGCGTCCCACTCCGCCCAGTAGGCGGCCAGGCCGGCGACGCTGGTGCGGAATGGTTCCAGCTTGTCCAGCCAGCCGGTGAGCAGCGGGTGCACTTCGTTGGAACCTAAGTCCTGGAGATACTGCCGAACCCCGTCGCCGCCATCGGCGCCCAACAATTTCATTTCCAGAGCGTAGGCCTGTGCGAGGCAGGCCGGGCGGTCCTCGGCGAGAGAGGCCACGTCCGGGGCAAGCGCGCGTGCCGCGGCGCGGACCACGGAAGAGACCTCGGGATCGGCGGGGGCGAAGCCGTTATCGGTGTGGAAGGCGACGCGCAGACGGGAAAGGTCGACGCGCGCGGGATCGTGGAGCGGCATATCCACGACGGAGGTGTCCTGCCCGTCGCCGCCTGCGAGCAGCGGCATGACGGTACACAGGTCTTCCACGTGGCGCGCCATGGGACCGATTTGCCAGAGGGCCTGGATCCAGCCGCCGGCGGGCGGGAAGTGACCCGTGCGCGGCAGGCGGCCGGAGGTGGGCTTGATGGCGGCGATGCCACAGAAGGCGGCGGGCAGGCGGACGCTGCCGGCGGCGTCGCTGCCCAGGCCGAAGGGTGAGCCGCCGCTGGCGATGAGCGCGGCCTCGCCGCCACTGGAGCCGCCGGAGGTGCGGGTGGCGTCGTAGGGATTGCAGGTGGCACCGAACAGGAGGTTGTCGCTCTCGAATGCAAAGAGCAGATCGGGGAGATTGGTGCGGGCGATGGGGATGGCGCCGGCGTGGCGGAGGCGGGCGACCAGGGTGGCATCGCGGGTGGCCGGCGGCGCGGCGCGGCGTCCCAGGGTGCCGGCGGTACAGACGGCTCCGGCGAGCTCGATAGAATCCTTGATGCTGAACGGAACGCCACACAGAGGACCGGCGGGGACTCCCTGGGCGACGGCCCGATCGGCGGCGTCCGCGGCGGCGAGCGCCGGCGCGGCGAACACCTCGATGACGGCATGAATGCGCGGGTTTACGGTGGCGATGCGAGCCAGGTGCGCCTGCACCAGTTCGACCGACGAGATGCTGCGCTGGCGGACCAGTCGCGCCTGGTGAGTGGCGGAGAAGGCGAGGATTTCGAGCATGGCGATGGTATTCCTTAGTTTGACAGAATGCTGGGGCGCGCGAGTGGGGGTCCGGCCCACCACACCGGTGGTTTTTCGACTCCGTTGCGATGGGCCTTCGGCCCGCGAAATTCCATAAAGAACGGGCACTATCGCGAGACCTGCGGGATTGGTGGGGCGGACCCCTGGAGTTTGGCCATTTCCGGGCGGTTGCTTGCATTGGTGGGGCATGCTTTAGCTTGCCAGGCGAGCGTAGCTCGCCCCTGGGCGGACCCACCAGCGGAGGGGTTTTCGCCCCTTGTCCCGGGTTTGCAGGGGCGGCCCGGAGTGATATGCTCGGACTGATGGCGGAGCATCGGATGAGCGACGTTGGCGGCACATCGGGAGGTCTGGGCAGCTTTCTGATGGGCATCGGCATGACTTGTGTGGGCGGCTACTTGCTGAGCAATCAGGTGATGGTGGGCAGTTCCTATTGGAACTTCTACGGCACCAATACCTTCGGCATCACGCTGTTGCCGATGCTGATCGGCATCGGCATACTGTTCTTCGGCGGGCGCACCTTCATCGGTTGGCTGCTGACGGGGGCCGGGGCGCTGTTCATACTGGCGGGGGTGATCGCCAACCTGCACATCTATTTTCAGCCGACCAGCCTGTTCAATACGCTGGTGATGCTGATCCTGTTGGCTGGGGGCCTGGGCCTGATTGCGCGCGCCCTGAGGCCGCATGGCGGCGGCACCGAAGAGTAGTCGCGGCGGTCCGTGTTCAGTTTTGAACAGACTTAGCGCGCCGGGCTGTGTACCATTGTGGCATCAGTGCGGCCGAGGGAACTGCGCCGCTGGTAGGCCACTGGGCAGTCGATTCCCGGCGGGGTCCGGGCCAACAGGATGCACCCGCATGATGCTTGAAACGGCAAGGAAAACCCGTCCGCCCTGGGGGCGTTTGTGAGTGCCTTCGCGGTGGCGCGGGCGACGGCGGATGACGACTGCATCGCCGTCTCGAGTTCCATGCGTCAGGTGCTGGATCTCATCCGGCGGCTGGCAGCCAGCGAGGTCCGCACGGTCCTGCTGCAAGGGGAAACGGGCGTGGGTAAGGATGTCCTTGCCAACGCGCTTCACCAGAACAGCCCTCGGCGCGGCACGCGCTTTGTAGCGGTGAACTGCGCGGCGATTCCGGAAACGCTATGCGAGAGCGAGTTGTTTGGCTACGAGCGCGGCGCTTTCACGGACGCGCGGATTTCCAAACCCGGGCTGCTGGAAGCGGCGGATCGCGGCACGTTGTTTCTGGACGAGATCGGCCAGATTCCCCACTGGCTGCAAGGCAAGTTGCTGCGCGTTCTGGAGGGCGGCAGCTTTCGCCGGGTGGGCGGCCTGCTGGATCTTCACATGAATCTGCATTTTGTGGCGGCCACCAACCTGGATCTGGCGGCAGCGGTGGAGCGGGGCGCCTTTCGGATGGATCTGTTCTACCGCCTCAACGTCTTCCAGATCGCGATTCCGCCGTTGCGCGAACGGCCCGACGACATTCTGCCTTTGGCGCGGCACTTTATCGGCATTTACAACCGCAGCTTCAAGCGTACAATCCAGGGGGTCTCGAAGGACGCCGCCGCCGCCTTGCTGCGGCATCCCTGGCCGGGAAATGTACGGCAGTTGCGCAACGCCGTGGAGTGGGCGATGGTGATGGAGGAGTCCCCGCTGATCGAACTGGGCAGCCTCCCCCACGAGATAGGCGGCCTGTGCCCGCCGGCGAGCGGCGACGCACCGGACGAGGATCTTTCGCTGGCGAGAAGCGAACAACGGTTGATCGTGCGAGCCCTGGAAAGAGCGCGGGGCAACCAGACGCTGGCCGCCAGATTACTGGGCATTACGCGGGATGGCCTGCGCTACAAGGTCAGGAAACACGAGCTGCCGATCCGTCGCGCGCGGGCAGCCGGGCAGTGATTGCGGCCCACGGCGGCTGTGACCCGAGTCACAGGAATTCGCCTCCTCCGGTGGGAATCTGAAAACATGAAAACGACAGAAGAAGCAAAGCAGCCGGTGGCCGATTCGTACGTCTATGCGCGCGACCTCCGCCTACAGGCCAAAGTCCCCGAGAATGGAATCCTCAGCCAAACCCTGCACAGCGATGAGCGGAGCAAGGTGATTCTGTTTGGATTCGCGGCCGGTCAGGAGCTTTCCGCGCACACGGCTCCCTACCCGGCCACGCTGTGGTTCCTCAAGGGAGACGCCTTACTGAAACTGGGCGGGGAGGAACAGGAGGCGGGCGAAGGCAGCTTCGTGTACATGCCGCCGTACCTGGAGCATGGGATCAAGGCACGCAACGAGGTGGTGATGGTGCTGACCATGATCAAGGGCGGGGCGTAAGAGCAGCAGCCCGATCTGCGCTCGGATCTGGAGTTTAGCCATTTCCAAGTGGCTGCGCCGCATGGGTGGGGCATGCTTTAGCTTGCCAGGCGAGCGTAGCTCGCCCGTCCGGAGCTTCGCTCGCATGGACAGGCCAGGAGGCCTGTCCTACCAGGCGGTACAATGCGGTTTCCCGTATGGCCGCACGCCTTCGAAACCGGTTTGCCGTAATACTGCTCGTCATCGCCCTCGCCGTGGCTTGGCCTAATCCCTGCCGCTGCCAATCCGCCACCACCGGCGCATTGGGCGGGGCGGTGACCGATGCGGGGGGCGCGGCGCTGCCGAACGTCGCCGTCACGCTGGTCAATTCCGCTACGATGGCGACGCAGACCGCCGTTACCGGCGCCCGGGGCACTTACACTTTTTCGCTGCTTTCTCCGGGCGCCTACGCGGTGCAGTTCGCCGCCGCCGGATTCCAGACCGCCATCATGCCGGCGGTGACCGTCAACGTGGGCGAGGCCCCCACGCTGGATGCGGCGCTAGAGCGCGGGGAAGCCGCCGAGCCTGTGCCGTGCCAGTGCCGCATCAGCGCCGCCACCTCTTCCACCAGCACCTCCGTCGATTCCAAAACCATCACCGCCGTACCGCTGACCACGCGCAACTTCACGCAGATTCTGTCGATGGCGTCGGGCTCGGCGGCCGATGTCAATAACGCCGGCACGCTGGGACGCGGTACGCGCAGCGTCAACGTCAACGGCAATACCTCGGGCGGCGCTTACACGCTGGACGGCGCCTTCGCGCCGAGCGCCGTGCCCAACCCCGACACGATCGCGGAGCTGAAGATCCAGACGTCGCAATACGACGCGGTTTACGGCGCGCAGGTGCCTTCTACGGCGCTCATCACCAAGAGCGGCGAGCACGAGTTTCACGGCGACGCCTGGGAATTCGTGCGCAACGACCGGTTCAATGCCAACTCCTTCTTCCGCGCCACCACCGGACAGAGCAAACCCAATCTCAAGCAGAACCAGTTCGGTGTGACGGTGGGCGGCCCCGTCCGTGACAGGAAGCTTTTCTTTTTCGGCTCCTACCAGGGCACGCGGCAAATCAACGGACTGGATACCACTTCCACCTCCAACCCGATCCTGCCGCCGCTGACGAACGACCGTTCGGCGGCTTCTCTGGCCGCGCAGTTCTGTCCGGCCAACCACCCGCTGGACAGCCGCTACCTGACGTTCGCCGGCGGAAAGCAACTGGATTGCCACAACCAGACTACGGCCACCACTGCGCCCATCAGTCCGGTGGCGCTGGGCATCCTGCAACTCAAGACGGCCGACGGTGGCTGGCTGGTCCCGGTTCCGCAGACCCTGCTGATCACGGGCGCCAACGCGGGTCTCGGCTTCTCCTCTTACAGCCTGCCGTCGACTTACGACGAAAACCAATACCTCATCAACGGCGACTATCTGGCCACGGCGAAGAACACGCTGGCCGCCCGTGTATACCTGGCGACGATCGATCAGTTCCGCACGTTCGGCTCTCCGCAGGGCTACCCCGGCGCGCCCATGGTTCCGGGGCAGGGCACGCCGCAAGCGCTGGCCGCGCACGACTATGTGGCCAGCCTCAATCTCACGTCGGCGTTACGCAAGACGCTGGTGAACGAAGCGCGCATGAGCTTCACGCGCTCCACGCAGAGCGCTCATGGCGACGGCACGCCCACGGCCACGGCACTGGGGATGACACCGGCCGACCGCTTCTTCGACCAGCCGCCGGAGATGAGTGTGCTGGGGCCGCTGGGCAGCTTCCGGGTGTTCGGCACGCCGGGCAACGATTTCGCCACCGAGAACCAATACTACTCCTGGACCGACAACGCGGCTTGGGTTCACGGCAGCCACAAGACGCGGGCCGGCGGGTTCCTGCTGGCGCAGACCAACTGGCGCGACGACCCGGGCACGGCGCGCGGCAGGCTCTACTTCCAGACGTTCGACGATTTTCTGCTGGGGCTCAGCGCCAGTGGCAACCTGAGTCCTTCGGGGCGGAGCAACATACAGAGTGTGCAGGCGAGCGAGGGCGTGGGACCGCGCGGCGAAGTACAGTATCACTACCGCAGCTACTACGGCGCTCTCTTCGTGCAGAACGATTACAAAGCCAGTGCGCGGTTGACGCTGAACTTCGGCCTGCGCTGGGAATACGCCGGCCCAGCGCTGGATACCACGGGGGCTATCGGCAACGCCTGGCCGGACCTGCTGCGGCAGGCGGCGATTCCGCCCGCACAGGGCACGCTACAGGGCAACACGGTGGCCGCCAACTATGATGCCAAGCTGATCAATCCGTATACCGGGCAGGCCTTCGGCGCGCCGCCCGTGGGAGTGCTGGTGCGATCCACCAGCAGCTTCTACCGCAACGGGGCGCCGCTGGACACGTTGGCGCCGCGTTTCGGTTTCGCCTGGCAAGCGCCGGGCGGCGGCGGCCGCCTCGCGGTGCGCGGAGGCTATGGACTCTTCTACCAGACCGCTACCTACAGCGGCAACGCGGCCGGGACTCCGCTGTTCACCTCGCCGCCCTTCGCGCAGGGCTTCAGCAACGCGGATTCCAGCAACAACCTCTCCAGCCTGCAAAAGCCCTTCCCCACTACCACGCTCGGTTACGTGCCGCGCACCCTCACATCCCAGCTCTCCGACCGCGTGGCGGGCCCCGAGTACGTAGTCCCGCGTCTTCACCAATGGAACCTGAGCGCGCAGTTCCGCCTGATGCGCGGTCTGACTTTCGATATTGGCTACGTGGGAAGCGAGGGCAGAGGTCTGCTGCTGGCGCGCGGCCTCAACCAACCGCTGCTGGCGGCGGCCGGGGCGGGCGTCAACTGCGGCTATGATGGCGTGGCCGGGCACTGCATCACCACCAACACGGCACAGAACGCCGGTCTGCGGGTGCCGATTCTGGGGGAAACTCCCACAGCGCTCGCGGCCAATGAATTCTCCGGCGCTTCGGCCTACCATAGCTTGCAGGTCACGCTGCGCAAGCACGCGGCGCACGCTCTGTCGTTGCAGGCGACGTACACTCTGTCGCGCGCCGCCACGAACACTACGATCTATAACGACCCGAACAATCTCGGCCTCGATTGGGCGCGTGCCAGCTTCGACCGCACGCACCGCTTCACGGCCAACTTCGATTACCAGATGCCCGCGCGACTGAGAGGCTGGACGGTGGCCGGCATTATCATCGTGCAGAGCGGTCTCCCCATGACGCTGAGCGATCCCAACGGAGGCGGCGTCTACGGGCACGCCGCGCCCTCCA
>OBLU010005191.1_pt1 | contig 11710 bp, 9 predicted proteins | sample 1518681 | NCBI WGS metagenome assembly OBLU01 (sample SAMEA3539304, study PRJEB22396) | soil metagenome | biome: tundra; feature: field; material: soil | place: USA | collected 2010-05 | depth 0.15 m
CAAAGCGGGCAAAGACCAGGTCAACGATGTTCTCCAGGTACTGGTCGTCGGCCTCCGCCACCCAGATCCGGATCGGGTCGACGGTGGCCGCCGAGGGGGTGGCGACGACAAGGCGATGCCGATCTGTGAAGTCATGGGCAGGGAAGTAGCCGCGCTGCCAGGCCCCGACCGACCCTCCCCCGTGCAGGCTGAGGAGGAAGACGAACCTCTCGCCCGGTGCCAGATCGTCGGGATAGTCGAGATAGAACTTCCGCCCCGTCTTGGGATCTATAGCGGTCTCGTCGCCCATGGCTCGTGCCCTTCCATTCCTTAGTCGCGCTCGGATCGTACGGCTAGCCCGCGAGTGCTGCGACCATCGCCCCGGCCGTTGGCCGATCGCACGTGCGGGCCCATATCAGTCAATCTGCCCCGGAGGATCTGTCTGGTCATGCCTTGCCGCGCAGCCAGCCAGTTCCGAGCGGAAACCGGCGACCGCCCACTCACGCTGGGAGGTCCCCCGAGCGGATGAGCTCCACGGCTGTAGCGATGTCACGGTCGAGCCGCCGATCTCGGTCGAGAAACGTCACGTGCTCGCGCACCCGCTCCCAGGCCACTCGAGTTCGAGGGCTGGCTTGGTCAATTCCACGCAGCTCGAGCGCCTGGCAGCAAGCCAAGAGGTGGATCGCGATGATGTTCTGCGCTAACTCGACGATCGAGCGCGCGTCACGAGCGCCAATGGTGCCCATACTGACCTTGTCCTGATTATGCGCTTCGGTCGAGCGCGAATGGATGCTCGCCGGGGCTGAAAGGTGCAGAGCCTCGGCAGTCATCGCGGAAGCACAGAGTTGCGCACCCTTGAACCCATGATGCAGTCCGATTTCTTCATCATCGGAGTCGAAGAACGGGATGAGATTTGGTGTCAATCCCATGTTGAACTTCTCATCAATGACAATCTCGAGCTGACGGTCAACGAGGTCGCACAGGTTTGCCAGAGCGATTTTGAGCGAATCCATAGCCTGTGTTATGTGGCTACCGTAGAAGTTGCCGCCGCTCTGAACACGCCGATCGTCGAGATCGAACAGCGGGTTGTCATCGGAGGAATTCATCTCAATCGAGATCCAACGCTCGACCCATTCGAGGGTGTCGCGCAGTGCTCCGATGACGTGCGGCGCGCATCGGATCGAGTAGCGATCCTGGACCTGACGGTGTAGCTCGATATAGTTCTTGCCTTCAAGGCCGCGACTGGCAACAATGAGCTCACTGTCGAGAGCGAGTTGGGAATCAGCGAGAAGCTCTCGAATCGCCCGGGCACTCGCGATCTGACCGGGATGGGGCTTCGCCTCGAAGAGGAAAGCATTGAAGTGACCGCTGTTGCCGAGAATCGCTTCGCTGGCCATAGCGGTGCAGAGCTCGGCGACAGCAGCTAACTGTCGGGCGTCGTGCGTGGCGAGCGCGGCAAAGGCGGTCATGAACGACGTGCCGTTCACCAGACCCAGGGCTTCCTTGGACTCGAACTCGAGTGGCTCGAGGCCCTGCAGAGCGAGCACGTCGCGCGCGTCACAGACATCGCCTCGATAAAGCACATCCGCCTCACCGATAAGCGCGGAGCCGATATACGAGAGTGGCACCAGGTCGCCGCTCGCACCGCAAGAGCCGCGCTCTCGAACAAGAGGGAGGATGTCGAGGTTGAGGAAGGTGAGAAGCCGATCGATAAGCTCGACCCGCACACCAGAATTGCCCTTGGCCAGACAATTCGCGCGCAGCAATAGCGTCGCACGGGTCACTTCGGGCGACGCCACCGGGCCGGTGGCGCAGCCGAGGTGGAGCAGCAGGCTGCGTTGCAACGCCGCCGCCCTGTGCGGCGCGATCTGGCGGTGCGCGCTATCACCAAAGCCGGTGGTGACCCCGTAAATCGGGATCTCGCGTTCGATGAGCTCCTCTTTCAGCCTAAGCGTTGCCTCAAGGCGCCCAAGGGCCCTTGGTGCAAGACGACACCTGGCGTTCTGGCGTGCAACGCGGACAACGTCGGCGACCGTGAGCGAAGAGCCGTCGAGTTCGAGCGGGGGGCTGGGTGAGTCATGCCAAACTTGTGTCACGGCGTCAGTCTGCGCACCGCCCCAGGCAAGATGCAACACCACGGCATAAGTTCCCGCCCACAGACAGACAGGCCCGTTTGCCGATGAAGCACGACGAGGCGATCGGCCCTTTCATCGAGCGGCGCTGATCTGGACGAAAGCCCCCCAATATGTCGCGCGTCGTGTCCGATGCCAAAGGTGGTTTCCCTCGGATCGACCCCGAATCTCGGCGAAAACTTACGAGGTCGGCGCCTTAGCTGCCGCAGGAGTCGAGCAAACTCTTCCCTCCGTCTGCGTCGCCCCCGCGGCTCCAAGCAAGTCGACAAGATGGTGGACCCCTAACCATTTCCTTACGATCAGCTGCCGCGCCGTCATCATTGGGATCGTCCCGCAGTCGCGCTCTTGCCAGGCCAGGACGTTGTCCCGGTCGACGGCTTCACAACGCCAGTTTCAGTTCCCCGAGAGATGGTCGAGATGTCCGAACAGTCGGCGCAGATGCTCGAGGTCCTCGGACGGGAGTGGAGGGCCGTTGATCGATGCAACGTTCTCATCAAGGTGGGCCGGATTGCCGGTGCCGGTGAGCACCACCTGGCAGCCCGGCTCGTGGCGGACGAAGCGGTAGGCCGCCTCGACCACCGACTGGGCACCCCCCTCGTGAATCAAGAAGGCGAGCGGTTCTTCGAGGTCAAGGTTGTCCGCAACGATGCGATCTTCTTCGACCAAACCGTGGACGACCCGGCGCAGCTCGTCACGTCGGCTCAGCGCTCGCCGGACTGCGAACATGACCTCGACTCCGATGTTCTTCTCCTGGGTGAGGGTCAGCACCCGCGTCCGGGCGCTCGGGTTCAGCAGGTTAAAGCCCACCATCACGACGTCCCAACAGTCGTTGTGAAGCGCCCGCTGCAGCACCGTGTGTCCGGGGTCACCAGCGAAGCGCTCGGACAGCGCGACGAACCTGACCGCTCCCTCGTCGCGTAGCCGTTCAAGTTCAGGGACCAGCTCGTCGACACAGTGCCTGTAGGCCGACTCGCTGACCCCATGCAGATGGAAGACGTCGATGTGGTCGGTTCCGAGGCGCCGGAGTGAGAGCCGGACCGACTCACGCAGCGCGTCGGCGCTCAGGGGACCGCTCCGGGTCTCGGGATGCGCCTTGGTCGAAAGCACCACCTCGTCCCGGTGGCCCGCCAAGGCCCGGCCCACGATCTCCTCGGTGCCGTAGGAGCGGGCCGTGTCGATATAGGTGACGCCCAGGTCCATGGCCCGCCGAACCAGCTGAACGGACTCCTCCGGCGTCGCGCCCGTTGTCTGGCCGAGCCGGCTGTGGCCGCCACAGCCAAGGCCGGCCACGCTCACCTCCAGGCCGGTGCGACCGAGGACGACCGTGTCCATGTCGGCGGCTACTTCTCCGCCGACCGTTGCATCAAGATGCCACCGGAGACGTCGCGGCCCTGAATCCTGTCGAGTTCGACCACGACGGCAACACCTCGTCGCTGTGGGTCCATGTTCCGTTCGGGCTCCGGGCTGTTCGAGTACACGCGATCACTGGTCTCCTCGGATCGGTCAGCATGGGCCCGACCGTGGAACTGATACGTCGCGCGGGTAGCCGGATCACGATAGAACAGCGCCAAGCGCGGGTTGGTCTCGATGGCCGACAAGAGACCGCCCTGCGGGTTGCGGATCCAGATCGCGAGTTGATCGTCACTAAACACCTGGGTCGTGCCGCGAAAGGAGATTTGAGGCTGGCCGTTCTGGTCGACGTAGGCCACCGTGATTGGTGTGTGATTGGCCAATGCGCCATTCACCGCGATGCTGATCGCCTGGTTGATCTTGATTTCGGTGGCCGGGGGCGGCGCGGCGGGGAGGATTCCCGTCTCGACGCGGCTGATTCGAGCGTCCTCGTCGAAGGTCAAGTGGAGTGTGACGCCACCCACGGGGGCCTGTGCGGGAAACGCGCAGGACATATCGACCGCGTTTCCGTCCCACGCCGGCTCGGACCACTTGGCTTGAGCGAAGAACGGCCCGATCGGGGACTGTCCGAACGCTTCCAGGATGGCAGCCTTTCCCTCGGTGGTTCCCATCGGCGACACTGTGGCGACGCCGTCAGCGAGGACTTCGGCAAGGGCGGCCTTGTTCTGGTCGGTGGGCGCCGAGAGACCTTCGGCCCAGCGCTGCGCTGCTTGCTTCTGATCGTCCATCGGTGTCCTCCGCTAGCGGGTTGTCATCTGAGCATTCGTCGGCCTTGCACTGGGCGTGACGCCACGCCTCGGCCTCACCCCGGTGCTTGGCGAGAACCTCACCTTTGGCAAAGGTCCGGTTACAACGGCCCGCTAGAGGGAGAAGACGCGAGTGGCGATCGACTCGTAGAACTCTCGTAGCTCTGCCGGGCTGAGCGCCAGATTGTCGGTCATCTCCACTTCGTAGCCGTTGAACTGGTAGGGATAGTCCATTGCATACATGACCCGGTTTCGGCCAATCACCGAGCGCGTGAAGAGGATGGCGGGTTCCCAGGGCATGCCACTCGTGGTGAAGTAGAAGTTCTCCTTCAGGTATTCGCTCAGCCTCTTCTTTGTCGGCTTGACCCCCTCGTACCGGTTGGCGTTCACGATCGCGCCGTGCATGTAGTCCAGTCGATAGAGCCAGAATGGCAGGCCTTCGCCCAGGTGGCCAAGCACGATCTTCAGGTCAGGGAACCGGTCGAAGACCCCGGCGATGATCATCCGCAGCGCATGGACGCTGGTCTCCACGGCGAAGCCGTAGATGGCGCCGTCCAAGCCCCGATCCAAGAACGGGCCGATCATCGCCGGGGAGGGGGTCACCGGGTGGATGTAGATGGGGACACTCAAGGCCTCAGCCGCCTCGAAGATGTCCCAGAACTTCTCGTCGTCGAGGTACTCGCCTTTGGTGTGGGAGTTGATTACTGCCCCCTTCAGACCAAGGTCGGTTACCGCCCTCTCGAGCTCCTTCGCGGCTTGTGAGGGCTCCTGAGGGGCGACTGCTGCGAGACCGGCGTAGCGCTCCGGATGCCTGCACACGGCCTCCGCCAGCTGGTCGTTTACCGAGGCGGCCAGCGACACGGCCGTCGCCGCATCGAACACCTGCACCCCGGGGGCAGTGAGGCTGAGCACCTGCATTGCGATGCCTGTGTCGTCCATGTCCTGGAGCCGCCGCTGGCCAAGGTCCGCCAGGCGCGACCTGACCGCCACCGCCCGCTCACTGTCATCGGTGAGGTAGTAGCCCGACAGGCTGTAGAAGCCCGGATCGTCGAGAGCCCGGGCGTCAAGGAGCTTTCTCCACTCCTTGACGACATCATCGGTAACGAAGGCCTCCTCGGTGGCGATCCGGCGATACCCGGACGCCGCACGCTCCGTTCCCTGTGCCACGGTCAACGCCTCCCCTAGCCCAGCTCGGCTGGCTACTCCGCCGTGACCAGGGAGAGGTTCCCCAAAGCTGGACGCGGGCACAGGCCTGACGCTCGGCCCGTCAGACGAAGCAGGCTTCAGTAGTCGCGGTTTACCAGCAACTAAATTAGTCATACCAGCAGACCAAATCGGCTGCCACGCCATGCCCCTGGGCGACAGGCCATCCCGGGGATATTCCATTGCCACATCCCATGTCGACCACGCGCTGGTTGTCCCGAGTCGGAACTCGGTCGATCGGTTGTCCACCTGCTCCGTTCCGGTGTCCCAAGTGCATCAACGGAAGAAGACCTACAGAATTGAAGAGAAGCGCTTGGCGAACGTATGGACGTCGCCAGGCCACCGGGCCGAGATGTATCTCCCGTCCTGAACGACAAAGGCAGGGCGCTCGTCATCCATGCTGTCGCGGGCCCTTCCGCTGGACTTGAGTGCTGCATCCTGCGAACCGGGAACAACGTCGAGGAAGTCCTCGGGGCGAGCAAGGGCTCGAGTGACCTCTTGCTCGACCGACATGTAGCCGACCGGCTGGCCCGGCTCCTCGTTGTAAGTGCGGTAATAGTCTCGATCCCAGAAGCGGGTGAAGCGAGCGACGCTCCAAGCCCGGTGCTCGAGCGCCCAAGTGAGCGCCGTCGTCTGCCTGCCGTAGAGCACTGAACGACCGGTTGCCGAGTCGATGCTGCGAGCCGCCAGCAACACCCCGTGACAGGCCGCCGCGACAGGTTTGTCATCCGCAAAGGCCTTGACGATGATCTCTTGGAGGACGCTGCTCTCGAGGTACTGGCGCATGCCTCTCGCGCGATGACCACCAGGCAACAGAAGGCCATCGAGGGCATCAACGTTGATGTCAGCCCAGCCAATCGGGTTCAAGAATGCCGGCGATCGGAGAAGCTCGTCATACGCGGCCCGTGCTCGCGCATCGGCACGAAGGACACGTCCTATCCCGACGAGGCGCGAGATGCCGGGCATGAATCCCCATGGATCAAGCCCGCGGCCCGTCACCATAAGGACGTCACCCTGAGCCGCTGTGGCGGTGGGAGTGGTGAAACGAACCCGGTGGCCGTGGTCGGAGAGAATCTTCCAACTCACTGCCACTTCGGTGGGGTCGAAATCGCGCTCGGGAATTGGGATCAGGACAACAGCCACAACGTCATCCTTCAGGCCTAACGGGCAACTTCAAGTCTGTCGCAAGCGTGACACAGCTGCGCTATGTCGATTCCGGGGTGATCCCGGCGCCCTTCAGCATTCGTCGCAGGTCGATTACTTGCTGCTCATCGATATCGTGACGGCGCGGGGCGTCGAATGTCTCGGTCTCAGATCCCAACGTCACCGTGTATCGGCCATCCTGCTCTGCAGTGACCGTCGCGATGCTCTCCAGGAGTGACAAAACGTCGTGCCACTGGATGTTGTGACTAACCGGATGGCGGAAGATCCTCTCGACCGTGGCCCGATGGTGCCCGTCAAGTTCTGTGCCTTCTGCCATTTCTCTCTCCTCCCATTTCAGAGTAACCCCGGAGCTGAAACGGGGCCGGGCTCGAGTCAATCAGTTGGCTTGCCTGTCGAAGACCGGGATGCTGCCGGCTCGCTCCTGCCAGGCCGCCTCCCATGCCGACAGCTCGCGATTGCCCGCTGACTCACTGGCCAGCCCCGGTTTCTGGTGACGGTTCGTTTCGGCGAAGGTGGCGTCCTGTTTGGCGAAGCGCAGGTCGCTACGTTTGCCGGCGCGCTCCTCAGACCGCATCCACTGGACGTAAATGGGGCCGAACGCCATCACGGCCAGCACGTCGGTTCCCGCCCAGATCAAACCTCCGCCAGCATGGCTGCTGCTCAGCGAATACATGGTGGCTATCGGGTGAGACAGGTTGAGGATAGCGACGCCCAGGAAAGCATCGATCGCCGATCCGACCAGCACGAAGAACATCCGAGCCCCGAAGCCGAGCTTCCAGTGGATGATCGGGTCGATCCCGACCATCGGCCACCAGAACAACATCCCACCAAAGAGAAAGGTGAGATTGATGGCGTCCATCAGCCACATGTGGGCCATGGCGAGGTTGATTAGCGACGAGAGGAAGAAGATGAACATCACGCCGAAATAGAGGAAGGCGACGAGGACGGGGTGGGTCAGCACCGCAAACGGTCGTGACCGTAGGACTGCGAGCCAGTGCTCCTTGTGCCTCCGGCTGCTCGTCTGTAGGTAGAGGGTCGACGGCGCTCCCATGGCCAACAAGGGCGGTGCGACGGCCATCAGCAGCAGGTGCTGAATCACGTGGGCCTGGAAATAGGTCCCTGTCATCGTGGCAATCGGGGACTGCAGCGCCAGGTCGATCGCGACCAGCCCGGCGAAGAAAGCCACGGTCCGCCTCGTCTTCCATCGACGGCCCCGGGCGGCCAGCGTCCAATCGGCCCGCAGGTACCACACCCCTGCGGCAACCAGCAGAAGGACCACGAGCAGGGGGAAGGCGCTCAGCTCCCACCGAGTGAGCAGGTCATGAAGCGAGAAGGTCACCCTCGGCATCTCGCCCATCAGCCGCTCGAGCCGTACTGGATGGGGACATGGACGACCTGTGATCGCACCCAGGTCGCGGAACTCACATCGAAGACATAGTCGATGAGTGTCGAGGAGTGGACGGTCACCGCGTCGATTCGTCCGGAGGAGAATGCCGCTGCCAAGGTACCGCGAGGCGGCTGGGGGAGCACGTTCCAAGCCGGTCGGCCGGTCGGCGAAGCGGTGACGTCGACCAGCTCGGGAGCACTCCCGTCGGATGTCTGGAGGAGGGCAAAGACGCCGCCTCCAGGCGTCGTCCCGGTGGCCAGGAGCCTGGCCCCCGGCGGTACCGCGAACGGCGCCGAGAGCGTGGCCGGTTGGGCCGAGGTCGAAAGCCAGCCGGCCACGAGTAACGTTCGCCTGGTTGGCTTTTGGGCCCGAAGAAGCACGGCGACCCCGGTGGCCGTGGGTACCAGGCGCAGGACCGAGACCGTGGCCCCGGTCAGGCTCGGCGAGACCGGAAACGGGACCGCCCTTGTTCCGCCCCCGGCCACGTCGAAGAGGCCGATGACCCCGGGGCGGCGACACGCCGTGCCAACCAGTGGATCGCCATCGGGAGCGACGGCGGTGGCCGTGAGGCGCTCGACTCCACAACGGGTGCCCGCCGCCGAGCGTCCGAGATGTCCGGCCGTCGTTGCCGAGCGCCATGTCGACAGGTCCGCTTCGGTCTCGAGGAGACGCCCTCGCCCGGAGCGCCCCAGCCCGAGCGTCACGCCGGTAGTCGTACCCCCCAGCGCGTCGGGCACGGAGATCAAACCCTCAGGGAAGTAGACCGCCGTCCATGTATTGCCGCCGTCCGTGGTCAGGCTTAACGGGGAGAAGGTGAGGTCCTTGTTGGCGAGGAACCCCGCCAGGAGCGCTCCACCCGGTCCGTCAGTGATCACCAAGCCCGCGTTGTCGGCGACGCCTGGAGGGGTCACGGTCACCCACCCGTTGTCGGTCGGCGTGCGGACGAAGAGCTGCCAGAACGTGTTCGCGAAATTCGAAAGGTGGCCCATCGGCAAGACGAACCAGGTCTCATCCCCCTGGACGAACGCTGTGGTGATCGGCGCAGCAACCATTGTGCTGGCCACAGCGGCGGACGTCGGTGCAGCCGCGGCCACCGTGGTCGTCGATCCGACGAGCCCAAGAAACACGGTAACGGCGACTGCCGTTGTCAATCTACGAATCATCTTGGGCGCGATGGTTTGGTCGGATTCGTCAGCCCGTCGCCGACGAGCCCATGGCTTCACGAATCTGGCTGTCCAAGAGCCCGGCAAAAGACGATCGTAAGGCCGTGGTGCCTTGTCCCGGATCGGTGCTCAAGATGGTGCGGATGAAGCCGCGCCGATCGATGACGAGCGCGAACTCACTGTGGTCCACCATGGCTCCGGCCGGTTCGATGAGCGCAGAGACACCGAATCTCTTCCATGCCTGCGTGAGTTGGGCACTGGTGCCGGTCAGGAAATACCAGTTGGGGATGTGAGAGAGGTACTCCTGGCGATCGAACGCCAACGTGAACTTGGTGGATCGGTAGACGGGGTTGGCCACGATGGCCACCATGTCCACGTGTCCAGCTTGCGCACCGAGCATGGCGTCGGCAGCGCGGAACTCCTGGGCGATCACCGGACAATCAGTGGTGCAGACCGGATCGAGGAAGGTGAGAGCGAGCGTGCGACCCCGAAAGCTCGACAGCGTCCGCGGGTGACCCAATTGGTCGACCAGGCTGAAGCTGGGCGCCCGGACGTGCTCTTGGGCGGGTATGCCGTTAAGCGCCTCTGTCAGAATCGGATCGGCAGACGAGCTCGTCGACGCGGCCGCCATGGGCACCGCCCCTAAGAGCACCACGGCGAACGCGCCGACCGCCGCGCCGGCTCGAAGAACGTACGCCGGATCGGCCGCTCGCCAGAAGCGAATCCCCTTCATTGGCCCGACCGGCGCGACCGGCGGTACCTCTGCAGCGATCCCGGTGATGGCCAGGTAACCGGCCACTAAAACCAGTGCCATCGGGATCATGCTGTTGGGATCGGTTCCCACGCCCCCGAAGAAGCCCCAATCCTGAATGAGCACCCAGTCGGCTAAGCAGAGCACGATGCCGGCGAGCACCGCCCATCGGGTGACCTTTGGTTGGGCCAGTAAGAGCCCTAGGCCGGTTAGCGCGAGCGCGATCACCACGAAGAGGTTGACGGCCCAACCGTGGGCGGCATCGAATTGCCCAAACGCTCGAACCATGGCCGCGTTGAAGCCTGGCTGCCGAGTCTGTGCCATGCCTTGCACCATCGCAGTCAGGGACCCGGGGGTCGCGTGAGGATTTCTCTGCCCCTCCCAGAATCCCCGGCCCGGCCATGCCTGCAGAAGTGCCATGCCCGTGAAGTAGAGCCCCATCGCTCTGAGCAACCAGCGGCCGAGCGCTCTGGTCGACCAGGCCCGGGCGGGCAGTGCGATCAGCACACCGGCGATCGAATAGAAGAGCACCGCCCCTGGAGCACCAAACATCCAGGTGAGTCCCGGAGCGAAGATCGCGCCGAACGCCTCGCCGAAGACCCAGACGAGCAGCCCCCACCCGGCGCTCATCGCACCGGCAAACCGGGACCACCGGCCGACGGGCGCCACCAGGAGCATGAGCCCGATACCGACCTGGATCCACACCGCGGCCGCAGCCGCGGTGACCGGATGCTCGATCCACATCGTTCCGGCGAAGTTGACCAGGTGCTGCACCCAAGCCGGCGATGACGATGCGGCGGGTTGCATCACCTGGGAAGGCATGCCGAGCGGCATGGCCGACTGCCCTTGCAGAATTCCGTCCAAGAGCCAAATGAGGCCAAAGCCGATGCGCAACATGCGGCGGGCGACCGGCTCCACCAGGTCAGCGGCTGCCCTCAGGGGTGTCGGGTGCTCCGCTCCCGGCGATCCAGTCGCGCCGGCGGCCAAGGCGCTGAACTGTCTCGCTCGCAGGACTGAGCGAAGGACGGCGAGCACGGCCACGACCAGGAGAACCAGGAGGAGCTGCAGCCACAGGGCGTGGTGAAACGCGGCAACGATCAGGGGGTTGTTGGAGGTCAGCCCCGCGCCCATGCCCGACATCCGAGATCCCCTCCTTCACCTCGTCTCGGGGCTGGCGCCCGCTACGGAGAGCGGACAAGGCGCTTGCCGCGCTAGCAGCGAATGCAACCGTCACTCCGCTGGCCACGGCGCGATAGACGCGCGACGAGCTAGCGGCCGCCAGCCACCTGCCAATGCCAATGCCAATGCCAACGGCCCATTGAACTGGAATTTTAGTGACAGGCCCAACAGTTCCCTATTCGAACCCACTCCCACCAGGGAAAATGACCGAATTGGTTGCACTCGTGAACGCTACTGGGTCTCTGAGTGGTTCGAACGCGGGCGCGGGCGTGGCCGCCCACAGGAGCAACAGGCGGTATTCGAACCTGTTCGGCCGCCGATCTTCGACACGCACCCGGCGGTCTGGGTCATCCTGAGCCGGCGGCCTTACTGCGCGTCGTGGGGCGGTCTTGGATCTCTGACAGACGGCAAGGGGGCCGATCGCAACCGGCACGTACCGTGCGGTCTTGGCGAAAGTAGTGGAGACGAGCGGCCTCGTATCCTCTCTGACATGACCGTGCCGACCGACCCCTTTTCTCTCGTGCGCCCAGTTTGGCCGCTCTCGGACCGAGGCCTCGGACAGCGTCTGATCGACCTGGCCCTGCTCCCATTCATCG
>OBLU010005193.1_pt1 | contig 11709 bp, 13 predicted proteins | sample 1518681 | NCBI WGS metagenome assembly OBLU01 (sample SAMEA3539304, study PRJEB22396) | soil metagenome | biome: tundra; feature: field; material: soil | place: USA | collected 2010-05 | depth 0.15 m
CCACCACGCGGGGCTGCCCTTCCAGAGGTAAATCGTCAGGCTCTGCCCCACAATCAGCGCGGGCAATGCATAGCGATACACCGCGTGGATGCGCCGGTTCACGATGAGATCGCGCACCACTCCGAGAAGAATCACTGCGTCCAGGAAAGGGAAAAAGAGAGCATTGTTGAAGATCGCATCAAAGCGGCCAAAGGGCGCATCGAGCAGCGAGCAGGTAGCGAGGAAGAGAAGACGCCGATGAAGCTCGGGCTTCTTGCGCCAATAAATGGCAAGCGAAACGAGCGTCCCAAAGGCCACCATGTCGTAAAAGGGAATGCTTAGAAAGGCCGGATCGGGCTGGTGAAGCTGAACGGCATCGAAACGGCCCATGATGACCGCGACGGTGAAGCCGAGCGGAACCATAACGCCTGCGAGCCCCACGCCGAACCAGCCAAAGAAGCGATGCCACTTCACGTTGCGCGTGCGCACCAGCGCCGACTGAAAGATGTAAAAGACCACCCATCCGGAGAATGCGGCGCCATGAATCCACAGAAGGAAGGGCCGCGGAAGAGCGGCATGGAACAGATTCTGGTCGACGGTGCGACTGAACCCGATCACGACGATCGATGCGAACACGAGCGACATGGCGAAATAGAAATACCTGTCCAGCAGCCCGTTGCGCCCGGTGAACGCACTCGACCGGCCAACAAAGACGTCTTGAGACGTTGAAGCCATGAATAAATCCTCGACTTTCCGATTTCAGGGCATGCGAATTGATGAGGGTTTTGCCAGCGGGGGAAGTTGAGCGAGTCTAGCACGGAGGAGTCCGTGGGCCCAACGGCAAAATATGCGCCATTCGTTGAATACGTGATCCCAGTCACAGATTGAAGCCCTCCGAACGCCGATACTCCAGATTGCGACTGTGATGAAGAAGCGTCTCCAACTCGTCGGCCTTGTGATGGCAGCTCTGCTCGCCGTCCAACCGGCGTTGGCTGATGTTCTCTGTGTCGAGCAGCAAGGCTCTTTGCCGATGGATGCGCACGGCTGCTGCGCGGCATCGGAGAGCGCCTCACTTCGGCAGCAAAGCGGCAAAGCCCTCGCCCTGGACCCACAAAGCAAGGCCCTCATTTCATCCGCTACACAGATCCAGTCCGGTTGCGATGGCGGATGCTGCTCCATGTCTCCGCAGAATGCACCCACGCCAAACGCTCCGGTCAAAGCAACGCCGGTTCGGGCATCCCTTGATCAGGGCAGCGTGGCGGCGGTTCCGACGGCTGGCCCCGTGGTTCAGGTCTTACCGAACCGCCAACCCAATGCTTCGGCGCCCGCCAGGTACCTGCTCCTCAAAGTCTTCCGAATCTAGAAATCTCCTTGTCTGCGACCGTCCTGCGCCGTCCCGCGACGGGGTACGCGCACGCGTCCACGCAATGCAAACGCATCACCCCAAGGAGATTCAAATGAACCGCATGATCGCGCTTCTTTCACTCGTATTCGCCATGACCCTGACCGTTTCCGCAGCAACCACCCAGCCCACGCGGGAGCACCTGTCAAAGACGCAGCTTTCCGCGTTGATTGCCACAGCCAAGACACCCGCGGAACACCAGCGGATCGCGGACTATTACCGCGCCCAATCCGTCGATTTACTAACTCAGTCCGAGTACCACGCCCAGATGGCCGCCGGATTCAAGCTGAATCCGTCGACCAACAACGACAAGTTTCAGCGCCAGACGGTGAATCACTGCGCTTATCTCGCACAGAGCCTGAAAACGCAGTCGGTCAAGGCCGAGGCGCTTGCAAAACAACACGAAGAGATGGCCACGGCTGCTGAACAGAAGTAAGTAAGAAGAGTCGACTGCAACCTCACAAACTGCCCCTGCCTGGCTCAAGTTCGGGATGCCAGGCAGGGGTTTTTTGTTCATGGATTCGGCACATGATTCCAGCGCGAAATGGGAGATCAGCAAATAGAACTGCGAGATTGAGTCCGTAAATCGGTAATTGCCTTGCAAGCCACTGATTCTTTTCCAGTTCAAGTGGAAATGAGGTCTGCGCGGCCTAGCCCGCCGCTTTCAAATCATAGTGTTTGCAGAGGGTACGATATGAAACGCAAAAATCGGGCAGGGCGGTGGCCGGAGAAGGCGGATTTTTGCAACGCATCTTTTATTCCCTCATCCATATAACCGGCGGCGAATTCTTCATTCTTTAGTCCGTCCCGCTGATCTTCTGCCCGGTCCAGGAATTTGGTAATTGATGAGACTTCATTCATTTCTTGATGACCTTACCCATCATGGCGCCTTTCGCACGGAGAGATCAGCTGTTTGGCGGCTTCGATTTATCTTGCTTTGGTTGGCTTTGGCCGCGATTGCCCCGGCCTCCGGGGTGGCCCAAAACTCCGCAGGCTACCCGCCGGACGCCGCAGTGATGCCGGATGCGCCTCAACCGGACCTGCAGACTTCTTCGTCCGCGGCCGCCGATGTACCCCAGGACCAGTCAAGCTCGCACGACACACTCAAGCATCCGGAGCCGCAGAACTCGGGACCCAACGGGCGGGCACCACAAACCAAGCGCATCCTGGGCATCATTCCAAATTTCCGATCTGTGAGCACGGATGAGAAACTGCCTCCCCAGACTGTAAAGGAGAAATTCCTTACGGCCACGGACGACTCCTTCGATTATTCGTCCGTGTTCGTCCCAGCATTGCTCGCCGCCTACTCCATGGGAACCAACGCGACTCCTGAATTCGGCCATGGCGCGGTGGGCTATGGGCGCTACTTCTGGCATGCAGCCGTCGACCAGACAAGTGAAAACTACATGGTCGAGTTCGTAATGCCTGTTCTCACCAGAGAAGACACGCGATTTTACACATTGAGTTCAGGGAGCTTCCTCAAACGGACCGGCTACGCGCTCAGCCGCGTCATTATCACCCGGACAGACGCGGGGCGAGAAACATTCAACTTGAGCGAGGTGGTCGGCGCGGGCGCCTCCTCAGGAATTTCGACTCTCTACTACCCTTCACGCGAGCGCACCCTCAGCAACGTCGGTACCGAGTGGGCGCTGGATGTGGGAATCGATGGGGCTTCTTTCGTGGTGAAGGAGTTCTGGCCCGACATCAATCGCCATCTCTTTCGTGCGCGCAACGCCGTCGGCCCTGCATCGCGCTGATAGCAGATTTCTGCCGGTCGTAGCAGCATTCTGCCCCTTCCAATTTCGAGTCGACTTCAACTTGGCATCAGATTGCATCCTCGCGGGTTGCGGGGCATCCAAAGCGGCATGGAATATCGACTGCTTGGAGGCTCCGGCCTCAAAGTTCCCGTTTTGAGTTTTGGCGCCGGCACATTTGGCGGCGGAGTTGAATTCTTCGATGCCTGGGGCGCAACCGGCAACGTGGCCGAAGCAACCCGGCTTGTCGACATTTGCTTTGAGGCCGGTGTGAACCTCTTCGATACGGCCGATATTTATTCAAATGGCCGCTCAGAAGAGGTGCTGGGCAAGGCTCTCGGAGCCAGGCGCGACAAGGCGCTGATCTCGACCAAGACCACCTTCCGTTTTGGTGATGGGCCCAACGATCTGGGCTCCTCGCGCTACCACATGCGGCGTGCACTTGAGGGCAGCCTGCGCCGCCTCGCCACCGACTACGTTGACATCTACCACCTCCACGGCTTCGACGCGCTGACACCCGTTGAGGAAGTGCAGGACACGCTGAACACCTTTGTCCATGAGGGCAAGGTGCGCTACATTGCGTGCTCCAACTTTTCTGGATGGCATCTGATGAAGTCGCTGGCCGTAGCCGATCGCTATGGGTGGACCCGCTACATCGGGCACCAGGTGTACTACTCGCTGGTGGGGCGTGAGTACGAGTGGGAATTGATGCCGCTCGGCCTGGATCAGAAAGTCGGCGCGCTGGTGTGGAGTCCGTTGGGCTGGGGCCGACTCACCGGCAAAATCCGCCGCGGCAAGCCGCTGCCCAAACAGAGCCGGCTGCACAAGACGGCCGATTTCGGGCCACCGGTTGCGGACGAGTACCTCTATACCGTTGTGGACGCGCTCGACGCGGTCGCCGCCGAAACAGGCAAGACGATTCCGCAGATTGCGCTGAACTGGCTGTTACAGCGCCCGACCGTGTCGACCGTGATCGTTGGCGCGCGCAATGAGGAGCAGTTGCGGCAGAACCTCGCAGCGGAGGGCTGGAAGCTTACGCCGAACCAGATCGCAGCACTGGATAAGGCGAGCGCCGTGACTCCGGTCTACCCCTACTGGCACCAGCGCCAGTTTGCAGAACGCACTCCGCCACCCGTGTGAGAAGACAGGAATAAAAACAGGGAGCGGAATTGCAGCCAACGATCAGTGGCAGACGGCTCGCTATCGGCTTCCTAAATCGGCCCAGTGGTAGTGGTGGTGGACTACATAGCGGCCGATAAGCCATCCCACAGCGCTGCCTACCACCACATCCGTGGGGAAATGCTGTCGGCCCAGAACTCGGGTCAGGCTTACGCCGGTGGCGAGCCCATACGCAGTGATTTGGGTGAGCGGTCCGCTGTATTCCGAGGCGATCACGGCTGCCGAGGACCAGGCGATGACGCAGTGGTTCGACGGGAAAGAGGAGTTGGAGCCCACACTGGTTTGGAAAAACTTGCCCTTGGCATTATCACTGGTGGGCCGCTCGCGGAGAGACACGAATTTCATGACCTCGGAAACAGCCAAGCTATCCAGAATGGCTTCCCCGCCCAGAATACCCGTCTCGGTCGCATGATCGTCATGGCGTAAATAGCCCAGCCCGTAAATAGCGACAGGGACGGCGATGAAGCCTCCCACCAGGCCATTGGAAGCGGTGACCGCATGGTTGTTGAGCGATGTGTTCTGAAGCTTTGAAGACGACATGACCTGGTGGTCGGTGGTGATCAGGACCGTGGTGGCAAGAACCAGGGTTACTGGAACCAATGCATTCGATTCGCGAATGCGCAGGGGGCTGGTCCAGATGCCCTTCTGATCCTTGAGAAGATTGAGCGGGACGCTGCGCAGCGTGGTTTTGTCGCTGTCCGGCGGCATCTGTGCCCCGGGTTGAGCTTGCGGAGCATCCGGCAAGGCGCTGTCGGCCTCCCGCGCGTGGGCGCAGCGGTTGAGGACCAGCGCCAGCAGAACCATCGAGACGAAAAGCCGGGCGCGCCGGTGCGCGAGCTTTGTTGGGTTTTTCACACGCTATTAGGATGCTATCTCATCTATCGACTGCACTTAGATGAACAAAATGTCATTCGGCGTTCATTCAGCCGCTTCCGCAAGATAGAACTCAGTGTAGTCAAGGTAGTTTTGGGCATACTCAAGAATCAGGGCACGGTCCTTGTCGCTGAGATCCCGGCGAAGCTTGGCGGGGACGCCGGCCCAGAGCGTGCGCGGCGGCACTATGGTGTGTTCGGGCACAACGGAGCCGGCGGCGATCATCGAGCCTCTCCCGATACGGCAGTCATTCAAGACCCGGGCGCCGATGCCGATAAGGCACTCATCTTCGACGACGCAGCCGTGCACGGTGGCATTGTGGCCGATGGTGACCCAGTTGCCCACGATGACCGGATAAAGATTGCGCTGGCCGTGAAGCACGGCGCAGTCCTGCACGTTTGAATTGGCTCCGACGCGGATGGAGTTGACGTCGCCGCGCAGGACGGCATTCATCCAGACCGAGGAGTGCTCGTCTAATTGCACGTCGCCGATGAGCTGCGCCGAGATGTCGACGTAGCAACTGGCAGGAACTTGAGGAAGCAGCCCCTGGTAACTCCGGATCATGATCAAAACTCCCAGGGGCAGTGTACGGCAACGCAAGGAATTTGCGCTGTGTGTTAGCTATCGAACGGAGGCGCCCGCGTGAGATGAACTATTGTTCTTCGCAGTCAAATGGCGAGAACTGTTACAAATAATGGGTTCGAGGCTTGACCGGGCACTCAATCATTCACGTAGAATTGGAATTGAAGTGCCCCTTTGGCAGGTTTGGAGGTGGAATCCCTTTGGCAGAGGTTCGCATTCAAGAAGGCGAGCCGCTCGAAAATGCGCTGCGCCGGTTTAAGCGGAAGGTACAGCAGGAGGACATCATCAAGGAAGTAAAACGTCACTCCTACTACCTGAAACCAGGTGAGAAGCGTCGCGTCAAGGCCGCATTGGCGCGCAAGCGGAATCGTAAGAAAGCTCGCAAAGAGCAGGACTAGTTAGAACACAGGAATCGTGACGAGCCGCCATGGCAAAACTGCTGAAAGCCGACAGTTTAGGCCAGAAAGACCAGCTAGATCGGGGCGGTTTTTCACGATTCCTCAACATCCAATTTCCCGTCGCGTTCGTGCAGGGCGGGAATCTCTCAGTCTTCCGCCGGGGGGCGGCGAGACCATTCCACTTGCCGCTAAGCTTGTTGCGGCCCGGGCCCTTGTTGTTGAAAGAGTTCGAAGACAGGGAAACGGGACCGGCGCAGCTCTCAGGATCATGGCCGAACTCTTCGTAGTTCCCGTCTTTGGGGAAGCCGGCCATGGAGTTTACCGATCGAGTCCTGACCTGTATCGATTGCGGCGCAGAATTTGTGTTCACCGCAGGTGAGCAACTTTTCTTTCACGACAAACAGTTTACCAACGACCCCAAGCGCTGCAAGCAATGTAAAGCGAAGCGCGCCAGCGGGGGTGGACGCGTGCGTGCGGAAACGCGTACCACGTGCTCGGAATGCGGCACCGCGACAACGGTTCCCTTCAAGCCGACACAGGGAAGGCCGGTACTGTGCCGGTCTTGCTTTCAAAAGCAGGCAGGGAAATCCGCGGCGACTAGCGCAGGCTAAGGCTGAATAAAAGGTCCCCCCTAAATTCAGACGGGAAGCCAGCCGCACGAACCAGTGTCGCCAGTTGCGCCCAATGGCGCTGGCTGTGGAAGAGTGCGTGCCCCAAGACTTTGCGTCGCGTCGCGGTCCGGAACTCCGGTGGCAGCCACGGAACGTCAAGGACATACGGCTCGTCCCAGCTTGCAGCAGGGGCGGCCAGCAGCCCGCGAAAAATCCCCCCGGCTTGTACATGTAGATCGAACAGCGCGTCCAGCGGGGCGGTCGGCATCTGTTCGCGCTCTGTCACTGGCAGTCCGGCCAAACGCTGGCCCCAGCGCAATTCCACGCCCCATATATGGCGCACGAACTCTTGCACATTCCCGGTTCCGCCAATATCGCACGGGAGCTGCAGCAGGGCAGGGTTGGCGGCGAGGTGTGCTTTCCAGAACCTGGAAGTCTCCTCGTTCCAGGCCAGAAGCTCTTCAAATGAGATGGCAGGGGTCATGATTCCCTCCAGACCTTCCGGGCGAGTCAACCCTTGGAAGGCTTGAGTGCACGGTGGCCGATGTCGCGGCGGTAATACATTCCTTCAAAATCGATCTCGCTGAGTGCCTGGTAAGCGCGAGCGAGGGCCTGCTCCATCGACTCGCCGGCGGCGGTCACACCCAGCACCCGCCCGCCGCTTGTGACCAGTTGGCTGCCCACCCGAGACGTACCGGAGTGGAAGACCTGGACCTCAGGAACCTGGGCGGCTGCACTGAGCCCGGAGATGGGAAAGCCAGTCTTGTAGCTGCCTGGGTAGCCGGAAGAGCTGGCAACAACGCAGGCTGAGGCCCCTCGGCTCCAGTGCAGATCGACCTCGTTGACCCGGCCGTCGATGCAGGCTTCGAGCACATCCACAAGGTCGCTCTCAAGCCGCATCAGGATTGCCTGGGTTTCCGGGTCGCCGAAGCGGGCGTTATATTCCAGGACCTCGGGGCCGCGCGCCGTCATCATCAGGCCGCAATAGAGCACGCCGCTGAAAGGCATGCCCTCCTCAGCCATGCCGGCCACCGTGGGCTGGGCGATATGATGCAAGATCCACTCCGTCATACCGGGATCCAGCATCTCGTCGGTCGAGTAGACGCCCATGCCTCCGGTATTGGGGCCCGTGTCGCCCTGGCCGATGCGCTTGTGGTCCTGCGCGGGAACCAGCGGCACCACATTGCGGCCGTCGGCGAGGCAAAGAAAACTGATTTCGTCGCCTTCAAGATGCTCTTCGATCACGACTTGTTGTTCCGGATGCCCGAGCAGGGTTCCTTTGAACAGGCCGTGGGCAGCTTCGAGAGCGAAGCTGCGAGAAGGGCAGATGATGACCCCCTTACCGGCGGCCAACCCATCGGCCTTGACCACGATTGGCGGATGGAAAAACTCAATGGCTTTTTCAAATTCTGCGGCGCTCGTGCACACCGCGTAGTTGGCGGTAGGGATGTGATTGCGCTTCATGAACTGCTTGGCAAACCCCTTGCTCGATTCCAGTCGCGCCGCATCCTGGGTGGGGCCGAAGACGCGCAGTCCGCGCTCCTGAAGCGCGTCCACAATGCCCAGCGAGAGAGGCAATTCCGGTCCGACAATGGTCAAGCCAGGCCGCTCGGCTTCAGCAAGGCGCACCATGGCGTCCCGGTCCTTCAGGTCCACCGGAACGCAGCGCGCAATTTGGGCGATGCCCCCATTGCCCGGCGCGCAAACCACTTCAGTGACTCGTGTGCTGCGTTTGACTGCCCAGGCCAACGCGTGTTCGCGGCCCCCGGAACCCAGGATCAAAACTTTCATTGCTATGCGTTCTCCCCGACAGGTTATCGTCCGCAATGGGGGCCTGTGAAGTCAAACCGGGCAAACTGAGGCGCGAAGTTGCCGCTCCCCTATACTGATCCGTGGCCCACCGGCATATGTGTCGCTGTGTGCCGGCCGTGAGAATTCCCCATGGTGGAGACGCGCATCAAGCCGCATCGCGAACAGGTCGCCGAGCAGGCGCGACGCGAAGCGCAGCGGCGGGAAACCTTGCGCAACCAGGTGCTGGGCATGTTGCTGCTGGCGGCGGCGATTCTTGCCTGGTGGCTGGTTCACACCAATCCCCGGTGGATCTTCCCAACCGGCTGGTGGCGCCTGTGACGACTGCATCGAGCAGTCCTTTGGATGAGATCCTGCCTCCGCTCGCCCTCCTGCTGCTTGGCCCCACCGGCAGCGGCAAGACCGCACTTTCGCTCACACTCGGCGAGCGCTTCGGCGGCGAAATCATCAGTTGCGACTCGGTCGCCGTCTATCGCGGTATGGACCTCGGCACTGCCAAACCTTCCAAAGAAGAACGTGCCCGCCTCCCGCATCATTTGATCGACGTTGCCGATCCAGACCAGCCCTTCACCGCCGGCGAGTACAGCCGGCAGGCACGCGCGGCCATGCGCGCAATCGCCACGCACGGAAAACTGCCCATCGTCACTGGCGGAACTGGGCTTTATCTACGCGCGCTGACCGAGGGACTCTTTGCCGGGCCTTCGCGCCAGGAGGATCTGCGCGTCCGGCTTCGTAACAGCGCGCAAAAGCGTGGAGACGCCTGGCTGCACCGCCTGCTCATGCGCCTCGATCCCCAGTCGGCAACGCGCATTCATGCAAACGACACGCCCAAGCTGGTTCGTGCGATTGAGGTGTGTCTTGCGGCGCGAAAGCCGCTGTCGCAAGTGCTCGCACGCGACCCGCTGACCGGCTTTCGCCTGTTGAGCATCGGCCTTAATCCGCCGCGGCAGGCGCTGCCGCCCCGCGAGGGACTACCGCCCCGCGAGGGCCTTTATGCCCGGCTCAACCGGCGCTGTGCTGAAATGTTTGCCGCCGGGCTAGTCCAAGAGACGCAGGGATTGTTGGCCCGCTACGGACGCGTGAAGGCGCTCGACTCTCTCGGCTACAAACAGGCCCTCGCTGTCATCGAGGGAACCCTCACTCAAGAGGCCGCGATCGCCGCCGCCCAACAAGGTCACCGCAACTTCGCCAAGCGGCAGCTCACGTGGTTTCGACGCGAGCCTGACGTCCACTGGATTGCTGCCTTTGGCGACGAGGCAGAAACGATCGATGCCGCGGCGAAGCTGGTCCAAGCCAACCTCTGACCGGGATTCCGCGAAGGGGCTGCTCCCGCGCCGCATCCATTAGACTGGACGGTGGAAGTGGCGCTCCCGCTGAGTCAGCAGTGCACCGGAACGGAGCTTGTTTTGGCAGAGACGATTTACGACGTGGCAATCATCGGCAGTGGGCCGGCCGGCTATACGGCGGCGATTCGCGGCGGGCAGCTTGGCCTCAAAGTGGCCCTGATCGAGTCGGCAAATGTGCTGGGCGGAACCTGCTTGCACGTGGGCTGTATCCCCACCAAGACGCTGCTGTTCAACGCCGAAATCTGGGACCACCTCAAGCACGCGGCCGACTACGGCATCGACGGCGTCACCGCGCCCACCCTCAACTGGGACAACGTCCTGAAGCGCAAGACCGCCATCGTCAACAAGCACACCAAGGGCCTTGAATTCCTGATGAAGAAGAACAAGGTCACCGTCATCTCCGGCTACGGAAAACTCAACGGCCCTGCCAAAGACGGCGTGCACACGGTCGATCTCACGGCAGCCGACGGGGCTGCAAGCCAGCTCAAAGCGAAAAACCTGATCCTCGCCAGCGGCTCTGAGGCGAAGATGATATTCGGCCTCACCCCCGACGATCGCATCCTCACCAACATTGAAATCCTCGACATCCCGCAGGTGCCCAAGTCGCTGATCGTGATTGGCGCGGGCGCGGTGGGCGTCGAGTTCGCCTCCATCTTCCGCAGTTACGGCGCCGAAGTCACCATCGTCGAATTCCTCCCGCGCATCATGCCTCCAGAGGATGAAGACATTTCAAAGGAACTTGCGCGCGTGTTCAAAAAACGCGGCATCGACATCAACACCAACGCCAAAGTCGAAAAGATCGAGAAGACCGACACCGGCGTCAAAGTCACTTGGACCGACGCCAACGGCAAGTCCCAGTCAAAGGAAGCCGAGAAGGTGCTCGTCGCCGTCGGCCGCGCGCCGCGTACTCAGAATGTGGGTATCGAGAAAACGAAGATCGAGCTAGATCGCGGATTCGTGAAGGTGAACGAAACGCAGGAAACGGCCGAGCCGGGCATCTATGCCATCGGCGACATCGTGGCAGGATTTCCGCAACTCGCCCACTCGGGGTCCATGTCCGGCATTGTGGCCGTGAGCAAAATAGCCGGTCGCAAGTTCCGCCCTGTGCGCCGCGACCGCATTCCCGCAGCGACTTACTGCGAGCCGCAGATCGGTTCAGTCGGTCTCACCGAGGCGCAGGCCAAAGAAAAGGGCTACGAGGTCAAGGTAGGCAAGTTCCCGTTCGCCGGCAACTCGAAGGCCACCATCGTCGACAGCCACGACGGTTTTGTGAAGATTGTCGCGGATGCAAAGTACGGCGAGATTCTCGGGGTGCACATCATCGGCCCGCAGGCCACGGAGATCATCGCCGAAGCTGTCGCGGTAATGGACCTCGAAGGCACAGTCGACGAGCTGATGTTCACCGTCCACGCCCACCCCACCCTGGCCGAAGCCATGCTCGACGCCTACGCCGCCGTCGAGGGAATGGCGATCAACGCATGACACTTCACAACAAGAAGCTTGTCATCCGAGCGAAGTCGAGGGATCTGCGGTTGCTTCTACGGCGTGTGGCCACAACTTAGCCTGCGATCAGAAATGGATGCCCGAGGTTCTCGTTCGCACGGCGGCGGACCCGGGAAACCGTTATGTCCGGATCGGCGGTGATTCGCCAGAATGCCTCCTTTGCGGCACTATGATTTGTTAACCGTCGGTACTATTTCTGGTCAGTGCAGCTTGGATAAGGCGCGGCTTCTCCAGGTACCTTGGCACAAATTCGAATCGAATTCAGCTTCTTTA
>OBLU010005194.1_pt1 | contig 11707 bp, 15 predicted proteins | sample 1518681 | NCBI WGS metagenome assembly OBLU01 (sample SAMEA3539304, study PRJEB22396) | soil metagenome | biome: tundra; feature: field; material: soil | place: USA | collected 2010-05 | depth 0.15 m
CTCTTTGCGCCCGCCTTCACGCTCCACACCGTACTTATCAACGTGGTAATCATGGAAAACATAGATTGGAAGATCAGGGCAGGCTTTAGCAACCTTCCCAAGGTGCTTGATATAGTCCAAACCAACATCACGCCCTTGCTCAGGCTCCTTTAGCACCAAAGCGGAAATGGTGGTGTCTGTTTTGCCTTTGTAAGAGGCAATGATCCAATCAGCATGGGCCTTGATACCAAGGTTGAAAGGGAAAGGCTCGTTACGTGTTTGTGTTTCGCCGTCTTTGGTAACGATGTGCTCAATATTATCCAAAGGAGCAAACAACACACGCCCCATCACTACATTGTCTTTTTGGAGTTGCTTACTAAATGTTGTTTCACCATCAGCATACTCATCGTGTGTCAACACATAGAGGAATCCGGGTTCTTCGCTGAAAGTAAAGCCCCGTAATTCATCCCACACATACCACTCTCTTTCATCGGAGATGGGTTTCTGTGCAGGTTCGGGAACGAAGTTCCCATCCGCGTCCCGCTCCCCCAACACGAAAGGTATCTTTGGGTAAACGTGTGTGACACCGGCCTTAATTGTTTGGTAGTTGCTCATTCCGTAGTACCTGCTTACTTTCCTGATGGGTTGTTTAGGTTTGCCGGTCGCTCATAGAACGGTATGATTCTCTTCTCCGCCAAAGACACACCGCGCTGCACCGCCGCAAGTTCACGCGCATTGAGGTTCTTTACAAGTTCACGTTGACTGTGATGGGTGAGAATGCCGTCCTTTGCCATCATTCGCAGCAACAGAAGCTCGTTTATGATTTCCTGCAAATCGAGCCGCGTGTCTTCTAGTCTTGGTTTTGGTTGTTCCATTGGTGTTACTCCTTGAAAAGTTGCTAATACCTGCTGTGTTGCTGACATGGCTTCTCCTTGGGTGTTACTGAATGTGGTACTTTCTTCGCACCGTTCCACAGTTGCTCATCAAACTCAGTAAGTTCCACAACGTCTTGCCCCATCACCTCAGCTTCCTGCATTCTCGCTTCGATGATGCGTAAATCTCTCGCATCATCAACCGAATAACCAACCCATCCGCGCGCAGCACACTTGCGGTTGTTGTTCGCTTTCGCTCTCTGGTTGCGGGCTTCAAGTTCCCAAGCTTCATTGGCACGTTTGGTCTGTTCGCCCAACTCTCTTAACCGGCAGTAATCTTCACAAGAGATACCGTTTGGCCCGTCATGTTCTTCCACAACGTACTCGTTGCAGGTTGGGCACCAATTCGTCTGAGTGGTGAATCTAGAAGACGCAATTCCGGCAACATGCTTCCACTCGCGTGTGGCCCAATCAACATCTTCAGGTGTTACCTGATTGAAACGAGGAGCAACCGGGCGCAAGCAGGCAGGGTCACCTGAGTGCCCATAGGCCACATAGGTAACCTTGTCGGTGCCTTGAATCTTTGCTTCGCGATTACGCTCAGGGCCGCACCATGTTCCGAACCCATCAAGATACTTGTCCCTGATTCGTGATTGTTGAAGCTCACGCTTCTTAGCTCGGTGCAACTTCGCGTGGTGCAGAGAGAACAGCGGCTCATCTCCGCGATGGGTTGGAGCAGATGTGTAAGCAGGAAACTCAGAGAGCCGGTGCAGGGCGAGGTAGTCGCAAGCCGGGTCGGATCGTTCCGCAATATCTTGTTGTTGTTGGTAAGTGGCTATTAAACGACCAAGAGCAGAGGCGGGCGCATCGTGGGCTATGTATTCACGTAACAGGAAGTCAAAGGCTTCGTGGATGTTTGGGAAATGTGATTCGGACAAGGCTAACGCAAGGGCAGAGTGATGGGATGTCATTGTCGGTACCTCGTGGAACTGCTTTGAGGTCCGGCAGGGTTTTCACCTGACAGGAAACTTCGGCGCTTACTTCCCAGAACCGAGAGGCCGTCGCGTACTCATCGACTGAGCTTCATGTTCGGACGTTCGCAGAGCTGGCTAGATTAGCCTGAGATCAGTCCCTTTGGACTTGAGCTGCTTTCATCGCAGGTCAGGTATTCCCGACCTGTGAACATTGTAACACACGACTTTGCAGGGTGATAACCAACAAGTAAACATAGATCAATGCTGTTGGCGACTTAGTATAGATGATAACTACAGAGTTAAGTTATTACGTGTGTTTACCAACACGCCAATATGCTTAACTTTGGTCGATTCACACGGGAGTCTTACCCTCATCCGTTTGTCTTGAGGAATTCGTCCATTCGCTTCGCACCATAGGCTGCGCAGTACAGAGCACGTTAGTAAGTCCGTCTATCAACATATTAACTAACTGGTAAATGTTTAAGTTCAAGTTATCGATATCGTCACGGGGGTACACGATATTGAGAAATATCCTTGTAAGTTGTTGATTCTATTGGCTAGTTTCGCTGTATGTTCGCCTTTTAATATCAATATCCACCCCTAAGTAAACTCTACGATATCGTGATGGGGAAACCACCACACCGGGCGATGGGTCGCTCTTGCGGCTCCCATCGCTTTGCCGGGTGCTAGGCAACTTAATATCCTGACGATATTGACGATATCGAGGATATCGAACAGGTCAAGCGGGTCGGGGAAGACGTTGCCCGCCGATCTAAAAATACGAGCCGCAGGTGTGACACAAGAGACACACTTATGTGACAACACAGACACACTACAACGTATCCCCATCAAACTAAAACACTTGCAAGACTTTCCAACCCGATCTGCATAGTATGAGAAACCATATATTTGCTTAGGGTGAACCTAGAGTGCAATGGCTCAGTGCAATGGTAGTCTGTAAACCGTGTGTTATCACCATTTAGCGACCAAAAGCGGCGGTTCGCAACACCCTCATACGCAGCCTCACGTTAATGTGAGAAACCCCATGCCCGTCGCCGGTCGAAGCCTCAAAACCTTCTGGCAACCATCCGTAAGCCTTTTAGATTCATCCCTTTGCGGCTCTAGGGTCGAAAAAGGGGACCCGTGATCTGTACTTCAAGGCCACCGGAGGCCCCTTTAGAATCAATAGGTTAGGTCCGGGCATGGTCTAAACGCTAGTTTTCAGCACCCCTCTGTTATAATGTCTTCAGTGGCAAGAAGGGTCGACCCAAACGGGTTGGCCCTTTTCTATTGGCATTTCAGCCCCGGTGGAGGCCAAGAGTACCCGGCTTCTAGTGCCCTACACCACTTCAGGGCTGGCAAGGCTGAGACGATCTACGCCCCGGACACCCGACAGGTCACCCCGCTTAGATGTTTAAGTTGGGGCAAGGCAAAAGACATTAGATGTTTGAGGATCATGCGGCCTTGAGGGGATTCCTTGAGGCCCATCGGCTGAGTAACCTGTTGCAACGGGTTTATGAGGCAGCCACCATCGAAGCCGCCTGATCAGTGGTTAGAAGTTGGTCATCTTTCAAACATCATTCAGTAACCCTCTGGAGGTTTCGCTGCCAACAGGGGCGTGATGGGGGCAAGGTTAAATTCTAAGCATGACTTTGCCCCCATCACAGTTTTAATGCAAGGTTCTTGCGTGCTGTGTAAAAAAAGACCACACGCAAGAGTCAAGCTAGTTTGCGCGTTGTTGTTCCAAGGAGAAGGTTAAAGTTTGATGTGGCCAAACATGGCGTGAGCTAACTAACCACATTCATTTGGTCCGGGGATGTCTGCGAATGGCATCCCCCACCAACCCCATCAAGGATTTAAGAAAGGTAACAACATGCCAAAATTCACCGAGATTGTAGACAGTAACACCGATAACGTGTGCAGCAAAGATACCGACTTTTCAGGCTGCGGTGTCGCTGGCACCAAGGAAGCAACGAAACCAAATTACGATTCGTTCAAAATGCGCGAGTCCCGTGCGCTTAAGGCAACGTTCTCAATGCCTGAGCCTGAGTCGCAGGCTGATTTTGGTCTCAACTCTGATAGCACCGAGTAACCATGACACGCCTGTTTGATTATCCACTCGCTGGGATGGTGTTGTTTCTGCTTTGGTTAGAGAAGCACTGCCCATCGACCGCTGACTGGTTGGCCAGAAAGATATTCGAGGAGCCCGTATGATCCGTAAAATTAAAGCAACCATCGCCGGTCTAGAGACCGCCTTCAGGCTGTTCGTTGATACTGTTTCGACCAACACGGCAGCCATAGAACGCAACACAAGTGCCGTTGCTTCTCTAACGGCAGAGCAGAAGGAAATCAGGAACAAGCTGGATGAGTTGGTAGACCACGCCCGTTACGTTGTAAAAGTCAAAAAGAGTGAGCTTCAACGCGCGGGGCACAAAACAACGTGAGTGCTGAAACTGATCGTGGCAACCACGTTAAACAACCTTCACCTGAAGAACTTGAGTTGTTGGCTGCGGGATGGACTCGCGTACATACTCAACCATTCTGGCGCGACTTGCATGGTGTTTATTATCCCTGCACAGCCTACGCCTTGGAGAATTTGAGGCGGCAAACCAAATAAGCAACCAAAGTTTAGCAACAAGTTTGCGCCCGTCATTCCACAGCCGACGCCTTCGGCTTCCTTTTATGACGGCGCAATAAGCGCAGAGCTTGACCCACGTTTCGAGTAACTCATCAGGTGCGCTTGAGCGTGGGTTAGCCTTTGCGTTAACGAATTCTATGTTTAGCAACAAGTTTCGCACTGCCCCATCCTTGGCAGTGTGATACGCAGGCGGACGGTGCTCCACCATCGGCCCCTGCACACGGAGCAAGGGGCTTGATCGAGTTTCTAAGCACTCATCAGCCCTTGCTCTTTCCAAAAACATTTTAAGCAACAAGTAAGGAGTTTTGAGTATGAGCAAATTAGAGTCTATGAGTCGCAAGAGACTACAGGCAGTTGTTACCAAAGCAGCCCTGAGCAACGAAGACGTGAGAAACGAGGCCATCTCTACCGCAGACTCGTACAGTTGGCAAACAGCGAACCCGCAGTTTTTGAGAACAGCGAAGAATATAAAACTCATTAATCACTACCTGCAATCCAAAGGCACGTTCGTCAACTCTACCTATCCCGATCTACAAGACGCGTACGAATTTCTTAGCCGAGAGGGGATGTTGGACCTTGATAAGGCGGAACTTGCTAAGCAACAAGATTATAGGCGCGGGGGGCATGATCGGGTTTTGATGGCCTCTGGCGGATACCACACTTTCCACGGCGTTTTAACAGCGCGTGACTTCGAGACGCTAGATGAAATGATTGCGGCAGAGCGGCTAGCGGCATTGAGCAAAGCGCACGCAACCACCGATGAGGAAAGAGAACTTGAGAATCTCCCCATTGAGCAGCTGAAAAGCTTGATGCTAGAGGCAGAGCGCGGCGAACGATTAGAAGCTAACAGGCTTGAGACAAGCAAAGCAGCCGACGCGTGGATTTCTCTGCACCCAGAATATTGCGACACAGATCGAAATGCAGGGTTGATAAGGATGCAGCTAGCCGCCCAAGGCATCACTGAGGACAATGCAACAGTCGAAGATTATGAGATAGCTGGTAACCAACTACGTGAGATGTTGACGCTCAACAAAAAGGCAGTGAAATCGCAGCGTTCTGCCGAAGTTAAGCAACTAGCTGCGGATGCCATCTCCACACCGGGGAGCGTCTTCGACAAAACCACGATGGAAGAAATGGAAGCCTTGCCTTTAGAAGAGATACGAAGGCGAGCAAATGCCGTGATGGGGCGCGGGTGAAGTTGTTTATCCCTAACATGCTTCCTAAGCCGCAACCAGAGCAGGGGGTAGATGCTTTGCCCTTGCTTGACTGGTTTAAGTTCACCAATGAAGAGGCTAAAAAGGCATCAAGAACACCGACCAAAAACACAGAAAGCAAATAAGCAACCATGCGACAACCTCAAGCTGGGTATGTGTACGAAGGCCGCGATGGTAAGGGGCTGCATATTCGCTTCTATATTTACTCGGAAAAAGGGAAGCGCATTCAGAAGTCACACAAACTTTGTGATAAGAACGAGAACACCCCATCAAAAGATTCAGCAACGGTGTTGCAACTAGCATCGGACTTTATGCAAGGTGTCAACGAAGCTGTTGCTTCCGAGCGAAGCGGCGGGGGTCACTCCTGCCCCTTATGTGGCAACCGATGCAAGAGAACAGTTGAGCAGAAGTTTGCACCCAAGCAACAGGAGAAGGAAGTTTTATGTTGATAAATAACAACCCCATCAAGACGAGTCTCACCCATCACGGATCAGTCGGCGGTGTTGTACAAGCTCGCTATGAGAATGTTTTAGAGCCTATTTGTTGGGTAACGTTTGTGACGGTCGGTAGTGATTTCATCATCACCTCATTTGGTTTAACGCCACACGCCTCCGCAAAAGTTGCACAACAGGCCGGGGATGAAATTGACAAGTTGCTTGAGCGTGAGTCTGGACCTCTCGGAATAAAACGGCTTTTGATTGTGCATCCCAATCAGGATACGGCAGAGGTTGTTAGAAGTTATCAGGTACAGCCTTGGTGCCTTAGCACCATCACAGCCCCATCAGCAAAATATCTGAATTAGAAGGAACAAATTATGTCCGCTCCCGATGTTTCTTATCCAAGCACTCCAGACCAATCAACGCTAGGGTCTATCGTGGGAAGCTCACCAGCGCCTACACCATCACTCGCCCCGGATACATCCGGCCCTTCGCAGGTAACACTTCCTGCCCCTGATGCAACCAACCAATCAGGCACACCATCGCAGACTACCCCATCTACACAACCAAGCAGGCTACGGTCCATTTTGTCCGCAGTTGCCAGTGTGGGGAGCACTGCGTTAGCTGGAATTCCTGACAAAGGCCGTCCGGGGTTTATCTCTGGTTTAGGCGAAGGTGCAAGGTCTGAGCAGGCCGCTCAAGCTAACCAACAGGCCATAAAATACAAGGACTTTGAAACACAGGAACGGGTCGCGCAGTTGCACAACGACGATCTCCGCATTCAGAATCAAACTCAGGCGCAACAGGATGCTCACATCGCGGCGGAAAATACTCAACGCGATTATGACGACGATCACAACATCCAATTCAATCCTCACCCAAGTGATGGGGGTGCAGTGATACAGACACTTCAAGCGCGGACGCAAGCTGATCCCGCCGGTGCGAGCATCGCACCCGGAAGTTATCACAGCGCAGACGGCAACACCATTATGGAACCCGATGGGTCTGACTCCACCAACGCAGGTCTGACGCAGAAGTATAAAGATTTGCAAAGTGCGTTAGGTCTACCCGCACTTCAACCCGGCTCACAGTATGTGTCGGGGAAAAACTTGGACATTATGGGGAAGGTGTTGAAGGGTAGTGATATGAGCGGTAAGCCTCTGTCGAAAGATATGCTTCAGGGTTATCTTTCGGGACGCGATTCACAAAGAGCCGAGTTAGTAGAGGCTAGCACTTCGCCCTTTGCGCTAAAGACCTTCGATAACCTCACCAACATTTATAAAAACGATCTTAACAACCATCAGGCTTTTGAGGATCAAGCAACGCAGGCTCAGGCCAAGGCGAAGGCAGCCGGTACACTTGCCACGCAGACAAGCCCTGATGCAATCAACGCGGCGGGTGCCAAAGCGGGTGCTATTGCGAAGGCCGAACAGCCTTACAAAATGGCGTTGCAGGATAACGCAGCGGCCAACAAACCACAACCTGACACTACCGAATTGAATGCTGTTGCTTATGACCCGAACTATCAGAACACCGATGGGACGAAGGGCGGGAATGTTGTGATGTCGAAGGCTGATGCGGCTGCTAAGGGTTTGCAGCACTACAAGGTGGATGCGTCAGGTATCAATTCTGTTGTGGCCGGGTTCAACGATGTGCAGAACAAAATCAACATGCTTGCCACTGTTGCTAATGATCCTAACAAAATGAACCAAGTACAAGCCCCTGTCGCGGCGGCGATGTTGGCACATGGTAAAGGAATCGAACTTGGGGCGTTTGGTACGAAGCTTGATACTAGCTCCGTCAACGAAGACCTGTACAACGCAAATCTTCGTGAGGCCAACCAAGCAACACGCGATTACGTGACTGCTGTGATTGGAGCGCACGAGGCCATTACACAGTTGCCGCGCCTTCAAACATTCGGCAAGTCAAACCGGATGACACAGCAGCAAATGGAAGCGGCTCAGAACTTGTTGCCCCATCCAGGTGATGATGGGCCTATGGCGCAACAGAAGATGGTTTCTCTACAGCAGATGTTGGACCCATTGAGGAAGCAGGTTCCACACATGGCCGGTGCTGATAGTACACCTTCTTGGATGGAGAAGCAGGGCGGGCAACAACAGAGACAGGCCGCTCCTCAACAGCAAGCGCCCGCTGCGGTTGGATCATTCAACCCACAGACGCAATCCATTGACTACACAAATTTGCCGTAAGGAGCAACCATGTCAAAGCGAATTCACATACCAAAGATTGGTCACGTCGATTTTCCCGATGGGGTGAAGGATGAGGAAATTGCAAAGGCCGCATCTCGCCTTCATTCCGATGCACGCAACGCGGGTATCTCAACGTTCATGGAGAACGACCCGGCACACCACGGCCTGAGCCATGCCGAAAGGCTGAAGGCTCTGTCTACCATCGCATCGCTGCTTGAGAAGTACCCGCGTCTTGCGGACGCTGTTGATAAGGGGATGGGCCGCTGACCTCGGTTACCGTGAGGCCCGCGAACTGTACAAGGACTTTGCAGGCGACAAAAAATAGGGGTAAGGCTGAATTTCCTTGTTTGCAATTCAATCCCGCTTTTGCACATCTTGGTTACCCCTGTGGCCATCAGGGTTTGCAGGTATTGACGAGCTAACTAGTAAGCGAATAAAGTGCGTAAACAGGAGTTCTTGAGGATTCACCGGAGGATGCGATGTCGGAGGAACTGAATAGGCTGATTGAAATGGCTCGAAAGGTTGACATGAGCGAAGCGGATAAACAACAGCAGCGGATCAGCTTCGCTTACGGAAACACAAGAATCGAGAACGATGACATAACGTGGGACACAGTAAAGAAGGCTGCCGAGGATTTGAAAAATCGCTGACGCTAATCCCATTCCGCAACGCCCGCCGCATCAGTTGTACGATACACGGGAACAGAAGGCCGCCCTCGAAGCGAGGAACGGCCTTTTATTATTTGAGGCCGTTGAAAAGATGGTTGACGACTCGAAATATGGGTTCGTCCTCACTCCCGAAACACTCAAGGAACTTCATCGCATCGTCATTCAAGACCTCTACGTTTGTGCAGGTAACTTTCGGACGCAGCCTGTTTACTTGGCTAGAGACGGTGTTGTAGACCACTCACAATTTCAACCACCCCCACCTGAACAGGTTCCTACGTTGGTAGTTGAAATGTGCAAGTACGTCACTGAAAACTTCGGTAAGTCTCCGGTCCATCTTGCGGCTTTTCTCATGTGGAGACACAACTGGATTCATCCCTTTTTGGGTGGGAATGGACGCACCTCAAGAGGTGTTTCGTATTTGGTTTTGAACGTCAGGCTCGGCTTCAACCTTCCAGGTGTCAACACCATCGCTCAACAAATTGAAACGGACCGTGACCCCTACTATACCGCCCTCCATGACTCGGATGAAGCTTCCAAGAATGGGGCACTGGATATTTCAGCAATGGAGAAGTTGATTGAACAGGCACTCGCTGCTCAATTGCTTTCGGTACATCAAAAGGCGACCGGCAAAACGGAAACCACTACCTAACCAACCCTCTACGCAGCTTTCTTCTCTCGCTTCACCTTGGCCCACCTTGCACGTTGGGCCGCTGCCATCTTCGCTCTTGCCTTTGCTGACACCTTCGGAACGTTTGCGGGTTGGTTAGGTTGTTCCTGTGTACACCTTGGCAAAAGCAGAGAGCGCGGCATTCAATCCTGACAAATGCCTCTCTACTCGGTCGCGCTCTTTCTTCAGTTGCTTAACAATGCTGGTTACGGCTGCCATGTTGTTCCCTCTCGAATACGCATCATATGTCACTTTGAATTGTGGAAGGTTACGCTTTCTCTAACACCTCAAGTTCAAACACATGGGTCATTTGCTTGTTCTTTTCGTCAAACCAAACACATCTCGCTTGAAGCTGTTTTGACGTGAACACAGCAATTTTGTCTATCGTCATATTCGGACCACCGCTCTTGAGTTGAACAACATCACCAACTTTGAGATCTGCCATTTTGCTTCTCACCTCCAAGAATGATTCTACTTGCTGAGTGCCTTCGCTTCCAACATCTTCAGCGCACCCATTGCGATCTCTGGCAATGCGCCTTCATAGTGATCCTTTGTAACCCCATCGTCTTCGTGTCCCAACACGTCCCGCCCCGCCGTGCTGTTGCCGGTGATCTTCCGCAACTCCGTACCGAGTCCGCGCCTTCCGGCGTGGAACCCCTTCCACTCAAGTTTTGCTTTGGTAAGGGCGGGTTTGATGACCTTCACTGCAAGTGTGCCGAGGTCTAGCGGTGTTCCGCGTTCGCTTTGAAACAACCAAACCCCATCAGGGTTCTTAGCACGCCATAACAACAGAAGACCCTTCACAGGTTGAATGATGGGGATGGAGCGCAACGACTTCTTTGTTTTTGGTGTACCGACTTCACATCTGCTGAGTGCGCGGCGAACGTGGATGAACTTGCCGTCAACGTCACCCCATTGCAACCCGGCAATCTCGCCTTTGCGAAGGCCCGCAAAGAATGAAAGGGCCATGATGAGTTGACAGTCAATGTGGTCAACGAGGGCGGATATGACGTTCTCAATCTCTTCCAGCGTGTAGTACTCCTGTTCACCCGGCTCTGCACCCTTCTTGCCTAGAACTTTTGCAAACCTCCACGGATTTGCTTCGATGTGGTCAAGGTTCGCCGCGTGGGTGAAGATACCGGAGGCAAGGTTCTTGATGTGCTGCACGGTGCGGCGGGAATACTTCTTTGACAACATCGTCAGGAACTCAGACCCCATCCCTTTGCGGTACTCACGCAACGTCAAGCTTCCGAAGTGGGGCTTGAGGTGTTGGTTCCACACTTGGTTATAACCATGAACGGTTGAGGGCTTGAGGTTTTCCTGCACAAAGGGCCAGTAGGTGAGTTCCCAGAAGCCCGCGATGGTGAGGTCCGCTGCTTCCGGTTGGCCGGGTGCCTGTGCGTTGATCGTTGCCATGAATTCATCGCACAGACGGCGCACCGATCTTGAGGATGTCGTTAGACCTTTGGTCTTGGCGCACAGACGCTTTGAGTGTTGCTTCCGGCCCAGCTTCCCGTCTACAATTTCCTCAAGCCGGTAGCGAACATGAAAAGCTCCAAACGCTTCGTAAATGTAGCCGCGCTGATAGCGCCCCATCGGGTTCTCCTTCACTCAGGAGCCATCTTACCCGAAAGTGCGATTCCGTGCGATGGTACTTTAGTGGCGTGTACTAACCAACTAGTGTTGTTTCAATAGGTTGGAGGGATGTGTGAGTGGTTGAAACAGGCGGTCTTGAAAACCGCTGTACCCGAAAGGGTACCGGGGGTTCGAATCCCTCTCCCTCCGCCACGCAGTCTGCACTGCAGAGAAAGTCTGCTCTTCTTGCGCTGAAATACGCGAATAATGCCCGTATTTCGCGATTATTCGTTGACAAACCGGACTTCAGAGAACGGACTGCTTAGGATCGAGTGGGTCAGTGTCCCGGCGTTTCTCTGGAGGGCACATGCGCAGTCCGGTTTCAAGGAGGGCACTAGGCGAATGCAATGCGATCACTCGCAAGGCATTGCGGGATGGGGAGGACGGTTTTCAGTACATCGAAACCGTCCCCC
>OBLU010005195.1_pt1 | contig 11706 bp, 10 predicted proteins | sample 1518681 | NCBI WGS metagenome assembly OBLU01 (sample SAMEA3539304, study PRJEB22396) | soil metagenome | biome: tundra; feature: field; material: soil | place: USA | collected 2010-05 | depth 0.15 m
CCGCGACATCATTGTCTTTGCTGATTCTCACGAGGTTATTCATAGGACTCTCCTGTAAGACTTCTGAACTCCCCTGGGGCCGGGCTGGGGCCGGGCCCCGGGTGCATCAATGACCAGGCGCGCAATCCGTTCTCGATGAAACGTCGCGTCGCCCAGCATGGTTTCCGACGCTTTCGCCCGCCGGTAATAAAGATGAAGATCGTTCTCCCAGGTAAAACCCATCCCGCCGTGGACCTGGACGCCACGATTGCCGACTGTGCGGCAAGCATCGCTCGCGTACATCTTGGCGATCGAGACCGCCGTCGCAGCGTTCGCCGGATCATGGTCGAGCGCCCACGCCGCATAGTAGGCCGCCGAGCGCGAACTCTCCGTCTCCAGGTACATGTCGGCACACTGGTGCTGCACCGCCTGAAACGCGCCAATCGCCTTGCCATACTGCTTGCGCGTCTTCGCGTACTCCACGGTCATGTCGAGGATGCGTTGCATCCCTCCCACCATTTCCGCCACCAGTGCGGCCGTTGCCACATCGGTCGCGCGCTCCATGCCGCGCGCATCCCCGAGTTTCTCGGCCGGAGTGTTGTCGAACCGCACCCCATACACACTGCGCGTCAAATCCATCGCCGGCATCGGCGTGACCGACATGCCGGGAGCGTTCTGCTGCACGGCGAACACTCCGCTGCCTGCCGTCACCACCAGGAAGTCCGCGACGTCGGCGTCGGGCACAAACAGCTTTTCTCCCGTCAGCTTGCCGTTAACCACGGCGGTCTTCTCTCCGACCCGACTGCCCCAACCGGCGCCCGCTTCGATCTCCGCCAGCGTCGACCGTGCTTCGCCAGAGCAAATCGGCGCCAGATACTCCTTCTTCTGGGCGTTGGTGGCGACTGCGTCAACCACCGTCGCCGCCAGCGCAACGGTTGCGAAGAAGGGCCCGGGAACCAGTGCCCGCCCCGCCTCTTCCATCAAAAGAATCAGATCGACCACGCTCATGCCCAGTCCACCGTATTCTTCCGGAAAAATGATTCCCGTGTAGCCCTGGGCGGCCATCTTCGACCAGAGGTTGGCGTCGTACGCGCTGCCGGTTTCCGCAAGCTTCCGCACCTGATTCATGGGGCACTCCCCGGCAAAAAACTTGCGCGCGTTGTCTTTCAGAATCTCCTGGCTCTCACTCAATCCGAACTGCATGGTAGGGTCCTCAGTAGCTCCTCGGCAAACCCAGCACGAAGTGCCCGATGATATTGCGCTGGATCTCCGACGTCCCAGCCTCGATGGTGTTGCCGCGGGAGCGCAGGTATCCATACGCCCACGCGCCCTTGTCGACTGCGTACGAAGAAGAACTGGCAAGCTGTGCGTAAGGCCCCAGCAATTCCTGCGCCACCTGCTGCACCCGTTGGTTGAGTTCGCTCCAGAAGATCTTCTGGATCGATCCTTCTGGACCGGGCACGCCCGTCGCGCTGATGCGGCTGAAGGCGCGCATCTGGTTCAAGCGCATGATTTCGATTTCCGCGTAGCATTGCGCCAGCTTCTGCCGCACCAGCGAGTCTTGCGCCGCCGGCCGTCCGTCACGTTCCAGTTCATGCGACAGTTCGATCAGTCGCTCCATGTTGCGTCGGTAGAGAATCTGCAGTCCCGCCCCGAACGTGCCGCGCTCATGCATGAGCGTCCCAATCGCCACGTCCCAGCCCTGATTGACCTCGCCCACGATGTTTTCCACCGGAACCCGCACATCCTGGAAAAACACCTCGCTGAATTCACTCTCGCCGGTCATCTGGCGCAGCGGACGCACCAAGATGCCGGCGGTCTTCATGTCCACCAACAACACCGTGAGTCCCTTGTGCTTGGGAACGTTTGGATCCGTGCGGACGACCACTTCGCACCAATCCCCGATCCAGCCATAGCTGGTCCACGTCTTCTGGCCGTTGACCACGTAGAAGTCGCCTTCGCGCCGCGCCGATGTCTGCAGCGAAGCTAGGTCCGATCCGGCATTGGGTTCGGAGAATCCCTGGCACCAGATTTCCTCGGCGCTCAGAATCTTCGACAGATAGCGTTGCTTTTGTGCGTGCGTTCCAAAGCCAATAATGGTGGGACCAATCAGTCCCAGGCCCAGGGCGTTGGCCATGGGCGGAGCGTCGGCCAACGCCATCTCCTGCCAGAAAAGGACCTGCTGCATCAGGCTGGCCCCGCGGCCACCGTATTCCTTGGGCCACGAGATTCCAGCCCAGCCTCCGTCAAACAACTTGCGTTGCCATGTCCGCAAGTACTCGAAGCGGGTTTCCAGCGGATCTTCGCGCTTCGCGCTCCAGTCCGCCGGTACGTTTGCCTTCAGCCAGTCCCGCAATTCGTCGCGGAACTGCTGTTCTTCCGCAGTCAGATTCAAATCCATCCAGCTCTCCTCACTACCGCCCGCTCAACCATCCGCACGCATCGTTGTCAGTCCAGCCTGATACTTCTTGCGCAAATCCTTTTTCAGAACCTTTCCCATCGCGTTCTTGGGCAAGCCCTCGCAAAACTCAATCGATTGCGGACACTTGTAGTGGGCCAGGCGTGCGCGGCAAAACTCGATCAGTTCTGCTTCGCTCAGCTTGCAACCCGGTTTCGCCACCACCAACGCCCTCGGCACCTCACCCCATTTCTCGTGAGCCACCGGGATCACCGCGGCTTCGTAAACGTCCGGGTGGGCCAACAGCACTTTTTCAACGTCGAGCGACGAAATGTTTTCTCCGCCGCTCACGATAATGTCCTTCCTGCGATCCACGATCAGGATGTACCCGTTCTCCGCGATCACGGCCATGTCGCCCGTGTGAAACCATCCGCCCCGCATAGCTTCGGCCGTGGCTTCCGGCTGTTGCCAGTAACCCGCCATCACTCCGTCACTGCGGGCAATGATCTCTCCCATCGTCACCCCGTCGTGCGCCACGTCCTTGTCCTCGGCGTCGACCACCCGAAGCTCACACCCCGGAAAAGCATAGCCGGTCATGGACTGCAGCACGTACCGTTCCTCGGGCGTGCACTGCACGTCCGGTTTCAGTTCGGCGGTGGCCAGCGAGGGCGCACACTCCGTCAGTCCGTAACCCGAAAAGCATTTAAACCCCAGCTTCTGCTCCACCTCCCGGATCAGGGTCGGAGAAGATGCCGCGCCGCCGATCGCGGCCCACTCCACGCTGCTCAAGTCGTACTTGGAACGCGCCGGCGAGTTCACCAGCGCGGCGGCCATAATCGGCACCAGGGTCAGCGCATGCACCCGCTCCCGTTCCACCAGCCGGAATATTTCCTCCGGCACGAAGCGCGAAAGCATGACATGCGTTCCGCCCATGAGCGTGATCGTATGCGCCGCTCCCCAGCCGTTGGCGTGAAACAGAGGGATCGTGTGCAGCAGCACGTGCTCAAACCGGGTGTGATGGTTCAAAGCGATGCTCAGCGCATGCAGGTACACGTTTCGATGCGTGAGCATCACCCCCTTCGGGCTGGCGCTGGTTCCGCTGGTGTAAAAAAGTTCTGCCACGGAGTTCTCGTCAAACGCCATCAGTTCTCCGCGGTAGGGCGTGGCCGAGACCAGCATCTGCTCGTAGGTTTGCTCGGAGAGCCACCCCGCTTGCTCCGTCCCATCGATTTGATGGGACTCAAGCTGATGGAACGAGCGCACTGTGCGCAGCTCCCGCCGGAATGAATCTACGACACCAACAAACTCTTGTTCCAGGAACAGCACCGCCGCTCCGGCGTCATTCAGAATGTAGGCAAGCTCCGGCGCTGCCAGGCGATAATTGAGCGGAAGCAAAACGCAGCCCGCTTCCAGAACTCCGTAGTAGGCTTCCAGCAGCCGGTGGCAGTTCAGGCTGAGAAACGCCACGCGATCGCCCGCCTTCAGTCCGGCGCCGCGCAACGCTCCCGCCAAACGCCCCACACGATCGCCAAACTCGGCATAGGTAAACCGCCGGTCCTGGCACACCACCGCCGTCTTGCGCGGAAACTGCTCTTCTGCGTACCGCAGGAATCGCACGGGCGTCAGAGGAACATTCATAAAGAATTTCTTGCTACCAGGCCGTCTGGCCTCCATCGACAACCAGCACGTGCCCCGTCACGTACGCCGAAGCGTCCGATGCCAGAAACACCGCTGCCCCTTTCAGATCGTGATCGCCGCCAAAGCGGCCCAGCGGTATCTTCGCCAACAGGGAATCTTTACGGTGCTCGATGATCCAGCCCGACATATGCGTCGGAAACCATCCCGGGGCGATGGCATTCACCTGGATGTTGTGCGGCGCCCACTTGCACGCCAGATCCTTGGTGAACGCAATCACTCCGCCTTTGCTAGCGTGGTAGCCGATCGCCTGCAGTTCCGCCGACGATCCGCCCAAACCCGCCACCGATGCGATGTTGATGATCTTGCCCGACCCCTGCGCGACCATGGCCTTGCCCACCGCCTGACAAAACAGGAACGTGCCGGTCAAGTTGGTGGAAAGAACCTTGTCCCACTGCTCCAGCGTCATTTCTTCCACCGAAGCTCCCCACGACACGCCGGCGTTGTTGACCAGAATGTCGACCCGGCCAAACTTCGCGAGCGTCTCCTCCACGACCTGCTGAATCGCCGCCTTGTCTTTGACATCGCATCCCAAGGCCAGCGTCTGCACGCCCAGGCTGCGCAAGGCTTCCGCCGCTTCCTCGCAGCGCTCCTTCTTGCGGGCGCAGAGCACCAGATTCGCCCCCATCTCCGCCAGGCCCTCGGCCATCTGGCGACCCAGTCCCATCGAGCCACCCGAAACAATGGCCACGCGTCCGGTCAGATCGAACAGTTGTTTGACATTCACTCCGGGAACGGCCTCTCCGCCGGGCAGAGCCATGCAAAAGTGATAGTTAATATCATATTATAGTCGCTAATGTCAACACACTTTTTGCGCGATTCTCGAACCGCTCCGAGGCCACCAGGCGTCCGGCGCAATCGCGCCGCAACTACTGCTGGAGGCGGAGCGCCACCCGCCCCGAGATCTCGCCGCGGCTCAGTTGCCCCAGAACCTCTTGGACCTCGGCGAGCGGCCGCGTGGTCACCTGGCAATGGACCTTCCCGGCTGCCCCCATCGCCAGAACCTCGCGCAGATCTTCCCGTGTGCCCACTGAGGAAGCTTTGATCTGAATCTCGCCAGCCGCCATCAGAATTGCCGGAAACGCGATATCCTGTGCGGGCAATCCCACCGCCAGCAGCGTCCCCGTCGGGCGCACACAATAGAACGCCATGTCGTACGCGGACTTGGCCGCCGAGGTGACCAGGGCAACGTGCACCCCGCCGGAGCCCCGTATTTCCTTAACTACTTTGCTCGTTGCGGCGTTCAATGTTCGAGTGGCGCCCAGCGACTTCGCCAACGCGAGTTTTTCCTCGGAAATATCGATTGCGGTCACTTCCGCTCCCGCTGCCCGGCCAATCTGGACGGCAATGTGGCCGAGTCCGCCCACGCCGAAAACCGCCAGCCGCTGCCCGGCGCGAATCTTGGCCTGCTTGAGGGCGCGATGAACCGTGACTCCCGCACAAAGCAGCGGCGCCGCCTGTTCCGAGGGAAGCGGGTCAGGGATCTTGACCACGTGGCTGGCGGGAGCCTTCGCATATTCCGCATATCCACCATCCACCGTGACGCCAGTGATGCGCTGTTTCAGGCACACATTCTCGTTGCCTTCGCGGCAAAACTCACATTGCCCGCATGTCCACTGCACCCACGGCACCCCGACCCGTTCTCCCACCTGGACACTCTGGACCGCCGCGCCCCGCTCCACCACCCGGCCTACGATCTCGTGTCCGAGGATCAGCGGTTTCTTTACGATGCCGGCCAATTGCGTCCAGTCGCCGTCGGCCACGTGCAGATCGGAATGACACACACCACAAACCTCCACCTCGATCAGAACGTCGTCCGCGCCAGCTTGCGGCCGGGCAACCTCCTCCAGCGACAACGGTGTCTTGAATGCGTGCAGGACGGCAGCCTTCATCGCGTTCTCCTCTCTAACAGGCATGCCACAACAATGAAGTGGCGCGATCTCGGCAAACCTTACGACCGAATGCCGCGCAAGAAAAACTCCACCGCGCTCCGCATCCGGTCGGTGAGCTTGTGCGGCCCGGTCAGATCCACCGCCCATTGCCGCACCACCGTGTTGTAGAGCCCTTCCATGAACTCCGCCAGATGCACCACCGGAAACGCGTGCGTCACTTCGCCTCGCTTCTGCCCCTGCGTCAGAATTTCCCGCAGCAGACTGGCGGCAGCCTCCTCGTGCCCCCGCAGTTCTACCGATCGCACCGGATCCATGGCGCCCGACAATACCACCGCTTGCCACAGTTGCCGGTCGGATTCCACCTCCCGCGCCAGGGTTACGTACAGCCGCCGCAAACGCTCGCCCGTCCTCGCCTTGCTCGAAAGCTCCGAACGCAGCCGCTCGCAGATACAGGCAAACCCGCGTTCTCCCACCTCGCGCAGAACCGCATCCTTACTGGGAAAATACCGGAAAAAGGTGGGCTGGCTGATTTCGAGCATTTGCACGATGTCGTCGATTCTGGTGTTCTCGTATCCGTGCTTGCGAAACAACTTGATCGAAGTATCGATAATCTGCTGCCGCAAGCGCGCCTTCTTCCGCTCCCGAAGCCCGACCTCGATCTGTTCTCCCGCTGTCTCTGCTGCCCCACTCCGTGTCGTAAGCGCACCTGGCAAGGTCTTTTCCTCCTCGCATCGATTACCGGCACGTCCCCACCCGCGACGTCCGTAAAATGTGAGATTAACTATAACAAAATAGCGACTAACGTCAAGTTGTCGAAAAGAGAGGGGTGAACGATGCCAATCGTCCTGAATTCCTGGCGTGGTTGCGACAAACCTTCTCGCCCATGCTGCAGCAATCGCCCGAACAGTACTACCAGTATTTCTACGCTCTGGGGCGAGTTCCCCCAACCGGAACTGATCAAAGGGACGCTGGATGCCAGCTTGACCCCTGAGGTGCGTGTCCAGGACCTGTCCCTGCTGGCACGCATGATGCTGATCGCAGAAGCCCCGCGTGGCGGAGAGGAAGAACTCCCCGGCTTCGTCCCAAATGCATCTTCCGTTCGCTTCTCCGCGCCAACTCTCCCCTTCGATCAGCCCAACCTGTTGCCTTGGAACAGTGCCTCCACATCTCCGGCTCACCACCTGGCCCCAACGGGGCGGTGATCTCCTTTGCGGGATTGGCGGTGTCCGGGGAGGCATGCCTGCCAGGGGCTTTGCCTTCATTCCAGAGCAGTGTGGGTGGCGTCCTTTCCAGTACAGGGGCTCGAGAACGAATGCCCGTACTATCACGCAGAGCGATGCAGCCGTTGATGGTTTCCAGCGCCTGCTTCTGGTTGCGCTCGGTTCTAGGGAACGGGTGCTCCTGAAAGAACTGCCGCACCTGCTGCGCTGGTGAAGTGGTGAAGTGGTGAAGTCGGAATCTGCACGTTCGTCAACCGTGTACTTGCTCTAACGCTCGGGTTTGGGCTCCAGGCAGAAAGGCAGTGGTAGGGGAAATGTGTTCTCGGGGTAAGAAACCATTTCTCGGAAGAGCGGGCTCAGCCATTCACGACTACCGATCCCCGCTCAAAAACCACGTCGATTTTCTGCCGCCCGGCCTTAATTGCTGCCTCAATCGCCAACTCCTGCGTTGAAAAGGTGTTGGGCAAATAGAACTGAGTTTCGGTAACGCCGGACGCATCATGCTCCTCGACGGAAAACTCTGCCGAGAATCCGCCGTCCTTAGGCTCGCATGACCGAGCCTCGATGACATAGCCCTTGTATCCCTGTCTGCTCTTCATGACCGTGAGGGATGCCGCCAACCGTCATCGGAGACGGTGATACGGTCTGGTTAATTTAAGTGCCCGAATGTCCTCGTGGGTCAGGGCCACTCCTGGGCCGTTTTATAAGAGAAGGCGACAGAAGTTTTGGCTGTGGCCAATGAAACCACCGCAAAGCCTGTGGCCCTAGGGGCGGCACTGTCAACGACCGTTTTTGGTGCAGTGCTGCGGGCTTGGTTCTCAGGCGCTCTTCTTTGAGGCACAAATGGGGGACATGGAGCCGCAAAACGAGCCGGGCGTTCTTCACCCATTTTGGCTGCGCGAAAGTTGGCTCAGTCCGCCGGCGCGGCGAACGTCCCGGCCACGATCAGCGCGATTGTGGACGCGATTTGGCGCGCCGAACAGATCCTTATTGAGATTAGCCGGCGATGGCCGGTGAAATGAATCTAAGGGCTTTTCCCCGGGATCCACGCGGGCCCCAGTTCTTGCCATAGTTGTCGCAGTGGTCTTCCTGTCCGAACGGCGCGTGACGGTCACTACTGCCAGAGACGAGCAAGGGGCACAAGCCAGTGCTCGTGCCCCAAAACGGCTCAGCGCCGGATCCACAGATGCTCAACCGCCGCCTACTTCACTTGCAGGGATTCGATGTACTTGGTAAGGTTTGCCACGCGTTGCTGCACCTCACCCTGGTGTCCACTACTCACACTCCAAAACAACGTTCCCCACACCGGCATGTCCTTCGATCCGTGTGCGGGAAGCTCGGATTCGTTGCGGATGGAGGACGAGACTTTCAGCGAGGGATATTTCCCTCCGTTGTTCTTGCTCAGCAGGGTAAGGTTGTTGGGAGGAATCTTCAGCGCGCTGGCCGCGGGCCCTCCACCTTTGCCGTCGGTTCCATGGCAAACGGCACAGTATGCCGTGTACATACCCTTGCCGGATGCAGGCGACGTGAACTTAACAGGGACATGCTCGATGACTTTCTCCGTTGGGCGGGGTGTTTGGTCCTGCGCGGCGACCGTGCCGGTGAATACGATCAGGGCAGTCAACATCACAATCATTTTCTTCATGGACATCGCATTTTCTCCTTTCAAACCCAAGGCTTTGCTCTTGAAACTCTAAGCAGAAATTTCCTTTTTGACCCTAAGAACGGCTGTTATTGTCCCCTCAATCCCTGTTCGCGTCAATGTGAAACGATTTTGGTGACGTCAAGCTGCTTGTGTAAATACGGAGAGGGTGCGGGTTTTCTACTCCAGATTGAATCTCTGGAAGATGGAGTAGATGATGCGATCCACACTTTCTACGTTCACAAAGCACACCATGGGACGGGTCCGTCGCCGCACTTCCACAAAACAGCGTCCAGCGGCGACGGCATTTCCAGCCAGTTCTGATGTGTTGAAGTGGTTGCGACCGTCATCGCCGCGAGTGATAACTTCCCGGCTGATAGCGTATCCAGTTCACTTCAAAATCCGCCCTTGCCTTTCACAAAATAACGGGGGTCCTGATGGAGCGACTGGAAATAGGCCTTCGCTCATAATGTTGCCAATTGCTTGATCTGTGCTTGTTTTGCCAGAGAGGTTGGGGACCAAGACTCTGGAAATCTCACGCTGAATCATTTCCCGGTGGAAGATCGTTCCACCAACCATCGATTCGGCCCGAACATCGACCATGATTCTTCTATGCGAACATCTCTGCGTACACGCCCAAAGCCAACCCTTGCTCTTTGACCTGATCGGCTACTGTGCCCCATAGCCGTTTCATTTCATTCAGCCTTCGCGGCTCGGCCAGTTTCTTGCCCTAATTGAGATTGTCTGTAATTACACCGGCGGGCTGATTCTGGGGCGGGCAAAAATCCTTCGACCCTGCTTGGAAAGGCTGGCACGGAAAAAAGGAGTACATACCGTGCAGGGGCTTATCGTCGGGGACACCAAAGTAGAGTCGCCATGTCTGCTTCGAACCTGCCGGAGGCACAGGACTTGCCTTCCACTAAAGGCTCTTGTGACGTCGACTCCGGCAACTGCTCTGTGTGGGGTTTCTTAGTTGGACCGGCAGCCAGCGTGTCGGTGGCGGTTTCGCTCGCAAAGGCTTGCCTGCGGTCAGCATTTCGAACAACACGCATCCAAATGACCAGATATCCGCGCGCATCTTCGGGAGCACGCTCTCCGCCATCAAATCACAACAGGACGTGATTGCAATCACATCCTCAATTTCCCCAACCAAGGTACCTTGGCACATTGTTTTCGAACGCTCGTTCGAATTGTGGGTGAGGAGGCTTCCGATGACGACACCCCTGCCCGCGCAAAGCGCCTGCTCCACCCCCGCCACGAGCAAGGGCCTGAGGTTGGTTGTCAAAGGCCAGTTCGACTGGGCCGAAACGGCTCTGGGAGAACTCTCACCCGACGAAGTAATCATCGAGGTAGTAGGCTGCGGTGTTTGCCACACTGACATTGGATTTGCTTACGAGGGCATTCCCACCCGCCACGCGCTGCCGTTGATTCTGGGACATGAAATCGCCGGCCGTGTCGTGCAGGCCGGGGAGCAGGCTGGAAACTGGATCGGGCGCTCGGTCATTGTGCCTGCCGTAATTCCGTGCGGCGATTGCGATGCCTGCCGCAGCAGGCGTCCGACCATCTGCCGCAAACAATTCATGCCAGGCAATGATGCCGATGGAGGATTTGCGACCTACGTACGAGTGCCGGCACGTGGCCTGTGCCCGGTACCCGAAGAACTTCCCCAGGGACTCACCCTGGCGATGCTGTCGGTTGTCGCGGACGCCGTCACGACTCCGTATGAGGCAATTCGCCGTTCCGGTCTTAGCGCCGACGATGTCGCAGTGTTTGTCGGAGCCGGCGGGATCGGAGGCTTCGGAGTGCAAATCGCCGCTGCGCTGGGCGCAGCCGTCGTCGCCATCGATGTTGACGCGGACCGGCTGGAGCTGGCCTCGGCGCACGGCGCCGCACTGGCACTGAACGCCCGCGAGTGCGCAGATGTGAAGTCGGCCGTGCGCTCTTTCGCCAGGCAGAGCGGCCGACACGGGATCGGCCTCAAGATCTTCGAAACCAGCGGGACGGCCGCCGGCCAGCAGACTGCGTTCAGCCTGCTCGACCCGGGCGCTCACCTGGCGATCGTTGGGTATAGCGCACAGAAAGTTGAGGTGCGCCTGTCCAATCTGATGGCCTTCGATGCCACCGCTCGCGGAAATTGGGGATGCCCTCCCGGTCAGTACCCGAACGCGCTGGCCATGGTGCTCGAAGGAAAAATTCACCTTCAGCCCTTTGTCGAGATACATCCACTCGAGGAGGCCCAGCAAGTTCTCGAGGCAGTCCATCAGCACCAACTCCGAAGGCGAGCGGTGCTGGTGCCGCAGTCGCGGAGCACACAACAAGGAACAAAGCCATGAAAGATCACAACCTGGTCGAACAGTTTTCCCCCAGCGAAATCCTTTTAGAGCGCAGGCCCGCACGCGATCGCGACGGCAAGAGCGTGAAGGGTCTGCACAATGTGTGGATCGCTCTGAACAATCCGCGCGAGCTGAACAGCTACACCACGACGTCGATCAAGGAAGTTATCCTCGCGTTACGCGAAGCCAGCAACGATCGCGCAGCGGTTGCTGTCGTACTCACGGGCTCGGGCACGCAGGCCTTCTGCACGGGCGGCAACACGCGCGAGTATGCGGAGATCTATGCCGGGGCCCCAGGCGAGTACCGGCAATACATGCGCTTGTTCAACGATATGGTCAGCGCCGTCCTCGGTTGCGACAAGCCGGTGATCTGCCGCGTGAATGGCATGCGCGTCGGTGGGGGGCAAGAGATTGGAATGGCCTGCGACTTTTCCGTAGCCAGCGACCTTGCCGTATTCGGCCAGGCCGGACCGAGGCACGGTTCAGCGCCCGATGGCGGCAGCACCGACTTCCTGCCGCTGTTCGTGGGCATAGAACACGCCATGCT
>OBLU010005197.1_pt1 | contig 11703 bp, 15 predicted proteins | sample 1518681 | NCBI WGS metagenome assembly OBLU01 (sample SAMEA3539304, study PRJEB22396) | soil metagenome | biome: tundra; feature: field; material: soil | place: USA | collected 2010-05 | depth 0.15 m
TGGCGCAGGACTGTTCCCGCATGAACCACGAAGGAAACGAGAACGAGAAGTCCAGTCCGGCCACCAGGCCCTGTGGGGTCTGCGACCGCAGGGCCACCAGATCATCGATCACCTCGTGGCGGGTACGGCCGTTGCGAAGCGCAACCAGCTCGCCGTCGACGACATGGGCCAGCCAGATCCTCACGGACGCGTTCTTCGCCGCGCCAGACCAGTCGACGGCCACCACATCCATTGAATCTCGGCTGTCCATCGAACGTCAGCCGGCCGCGAGCTGGGAGAGCTTGGTGACCGTGTTCCAATTCCGGGTCGTGCTCATCACGCCGAGCCGGCGTTCGAGCATGGCGCCACTGAGTTTCGAACGTGCATAGCCGTCCGGCGTGTGGACGTAGACCTCCCGCCCGACGATGACCAACTCGTCGCGCCCGCTCGGGGGTGCGGCGAAGATGGCCAGCTTTTCGCGGCTGGGCTCGTCCCCCAGGAACGTCACGTGGTGCCGGGAAGGGTCGGCTCCCTGGGCCGGGAAGGGGCTCGTGGCAAGCACCTGCGACATCTCGGAGACGGTACGCATGATCACGGCCGGCGCACTCCCGAAGTCCTGCTCCAATTGACGCTCGATCCGTGCCACCACAGTGGAGCTGCTCTTGCTCGGCGACCGGAACAGGACATTGCCCGTTTGAATGTAGGTCGTGACGTCGGCGAGCCCGAGTGCGATGAGGCTCCGCTGCAGGTCGGCCATGGCCAGCCGCCCGTGGCCGGCGACATTGACGCTGCGGAGCAGTGCGATGTAGTGCGGCATGCCACGAGTGATCATACGAACAGGGCCCCGCCTGATGTGCCCTGCCTAATGTGGAGGGATGCGGCCCATCCTCCATCTCTCCATCCCGGTGCGAGATCTGGACGAAGCCCGGCGGTTCTATGTGGACATGTTGGGATGCCAGGCGGCGCGCGCACGGGACGGTTACCAGGACGTCTGGTTCCATGGAATGCAGATCACCCTGCACGACCGGCCGGAGGAGGCGGCGAGGCCGACCCCCGGCGGTTCGGTCCGCCATTTCGGCGTGACGCTCGGACGGAGCGACTTCGACGCCGTGACGGCGCAGCTCGGCGCCTGCGGGGTGCCATGGGTGGCACCCATCTCCACCGACGACGCCGGGAAGCCGACGGAGCAGACCAAGGCCAAGGTGGCTGATCCCAGCGGCAATGTGATCGAGCTCAAGACGTACGCCGATGTGGCGGCGGCTCTCGAGGTCACGCCGGGAATGGTCTCGGGGGCGATTGAGCACGGCCACTGACCGGAGAGGCGAGGTGCAGGCGGTGCGCACGCTGACGGTGCTGGGGTGCGATGGGAGTTGGCCCGGGCCAGGAGGGGCGGGCAGCGGGTACCTCGTGGCGGCCGGAGGCACCTCGATCCTGCTCGATGCCGGCCCCGGCACATTTTCGGAGCTCCAACGCCACATCGACCCCGAGGGCATCGACGCGGTCGTCGTGAGCCACGCCCATCCGGATCACTGGACGGATCTGGAATCGTTCGCCACCTGGGCCGGGTACGGACCGGGCCGCGGCCGGTTCCGCGGTGCGGGCGGTCGGCCGCTCGTGGTCTACGCCCCTCCGGGTCTCCGAGAGCGGTCGCACTATGGCGACGCCACCTGGGTCGAGTGGCGGGACCTGGGCGAATCCGGCGTGTGCACGGTCGGCGCGCTGGAGGTCCGGGCCACGGCGACGGACCACGGCATTGCCACCAGGGCCGTCTGCGTGTCGCACGACGGAGCCACCTTGGCCTATTCGGCGGACTCCGGGCCGGGCTGGTCGGTCAAGAGCTTCGGCGTAGACGTCGGGACGTTCCTCTGTGAGGCCACGTACACCCAGGAGGAGGAAGGGTCGATGTTGCATCTGAGCGGTCGCCAGGCCGGAGCGATGGCAGGCGCGGCCGGGGTGGGTCGTCTCATCGTCACGCACCGGTGGCCTACGGTGTCGGCCGACGAGGTGCGTCGGGAAGCCGAGCTGGCGTTTGGGCATCCGGTGGAGCAGGCCAGCATGGGCGCCGTCTTTTCGTGGTAGCCGCTGCGACCTCCGCGGTGATGAGCCGATGGTTACGAGAGGAGTGCGATGTCTGACAACGACGAACCGAAGGGGGCCGGGACGGATCCCCGCACCGCGCGTGGCGACGGGCGTGCTCTCGACGAGCTTCGTCCCGTCAGTTTCCAACGGGACTTCACGGTGATGGCGCCGGGGTCGGTGTTGGTCACCTTCGGGCAGACCAAGGTGCTGTGCACGGCGTCAATCGAGGATCGGGTTCCGCCGTGGATGCGCGGAAGCGGCAAGGGATGGGTGACGGCGGAGTACTCCATGCTGCCTGGTTCGACACCCGAGCGGGCGTCCCGAGAAGCGGCCAAGGGCAAGCAGTCGGGCCGGACGCAGGAGATCCAACGTCTTATCGCACGCTCCCTGCGCGCGGTATGTGACCTCGTCGTGCTGGGCGAGGCGCAGATCACCCTCGACTGTGATGTGCTCCAAGCCGACGGCGGTACCCGCACCGCGTCGATCTGTGGGGCCTATGTGGCTCTCCATGATGCTTTTTCCCGCATGGAGCGGGCCGGCATGTTGCGTGAGAATCCGTTGACGGACTCGGTGGCGGCGATCTCGGTGGGGATCGTCGACGGTGTGCCCATGCTCGACCTCCCCTACGTCGAGGACTCCCGGGCCGAGGTTGACATGAACGTCGTCATGACGGGCGCCGGCCGCTTCGTCGAAGTGCAGGGTACGGCCGAAGGCGTGGCGTTCAGCCGGGGCGAGCTCGACAGCCTGCTGGGACTGGCCGAAGCGGGTATCAAGGAGCTGTCGTCGTTACAGGCGGCCGTCCTGGCTTCGCCACCACCACAGAGGTGAGCGGCGCCGCGCCGCTGCGGCTCGTGCTGGCATCGGCCAATCCCGACAAGGTGGCCGAGATCGCCGCTGTGCTGGCGGATGCACTCGATGTGGAGCTGATCGCACGACCGGGGAACGTGCCGGACGTCGTCGAGGTCGGCGCGACCCTGCTCGACAATGCCCGTCTCAAGGCGCGGGCATTGGTAGCCGCCACGGGTCTCCCGGCTGTGGCGGACGACACCGGCTTGGAGGTCGATGCGCTCGGGGGCGCCCCCGGGGTCTTTTCGGCCCGGTACGCCGGCGAAGGGGTGACCTATGCCGACAACGTGAACAAGCTGCTGATCGAATTGGCGGCGCGACCCGAGGGTGGAGGTGAGCGCACCGCCCGGTTCCGCACCGTCGCCCTGGCCGCCTTTCCGGACGGCACCGACGTCTGGGCCGAAGGTGCCGTGGAGGGTGTGATTGCGCACCGGCCTGCCGGGGACGCTGGCTTCGGGTACGACCCTGTCTTCGTTCCTCGCGAGAGTGACGGTCGGACATTCTCCGAAATGACCCCGGACGAGAAGCACGCCATCTCGCACCGCGGGCGAGCCTTCCGATCGCTGGCCGCCGCCCTGGCCGCCGCCCTGGCCGCCGCCCTGGCCGAACGCCCTCGGTGAGGCCCAAGGTCCCGGGTCCGAGGCCCAGTCCAGGGCTCGAGAACTGAGCCCGATCAGGTCATGGTCGGCGCAGGAGGCGCAACGCCGTACCTCCCATGAATGCCTCCATGGCGTCGGGGGAGAGAGGGAGATCCCGAGCGGCCGCCGTGGCCCGTTCCATGGGGAGGAACGGATGATCCGAGGCGAAGAGGAGCCGCCCCTTCCCGCGCGAGGAGTTCATGAAGGCGACGAGGGTGGGGTCCATGTACCTGGCCAGGTAGGCCGAGTTGGAGAGGTAGAGGTCGGGCCATTTCAGCATGTACTGCATCAACAGGGCCTCGTAGGGGTGCCCCATGTGGGCGCCGATGACCGTCATCCCCTTGAAGTCGATGAGGACGTCCTCGAGCCGTTCGGGGTGCTGACAGGCCGAGCGGACTCGTGGCCCCGGTATCCCCACGTTGATCGCAACAGGAAGCCCGAGCTCCGCCGCCGCCGTGTAGATCGGGTAGTAGAGCTTGTCGTTCAGCGGGTACTGCTCCACGAGCGGTGTGACCCGGACGAGCGCCACCGAGGGATGCTCGGCCAGCGACCGCAGCCGCGTGGACTGCTGTACCGGGTGTGCGACATGGTCCGCCACGAGTGCGATGCACAGGCGGTCAGCGTAGGGCGCGACGTCTTCGAGCAGCATCTCGGTTTCAGGGGTTGACATACCTGCCGCGATCACCCCCAGATCGACCCCACATGTGTCCATGGTGGCCAGCAGCTTGCCGAGCGTGGTTGAGGCCGAGAGGTCGCCGCCGAGAAGGTCGACGATGCCCTCGTTGCCGTCCTGACCGGTGAATGCCTTGGCTGATTTCTCCGTCAGCGCGTTAACCCAGAGGTCGACGACCGTCACGCGTCGTCTGGCTTGGCGTCGGCTCGCGCCTCGCGCATCATCTTCACCCCGTTGGTGAGCGAGTCCCGGATCAACTTGTCGTTGTCCTTGGAAATGAAATCGTGCACGCGCTTTTCGAGGAAGAAACGCAGAATGGGGTTGAACGCGTGGTACGTCTCGGAGAAATGGACACGCGTCTTCCCGTTGCCGAGGTCCTCCAGCCGATTGCGGCCTTGCGCCTTCGACCACAGCGGCTTGCCGACGGCGTCGTACTTCCACGAGACCTTTGGCGTGACTTCGGTCAGCCACTCCCACGATTCGCCCCGCCCGCCCGAGAGCAGGTAGCGGGGGACTCGGAAGGTGCAGTGGCGCACCAGCCCTTCACCTATCTCGTCGCCCGGGTGGAGGATCTCGATGGTCACGTCCCCGTTCTGCGTGAGGGCACGGCGGAGCCAGAAGAGCTCCCACAGCTCGTCCTGTGTGGCCTCGATGTCGACAAAGAAGTGGTGCTCTTGCATCGGCTCACCATATCGCTGTCCCTGACGGCAGCGTCAGGTCCACGCAGCAGCCGGATGCCTTGACCGATCCCGGTGCTCGGTGGACGCCCTGCTGCCGTCGGCCCGAGGAAGCCGCTCCGGGCCGTTATCGTCTCGCGAGTCATGAAGGTTGCCTTCGTCGTGCCCCGCTACGGGCTGCAGATCCGTGGAGGAGCGGAGACAGGTGCGCGGATGCTGGCCGAGCATCTCGTGGCTGACCGTGGCGATCAGGTGGAGGTGTTCACGTCGGCGGCACTCGATGCGCTGACCTGGCGGGACGAGTTGCCCGCCGGGAGCGAGCACATCAACGGGGTGACCGTTCATCGGATCATGTCGGAGGTGGGGCGAGACGAGGGCTTTCACCCGCTCTCGGGCATGTTGCTCGCCGACCCAGAACACGCGAGCGCAGAGGACTGCGAGCGTTGGGTCGACCTGCAAGGTCCCAAGTCGCCTGATCTCTTGCGCGCCGTGGAGGCCAGCGACGCGGATGTCATCGCCTTCTATCCCTACCTCTACTACCCGACCATCCGCGGCCTGCCCCTGGTGCGGGACCGGGCCATCCTCCATCCGGCGGCTCACGAAGAGCCGGCCTTGCACCTTCCGGTCTTCGATGCCCTGTTCTCCGAGTGCCGTGGCTTCGCGTTCCACACCCGGAGCGAACGCCGTCTGGTGGTTGAGCGATTCCGCGTCGCCACGACGCCACAGGTGGTCGTCGGCCTGGGAGTCGAAGAAATCGAGGGGTCAGCTGAGGCGGCCCGGGCGGCGTTTGATCTGGGTGACGCGCCCTATCTCTTGTGCATCGGCAGGGTGGACGACAAGAAGGGGACAGGCATCCTCTGGCGCTACTTCCGTTCCTACAAGGAGCGTCACCCGGGCGATCTCCGCCTTGTCCTGGTAGGCCAGATCGTCGACCCGCCCGACATGGGTCGGGACATCGTGGTCACGGGGTTGATCGATGACGCGTTCAAATGGGGCCTGCTCCGTGGCGCGCACGCACTTGTGGCTCCGTCCCCGTTCGAATCCTTCTCACTCACCGTGATCGAGGGCATGACGGCGGGCGCACCCGCCATCGTCAACGCCGTGTGTGGGGCCACCCGGGAACACTGCGAGCAGTCCGGCGCCGGCATGTGGTTCGACGGGTATGCCGAGTTCGAGGCGGTACTCGATCGGCTGCTCGGAGACCGCGTCGTGCACGAGACCATGCGCCAGAACGGCTTTCGCTATGTGGAGTCCACCTATCGTTGGCCGGTCGTCATGGCTCGCTACGGTGCCTTCCTCGAGGCATTCGCCGAACGGCGGGCTACGTCGTTGCCGTGAAGGGCACCCCGTAACGGTTCAGGTGAGCCTTCTCCGAGATCGGAAGGCGGCGGGGCGGACCGAGCGGCGTGGGGAGATGCCCGATGGGGACGACGGCGACGGGTCGGACCTCGGGTGGAAGGCCCAAGGCCTCGGAGAGGTCGTTCCCGCTGAGGACCGGCAACGTGGTCAGGGTCGAACCCAGCCCGAGGGCGTGGGCCGCCAGCAGCATGTTCTGGACGGCAGGGAAGAGCGAGGAGTCCAGGGTCTCGGCGAAGGTGAGCCTGGTATCGCCGGCCACGACGATGAGCACCGGGGCCTTGGCCACGCCGCCCATGGCGCCCTGATCGACATCGCGCAAGAAGGCCGGTGACAGCCGCCCGATCTCGAGCTCCCTGGCGCCGCCTTCCCAGACCCGTGCCGTGATGGCGCCGATGGTCGAGCGGATGTCGGGGTCGCGCACCACGATGAAGACGAATGGCTGGCTGTTCTCCGCGGTTGGCGCGTGGGTGGCGGCCGTCAGGATCCGGGCCACCGCGGCGTCGTCGACATCTTCGGGAGTGAAGGATCGGGCGGCGCGCTGGCTGAGGACTACGTCGAAGAAGTCGGTCACAGGCGGTGATGGTACCGGTCGGCGGGGTGGGCTGCCCGGGGTGCGCTGCGGATTGGGTCGGGCCGCGACCAGCCGCTACCTTTGGCACGGCATCAGGCTCCCCTTTGGCACCGAGGCAGGGTACGGGTGGGACACGGGCGGAGCGGATAAGGAGAACGTGTGGCCGAGGACGACGCATCGCTGGAAGAAATCCTCAAGGGTTTGATCGGGAAGCCGACGGGCAGGTCGAAGGTGGTCGTCGAGCGCGGACCGCTGAGCCACTTTGCTGCGGCCGTGGGCAGCACGAGCCCGATCTACCACGACCTCGACGCGGCGAAGGCGGCGGGGTTCACCTCCATTCCTGCCCCGCCGACCTGGCCTTTTGCCATGGAGTTCTCGGGAAAGTTCGACGAGCTGCAGCCCGCAGACGCCCAGACTCCGAACCCGGTCATGGCCGCCATGGGGCGCGTCATGGCCAACGGTGGCCTGCTCCTTCACGGGGAGCAGGAGTTCGTCTACCACCGGCCGATCGAGGTGGGGGACGTCCTTATCAGCGAAGGCAGGGTCACCGACGCGTACCAGAAGGAGTCCAAGGGCAAGACCATGACCTTTTTCGTCACGGAGACGACATGGAGCGACGACAAGACAGGCGAACCGGTCGTGACAGCCATCTTCAACCTGATCCATCGCGTGTGATCGCAGCAGTTTGGCCGGGGCGCGAGGCGAGACACGAGACAGTGACTGGAGGCCGAGACAATGGGTGAGCGCAAGCTGCACTTCGATGATGTTGCGGTGGGTGACGAGGCCCCCGTGCTCTCACACAAGCTGACGAGGACAGACCTGGTGAAGTACGCCGGAGCTTCCGGTGATTTCAACCCGATGCACCACGACGAGGTGTTGGCCAAGGCGGCCGGGCAGCCGAGCGTATTTGGGCATGGCATGTTCTCCATGGGATTGCTCGGTTCAGCGCTGACGGATTACGTGGGCGTGGGCAACGTGACCCGCTACCAGGTGCGCTTCGCCCGACAGACCTGGCCCGACGAGGTCCTCTCGTCCAAGATCGTGGTAACGGGAAAGCGGGAGGAAGCCGGGAAGAAGCTGGTCGATTTCGCGGTGACGCTGTCCAACGGCGAAGGGGAGACCAAAGTGGTCGGAGAGGCGACGGCGGAGCTCCCCGAGAAGAGCTGATCCCCCGCTGCCGATTCCCTCGCGCCCCACGACCGGCCAGCCACCTCATCTGGTCCATTTGGCTCAGAGGGTCAGATCTGATCAGATCGTCGTATGACCGTGATCAAGATCAACGCCATAACTGTCCCTGAGGACGCCGGAGACGAACTGGCGAAGAGGTTTGCCGCCCGGGCCGGAGCAGTCGACAACCAGGAAGGGTTCGAGGGATTCGAGCTGTTGCGCCCCACGGACGACCGCCGCCAATGGTTGGTCGTGACGAGGTGGAGGGACGAGGCCTCATTTCAGAGCTGGGTCGCTTCGCCGGCATTTGCCCATGGGCACGCAGGCGCTGACCGCCCTTCGCCCCACGGCGGTCCGGTGACGGTGTCGTCGGAGCTGTGGTCCTACGATGTGGCGGTCGGATCGACTCCGGGCGCCGCCGACTGAGGTGCGACGTTCGTCCCCCGGGGCGCATAGTCGAACGTGCTGAAGGGCCAGTCCGCCCGCAGCCATTCGAGCACCGTCTCATAGACGGAGGTGTCCAACATGGCACGAGAGGCGCGAACCCACGAGCGCACGTCAGCGTCGACGCCTTCTTTCGCTGATGGATAGATGTAGACACAGCCGATGACTTCGTTCCCCACCTCGCTGACGACGGAGTAGGTAAATCCTCGACGGTGGGCGAAGTCGCTCTCGTGCTCGGCGAGATCCCTCGCATTGCGCTCCAACGTCATCGGCTCATCGGGCCACGGATGCCCGGCGAAGCCAGGCGTGGCATGGATGTGATCGACGCTCGAGCTCCACGCATCCAGATCACCTTCGTTGTGATCGAGGCGGAGCGGGACGAGGGTGAACCCGGCACCTTCTGGTGGTCGTGGAGGGGCGAAGTGAGTCGGAACGAATTGCGGTTGCGTCATGTCGTCCATTGTGGCGCAGGCGGCGATGGGCCTCGCCGCGTTGGGGGGCGTGCACGCGATGCGCCGGGGTGCGGCAGGCGCGCGTATTCGTGACGATCGCGCACGTCCACATTCATGTCGCGGCGCGCCGTCCATTTCGGCAGACGTCGCGTGCACGATGAGGTGCTCAACGGGTTTCGTGCACTCGCAAATGTTGCCTCAACCGCTGTGTCCGAAGATGAGTCGGATGAACATTGTGTTTCCCGGGAATCCACGACCAGCACCTTTGCGAACGTGCAGTTCAAAGGGGGTTCCCTTCGGCGCCAAGGAGGGAGATACTTGCAGTAGATCGGTAACGGAAGACTCCGCCGTTGCCCTGAGTGGAAAGGAGCTGCCGATGACGTCGACATGCTCGACCGAGGAAGGCGATCCACCGGACTGAAACTGCGTCACCGATGCTGACGTCGGTGACGCCGCAGCGCAACTTGCACGGCGAAGAGCCCGGTGGATGCGGCCGCGCTTGAGCCGGTGCGTGTTCCGGTCGGCCGACAAGGCGACCCTCGCATACGACGCCGTAGGCCGGTGCCGTGTTGAGTTGTCCGAAAGGCACATTGAACAGACGAGTGCGGGACCGACCTTAGGGGTTGGTCCCGTGCGCGTACGGCGCCAAGTGGGTCGCATTCGACGTCCGACGTTGGTGTGAGTCCTGGTCAGATCCGGGGGGACCCGGAGATTGGTGCCGGGGGTATTGGTTTCGTGACAGTGTGGTGACGATGACGGATGCCGTACCATCGGAACCGGGGGATTTGCGGCGGCTGGGAATGTTCCCGCTCTCCGCAGTTGTCTACCCGCACACGCAAATTCCTCTGCACGTCTTCGAGCCGCGGTATCGGGCGCTGACACGGGACTGTCTGGCGGGAGACTCTCGATTCGGCATCGTCCTCATCGAGAGAGGTGCCGAGGTCGGTGGAGGCGATCAGCGTGTGGCGGTCGGCACGCGTGCCGCAATCACAAAGGCCGCGGCGTTGTCTGATGGCCGGTGGCTGTTGATCGTGCAGGGTGAGCTTCGCATTCGAGTGGGGGAATGGCTGGCTGACGATCCCTACCCTCTGGCCATGGTGGAGGAATGGCCGTCCCAGGTCGATGTGATTTCCCCGTCCGTGCTGCGTCGTGCGGAGCAGAGCGTCCGGCGAACCCGAGGTCTTCTCTCGGAGTCTGGTGCCACGTCCGCGTTGGCGGCCGAGACGCAGTTCGACGCCGACCCGGAAGTCGCTTCATGGCAGATATGCGGCGAGGCGCCGCTGAACATGATGGATGCGCAACACGTGCTCTGTGCGAAGAGCACGTTGGAGCGATTGGAACTGCTCATAGCGTTGACCGAAGCGATGGAACGGGATCTGCACCGCATGCTCGCGTCGGGATGACCAGTCGGGGTGGCCGGTGACGTCGGTAGGAGCGAGTCGAGGCGGGCGCAACATCCTTTTCATCACGACGGATCAGCAGCGGTACGACAGTTTCGGCTGCAACGGCGGAATGGTGGCACGTACCCCGGTGATCGACCGCTTGGCGGCCGAGAGGGGATCAACTTCTCGAGGGCGTAAAACCAGAACACGGTGTGCATGCCGGCCAGGTCCACCATGCTGACCGGCCAGTACGTGCGCACCCATGGCGTGGTGGCCAACGGGATCCCCTTGCCGACGGATGCACCCTCCATCGCTGCCTACCTCGCCGAGAAAGGTGGGTACCGGACGGCGCTGTTGGGCAAGGCGCACTTCGAACCGGCATTCGACCCTCAGGTCGCGTTCGAGGAGAACGCGCGAGCGGCGCGAGGCGATACGGGTCCGTGGCGCGGCTTCGAACGGTCCGAGCAGGCGATGCACGCCGCAGCGTGGGGAGATTTCCCACTTGCCCACTATGGGCGTTGGTTGGTCGCGCAACATCCCGAACACCTGCACAGTTTCGCCGGGCTGTTGCAAGCCGAGCCCGGTGGGGACACGCGGGCGCCTGAGACGAAGAACAACCCGATACCGCGTCCCTGGTACCACACCGACTGGGTGGCCGACCGGACGATCGAGTGGCTCGACTCGGTCGGGGAGGACGAGCCTTGGTTCTGCTGGATGTCGTTTCCCGATCCTCATCACCCCTGGGATCCGCCGGCGTCCGAGTTGGCGCGCGTCCCGTGGCAGGACCTGGATCTACCCGCCGGTCATCCGGGAAGCGATGACGACATCCGCGCCGTCCTGGCCCGCAAGCCGGCGCACTGGTTGGGCTATTGGGACGGTCGATTCCCCAACTTGGAGGGCGGCCCGGCGGGATTCGTACCCTCCCGACTGACCCACGATCAGATCCGCGAAGTGAACGCCAAGGTGCACGTCATGAACGAACTGATCGACGAGGCCTGCGGCAGAGTGATCGACGCCATCGCCGCCCGGTCGTGGTCGGACAAACACCGACATCGTCTTCACTACCGATCACGGTGAGATGCAAGGCGACTTCGGGCTCCTCTACAAAGGCCCGTACCACACCGATGCGCTCATGCGGCTGCCGTTCATCTGGCGGCCTGCGCCCTCCGCTGGGATCGCCCCCGCCGATGTGCAGGACCCCGTCGGTCACGTGGATCTGGCGCCGACCTTCTGCGCCATCGCCGGGATCGACGCGCCCGACTGGGGGCGACCGCCTCCGGCCCCGGCGGCGTCGCGATCGCCACCGGCGAGCTCTACGACGTCTACGGCGACCCGCATCAATGGGACAACAAATGGGACGACGCGGCGAGCCGATCGCTCCACGACGATCTGGTGGCCGACTTGTACGACAGTCTTCCCACCGAGGTTCGCACCCT
>OBLU010005198.1_pt1 | contig 11702 bp, 7 predicted proteins | sample 1518681 | NCBI WGS metagenome assembly OBLU01 (sample SAMEA3539304, study PRJEB22396) | soil metagenome | biome: tundra; feature: field; material: soil | place: USA | collected 2010-05 | depth 0.15 m
AGCCGCCGGGACGGCGGCGCTACAAACTGAGAACCAAGAACTGAGAACTGACGTGATCCAAACCCTGCAGTGGACCAAATCCGGAGTCGTCTTCATCGACCAGACCAAACTTCCCACCGAAGAAGTCTACGTAACCTGCACCACGCACCAGCAAGTCGCCGACGTGATCCGCAACATGGTAGTCCGCGGAGCACCCGCCATTGGCGTAGCCGCTGCCATGGGCATAGCACTCGGCGTGAAGAACTCCAAAGCCGAGAACAGCGCCGATCTAAAGAAAGAGTTCGACCAGATTTGCGAGGCGATCCGCCAGACGCGCCCCACCGCCGTGAACCTGTTTTGGGCGATCCGCCGCATGACCGAGAAATTTGAAACCCTACGCATCCGCCCGATCACGCAAATCCAGCAAGCGCTGATCGAAGAAGCCCAGCGCATGCACGCCGAAGACATCGCCGCCAACCAGGCCATGGGCCGTCACGGCGCGACGCTCATGCCGTCAAGCGGAGGCGTCCTGACCCACTGCAATGCCGGAGCGCTAGCCACCGCCGGCTACGGCACCGCGCTAGGCGTCATCCGAGCGGCCGTCGAGCAGGGAAAGAAGATTCACGTTTATGCCGATGAGACGCGTCCCTTTCTGCAAGGCTCGCGCCTAACCGCCTGGGAACTGATGAAAGACGGCATCCCCACCACCGTCATCTCCGACAACATGGCCGGAGTCATGATGCAGCAAGGCAAAATCGCAGCCATCGTCGTGGGCGCCGACCGTATAGCCGCCAACGGAGACGTAGCCAACAAAATCGGCACCTACACCGTAGCCATTCTCGCCAAAGAACACGGCATCCCGTTCTACGTCGCCGCGCCGACTTCCACCGTCGATCTAGCCACGCCCGACGGCAGCAAAATCCCCATCGAGCAGCGCAACGCCAGAGAAGTCACGCACATTGCCGGCAAGCAAATGACACCGGACGGGGTTGAGATCGAGAATCCAGCATTCGATGTGACGCCCGCAAAATACATAGCCGCCATCATCACGGAACGGGGGATTGCGCGCGCGCCGTTTGAGGAGTCACTGAGCGTGTTGGTACTACGGGTTTGAGAAGTTAGCTGAACGCAAGTTCGCAGCATAAATTTACTCTGTCACCCGGAGCGGAGCCAGGCCAATTGCGAAGCGAGTGGCCCGGCGGAGTCGAAGGGCCCCTACGACTCCCATGACATATCCAGACGTGCAATTCCTCCCCGACCTATAACTGTTTCGCCGAACTATTTCGCTCCAGATGTCCTCAAAGTATTTTCGCGAATTTCTCGGATACCACACTAACCGGCTGACTGAAAGGGTCGCAGATTGCCCCTTGTAGCCACTACGACCCAATCTGCTCAAATTTCAGGTCGGTATGGATGATCCACGATAATTACTCTTCCATCGGCTAGGGCTTTGACCGAATGACGAACATTGCTCGGCACCACTGCGACCAATCCCGGTTTCACGATCTGAGCTATGCCGTCGATGGTAACTTCGAGTTCACCTTCGATGACCTCGTAGATTTCTTCCTGAGGATGGAAGTGCTCGTGAATAGTCGAACCGCGCCTGAAATCGCAGTGCGCAAACGTCATGCTCTGGGAGTGGAAATATCGTCCGTACCAGCCCGGCAGACGCTCAATGACATCGAGGCTGTGGGTGTCAATAAAGGGCATAAGCCTTTCCCCATCGAGTGATTTTAGCGCTGCTGACCCGCCATTCTGAAACTGGGGCGTGACAAGTCTGGAGCGTGACACGTCCAGTCAGTGAGTGTAATGGGGATGTTTCGTCAATTGACAGTCTCCCTTGGGCTGCGGTCCTTGGCCATTACCGCACATCAATTTGTGACCCATTTCACTGACAAGACGCGCTCATTCGTGCAGCATGAATCTGTATCGCATCGCCTCCCAGAAGACGTTGAGACGCGCCCCCTGAGGCGAAGGGCCCCGAGGCCGCGCCGGAGGTCATCCGTGAATAGGAGGCTCTGATTCGTTCACGCGCAAAAATGTTACTAAAGGAAGGAAACGACGATGAAAACGTGCTCGAAAGGAAAATTCATGTTCAGCAAAAGCACGGCGCTAACTATAGTTTGTTTGGCCTTTCTACTTTTTTCTGTTACGTCGGCGGGCGGGGGGGCTCCCAGCTATTTTCAGCCAGTGCAGAACTATGGCTCTCAAGGCTGGAACGCAGTGTCGATTGCCGTTGCAGATGTAAACGGAGATGGCGAGCTCGACTTGCTGGTGGCCAATCAGTGTGTCAACGATGACAACTGCAGCTTGCAACCCTTTGGAATAGGACGAGGCGGAGTGGGCGTAATCCTGGGTAATGGCGATGGGACGTTTCAGCCAGCCCACGCGTATCTCTCGGGTGGATATGCTGCGACCTCGATCGCGGTTGCCGATGTGAACGGGGACGGAAAGCTCGACCTGGTGGTAGCGCACGAGTGTGGCGACAGCGACTGTTCGGGGCGAGGTGTGCTGGGAGTGCTTTTGGGCAACGGTGACGGTACATTCCAACCCGCTGTGACCTTCGGATCCGGCGGTTATGAAGCGATGTCCTTAGCGGTGGGCGACTTTAATGGCGATGGTAAAGCGGATATCGCCGTGGCCAACCAACTTCTGCAGAAACACCGGTTTGACAAAGGCGACACCTTGGTCGGCGTATTGTTGGGCAACGGCGACGGGACTTTTCAGACGGCCCGGATGTACAACTCGGGCGATGCCGATTCCGCATTGTCCATCGTGGCGGCAGACGTAAACAAGGATGGCAAGCTCGACCTGGTGGTAGGCCACGGAGATGCGAACTTCCAGTCTCGGTCGACTGTGGGCGTGTTGCTGGGCAATGGTGATGGGACCTTTCAGACGGCCCAGAGGTACAGTTCGGGCGGTTTCCATGCAACCTCGATCGTAGTTGAAGATATGAACGGGGATGGCAAAGTAGACCTGCTCGTGGCGAATTTAGGTTTGCGGGAGAATAACTGGACCCGGGGCGTGGTGACTGTGCGGTTGGGCAATGGCGATGGAACGTTTGCGGCTGCACATTTCATAAGCACATCGACTGGGTGGCCATCTTCAATCGCAGTGACCGATGTAAATCGGGATGGCAAGCCCGACTTGCTGGTAAAGGACAGTCTTGGGCTAAGGACGTGGTTGGGCAATGGCGATGGAACGTTCCGACTGCCGGGCAATCCCGGGACAAGCCCGACAGCTGGATTGTCGATCGCCGCTGCGGATGTGAATGATGATGGTAGACCCGATGTGTTGGTGGCTCTGGGCTGTGTGGGTGTCCCCGAGAATTGTACCTTGGGCGCTGGAGTGCTTTTGAACGCGGTGCCCTTTGCCACGACGACAGAACTCAGTTCGAACCTCAACCCAGCGGTTTATGGCCAAGCAGTCACACTTAAGGCGACGGTTACTCCGTCCGGGCCTTATGCGCTGACAGGCAAAGTGAAGTTCATGGACGGAACAACGGGCATCGGATCGGCGACCTTAAGCGGTGGTGTAGCCACGCTTACGAAATCCAAGCTGGTTGTGGGCACACACTCGATTACTGCGACCTACGGCGGGGATACGTTTAACGGCAATAGTGTGTCGGCAGCGATCACGCAGACAGTGAGTCAGGCTTCAGTGAGTATGGTGCTGACCTCAATTCCAAATCCGTCGAACTTCGGCAAATCAGTCCACTTCACGGCCACGTTGACCAGCACTGGCAGCATGCCGTCTTGGCAGCCCGTCACTTTCAGCTACAATGGCGCGACACTGGGAACGGCTAACGTCGGCGGCACGGGCGTGGCGACGTTTTCGACGACAACGCTGCCGCAGGGATCGGACGCCGTCACCGCTGCGTACCCGGGCAACGTGGACTACAGTTCGGCTTCGGCGACCGTGACGCAGGTGGTGAACTGAAAGGGACCGGGCTGAAGAGGTTTGCCGATTTCCAATCGGGGCCGCCCGATGTCTGGGCGGCTTTTCTTTTGCATCACGCGGAAGGGGTTGCGCGGTAGCTTCTGTTATCAGGCGTTTACACTCAGAACATGGCAGCGAGTGGAATGGGGACGCTCCACAACTATCCGCGATCGCCGGGACCAAGCTCGCGCACGGCGGAGGTCCGTGGCTTCGGCTGCGCCACCTGAATCCATCTGATGAGTTGACACCTGGCCTATAATAAAAATATCACCTTAAGCGGTGCGGATTGCGCCAAGTTATCCAAGATCCGTCGATTTAGCGTGTGCTCTAATTCGTTGATTCTAAAGACAGAATTTTAGTAACTGCTTTAAATTGAAGACTTTACATATAAATCCTTTGAAATGAATACTTTGACCAAAAAAGAGGGGGGGGAGGGGGGGGTACCCCTTGAAGCGCAACGCCAACCGCAATTCCGAATTATTCGCCCCTCGAATCGGTCTGAGAGATTCAATCCAATCGCCTGCTTCAGCATTTCTGGCTGCTCACAACCGCTGCAAAAATCTTGATGCGCATCATCATCGCGGGCGGGGGCACCGGCGGCCACGTGATTCCAGCGCTCGCCATAGCCCAACAGCTAAAAAAACAGTTCGACGCCGAAGTACTTTTTATCGGGACCGCTCGCGGCATTGAGACGCGACTGGTCCCGCAGGCCGGCTTTCCGCTCGAACTGATCCAAGTCGGCGCGCTAAAAAATGTCAGCCTCATGACGCGCGTGAAGACAATGTTTGACCTGCCACGCGCGATCGCCGCGTCTTCACGTATGCTCTCGGACTTCGATCCCGAAGTGGTGATCGGCGTAGGAGGCTACGCCTCCGGCCCGGCGATGGTGGCCGCGATTCGCCGCCGTCTTCCAACCTTGGCCTTTGAACCCAACGTCGTTCCAGGATTTGCGAACAGAATGATCGCGCGCTGGGTTTCCGCAGCCGCCGTGCACTTTGAGGAAACTTGCCGCTATTTTCCAAACTGCCGCGTAACCGGCGTTCCGGTGCGCGAGGCCTTCTTTTCCATTCCTCCGAAGATTGGCGGCACGCCCACGCTGCTCGTCTTTGGCGGCAGTCAAGGGGCGCGAGCCATCAATCAGGCAATGATCGAATCGCTGGCCGGACTCCGCGCGAAGATTCCCGGAATCCACATCATTCATCAGACAGGTCAGCGTGACTACGACCACGTCCTCGCCGCCTATCAGCGGTCGGGAATCTCCGGCGAAGTTCACAAATTCATCGACGATATGCCCGCGACGTTTGCTCGTGCCGATCTGCTGGTCTGCCGATCAGGAGCCAGCACGGTCGGCGAGATTACGGCCGCGGGAAAGCCGGCGATCTTCGTGCCCTTCCCGGCCGCTGCCGATGATCATCAGAACGTAAACGCCCGCGCCCTTGAACGAGTTGGCGCGGCGGTCGTGGTCGAAGAAAGTAATCTGGGCGCGGCTTATCTGGTGGATACAATCGCGGCGTTGATCGGAGATCCGCGACGGCTGCAGAGTATGTCGGCGGCAGCGAAGTCGCTGGCGCATCCTAGGGCAGTCGAGGAGATTGCGGAGATAGTTGTACAGTTGGCTGGCGGTACCTAGGGGATTGGCGGCATTCTGCCAATCTAAATTTGTCATCCTGAGCGAAGCGAAGGACCTGCTGTCTTACGCAGCTATAAGAAGCAGGTCCTTCGCTTCGCTCAGGATGACCACATGAATTTGTACTACCGCGGCCTCCGCGTCTGGGCGCTGACATGCTTTATGATCAGCGTGCATCCAGGATTTCCATGTTCGCCAAAATTCAGCGCATACATTTCGTAGGCATAGGTGGCATCGGCATGAGTGGGATTGCCGAGGTGCTGCTGAATCTCGGCTACCAGATCTCCGGCTCCGACTTGAAAAATTCAGCAGTCACGCAGCGCCTGGCCGCTATGGGCGCAGCCATTTTTGAGGGACATGCCGCTGCCAATCTCGCAGGCGCGGACGTTGTCGTCACCAGTTCCGCCATCTCAGTCGAGAACCCCGAAGTGGTTGAAGCTCGCCGCATACACGTTCCGGTGATTCAGCGCGCCGAGATGCTCGCTGAACTCATGCGGTTGAAGTACGGCATAGCGATTGCCGGTATGCACGGAAAGACCACCACCACTTCAATGGTCGCTGCCGTGCTCGCAGCTGGTGGCCTTGACCCGACGGTCGTAGTGGGAGGGCGCGTCGACGCGATGGGCTCGAACGCGCGCCTCGGCAAGTCGCAATACCTGGTTGCCGAGGCGGACGAAAGCGACCGGTCGTTTCTGAAGCTCTCGCCGATTCTCTCCGTGGTCACCAACATCGATCGCGAGCACATGGACTGCTATCGCGACATGCGCGACGTTCGCCGTACGTTTCTCGAATTCATGGAGCGTGTTCCGTTTTACGGCGTGGTCGTCGGCTGTAATGACGACGTCGTGCTCCGGCGCTTGTTACCGCACGTTCATCGCCGTGTGACGACTTATGGAACCAGCCCGGGATCGGATTTCCTGATTAATGTAGCGGGGCCGCAAGTTGCATCGGCGCTGTCTGCTGGGGAGCACAGCCCGCTCATTCGCTTTCAGGTGACCTATAAGGAGAAGCATCTCGGAGAGTTCACACTGCACGTTCCCGGTATGCACAACATCCTGAACGCGACGGCAGCAATCGCGGTTGGCACGGCGCTGGACATTCCAGCCGAGCAGATTCGCTCCGGGCTGGACGGTTTTCGCGGTGTTGATCGACGCTTCCAGCTCAAAGGGAAAGTCGCCGGCGTCAGCGTGATCGACGATTACGGGCACCATCCGACGGAAATCCGGGCGACGTTGGCCGCCGCTCGCCAGTGCGGATTTCGCCGCGTGCATGTAATCTTCCAGCCGCACCGCTTTACCCGTACTCGCGACCTGATGGATGAGTTCACAACCGCGTTTGCCGATGCCGACACGATTTGCTTGCTGGATATTTATCCGGCGAGCGAAAAGCCGATCGAGGGCATCACAGCACAGGCGCTCGTCCGCCGCATTGCCGGGGCGGGGAAGCGGAACGTCGCGTACGCTTCTTCTTTTTCCGAGGCCGTCGCTTCGGTTGCCGCGCTCGCTCAGCCAGGTGATATGGTGCTGACCCTCGGGGCGGGCAGCATCTCTCAACTAGGAGCAATGCTTTTGCAGGAACTAGACACCGCAGCTATACCGAAATCGCGGTGACCCGAAGCTGGTGCCGAGCTCGGCTTGGACGGGCGAGGCGCCCGTCCCCACACGAACTTCACGAAACACTCTTCCGGTTGACCTTTTTTCACGTCGCTCGTCCAAGGTTCATACCGTGAGGACTACCATGAACACGAACAAAGCCGCATATTGGATCGTTCTCGGAGTGCTGGCTCTGGGACTGAACAGTGAATATCAGAATGGGCGTTTTGTGGCGCTGCATCGGATCGCCAACCGCGCCGATTCCGCGTTGTGCCAGATTTCCGTGCGGGCGGAACAAACTCTGGCGGTCGCGAAACTTCTGATGAGTCGTGATGGGTCCCCGGTGGACAACCTGCTCGCCTCTGCGAATACCGCCGAAATGGCGCGGGGCCGGGCCGCGATGCTTCGCGAACAGGCTCAGGATGAGGCCGAGCTTCTTACAGACAAAGTTCGAGATCAGGTTCGAGATCAGGTTCGGGATCAGGTCCGCGCTCAAGCCGACATGATCCGTGCCCGGGCCGAAATGAAGCGTGCGGAGATCGAGCAGATTCGCTGGCGCGCCGCTTCGCAGTTCAGCCTGGCGCGCACGGCGAATCGCCGCGTCGCGGTGATTTGCCCAAAGACGGGCGCGCGGATTACGGTGAACCGTCCAAATTCCGCCGAAGTTTCTCTTGAAACTGAGGATTTGGACTAAAATTCCCGTAGAGACGCGGCTCACCGCGTCTCAAACCAGCGATGAAGACGGGGTCCATCCCGTACTCTACGGAAAATTTCTGTGCCGAGCACTGCCGTTCCCTAACGCGTGCGCTTTTGCGCGCCCACGAACCAACTTCGCACTGTCTCAAATCGCGAAAAGCAGTTATAGTAATTTTGCTCAGCGGTTTTCTGTCGACAACTGACTCGAAAGAGTGGCGCGCAAATCAAGTTCCAGCGCGGTCCAGGAAGAGTTGTACCCGCTTCCAAGCCAGGCTCCCGAGCATGAGCCCTTCGACGACGCACGGCTCGTCGATCTGGAGGCGGAGCAGGAATCCCCCTTCTTGCGCGGACAAAAGCGCGTCTCCGTCCGCCGCGGATCACTCCCCAAAAAGACCGCGACCCGTCTGCTGTTGTCTCTCCTCGCGCTCGTTCTCCTCGCAATTCTGGGAGCTGTCGGCATAACCCTTTACGGTTACGGCAAGCACTCCTGGCGCTTTCGCATCAATTCGAGCGATCAGATTGAAGTCTCCGGCGCCGAGCACGTAGCCCACGCCCAAATCATGGAAGTGATGGGCGGAGATATCGGCCGCAACATCTTCTTTGTCCCGCTGGCGCAGCGCAAACAGCAAATCGAGCAAATTCCCTGGGTGGAGTCGGCGAGCGTGATGCGCTTTGTGCCGAATCGATTGCGCATCGAGATTCATGAACGCACGCCGATTGCCTTTGCCCGCATCGGCTCGCACATTGCGCTCATCGATGCCGGGGGCACCCTGATGGAGCTTGGTCCCGCCGGGAAACATAAGTATTCGTTCGCGGTGATTGCGGGCATGAATGCGGGTGAGCCGCTCTCTACTCGCGCGGCCCGTATGAAGAATTACAACGCGCTGGTTCGCGAGCTTGATTCGGGTGGCGCCCATTATTCGCAGGAACTGAGCGAGGTGGATCTCAGCGACCCCGAGGATGTGAAAGTGCTTGCCGCCGATGCCAATGGCGAAGTGCTGGTGCATCTCGGCTCCGGAAATTATCTGCAAAGATACAAGACCTACGTCACCCATGTGCAGCAGTGGCGGCAGCAGTTCGACAAACTGGAATCGGTCGACCTGCGCTATGACGGTCAGATCATCGTGAATCCCGATCTCAACGGAATGGCCCGGCAACCAGCCTTGACACCAGCTGCCGCAAAAGCAGCGATGGCCGCGGGAGTAAAGACGGCGGCGCTCGTGAATTACGAAAAATACGTGACTCATCCCGTGCCGGCGGTTCCGGCCAGGAAGGACGCGAAGCTGAAGGCCAAGACGAAAGGTGCTCCGAAAGCAGCGCATCCCTTGTCAGTGCATCAAACGCCAGTCCGGCAAGCCCCTATTAAGCAAGCTGCGATTACACAAACAGCAACTAAGCAGGCCCCGGTTAAACCAGCGCCCGTTACGCAAGCCGCCTTGAAGTCTAAAGAACCAGCCAGCCCGGACGGAGCCGCCAAAAAAGCCGCGCCTTCGCATCCGGCATATCCGCCGCCCGCGACCACGGGACAAAAGAAACCGAGCGCCGGCATTCCCAAGCCGAAGGATAAGGAGAGTCCACAGAACTAATCTGAAAGTCATCATCTATTTATGCCGAGCCACGTGCCCCACTTTATGACCGCCATTGATGTAGGCAGCGCCAAGACCACCGTGCTGGTTGCGGAACTGAGCGAGCACGGATTGCGTTATCGCGGCCACGGCATCAGCGAATCGCGGGGTCTGCGCAAGGGCGTGATCACCGAGCTTGACAAGGCGGTCAGCAGCATTCAACGCGCGGTAGAGTACGCGGAAGACGTGGCCGGTATTCCCATCGAGCACGCGCTGGTCGGCATTGCGGGCGCGCACATCCGCGGGATGAACAGTCATGGCGGTATCACCTTCGGCGCGCGGTCGCGCGAAATCGGACGCGAAGAGATTCGTCAGGCTGTCGACAAGGCCCGCACCGTGCCCTTGCCCGCCGACCGCGAAATACTGCACCTGCTGCCGCAGGAGTTCATTCTCGACGATCAGCCGGGCGTCCAGGACCCTACCGGCATGATGGCCACGCGGCTCGAGGTGCGCGTGCATATTGTGACCGCGTCGTCGAGTGCGACACAGAATCTGGTGACCGCTGTGAACCGCGCTGGCGTCCATGTCGACGATACGATCTTCGAACCGCTCGCCGGCGCCGATTCGGTGCTGCGCTCGGACGAACGTGAACTCGGTGTCTGCCTCGTCGATCTCGGCGCCGGGTCCTGCGATCTGATCGTCTTCCAGCAGGGAGCGGTGGCGCACACCGCCGTCATTCCCATCGGCGGCGACCACTTTACCAGCGACCTCTCGGTAGGCATGTGTACCGGACTGGGTGACGCGGAGACGCTCAAGAAAAATTTCGGCAACGCGGTCGCCACGCTCATCCCCGCCGGCAACGAGGTCGAGGTGCCGTCGGTGGGAGACCGCCCCTCGCGCATGATGTCGCAGCGCATGGTGGGCGAGATTTTAGGGCCGCGCGCTCACGAGCTATTCGAAATGCTGCGCGACAACCTGCGCCAGGCAGGCGTCTTGGAGCATTGCATCGCGGGATTGGTGCTGAGCGGCGGGGCTTCACGGCTGCCCGGCCTACTGGACGTAGCGGAATCGGTGTTGCGGAAAGCCGCCCGCCTGGCCTGGCCAACGCCCATGGCGAAGATGCCTTCACTGTTTGCCGAACCGGAGTTCGCAACCGTCTTGGGCATGGAGTATTACGGCCATCGCGCAAGGTTGGCTCGCGGCCTGCAGGAGCCCGGATTTGGTTCGAGAATGAAAGCGCTGTTCGCAGGGAAGGGCGCGTGAAGCCCAAGTTCTTCCCTGTCGCTAACGATTTTGTTCTTACTGAGAACTGACAGCTGAGAACTGAGAACTGACTTTACGAGGTGAAGTATGAATGAAGACAACGGACTCCGCATCTGCTTCAACGAAGAAGCTCGCAACGACGCTCGCATCAAGGTCATCGGTGTGGGCGGCGGCGGCAACAACGCCGTCAATCGCATGATTGACTCCGGCATGGAGCACATCGAATTCATCGTCGCCAACACCGACTTGCAGGCTCTGCGGATGTCCCGCGCCGCCACCAAGATTCAACTTGGGGTAAAGCTGACCAACGGCCTCGGCGCAGGTGCGAATCCCGAGATCGGACGCAAAGGCGCGCTCGAAGATTCCGACAAAATCATCGAAGTCCTCGAAGGCGCCGACATGGTCTTTGTCACCGCTGGCCTCGGCGGCGGCACCGGCACCGGCGCGGCCCCGATCATCGCCTCGCTGGCCAGCGAAATGGGCGCGCTCACCGTGGCCGTCGTGACCAAGCCCTTCGCCTTTGAAGGCAAACGCCGCATGCAGCAAGCCGAGCGCGGCATCGCCGAATTGATGGAATCGGTCGACACGACCATCGTGATCCCCAACGAAAAACTGCTGGCCGTTGCCGAGAACGCGGGCTTCTTTGAGTCCTTCCGTATCGCCGACGACATTCTTCGCCAGGGAGTGCAGGGAATTTCCGACATCATCACCATTCCCGGCATCATCAACCGTGACTTTGCCGACGTGAAGGCGATCATGGCGGGCATGGGCTACGCGGTGATGGGCACGGCTACAGCTTCTGGCGAGCATCGCACCGTAGAAGCGGCGCAGCGTGCTATCGCCTCGCCCCTGCTGGAGGCGGGCGCGATCGATGGAGCTCGCGGCATCCTCATCAATATCACGGGATCGAACTCCCTGAAGCTGGCCGAGGTGCAACAGGCTTGCACCATCATTCAGGGCGCGGCCCACGAGGACGCCAACATTATTTTTGGCGCGGTGCTCGACGAGAAAATGAAAGATGCGGTCAAGATTACGGTAATC
>OBLU010005199.1_pt1 | contig 11701 bp, 8 predicted proteins | sample 1518681 | NCBI WGS metagenome assembly OBLU01 (sample SAMEA3539304, study PRJEB22396) | soil metagenome | biome: tundra; feature: field; material: soil | place: USA | collected 2010-05 | depth 0.15 m
GATCCGTAGCGGACATCACTGAGATTAACACTCCGACGGAAGTGGATCACTATAAACTTCGTCGTGTCATCGATGTGTACGTGATGCCATCTACCGAGGCTCTGCAAGGAGTCAACAGCTCAGTCAACGATGTGATTGCGGGAATCACGGTTCCGGGGAATGTCCGCGTGACAGTGCGCGGCAGTGTGGTAAGCATGAACGAGTCGTTCAAGAGATTCGCCATCGGTCTAGTCTTATCTATTCTGTTGGTCTATCTCATTCTGATGGCGCAATTCGCGTCATTCACTGATCCATTCATTATCCTCATGGCCATTCCACCTGGATTGTCAGGAGTGCTGCTCATTCTCCTTTTGACTCATAGCACGATGAACATCATGTCGCTCATGGGCGTGCTCATGATGACGGGCATCGTTGTGTCCAACAGCATTCTGATCGTAGATTTTGCAGGGCATCTTCAAAAGGAAGGCATGACTGTGGCTGAGGCTGTAGTTCAGTCGTGCAAGATCCGGTTGCGGCCGATTCTGATGACCTCTCTAGCAACACTGCTTGGCATGATCCCCATGGCTCTGGGCATGGAGGCGGGCAGTGAACAATATGCGCCATTGGCTCGGGCCATCATTGGCGGACTTGGTGTGTCCGTTGTCGTAACTGTCTTCCTCGTTCCTGCCGTGTATCTGATTATTCACGGCAGAGAGCAGAAGAGAATCATTGTCGAGGGAAAGGTGTAGAGAATGGTGAAACAGGAAAAGAGGCACACATTTCAACCGGCAAAGTTCGGACTATTGGCGTTGGCCGTATCATCTACCCTTGTTGCGCAGACAGGAGCCGCCCAGGATCGCCTTCCAGATGCGCCGCAAGCTCTTGTCACGTCTCTGCCTGAGGCTGGGCCGATTGGTCAAGTGATATCGAGTGCGGCGGCTCAGGCTCCAGCGATGCCTGTTGACACTCAAACCGCAGGCTCCGGCCAGCCCCTCACGCTAATCGACGCCGAACAGATGGCCACCAAGAACAACCCTCGTGTCAGCGTTGGGCGTCTGCTTGCTCTGGCTCAGCACCAGGTGGTGCGCGAAACCAGAGCGGCGCGACTTCCCACTGCAACTGCCGCCATCACAGCCGAGGATGCGGAGGATGGATCGCGTATCTCCGCGGGATCGCTCACAGCCTCGCGCTTGTTTGAGCACGCAGGGGCAGGTGGAGAATTCACTCAACTGATCACGGATTTCGGAAAGACTGGAAATCTTATTGCATCTTCAAAGTTACAGGAGAGAGCGCAGAATGCAAATGCGCTCGCCACGACAGAAGATATTGTCATCGCCACCGACCAGGCCTTTTTCAATGCGCTACAGGCGCAGGCACTGTTGAAGGTCGCTGAACAGAACGTCACTACGCGCCAGACGACCGAGACACTGGTAAGCGAGTTGACAAAGAACAAGCTCAAATCCACCCTTGACCTGAGCTTCGCAGATGTCAACTTATCGCAAGCGAAGCTGTTGATGTTGGATGCACAAAACAACGCCGAATCTACGATGGCGGCATTGGATGCGGTTTTAGGCCTTGATAAACAAGTTGCGTACGCTCTGGAAGATGATCATACGGCGATGCAGCCTCCTCCTCCCGACGCCGATCAACTCACGCAACTGGCTCTTGGGCAGCGTCCAGACCTTCAGGCACTCCACTATAGCCAACAAGCGGCCGTTAAGTTCAGCCATGCACAGCGCGATCAGATGCTGCCGACCATTAGTGCCGCTGGGACCGTGGGCAGCGTGCCCATCCGTCCCTCTGCATACTATCTTACGAACTGGTGGGGCGGCATCGGCGTGAACATGAATATTCCGATCTTCAATGGCTTCCTCTACTCGGCCCAGGCGAAGGAAGCATCAATCCGCGCTCAGGCGGTCTCTGAACAGAGTCGCGATCTGCGTGACAGGATTGTCCGGGATGTTCGCACTGCATGGCTTGCGGCAAATACCGCATATCAGCGTGTTGCCGTGACAGACGAGCTTCTTAAAGAGGCTAATCTGGCGCTTTCGCTGGCACAAACACGCTATCGACTGGGACTCAGCTCGATCGTGGAACTGAGCCAGGCCCAGTTCCAGCAAACTGATGCAGCAATTGGCAACACAGATGCGCAATACCAATACCGGCTAGCTCTCGCCACACTCAACTACCAGACAGGAGCAAATCCATGATTCAGAACTTCAAAGTGAAGGTGTTTTGCGTGGTTGCAGACAATCTGAATTGTCACGGAGCAACGGACGATCTTCATATTACGCAGCCCGCGGTCACGGCTCAGATCAGGTTCCTGGCCTCTTGAGCGTCGCCGCCTTGTTGTTTAGCGCATCACGGGAGACAGCCATGACGCTCGCAATGAATGACAAGCCAGTTCTAAACCTGAAGGCGGTTGTATTCGCGACCGATTTCTCTCTTTGTTCCCAGAACGCTGGACTCTACGCGGCGAGGATGGCTGTCTATTTCTCAGCGAAGCTTCTGGTGACTCATGCCTTCACGCGTTCACAAGCTGCCATGGAGGTTGAGATCGGCGACCGAAGAGTGAGCCAGCAGAGAATGGATTTGACGCGTCTCCTATCGAAGGAGGCACTTCTTGTTGGAGCTGATTCTATTGAAACCGTTCCTACTCTTCTGGAAGGTAATCCAAAGCACGTGATTCCCGAGCTAGCTGATAGAAATCAGCCGTCTATGATCGTCTTGGGGACACATGGGGGGAACAGGCTGGAGCGAGGCATCATCGGTTCAGTCGCGGAGAAGATCCTACGGTCTACTCGTTGGCCAGCGCTCACCGTCGGTCCGCATGTCCAGGCTCTCTCATCGAAGACTCTTCCATTCGAGAGGATTCTCTTTGCCACAGACTTTACACCGGCTGCGGCCAGCGCAGCACCTTATGCGGTGACCCTGGCAGAAGTATTCGGGGCCAGGATTGACGTTCTTAATGTGATTCAGGATGACGCCATCGAGCACCCAGACCGACTATCCGATCTCCAGCACCGCTTCTATGATGCTCTCGATGGCCTTGTGCCATCACAGGCAAAAGAGTTCTGTGATCCGAGGACTTTTGTAGAGGTAGGCAGCGCACATGCCCGAATTCTTGAACACATCAGAGAACATTCTATGGACCTTCTAGTGCTGGGCATCCGAATGACTTCGCATCTCGGCATGGAGATGAGAACATCTGGAGCCTTCCGGATCATAGTGGATGCGGAATGCCCGGTCCTGACGATTAGAAGGTAAGAAATTGATCGCTCTGCTGGTGATGCAAATGGGACAAAGGAAGAAACAATCCAGCCACGATTATAATCACAGCCCGACAACATTGCTTGTGGCATTGTTTGGTGGTGCTTGCGCGTTTATCACAGTAGAGAGCATTTATGGAGACGCAAACGACGCGGGGTGGCAGGAGATGAACAGGTTTCCGGCTTGGCAGGTCCATATGGGATCGATGTGCGTGGGCATCATAACATTCTTTGTGTTCCTGTTCATTCTGGAATTCATGGAAATAAAATCAAGGATAACGGCATGGCGATCAAGTCCGCCGTGGTTGCCTCTCGTCGGATTCACGGCGTTGGCAATGATCGTTCACATCCCGTTCTGCATTGTTCTGCTAGCCGGTTCCAGCTATGCCGTGTGGGCCTACCGTCGAACGAGTAGTGTGCGCCGCGCACCGAGATCTAGCAAAGTGAAAGAAGTCTCATAATCGCATTGGGGTGATTTCGATGAGATATTCGGTTTAAGTAACGCGTAGCTTGGCATCACTCGGAGCCGCAACCAAGACTCTTTTAGTGCCCGCTATCGTTTGATGTGCCCGTATCGGTCGATACGGCCGCCTTGATGGAAGCGGTGACGCACCATGCTTTGGCCAAGTAGAAAGACGGCGACTGCCAAGGCGACCAGAAACAGGAACAGTCCAACTTGGAACCAGGGTGACTTTTCCCTTTCTGGGCCTGTCGGCTTCAAATCAGTTGCCATCTGAGCGGCCTCTCCCGTAGATTAGGCGCCTGCCATGGCACAACCATTCATCCGATCCGTCACTTCCCGTGTCGCCGCCAAACTGTATTGGTCCTCAAACGTAGCGCCAGAGGAGTACCTATGGCGATAGCTGCGGACTGAAGGACCGCAACGGCAGTCGTGGCACAGCCAACGGCGTTATCACGGGATCCGCGGTGATCTCCATCGACTCCGAGCACTTGAACGCCAGATTCCTTTTTGGCCTTCTTGCGCGACCTGCACCAATGATGACATCGAGATAAAGGCCATGCAGTCCCATTTTGCACAGTCGTGAACGAAGCGGCTGATACCTTTGGTATGCGTTGACCAAACAATGCGGAAACGCGCTTACTTCCACGCACGACCGATGGCCGGGCACCGGATGACGCTGTTTATATGTATGCGTGCTGTCTGAGCTCGCGTTGATCGCAAACAGTCTTCCTGCTTGGAGTTTCTCGTCGAAGCCACCGAGAAGAAATCTACAAGCCAACTCAAAAGCGTCTGAGATATTTTCCCGCGTGAATTGGGAGAAAAATACAAGAAAGATAGCATCGAAGCGGGCTACTCATCCGAATCTTTAGGCATGTGTTCATCATGAGCAAGACGGAACAGGTTGTTGTTCCCGATGGTGTGATACTGGCGCTGAGCGCCATGCCGTTTTTGTGGCCAAGCGGGTCAAGGCAAATTCCAGTACGGAGATGACGATGGAGCCCGCAAATAATGAGTGCTAATAGCGTCGTCATCCCGGCATCAACAAGCCAACCGGCTAAGCCAGGTCAAGACATCGCCTTGACAGGGCTCACGAGTGATGAGGCGCATACTCGTCTTGAAAAAGACGGCCCCAATGCAATGCCAGATACGTCTGCTCATCCGCTGCGCAATGCAGTGGCTAAGTTCTGGGCGCCTGTTCCATGGTTGCTTGAAGCCTCGATTGTTCTGGAACTTGCGCTGAATAAGTATTACGAGGCTGCGGTCATTGCGGCCTTGCCGATCTTCAATGCAGCGCTTGCCTACTTTCAGAAGAGTCGCGCACAGGCTACCCTTACAGCTCTGAAGTCACGCCTTGCCCTCAATGCTTCAGTTCAGCGCGATGGCGCGTGGAAGGCTGTACCGGCCGCGGAATTGGTATGCGGCGATCTGGTTAAGTTATTGCTTGGCGGTGTGGTCGCTGCCGATGAGCATCTGACCGGTGGATCGGTCGAACTCGATCAGTCGATGCTCATAGGCGAATCCCTGCCCATTGAGGCCGGTCCAGGCGTAGACACATATGCAGGGGCTCTGGTACGGCGTGGTGAAGCAACGGCCGTGGTCACGGCTACCGCCCTTGCGGCGGGCTTGGCAAGCTGCCTCAATGGAGGCTCTTCAGGGGTGAGCGCAACCGTCAACGGCGGAACAGTCAGCGTCGTGCTGTATACCTCGTTAGCCCCTTCCTTCTACTATGTTCTCGAAGGAGGGATCGGCAACTCAATCCCCGGCTCTTTTTCGTTCAGCACCTCGGGAACGCTCACCAGCTCCGCCGTTGTGGCCGATGCGGGCACGGTCCAGGTGACCATCTCGAACGGCTCGAACAGTGTGACCACTGCGCCCGTCTACTGGGGCCAGACCAGCACCTCCACGACCCTGGCCACAGCCATCGCCTCGGCCATCAATGCCGTGGCGGGGGGAGAAGTGAAAGCCACTCCCGATGCGGTCGATCCCAGCAACGTCGACCTGTTGAGCACGGGAACCGGCGCCGCTGCCGACTACTCCATTTCCTTTGCGGTGAACGACACTCAGACAACTGCCTATCCCGCCTTGTTTCCCAATGCCTCCTTCACGGTGAATGAGGGCATCATGACCGGCGGGGCGAACCAGGACGGGACGAGTGTCCTCTACGATAACGGTACGCTATCTGCTCTTGTCAATGGCTGTGCAGCGAGTACGGGGTACGGAGGGGGATCGACATTCGCATCCCTGGCGTCCTCTCTGGCCTCAAGCATCAATTCATACTGTCCCACTCTGATATCGGCAACCGCCAGCGGGGCGGTGATCACTGTCACCGCCAAAGCACAGGGAGCGACGGGCGACTATTCGCTCACCTCCGACGGCGGCCAGAATAACGGCCAGAATAGCGCGCTGTTCCCGAATCCGTCGTTCACCATGACGGACTCTGGATCGGCAATGACTTCCTCTACCATCTACGACGGCGGCGGTCTGGTAGCTCTTATCTTTGTCACCCCAGGCCAGGCTCCTTGCTCCCCTGCGGCGGTGTGGGGAAAGGGATCGACACCGGCGATCTTGGCGACTTCTCTGGCAGCAAGCATTTCTAGTTCATGTGGGGGGCAGGTGTCAGCTTCCGCCAGCGGGGCGGTTGTTACCATCACGGCCACAACAGCAGGGGCTGCGTCGGACTATTCGCTGGTAAGCACTGGCGGCCATAGTAGTTCCTTCGCATCGCCGTCGTTCACCATGACGCCTTCCGGATCAGCCTTGAGTGGTGGATCAAGCCCAACCTACGCCGCGGCTACACTTACGTTTGCCGGGACGTTATTGGTGAGTGGTGGGGCATTCGGGGTTGAGATTGGTACCCCAACGGGCGGGAACTCCTGTATGGCTTCTGTGCAATTTGCAACCGGATCGACACTGGCGTCCTTGGCGGCGACTTTGGCATCGAACATTAACAAGGAATGTTCAGCGTTGGTCTCTGCGAATGCCAGCGGGGCTCAAGTCACGGTTACGGCGACACAACCAGGAGCGGCAGGCAAGGATAGCATCTACACGTTTCTGGAAGGCTGTAGCTGTAGTCAATCGAATCCAATTCCGGGTCTCACTCTGACGGCTTCCGGATCGGCCTTGAGTGTTGGATCAAGCACAACCTACGCTACGGCTACGCTTACGATTGCCGGAACGGAACAATCGACAGTCCTAAACGCAACCGGTTCGTTCACAGTTTCCGGATCGGAGCAATCGAGCGGTACATTAGGCTCCAACGGAACCCTCTACTCCTATTTCGTTCCGCAGGGTGGTTACGCGCCCAACGGCAACCTTCTGTTACACTCTGACTCGATCATGGGCGACTGGAACTTCAGTTACGACGCGGTGGACCGGCTGGTGTCGGCCATGCAGGTTGCCGCCACGCTCACCTCCACCGAGTACCAGGGCAAGTACGGCTGCTGGGCCTACGACTCTTTCGGCAACCGCACGCTGGAGGCGTTCTCCACCGCGACTTGCTCGAACAACCCCACGCCGCAGGCGTTCACCACCTACCTCGCCAACAACCGGATTTCGTCTTCCACCGCTTCGCCGGCCACGGTGGCGGCGGGATCGTATGTCTACGACCCCTCGGGCAACACGCTCTACGATGGCAACAACCGCTACTGGTACGACGCCGAGGAACAGCTTTGCGCCGTCCAGAGCCAGCGCGTGGCGGGCGCGCCGATCATCCAGTATGTGTACGACGCCGAGGGGGCGCGGATCGCCAAGGGCACACTGGCCTCGGCGTCCGGCTCGTCTACGGCCACCTGCGCGCCGCCGCCGTTGGGCTCATCGAGCTTCCTCTCCAATCGCTATCTCGTCGACCAGGGCGGCGACCAGGTGACGGAACTGAACGGCTCGGGCGTCTGGCAACACTCGAACGTCTGGACGGGCGGCAAGCTGGTGGCCACCTACGACACCAAGGGCATCCACTTCGAGCTGTCCGACCCGCTGGGCACCAAGCGCGTCCAGGCCAACGCGCTTGGGCAGGTGGAGGAAAACTGCACCAGCCTGCCGTTTGGCAACGATGTCGGGAATCCGATTGGGGCAAGCTGCGCCCCGCCGGCCGGCGCGCCCACCACCGCCGACGACGCCACCGAACACCACTTCACGCAGAAGGAGCGAGACACCGAATCGGGGAATGACTACTTCCTGGCGCGGTACTACTCGTCGGCGCTCGGCAGGTTCACCACACCCGACTGGAGCGCGAAGACGGACCCGGTGCCGTACGCCGTCTTCGACGATCCGCAGAGCTTGAACCTGTATGCGTATGTGCGGAACAATCCACTTGTGAGGGTCGATCCGGATGGGCATGGCTGCAATGGTTGGGGATGCCTCGATCAAGCGCAGACGGAAGCAGCAAAACAGTTGAACATGACCGAAGCACAACAAAAGGCCCAACAGCAGGGCGCTGAAGGAGCTGGGGATAAGGCAAAAACGGCCGCAGGTGCCATTAAAGATGGTTATGGAATCGCAAAGGAATTGACTGGAGAGATGAGAGAGGCTGCTCAGTGGCACGCAATCATGCAAAAAGCATTCGATAATGCATTTACACCTCCTTCCAGCGGCTTGGAAGAGGAAAAGTTCTATTACTATTCAGTTTACCAATATGCGCAGCAGCAAGCGATATACCACGGCACGAACGCCGGTTTGTCGATGGTAGAAATTGAGAATGGTATGTTCGAACCACCGGCCAGCTGGTTCATCAAAGTCACAAATGAACTGATAACGTCAGGAATACGAGCATCGGCGAAGGCGAATATCGAGCCTATGAGACAGAAGATGAGTGAGGCACATGATGTCTTTGTGCAACGACTAATTGCAGCCTATGGCTCTAATCAATAGCAAGATAAGCAGAAAGGGAAAGCGAGGTTGACGATGTCGAAACCAGCGCGATACTTGAGTCTTTGGATCTGCGTGTTTGTTGCAGCGCTGATCATTGTTTTTCTCCTTGTCGATTACGCAAGAAACAGCGAATTCAGAACGGCAGATGCATGGCACAAGGCCCACGGTAACATCGTCCTTGTCGGCGGACACAAGCTCAGCCTACTTCAGGATTGGTGGGAAAAGAGTGAAGATGACGGCGGAAAGTTTTTAGTCGTGAAGGCCTCCAGCGATCTAACGCACATATCGCAAAGCGGAATTACGGTTGATCGAAAGGGCGTCGAGGAGAGCAAGAGAAGTGAAGACGAAATTCGCAAAACGCTCGAATCTTTTGTAGATAGCGACAAGAAGGGAAATGATCTCACCCAATCTTCATTGGTCGTTGTCAAGGCTGTATCGACAAATATGTACTGTCTGAAGACGTTGCTAGGTGGGAAGGACATTGAGCTGCGCTGCGATGTCGTTGGGGTACCGATCATTATTAAGTCTATCGGGCCACCGGAAACAGAGAAGGAGATAGAAAGAATCCTCTCGACGTTCGATTGATTCCTCTCTGGATCGTAGATGTTGAAGGCCCAACAGCAGAGCACAAATAATGACGCGCCAACAGATCACTTTGCAAGTGTTTCGGACTGGCCGACGGGTGCTGGGGGTTTCCATCATACAGGTATAGCTGTCGATAGTGATGACACTCGAGGATTTTCTACGGCTGATCCAACGACTCCTTGGTGGAAGCGATTGTTCGGGGCTCCACAAGGAGCAATGGAAAACGATATTGCGCATCACACCAAGAACGGCGAAGTCGCGCCGCATCCTCCTAATATACATATTCCGATCACAGCCGCGCAGGCTAAAGCGATTCAAGCGGCAATCGACGCCCGAGTTACTAACGGCGGGCGATACAACTTATTATTCAGGAACTGTGCGGGTGCAATAGAAAGCTTCCTCCATGCCGGAGGAGTACCAGGTATCCCCCACAGTGAAGTAAATATTCCAGCCGTTCTACACGTAGTATTATTGATCGAGAGAACTTCGCAATGAACTCGTTCAAGCGACACAGCGCGAAACAAACGAAGAGGAGCGGATGCATGAAATGGATGTTTAGGCGCAAGTGGCTTAGAGCTACAAGCGGAGCAATAAGTGCGTTATTCCTCGTACCTGGCGTTTTTGCTGGAGGTCACAAGGATCACCCGTATAGATATTCCGTCGTGGATGTGCCCGTATCACTCGCGGTCGGAACTGTCCAGACACCTGAGTTTTCTGTTGCCTCGCACTGGTATTGGATCATGATTCAGGTAGAGAAGCCTCTCCCGTTCCGGCAAATGCAGTGCATGATGGGGGTCACTGCGGGACCGCTCGAATCGAAGGATTGCAGTAGCAATGATCCGCTGCTTCGAGCGGACTGGACTGTCTGGGATGAGGGCCATATGGTATCGAGTGGATCGAGCACCACTAAGGCCGATGATAAATATACAAACCAGTACATCTTCAAATTCCTTGGAAGTTTCGCGGGAGAAGCTGGCAAGAAGTATGTCGTGAAAGTGAGATTCACCAAGGATGGCACGCCGCTGAATGTCGCCAATCCGCACCTGATCGTTACCAGGGTAGGATACGAATGACGGCTATTGGGGTGCATCTGGCGATCCTCCGAGTACCTGTGCCGCCCCGATCAAAAGGCACGGTGCTTTGCACCGGGAGGATAGGACACGTCACCTTCTCCGCGCGTATCAAAGCGCAATAGCAAGTGCAATCAATCGCTAATCGGCGTGTGAGCGGACGCGCATTGATTAGCCGAATCGGTGTCCATGCTTTGCATGGGGGTATTTATGTCGCGGTAGGGACGGACCTCACGGCCCGCCCCCCGCACAGATCCGGACGGGCGGATTTCCCGCATCCCCCCTCTTGCCTCAGGTGGTGACGCGCAGACGGTGCGCGGGATAGGGATGGCAGATACGGGCCGGAGGCAGCCAGCGGCGGATGAGCCGTTTCATGCGCTCCCACGAGACGCGTCCCTTTTGGCTTCGGCGTGAGGCCGCCTTGCGGGGCTGCCTTGCTGTTGCTGTGGGGAGTCAGCAAGCGCAGTTGCGGTGCCCAGGAAGTCCTCGTCCCGGCGAGCCTCCCAAAGGACACGCCACTTCGCGTCGGGTGGACTATGACACACTACCCCAGAATGGTTGCTGTAGAGCAACCTTGGGTTTACCGGGAACGTGTTTAGAATCAGGCGGCTAAAGGAAAAAGGCTCGAAAAGCAAGGCGTTTACAGGTTGCTATATGGCAACCATTGAAAATAAAGCAGTTATGCGAAACTCTGCCGATCCAGGTTTACGCAGGTAAACGTGTTGAAAACAAAGGGTCGCGGCTTGGCTGGCCTTTTCGCGCTTACGCGCCGTGTACCCTCCGCTCCGGCATCCGCAAAGGCTCTCCGCTACGCCATCCCACACGAGCAAAAACCGCTCGTGCGGGAACCCTGGCACGCTCCGCCCGCTGCGCGGCTCCCTTCGGTCGGCCTTGACTGATGCCTCCGCTGCGGGTGTTTTTCAGCTATGAAAAGCATTTGCTTTTCATGTTCCCACGGGAACCTGCAAGCTCTTCATGGTGCTGACAACGATGGAGCACCGGGCAGGCTGGGACGCGATGTTCTCGGCGCCGAGATCGGTCACTGTAGTCGAAATTGTAGCTGTCAAAGCACCCCAGAACCACAAGGATCAACAAGATTAGGCAGGAGCATGGTAAACAATTCAATCAAAAGCACTTAAGTTCACTCAATTTCAACAGGTTTCAACAAACGATTTGACCTGCTTTGGGAGCAGATGGAGTCCCCCTCAGTAAGATAAGTAGAATCAATAGTTTGCCGTGTTGACAGTGTTGATCTTTGTTGTTCGAGGAGGATCTGTAGAGTACAAACCGACAACAGTGCGTACGTCATCACCTCCCTGCCTTTATTTTCAACTATTTGCAGTGAGCCAAATGCAATGTTCTAAAGACAGATGGAGCTACCAATGGACCTTCATCCTGACTCCGCAGGAGGCCCCGCGCCAGGTGCACCTTTACCTCCCGCTTCGTCTCGGCCAGCTTGCTCGCCAGTC
>OBLU010005200.1_pt1 | contig 11699 bp, 11 predicted proteins | sample 1518681 | NCBI WGS metagenome assembly OBLU01 (sample SAMEA3539304, study PRJEB22396) | soil metagenome | biome: tundra; feature: field; material: soil | place: USA | collected 2010-05 | depth 0.15 m
AGGTGCTACCCCACTTGGAGACTCGTGTAGTCACGCGCCGCTCCCTGCCGTCACAGCGAAAAGTCCCTGTACCAACAACTACTTAGCGCCTGGAAGCGCGTGCCCGGAGAGGGTGAACATCCGTTTCAAGCGGCGGTTGCATCAGCCCCACCAGCAGTGCCGGAAACTATTTGGCTTTCCGGGTGTAAGCCTTCACTTTTGTTCCGCTCTTCTTGGTATGTTTGGAGACCGCCTGTTTCTTCGGGTTCTTCTTCGTGGCGTTGCCGAGAGCGAAGGCACCGATGAGCGGTAATAGTGGAATCGGCATACTACGTGAATTCTAGTGCTTTTGGCGGATGTCGTCAACCGTCCTTCTTGAATTAGGAAAGCCGTCCAGTTTCGGTTTCCGGTCTGGATTGCCGTGGAGGGTTTGAAACCGCAGCAGAACAGATTGGGACGTTTAACGTTTCTTGGCTTGCAGTTCCAACTCGGTGTCCGACGATGAATACGAGGCGGCGATGCGTTCGGCGGCGGCGAGAATCAGGGGGAGTGGAACAGGCGAGTAGGGGCGCTGTGGGCGCCACCGTGTTGCCCGGTCCCCAGCTTCACGGGAGTCATCCGGGAACGACCGGTTGCGCCGATCTTTTTCCTGCACCCGTGTGGTGTCGCTCAGCCCTAAACCATAGGGATGGCCGAAAAGCCGCCGGACCTGGTAACGGAGAACGTCTTCCTCGATACCTGCATCTTCGTGGCGGAGAATTACAGTTCGACGGCATACCAGACGCTTATCAGGCTCGCCACGATAGGCGCCGTGAAGCTCAAAACCACGGACATAACGCTCAGAGAAATCAAGCAGCAGATCGCCGAAAAGGTCGCAGAAGCGACGAAGTCCCTGCAGGCGAAGGGTGGCAAGAGCGGGGTCCTCCGCAACTTCGAAGAATACAGCGAGTTGATGGAGAAGTTTGATGTTCAGAAATCGGATTCCCTGGCGCAGGAACTGTGGGAGCGGGTCGAGAACGAAGTCAACCAAGCGAACGTCGAGCTCATCTCCGCTTCCGGCATGGCGGCCGGACCGATTTTCAAATTCTATTTCGCCCAGAAGCCGCCGTTCGGAGCGGGAGAGAAGCGGAAGGAGTTCCCGGACGCTTTCGTGATTGCTGCCCTTGAGGCGTGGTGTGAGGAAAACGGTGAGGAGATGCATGTCATCACGGCCGATGGAACCGTCATCGCGGCCTGTGATGCGTCGGACAACCTGTATCCCCTGAAAGAGCTTGCGGACTTTGTGGATCTTGCCCTCCGGCGCGACGAATACGTCGAGAGGGCGGTCGAATACCTGCAGGAGCACACAGAACCCATCAAAGACGCCGTGAAAGAGGCCATCGAGGATCAGTACATCTATCTCAAGGATGAGGATGGGGACGGAGAAGCAACTGTCAACGAGATCTCATCGCTCTATGTGGACGATGTCGTCCAGAGCGACGGCGACACGATGGTCCTGCGATGCTCCGCGACCGTGGGCATGACTGCCAGCGTCAGCTACGATGACCCGAACCAAACATACTGGGACAGCGAGGACAAAGAACTGTATGTCGCGGGGCACATAAACGCCGATTTGGAAAGGACCGTTGATGTCTCGGCCGAGGTAACTATCCTTTGGAAAAATCGGGTGGACTACGTGGTCGAAAAGGCTGTCATCAATGACGGAGGACCGATTTCCGTGTATGTAGACGAAGACGCTGAGACACACTGGAAATAGAAGGAAAGCCTGAAATGACATGGGTCAGATTTACTCCCTCTTTCCCGGTGGGGTGATCTTTTGTTTCCCTGCTAACGGGTGAACGCATCGAAGGGGCTGCATAAACTTCTCGCCGATTTCATTTCTTCGCGACTGCCGTCTCGAATCGCATCCCAAGCTCGCTTCAGCGAACGTCCATTGTTCTGAGGCACGCCGGGGGTAAGTCCATGGAACCCACACGCCAAACTGACGGCCAAGACCCCACGCACGCGGCGCCGGCGGCCTCGTGGACTCGTTGCGCCACCGCGCCGCCTCCGGCGCGCCTGGCGCCACGTGTGTGCCAGGGCGGGGCGCCAGGAGCGGCTTGACCGCCTTGGACTCCATCCGGACATGGGAGTAGCGTCACAACATGGCGCTTGAGACGTGCCCAGCGATGCTCATGGTCACCTCGCCGCGGGCGCCTGAGAGTCTCCAGTCTCTCCAGTGCCCTCTCAATGCTGGATCGTGATCAGCGTCCCCGTCTGCGTGCTCAAGCCGTTGTAAGTCGCTGTGACCGGCTGGTCCCCATCAGCGAGCGAGGACGGCACGACCACATTGAACTGATACTCCCCGGGACCAACGAGCCCAGCGAATTCCACCTCCGCCGTCACGCCGCCGATCTTGATCACCGGCAACGGCGACAGACTCCCCCCTTGCACCATCGATCCGCTCCCCACAGCCACGGACGTTGGCCCGAAGCCGTTGGCATAGAGCACGATCGCCTCGCCCGGCTTTGCGGGCGTGGTCGAGCCGGGATTCAGGGTTGTGGGGGTCCGAGCAGACTTCCATCGGAGTGTGTGGCCCGCTACATATGGCACGCCGTTAAAGGCGACAGTGCCTGCGCCTGTGCGGTGAATACGGCGCTGGCCGTTCCATTATTGGTGACTTGCACCTGGACCGCTCCCGACATGGCGTCGGGCGGCGTCAGAATATTTACCTGTCCCGAGCTGATGAAGTAGATGTATGCCGCCTTACAATTCACCGTCACGCTCACTCCATCCAGTTGCTTCGGCAATTGGCTGTTGACAAAATCCGCGCCCTGCCAGATGCGCGAATTCCCGGCTGGCGCGAGACTCTGGCCCTTCACCTCCACCCAGACTGACCGGCGTGTACACCGGCGGACAACGGCAATCAGTTAGGATACGGGTTGTGCGAGATGATTTCCCAATTTCGTTAAAAGGCAAGCTCGCCGCCCGGGTTGGGTACATGTGCTCAAACCCTGCGTGCCGTGCGCTGACGAGCGGGCCCCAGCTCGATGAAGATCTGGTCGTGAATGTGGGCGTCGCCGCGCACATAACAGCCGCGTCGCCGGGCGGCCCAAGATATGATCCGAAGCTCAGCTCAAGCGAACGTTGCGCGCCGACCAACGCGATTTGGCTTTGCCAAGTCTGCGCAAAGCTAATCGATTCAGATCCGAATCGATACACGGTGGCGGTACTGCAAAGGTGGAAGCGGACGGCTGAGGCGGATGTCGCGCGGCGCGTCGGTAAAGCCCAAAACGCACTTGTGAGCCCGTCGCTTCCGGAACAGCAGAAAGAGCGGGATCTGAAGCTGCGAGATCAAATGCGGCGGCAGCTTCTCAAACCCTTTGATCCTCGCAAGCGTCAGCGCGATCTCTTTCAACACAGCAGAGCCATCATCCGTGCGCTCGATGACACGACGTATCCGAACGCGGAAGACGGCCCTGGTATCAGCGGATGGTTCAGGGTTAATTTTTTCGACTTTTACCATGATGGCGTAGCGGTGATCCTGTCCATTCACCCTGGGTTCTTGGACGACCAAGACCGTTGGTGCGTCGCTGAGCCCGGAAAGGAGAAGTTGGTTAACATGCCCGGCTTCGAACGGGTGAAGGTTTTGCACCTGGGGAAGATTCCATTCCGGAACATTCGCGTTTTCGACCCTGTTGGCGACGAACACTATTCCGAGCCGCACCTCCACTGCACCTTCTCCCAAAGCGATGGACCCTACGAGGGATTTGAGTATCGATTGTGCAGGCCCGAACGCGAGCCGCTACTTCCCGCGGAAAAGAGGGTTGAGCCCGTATACCGCGATGACACCAGAGAAAGCAATGGTCGGCAAAATGATAACCAGCCCAATGACCGGGCGATCGGAAACGAGGAACTATGAACCTTGCCACTTTATCCATCGATGGGATCGATACTGGCGTGCTCGAAGAGCTGAAGGCTGGCGAAGTGAGTGAAGGGAAGCTAATCGAATTCAAATCCGCCTTGCCGGGGCGTGTGGACGGCGAAAAGGTCGAGTTCCTGGCTGATGTCTCATCATTCGCCAATGCGTCTGGCGGGCACATCTTTTACGGGATCGTCGAACAGGGCGGAGCGGCAACGGAAATCTGCGGTCTGCCGGGAATCGACCTTGATGCCGAGATACTGCGTCTAGAGGCCACGATCCGGGACGGAATTGAGCCGAGAATTCCAGGTGTGATATCCCGCGCGATCCGAGCACAAAACGGTGAATTCGTTATCGTGATCCGCATCCCGAACAGTTGGATTGCACCGCACATGATCACCTTCAAGCAGCATTCCCGTTTCTACTCACGCAATTCAGCGGGCAAGTACGCGCTTGACGTGACGGAACTTCGGGCTGCATTCACATTGAGCGAATCGGTCGGTCAGCGCATTCGCGAATTCCGGGATCTAAGGATCGGCAAGATCATTGCGCACGAAACGCCAGTACCGATCGCCCGAAACGCAGCGTTCATTCTGCACTTTGCGCCATTTGCATCAATGACGCGTGATCGCAACCGTGATTTGATTACCGAAGGGGCGACCGGGCGCAACCTGGAAACATTTGGCGGTGGGTATTACAATTCCTGGTTCAACTTCGACGGCGTCCTCGCGTCCGGTGGACCGGGCAAATCGGGGGTCGTCAATTCTTACACACAACTCTACCGTGATGGTCGAGTTGAAATGGTAGATGTTTTTGATGACGAGGCGCAGGCCGAGAAGTACATTCGGAGTACGTACCTAGAACAGCGGGTAATCGGAGGAACCCGCAGTGTACTAAATTACTTGAGTTCGGTTGGTATTGAGCCGCCAATCGCAATTCTGCCAACCCTGGTTGGGGTGCTCGGATTTCGAATTCCGCGGTCAGGTCCGAATTTTACTTGGACTGTGATCGATCGCGACGTTTTGCCGGTACCAGAAGTGCTATTCGCGGGACCACCGCAAACGGTAGCGGGAACCTTGCGCCCCTGCTTTAATGCGATCTGGAACGCATGTGGTTTCCCGGCTTCGCCGAACTTTGACGCGGCAGGCGAGTGGCAGCCTAGATCGTGAGGATACGCGAGCCCACCGCACGATACGTCGCCGACTGAATCTCCCTCAAATCAGCGAAACGCCCCAAGTCCCCTTACGGAAGCGTCCGCTCCGTCCGTATCACGCGCTACTCGGAGAGTGCACACAGCGAGGCGGTTGCCTATCTGCACCAACGCGGATTCCGCTTACAGGCGCTGATCGAGCACATGCGGATCGGCTAAGGCGACGATACGGACGGCATCACCGTAAACTTCGACCGTTTGGGCGCTAGACGCCGAGTGGCCACGGCGAAGTCCCGAAGGCTAGGAAATGGGCGCACAGTTCAAGTCATAAGTCGGCATTCAACGAGGCCGAAACACGGCTGAGCCTATGATAGAGGAGTCGTCAGGAGGAAGCAGGGGCGATGGATTTCGACGATTTGCCGGGCCTGGACGCCAAGACATTTCAGGAACCGCTGGGTAAACTGGCGGAAACGATAGCCCAGATGGTGTGGCGGCAGGGCTCGAAGCGCCTGCGACCGCCCTTCGTGGCTGAAGACTTGTTCATGATAATCCGGCATTCGATAACGACCTACGATTTGCTGTTCTACCTCAACGCTGATGAGCGGCGCGAGCAGGACTGCTTCTGGAGAACTAGGTACGGTGTGGTAACGGCCTCGCTTGTGCGAACTCTCATCGATTGCCTGTACAACGTCACGGCGATCCTCGAAAACCCAACTGAGAAAGGCACTCTTTATCGAAAGAGCGGCCTAAAGAAGCGACTGGGCGACATCGAGGAAGACGAGCAGAACTACGGAAGCAAACCAGATTGGCACACTTACCTCAGGGACAATAAATGGGCGCTGAGGGGGTTGATCGGCAAGAGCAATTTCACCGAAGACGACGTTCGGAAGACAAAGGGCTGGCAGACGCTCGGCAGGTATTTGGACGTCAGGCCCGCGGATATGACGTCAAACCAGCGGTTCTTGAAGACCTTCACTCTTGCCCAGTGGCGACAATACTCCGCCCTGTCGCATGCTGCCTATGAGGGATACATCGGTGATGTTCCGGCTGGGATGTATTTCATAGAAGATGCCCTGCCTCACGCGAACCGAACTCAGATCGAGAACGCATACCCAGTGTTTATGACACAACATCTCGGGCGTGCGGCGTTAATCCTGCTATGCCTTGTGACGGAGCTTCAGTTCTTTTTTCGGTTCGATGGGGCTGACATTAACAAACGAATAATGGAAATGTGGAAGGCCCTGGTACCGTTGTTCGAAGCCAAGGAACTTTACGATGAGCACTATGCTGGCTTGCTTATAGAGACGGGAATCGCGTCCAGCTTGTTGTAACAGTACGTGTTGGCCGGGCGGCTTGGGTAGCCGACGCGCTGTGGAAACTACTCGCCTCGATGGCAACTCCAGGGAGCGCCGATCTGGGCGGGGGAAAGGACACGGAATACCGTGCTCAAATGCCGTCGCAGCGACCTCGATCCGTTCCGGACAATCGGATTCGTGGATATGGTCAGCTCTGGCGGAATTGCGGTCTGATCACGCGCAGTCAGGAACCTGGGCGGTTAGGCATCAAGTTGACGGGAGACGCCGAGCGCCAAATTCCCCCGCACTCCGCTCCTGGAAGGTGGTGCATCGGGCGCCAGGCGAAGCGGACACGGGTGGGCACCTACCGTCCCTTCGGGTCCACCCCACCCGCCGGGCATGACCGCCACGACGCCACACGCGCGCCGCCACCGGCAACCTGGCGCCGTCCTACCAACTGGCGGCGCCGTCGCGCCGGTGGCGCCCACGGGCGCGAACGCGGGCCAGTTCTGGCAGGCCAACGGCCGGCAGCATGGTTTGGTGTTTCGTCGGTGGATCGTGTATCCCCCGCCGCGCCTGGGGCCCAACCTGTGCGCCATGGTTGGCGGCTTCTTGGCGCGTCCAGAAACCGAATCGGGCAGCATTCGGGCAGCGCCACAGCCATTCGTGGGAGGTGTTTCGCCAGTTCCGCCATACAGCCAGCACTGAAAACACGCCAGATAGACTGAGATGGACCGGCCAGAGTTGGCTGCCAGCGGGTTCGACTCCCGTTAGCGCTACCAAAGAATCATAGACTTACGGGCCTCCGTCAACCACGCGCAACGACACCACGCGCAACGCGCCAACTGAAACTCCCCAACAAAACAGGCCGCCAGAGTGTGCCGAGATCCTGCGCCCGTTCGCGCACAGGCGTGCAGTGTGACCGCGACGCCGATCCAGCAGCAGGTAGCGGGCCTCACGTCCGGAGGCCAGTACACGTTCTACGTCTGGCGCAAGGTCGCATCCAGGTACGAAGCGGGTATCCATCGCCATCGTGGACAACGCCTATGCGGGGCAGCACCTGGCCAGGACTCCGGGCATCCGGTTGGTGGTAGTCCGGAAAGAAGTCCGGGCGTTAGCCGTCGGCGCCGAGTTCCGCGCCGTCGCCGTTCCACGCCAGCAGCGTGTATTGGTTTCTGCCGCCGAGCAGCGGACGTTCGCGGTGCCGGCGGAAATCCGGAGCATCGCCGCATGACCACCTTTATCAAAGATCCCAATGCTGTTCTGGACTACTCCGTCGATTGGTCGAAGTGGCTGGCGGGCGACCAGATCGAGACGAGCGCGTGGTTCATTAGCGACCCTGCCCTCCAATCGGCAGACGACTCGCACACCACAACCCGGACCACCCTCTGGCTCGCGGGCGGCGTTGCGGGCCAGTCGTACGCGGTAACCAATCGCATTACCAGCTCTGGCGGCCGCACGGACGAACGCTCGTTTGTCATCCAGGTGCAAGCCCGCTGATCCGTTTTGTTTGTCCAAGCGACAACCGAGATGTACATGGATGATTCAGTTCGGCGAAATCCAATGGTGGTTCCTGGCGAACACGTCCGAGATGGCATTTCACGATGCGGACACTAGGCTAGCTAGACTAGCAAGCTGCGGAAAAACGATCTTCCGAAGCCGAAATCGACATACTAAGGCCTGCAAGTTGCTGATTCCACGTCCGACGGTGGCTGGTGGGCCAGCACCGAGTAACCCTCCGGCTCAATCGATCACTCAGCCAACTGTTACAATCGGCGGTCTCTCGGTCCCGGTTCTTTTCTCTGGCTTGACGCCGGGTTTTGTAGGCCTCTACCAGGTGAACGTCCAAGTGCCTGCGAATGCTCCACCGAGCAGCGCTGCAACGATCAAAGTTCAAGCGGGAAATGCAACATCGAACTCCGTAGTAGTGGCAATCGTCGCTGCCCAGACTGGCCCCGTTCAAGTCACGCCAAGCAGTTCGACCGCGTTAATTGGACAGACGCAACAGTTCAGCGCCGTTGTGAACAATGCGCCAAGTACGGCCGTGACTTGGGCCGTCAACGGTGTGACAGGTGGCGACAGCGCCATCGGCACGATATCGGCGTCAGGGCTATATCAGACTCCCGATTTGGTCCCGAGCGCGCCGTCTGTGACCATCACCGCGACGAGCCAAGTGGATGCATCCTTATCTGGCGCTGCGCAGGTCACACTGATTTACCCCCAGCCGAACGTGACGAGTGTCAACCCGCCTTCAGTGCAAGCGGCCAGCGGAGATACGCCGATTGCCATTGCGGGCGCTGGTTTCACCAAGGCAACAACCCTCACGCTTGGTGGTCAGTCCCTCGCGGGTACCTTTTTTTCTCAGACGTCAATTGGAACCACGGTCCCGGCTTGGCTGGCGGCAACCACCGGAAGCTACCCTATCATTGTCAGTAATCCCACGCCCGGTGGAGGCACGGCATCTTCTTCATTTGTGGTAGGCAACTTGGTGCCAGTCGTAACGTCTTTGGACCCCTCAGTGATTCTCGCGGGCGCCGCCGCCACGCGAGTGATCGTGGCCGGCGCAAATTTTCTCTCGAGTTCGAGCGGGTTGGTAAACGGCCTTCAGGCGACCACGGTATTTGTATCCCCGAACCAGCTCGTCTTGAATGTCCCCACAGAATCCTTGTCCGTGTCCGCAACTTTGAGCATCTCGGTTGCAAATCCTGCACCTGGCGGCGGGACCTCGAACAACATAGCTCTCGTCGTATCGAGTCAAACGTCGGCACCAGACCTTGGCGTTCCGTCCGGAAATCAAGACGGAATTCCCGATCCAGAGGCCCTCGTATACTTCGTGGGATCGACCGCCGCCACAGGTCCGTCTGCGGCCCTGGCTCGATTGGGAGCGGCTGCGGCCGTAGACTACAAATTAGGAGACGAGTGCGTTCACACCCAGCAACCACGATGCGACTCCCAGGGCGGTACTCCGGGCTTCGGTGGCGTTTGTGTCCCGAACGTGAAGTGGGTCTCACAGATTCCACCGGGCACGGATTGGTCAATAACGGCGAATTGCGGTCCTACCAGCCTCTCACTCCTCAACGGAGCAGCGAACAATCTTCAGCCGACCGAGCAGAACATTCGCGATGTTAACGAATATCTGAAAGACTATGAGGCCGCAGACCTAAAGCGAATTCACGATGCCTGTGCAGCGAATGGTACTTGCAAACCGCGACCAACGATTCCAGACATTGACGTGGATAGTCCTGGATATGGGCCGATACCTAACGGAATTGATTCCGCAGCTCTGGCGAGAACAGGAAAAGGCCTGTTCGGTCTGAGCTTGCAGTCAACCACATCGGCTGACAGCAGCACTCTGGAAGACGAGCTACGTAACAACCGCCCAGTAATAGTTCATGTGCTGTATGAGATGAACGAGAATTCTTCAGTCCACAATGCCGGACACTACATGGTTCTGGTTGGGATGGATCAGGATTGGGTCTACGTTACCGATCCAGGAAGAAGCGCTCAGAGTTGTGGTTCTTACGCCAGATACCCCAGAACGGCTTTTGAAGCAGCCTGGCAGTTCAAGGGCAACGACGCGGTTCTCCTGGCCCCGAGACTCGGGATCGTAAGCCAGTCGTTGCAACTACCAGACGGCCAGGTTAACCTTCCCTACTCGGCGCAGTTCAGCGCCGCATATGGTACACCGCAATACACATGGTCGGCCAGAGGGTTGCCAGACGGTCTAACACTCGATTCAAGAACAGGGCTACTCTCCGGAACGCCCAGGGTAGCGGGCCAATTCAGCCCCTCGATCCAAGTCGCGGATCAGGCTGGCGGAACGGCAACGGGAAGCACGTCAATGACGGTGAACCCCGGCACGTCGGGACCGTTAACCATTACGACCCCAGCCTCTCTACCAAGTGCTCAGGCGGGGATTGCCCTACAGCTCATTGCCTTGACCGCAGCGGGCGGGGTAGCTCCTTACTCGTGGCAGATCGTTGGTACTGGACTCCCTTCGGGTCTAAGCTTGAGTGTATCCGGCCAACTCGCGGGAACCGCGCAAACCAGCGTTTCCAATGCTTCCTTTACGGCCCAAGTGAGCGACAGCTCGTCTCCAGCTAAGATCTCGACCAAACTGCTCTACATATCCGTAGTTCCTGCGCACCTCCCCCCGACGATATACTCGCTGACTGCTTCTCCTTCTAGCCTCAATGTCGGCGGCTCATCGACTCTGATCTGCGTGGCGGCCAATCCGCAGCATGACCAACTGACGTATACCTGGACGGCAACGGGCGGCGTGATCGTAGGATCAGGCTCAACGGCGCAGTGGACTGCCCCTTCTCAACCAGGCCAGTACAAAATCACTTGCGCGGTGGCGGATGCAACCGGGGCCGCGGCATCCGCGGACACCCTGGTTTCCGTTAGTTCCCTTGGTCTCGGGAGTGCTGTAAGCCCGAACTCGGGAGTAGTGAACTCCACTCAGTTTCTCATCACAGGCTCCGGTGCAAAGCCGAATGGCGGTGTCACCTCGACGACAGTGTATCCAGACGACTCCGTTCACATATTCAAGACCACAGCTGACGGCTCTGGCAAGTATTCCTTCGGTCCGTTTACCGAGGCGCAGACCGGGCTTTACACGGAGAGCGAGAGCGACGACTCTACGGGCGCAAAGAGCGGTCAGCTGCTTTGGCGTATAGATCCAAGTACGAGCATCGTACTTACGGTTGCAGCAAGTTGTGCGACGGGAGGACCGCAGGTCCAATTGCAGTGGACGGATGTAAGCGCCATGAATTACGATCTCTACCGAAACGGAACTTTGTACGCTTCCGCGATCGTCGGCACGAAATACTCGGATAGCACATCTCTCGTGCCCGGGTCGCTCTATAACTACTCTATTCAAGCGCATCTTGCAAACGGCACCGGCCAAACCTCAAATTCCGCGACCGTAACTGTCCCCGCGACGTGTTCGAGCGCCGATCTGGTACCGCTAAATATTGTCCTCAGCAACGCTGTGGCGAACCCTGGTACTTCTCTTATTGTGACCTTTGCTGTAGCCAATCAAGGAAACGGGTTGGCTGGAACGAGCACAAGTCGGCTGTGGTTGAGTAGCTCATCGTCTGCGCCGGTCGCAAGCGATCCAGTGCTAGCGGACGTTAGCACACCTAGCATCGGAGCAGGTGGGACGGCTGCGTTGAGCGCCAACGTTACCATTCCCTCTGCCACCGTTGCCGGGACCTTTTACGTCTGGGCGAAAGTTGACAATGCCGGCCAAGTCTCCCAAAGCAACACGGCCAACGACCTTGCCCGTTCGGGGCCGTTAGCGGTGAATATTACAGCCGCGCATAAATAAAGGGACATAACGGCTCCAGGCATGGCATACTTCTCATAGGAG
>OBLU010005201.1_pt1 | contig 11698 bp, 12 predicted proteins | sample 1518681 | NCBI WGS metagenome assembly OBLU01 (sample SAMEA3539304, study PRJEB22396) | soil metagenome | biome: tundra; feature: field; material: soil | place: USA | collected 2010-05 | depth 0.15 m
TTCGCCATCAAAGGGGCCTCCATCGGTCGTGCTTGGGTGCTTGCCGAAGTCACGGGCTGCATTGCCAACCGTGCCGCGAACGAGCGAAGAGCCTCCGAGATGGCCGAGGTTTCCCTGCCGGTCCTGAATCAGCTTCACGCGGTGAGAACGTGAGCGATCATCTAGGAAACACAAGAGCATCGGCGCGAGCGAGCGAAAGCTTGAGCCCGACACCAGGGGCAACGCCGAAATCGCGCCAGGGGTCGTGACCGAGACTGGTCGCCCGTGACGGACCTTAGACGCCATCAGCGCCAGGAGGCGCATTTGAAACCTTGCTCAGAACAACCCGACGGTGCGGCCTTCGGCGTCGATGTCGACGTTGAGCGCCGCCGGCGTCTTGCCGAGGCCGGGCATCTGCTGGATGTCGCCGCACAGCGGGACCAGCCATCCGGCGCCGGTGTAGGCGCGGATGTCGCGCACGATTACGGTGAAGTCCCGCGGTGCGTTGGCGAGCGCCGGATCGGCAGACAGCGAAAGCTGGGTCTTCGCCATGCAGACCGGGAAGTGCCCCAGCCCGTCGCGCTCGAACTGGTCGATGCTTCGCTCCGCTTCGGGGTACAAGAACACGTCTCGCGCGCCGTAGACCCGCTTTGCGACGGTCTCGATCTTGTCGCGGATTGGAGCGTCATCGGGGTAGAGCTGACGGAACTCGTTCGGCCGCTCGCACGCGTCGACAACGGCGCGTGCGAGATCGGCCGCGCCGAGGCCCCCTTTCTCGAAGCCCTCGTTGATCTCTGCCGAGAATGCGCCTGCGTCGAGCGCAAGGTCGCGGACGAGCTCGACTTCCTCGGCGGCGTCCTCCGGTCGCCGATTCACGGCGACCACGCATGGGACACCGAACTCGCGCACGATTCCGAGGTGACGGCGGACATTCGCCATGCCGATCTCGATCGCGCACAAACCTTCGCCGCGGTGCTGTGGCGCGTCGTCTGCGGACCCGCCGTGGTGCTTAATCGCGCGGACGGTCGTCACGAGCACCGCTGCGCTCGGCGTCAGGCCGCCCAACCGGCAGACTATGTCGAAGAACTTCTCCATACCCATATCCGAGCCGAATCCCGATTCGGTGACCACGTAGTCTCCGAGCTTCATCCCGATCAGGTCCGCGATTAGAGAGTTGTTGCCGTGGTCGATGTTGGCGAACGGGCCGCAATGCATCAGGCATGGTTGCCCCTCGAGCGTCTGGATGAGGTTCGGTTTCAGCGCGTCCTTAAGCAGCACCGTCATGGCCCCGGCGGCGCCGAGATTCTCGGCGGTCACCGGGCCACCATCGTTGTACCGGTGCGCTACGGTGATCGCCCCCAACCGGCGGCGAAGATCGTTCATGTCGCGCGCGACTGCCAGCACCGCCATCACCTCCGAGGCGGCGGTGATGTCGAAGCCCGTCTCGCGCGCGTAACCATTCGGGCGGCCGCCAAGACCGACGACAACTCGACGCAGCGTGCGGTCGTTCATGTCCAGCGCGCGCCGCCAATCGACTCGGAGCGCGTCGATCCTGTGAGGATTCCCGTGCAGGATTGATGCGTCGATCATCGCCGCGAGGAGGTTGTTCGCCGCGCCGATCGCGTGAATGTCTCCCGTGAAGTGGAGGTTGAGATCCTCCATCGGCACCACCTGGGTCAAACCGCCGCCCGCGGCACCTCCCTTCACGCCGAACACCGGACCGAGTGACGGCTCTCGCAGGCACGCGACGGGCCGCTTCCCGATCACGCCCAGGCCCTGCGTAAGACCCACGAGCGTGGTCGTGTTGCCCTCGCCAGCCGTTGTCGGCGTCATGCCAGTGACGCAGACAAGCTTGCCATCGGGCCGGTGCTGGAAGCGGTCGATGACCGACAGCGCGACCTTCGCCTTGTAACGACCGTAAGGCTCGTACTCGTCAGGCTCCAGACCGATCCGGTGCGCGAGTGATGGAATCGGCTCGAGCTCCGCGTCCTGGGCGATCTCGAAGCTGCTCTTCACCGCGAGTCCTCCGTGGAACCGTCGTCGGATGGCTGACCTTATAGAGGCCATCAGCCGCGTAGCGGCGATTCTGGCGAGCCTCATCGCCAAGCCGAACGCTACCACCATGCACGGGGCCTCCGCGCAAAATCACTCGTTTCTCCGGGATGGGCAAAGCAGGGTATTGCCGGTCGATCCTCGACGCGCTCGATCTGCTGCTAGGGCGCGTGCAATCATCGCAACGTGAAAGTCCGCGCCGTGAGTCCCAGGTGGTTGACCAGGGGGGTTCTGAGCGTCGGTCTGGCTAGCTTCTTCAGCGATGCTGGCCACGAGATCACGACCTCGATCCTGCCGACGTTCGTGACCACGACCCTCCGCTCGTCAGCGGGGGCGCTCGGTGTGATCGAGGGCATCAGCGATGCGCTGATCGGGGTTGCAAAGCTCGCTGCGGGGCCTCTCGCCAACGACCCCCACCGTCGGCGCGAGATCGCTCGCGGCGGCTATCTCGTTACGGCCGCGGCCACGGGCGCGATCGGGCTTGCCGCAACCGTCTGGCAGGCCGGCTTGCTCCGCGCCGGTGCATGGGTGGCGCGCGGCGCGCGATCACCCGCCCGGGACGCGCTGCTCGCGTCGCTCGTCGCCCCCGGTGCGTACGGCCGGGCCTTCGGGCTGGAGCGGGCGGGCGACAACCTCGGCGCCGTTGCGGGTCCGCTGCTCGCCGCGGTGCTGGTGGCCAACCTGGGCATCCGTCCGGCGCTTTACCTGGCTGCTGTTCCGGGCGTGTTCGCTGCCGTCGCGATCACGGCCGCGGCCGCGCAGGCCGCCCAGCGCGCCACGGGCGAGGTTGCGGTGGCAGGTCGCCGGCGGCTCGAGGTTCGCGCGGTCCTGGGCAGCGGACTGGCCCGCCCGCTGGTCGCGATCGCGTTGTTCGAGTTCGGCAACTGCGCTACGACGCTGCTGATCCTGCGCTCGACAGGCTTGCTGCACCACGGAGGCCGCTCGTTGGTTACTGCGACCTCGCTCGCGATCATGCTGTACGCGGCTAACAACCTGCTCGGCGCGATCGTCGCGCTCGGCGGCGGCCGCTGGATCGACCGCGTCGGGCCGCGTGTGCCGTTCGCGGGCGGTGCGCTGCTGTTTGCGTGCTCGTATGCGATCTTCGCTGTTGGGCCGCACGGCTGGCCGCTGCTGCTGGTCGCGTTCGTGTTGTCAGGCAGCGGCATCGGTCTGGCGGAGACCGCCGAATCGGCGCTCGTGGCGAGGCACCTGCCGGACGGGCTGCGTGGAAGCGGCTTCGGGGTGCTGGGCGGGCTGCAGGCCGTCGGTGATCTGGCGGCGTCGGTCATGGTCGGGCTGATCTGGTCGATCGGCGGTCCCGAAGCCGCGTTCTTCTACGCGGCTGCGTGGATGGCTGGTTCGCTGCTCGCCTCGGTACTGGTGGTAGGTTCGGGCTAGTCCGTCTGAGTCGTCGCGGACCGCCGGTCAGTGCGCGTAGATCAGGTTGGCGCTCACGACTGTGTGAGCGAGCCGCCATCTGCGCGAGCTCGTGATCGCGCGCTCGCTGCTTGGGATGCCGGTGGCGACCAGCCGCCGGCTTGTCTCGAGGAGCTCGGCCGCGCAGGCGGCACGCCCGACAGGCCGGCAAGGGCCGCTGCAGCGGGCAGCCATGGCGCTCGGCAGTCCGATCGCAGTCGCGCTCCTGGAGACCGCCGACGTCGGCCAAGCCCGCCGCCTGTTCGTTCACTGGCGCACCTGACGCCCCGTTGAGCGGATCCGATGGCTTGTGTGATCGTTGACACCCGAGCCACGGGTGCAACGGTCGAGTACGATCTTGTCGAGCGATGAGGCTCGCTCCGAGCGCGGCGCTTGCCGCTGATGGCATCTATCGGTGTTTCACGATGGAGGTCTAGATGGAGTCCGCGCGCCCGTTTTCCAAGCAGCGGCAGTCAAGCCCGGATCCTGGGAGGTGATGTCCGGCCTTGGCTTTCCAGAGCATCCTTCTTGACCGGCCCGAGAGCGGGGTCGATGTCGACGGGGCGCGAGAGCCGGCGTGCTTTGCGGACTTGAACCTCGACCAGATCCTGGCGTTGATGACTGCCGGCCGCGAGCAGTGCTCGATGCCCGGCCGTGCGCTATCGACGAGCTCAAAGGGTCCGAGCAGGACGCCTGGCGTCGCGCGATCCGGCTGAGCGCAGGGTGGCCCGCGCCGGCGGAGTCGGCGAGCCTGCCCGAGCGCGCTTCGCATGAGTCGGTAAAAGCCGGTGGGTTTGGGGGTTCGACATAAAGTCGGATCAGCTCTCCGGATGGAGCGCCCGTCGCGCGACGGCACGCACCATGAACGGCGCCTGCGCGGCGAGCTACTCCAGCCAAGGCCGCAACCGCTCGACCCCGTCGATCGCAATCAGGCTGCGCAGCGCCTCGACCGCGAGGTAGGGGTCGCGGTGGGCGGTGACGGCTTGACGCAGCGCAGGGGAGGCATCGCGGCTGCGCAGGGACCCGAGGATCCGCGCCGCGATGACCGCGCGGTCGCCGTCGGGATGGCCCAGCGTCCACATCAGTTGCTGGTCGTAGGAGAGTCCGGGTGGGCGCGCTACGGTCCGGCCGCAGCGGACGCAGGGTCCGGACGGATGGGGATTGAGGCCGTAGCAGTGAAAGCACCAGTGCACCGGTCCATTCTTGCGCGCGAGCGCTAGGCTTGCGCATGGTGTCCGAGGAGTGCATCTTCTGCTCGATCGCTGAGCGGCGCATGCCGGCGCAGGTCGTCGACGAGGACGCATACACGCTTGCGTTCATGGACATCAGCCCTTGGCGACGCGGGCACGCTTTGGTAATCCCGCGGCGACACGCGCGCGACCTGCTCGAGATCGAACCTCAGGACCTTGCGATGGTGTTCGCGACCGCTCGGCGCCTCGCGGCGCGGATGCGAGAGCGGTTGGGTTGCGAGCGCGTGACGCTGTGGAACTCCTGCGGCGCTGTGGCCGGGCAAGTCGTGCTGCACTTCCACGTGCACGTCATCCCGGGCGCCAACGATGATCCTGAGGTTCCGCCACGTTTGGAAGCCCCGGTGCCGGGCGAAGAGATCGAGGCCGTCGCCGCTCAGCTGCGCGGCGAGGCGTAGTCGATCAGCGCGGGCCGCTAGTCACGGGCAGCATTTTCCGACGACAGGCAGACGCCACTACGGAGCGCAGAAGACTCACTTAGTGCGTCCTACCGGCGGAAGCGCTGTCCGGCGCGCTCCGCGAGCTCCTCCGGCGTGATGTCGACCGCGGCCTCCCAGTGCAGCCGCTCGTAGTAGGTGGAGTCCGAGCGATACACGGTGTGCACGTTGGACCGGCAGGCCAGGCGGAGGTTCAACGGGTATCCGAGGGTGCCGGCCGGCGCGCCGTAGATCGCCATGTTGAAGCTCTGAAAGCCCATCTCGGCGTAAAGGTTCAGCGCAGTGGCGATTCCGGCGCCGAGCTCCTCGACGAGCTCGTCGTCGAGTTCGGCGGGCGAGACCACCTCGGGGATGAAAGCCCTCAGCTCGCATGGGGCCAGCGGCGCGAAGCTCGCCAGCCACTCCACCCGCCCGCTCGAGCCGAGATAGCGCTCGCCAGCAGCCCGTTCCGTGGCGAGGTACGCGTCGAATTGCGCGGTCGGCACGTCGACCAGCTGTTGCTGCATCGTCGTCGGCACAGGGTCGACGCTTCCCTGCAGGTGCGGGTGAAACAACGAGCTGCCGGACGGGAGCATATGGTTGGCGTTGATCGAGACCCACTGGGCGTCCGGATCGGCGGCGAGCACGGCGCGGTCGAACGCGACCTGAGCGGCGAGGTTGTCTGCCACGAGGCGCGGCGTCATCCGTTCCAGCGGGAGGTAATGCAGCGCTGGCGAGTACACGGACACCGAGCTGTGCTTTGCGTAGGTGAGCAGGTTGGGGAACAACACCGCGTCGCCCCGTCGGATTCGTCCCTGCTCACAGATCCGCGCAGGAAGCCTGGGCGTCTGCGCCTCCAGCCGATCAGCGCAGAACGGACACGTGATCTGCGCCTCGCGTGCGAACGCCTCGAGATCAAAGTCGTTGGGTGGCATCAGCGCGCCAGACACCACCAGCCGCGCAGAATGGCGCGTGAGCGGGTCCCACCGCACCTCGACTTGGCCCTGCACTAGATCAAACCTACGCCTCGGATCAAGCAACTCGCTCGTCAGGGCGCGCCGTTGCAGCTCCATCGCACGCTCGTCTCCTTCGGGCGGCTCAAGATATCTCAAGCGGCGCTGGGAAGCGAGAGTCCTTCGAGGCTCTGGGCGCCCATCGCTGCACTGCGTTCGCCGGGGCCCCCTGCATGCTGGTAACGTCTGAACCGGCGGTGAGGCTCGCCAGAACCGCCGCGGCGCGGCTGATGGCCTCTATAGAGGGTCATCCAACCAACGACGGTTCCAGGTTCGCGTGCAAGCCGAGAACAGCCGCCTCACGATCGCCGCGGGCCGGCGTGTGGTGCAAGCCGTCGACGAGTTGGTCGCCGCGGCTGGTGACTTCCTCGCACCGAGGCTCGTGCACGAATTGCAGGCGGGCCGTGCTCGACTGGCGCAGGCGCGGTTCAACCTCGTCGTGCTCGGCGAGTTCAAGCGAGGCAAGAGCACGCTGATCAACGCTCTGCTCGGCCGGGACGTCCTTCCGACGGGCGTCGTCCCCCTGACCTCCGCAGTCACGATCATGCGCCACGGGCCACGCGACCGGCGGCGCCTGCGCGCCCAGTCTCTGGCCGATCAGCTGACGAACCTCGTCACAGAGGTCGCGGCACAGGGGACGCGTCGCTCATCGCGCGTCGGGGGCTCGACGATCCCGGGCGGTCGAGGCGGCGTTGGCGGGGACCCGGTCGCCTCGTCGGGCGAGTAGGGCGATCGGCCCGAGCGCCACCACGGTTGCTAGGGCGCCAGCCGCGGTGAGCGCGACCGACCGAGGTCGTGCGCGGCGAACGTCCGCTCCATCGCGGCATAGGCGGCGATCACCGCGTTGCGTGGATCCTGGGTCGAGTCCAGCGCCGAGATCGCCGCGACCTTCCACGCCCAATGCACCTGCAGAGGCGGTCGCTCGTGCTCTGGCTCTTCGTCACGACGCCTGCGATCGGGCCATATGAAGACTGTCAACACGCACAACGCGACAAAGCCGGCACCAACGACCAGCACGACCAGCGCCGTGAGCAGAGTGCGGTCCGAGAGAGCCGAGATCACGGCTCGCTGTCCCAACCGCCCGGAGCCGCCACGAACAACTCGCAGTCACCGAACCTGCGGGCCAGCCCCTCGCGGGTGACGAACAGCTCCATCCCGATCCGCGGATGCGCGCACGCGCCCCGCAGCTCATAGCCGCTGTCGTCGCGGCGCGGCGGATCGATCGGCACGAAGTACCGGCAGCGCGGGCACTGGCGTGGCAAGTACGGCCAGGGCATCAAGCTGTCACCAGCATAGAACCCGGCTCACGCGGGGCTTTCTCAGTGCGCCACGGCTCGGACGACGAAGACATGGCGGAAGTGGCCTAACTGGTGTGCGGTTCGACGAAGCTCTGAAGGCCGGGGATCTGGGGACGTCGAGCACGCTGCTGAGTCTGACCGTCGGCTGGGCCGGTGGCGGCCCGGCAACGCGCGGGGAACCCGCGACGCTCCAGCTTGCTGTTCGTCATTGTCGATAGGTTGATCCGGTGCACCGGCCCAGCATGAGCTCGCGACATGGCTTGTCTCGGGCCGCCCTGGCTTTCCGGCTCGTCCACGCCGCGATCACGGCGGGGTTCCTGCTTGCGATCGCCTATGTCTGGTGGTGTGCCCTGAGCGGTCGCCGGGGAGCGCTGCTTCGCATCGCAGTTACGGCGTTGATCGGGGAAGGCGTGCTCGTCATCGCGAACCGCGGTGACTGTCCGCTTGGCGGGCTGCAAGAACGCTTGGGCGATCCGGTGCCCCTGTTCGAGCTGGCGCTCGCGCCCAAGGCTGCCCGCCGCGCGGTGCCGGTTCTCGGTGTCATCACCGCGGCCGGCGTCGCTCTACTCGCGAAAGGCACCGACGACCTCCCAGGTCTCGAGCCCAACAGGGCACCAGGCGGCCAGCCAGGCCGCCCTGCCGAGTTCCCATGCTCGCCCCGGGTCGGCTGTCGTTGGCAAGCGCTCACCGGATCGAAGCCGCGTTTCCCCCCCGACGAACGGATCCTCAGCGACGTTCCAAACCCCGCGCCTGCGGAGTCCGCATAAGAGCCCCGTAGCTCACCCCGGCGTGCTGCGGGGTTTCAGCGGATGATCGGATTGGGCGTCGCGCGCATGATGAGGTCCATGAGTCCGCGGATCGTCATTCTCGGAGGCGGGACGGGGGGGACGTTGGCCGCGAATCGTCTGCATAGGGCGTACGGCGATTCTGCGCAGATCGTGGTGGTCGATCGTGACGACCGGCACGTCTATCAGCCGGGGTTGCTGTTCGTTCCGTTCGGTTTGGCGCAGCCGCAGGACATCGTCCGTTCGCGACGCGGGCAGCTTCACGCCGGGATCGAGTTCCGCCGGGCCGAGGTCGACCGGGTGGAGGCGGACGCGAGCAACGTGTATCTCGGCGACGGATCGTCGTTGGCCTATGACGTGCTGGTGATCGCGAGCGGAGCGTCGCTGCTTGCTGATGAGACCGAGGGGCTGACCGGAGCCGGCTGGGGTGAGAAGTCCTTCTCGTTCTACTCGCTGCCGGAAGCTGTAGCTCTGCGCGACGCGCTGAGCTCGTTTGACCGCGGTCACCTGGTCGTCAACGTTGTCGACATGCCGATCAAGTGCCCGGTGGCGCCGCTTGAGTTCTGCTTCCTCGCGGACTGGTATCTGCGTGAGCGGGGCGTGCGCGACGACGTCGAGATCACCTACGTGACGCCGCTGGATGCCGCGTTCACCAAGCCGGTCGCGGCCGCGTACCTGGCGGGCATGCTCGAGCGCAAGGAGATCGTGGTGCAGGCGGAGTTCGCGACCGGTGAGGTCGACGGGCAGGCCGGTCGGCTGGTGAGCTGGGATGAGCGCGAGGTGCCGTTCGACCTCCTGGTCGCGGTGCCGCTGCACGGCGGCGCGGAGCTCGTCGCGCGCTCGCCGGGGCTCGGCGACGAGCTCGGGTTCGTCCAGACCGACCCGCACACGCTCCAGGCCAAGGCCGCGCCGAACGTGTTCGCGATCGGGGACGCCACCAACCTGCCGACCTCCAAAGCCGGGTCGGCGACGCACTTCGAAGGGGAGACGCTCGTGGCAAACATCGAGCACTTCCTTAACGACGAAGAGCTTGAGGGCAGCTATGACGGTCACGTGAACTGCTTCATCGAGAGCGGATTTCACAAGGCGCTGCTGATCGACTTCAACTACGAAACCGAACCACTTCCCGGCCGCTACCCCGAGCCCCACGTCGGCCCGCTGCCGCTGATGCGCGAATCGCGGCTGAACCACTTCGCCAAGCTCGCCTTCCAACCCCTGTACTGGCATGTGCTGCTGCCGGGTCGCGACATACCCGGTGTCGGGTCCCAGATGTCAACGGCCGGCAAGCAGCTGACCGCAGCCGCAGCAGGAGAACACCAATGAGCACCGCCACCTACGCCGACGCGCCCGTCGAAGTCGACGCCGAAGGCTTCCTGCAGCGTCCGGAGCAGTGGACCGAGCAGATGGCGGACGAGATCGCCGCCGAGAACCACGTCGGCCCGCTGACCGCCCGCCATTGGGAGGTCATCAACTTCATGCGCAAGACCTATCTGGACACCCGATCGGCGCCGTCGATTCGCACCCTCGGCAAGGCTTCGGGCGTCCCGATCAAAGAGCTCTATCAGCTGTTTCCCAAGGGACCGGCGAAGCTGGCGGCGAAGATCGCCGGCATTCCCAAGCCGCGCGGCTGCATCTAGAAAGCGAGATCACGATGAGCGACTTACTCGAACACGGCATGCCCATGATCGAACCCAGGCGGGAGATGATCGAGAAGGTCTCGATCATCATCTCCAAGGGCTCCCTGGAGGGGATCTACCCCGGCCTGATCATGGCCAACGGCGCCCGCATGGAGGGCATCGACGCCAACCTGTTCTTCACCTTCTTCGGCCTGGACGCGATCAACAAGGCCAAGCACGACCACGTCAAGGTCTCCACGGTAGGCAACCCGGGACTTCACCTCGCCACCTGGGCCGGCGGCTTTCCGGGAGTCTCCTCGCTGGTCACCCACAAGCTCGCCGGCGAGATGGAGAAGCTCGACATCCCGCCCATACCGGAATTCGTCGAGATGATCGCCGACTCCGGCGCAGGACTGTACGCCTGCAAGGCATCGGTCGACCTGTTCGGGCTGACCAAGGATGACTTCGTTCCCCAGGTGCAGGAGATCATCACGGTAGGCGAGTTCTACGGCCTCGCCGCTGGAGGCCAGATCATCTTCACGTAGGGCGCTGCTGGAACGGTCGTGCCCGCCTCTCTCAGCGCTCGCCGGGGAGATCGCCGAAAGCGCCGGATCGTTGCCATGCGGTGATGCCGCCCTTGATGTTCGCGGCGTCGAGCCCGGCTTTGGTGGCGGCCCGGGTTGCCATCATGCTGCGGCTACCTGAGCGACACAGGAACGCCACTGGCTGGCTGCGGTCAAGCTCGCCCAGTCTGGCCGACAGCTGGGCGAGCGGAATGTGCGAAAGGTTGGTCTGTCATGCGTGTCCGAAGGTGACGTTGGGAAGGATGCGTCGAGCCCAGCGGGGGAGGTACCAGGCGTGTTTGCCCATTAGCCTCAGAAGAACGGGGAGGAGTAGGAGCCGGATCAGGGTGGCGTCGAGCAGGACGGCGACGCCGAGGATGATTCCCATCTCCTTGGGCGGGAGCGGTCCGGAGAGCGCGAAGGTGAAGAACACGGCGACCATCACGGCGCCGGCGGCGAAGATCACACGGCCTGAGTGCGCGAGCCCGCCGATCATCGCTTCCTTGGGGTCGTGGGTGCGGTCCCAGTGCTCCTTGGCGCTGGAGAGCAGGAATACGGTGTAGTCCATCGAGATCGCGAAGATCATCGCGAAGAAGAACACGGGTCCCCAGGCGTCGAGGAAGCCCTGGGGTTGGAAGCCCAGCAGCGAGTGCAGGTCGCCGTCCTGGAACACCCATTTGGCGACGCCGAACGCGGCTCCGGTGGCGAGCAGGTTGGTGAGCACGCCGACGGCGGCGAGCAGGGGTGCTTGTAGGGCGATCAGCAGCAGCAGGAATCCGAGCGCGAGCACGACGCCGATCACGAGAGGCGTCTTGGCGGCAAGCGCGTTCTGCAGGTCGTGGTTCTCAGCCACCGCGCCGCCGATCAGCGAACCGGTCGGGAGTGCGGCGCGTAGACGGTCGATCGTCTGTCCAACCGCCGGGTTTGAGGGATCCTGCTTGGGGATCGCGGTCAAGAGCGCGTAGGCGTGGCTGGTCTGGGTCGGCATCAGGGCGCCGACCCCGGCGTCGTGGCGGGCGATCTGGGTGGCCTGGCCGGCTTGGCTGGCGGGGATGATGATCTGCAGCGGCCCGGTGGCGCCGGGTCCGAATGCGGCCTGTACCTGCTGATAGCCGATGCGTGAGGAGTCCGAGGTGGGGACGACCTTGATCGACGGCATCGACGTCTTTAGCTGGGTCACCGGGATTGCGAGGGCGACCAGTACGGCGAGCGCGATCGCCCCGTAGGCGAGCGGTCGCTTCCACAGTCGCTCGCCCCAGGCGGCGAACCGGGCGGAGCGGTGCTCGCCCGAGTGCGCCCACGGCAGCGCGAGC
>OBLU010005203.1_pt1 | contig 11694 bp, 13 predicted proteins | sample 1518681 | NCBI WGS metagenome assembly OBLU01 (sample SAMEA3539304, study PRJEB22396) | soil metagenome | biome: tundra; feature: field; material: soil | place: USA | collected 2010-05 | depth 0.15 m
AAAACCCCAACTCTTCCACGCGTTGCGTCAACGGACTCAAAAGATCGCTGGCAGGGCATGACCCTGCCGCACGGAGCAGCATAGCCGCAACCAAAACCGGGCCGACGGGTCCGCTCCACAAATCGTCGCAGGCTGCAAAGATTATCAGGTCTAGTAGTACAAAGGGGTCCAGTCTCGAGTGGGAAACTAAGTGACATTGCGCTGAAAGCGTGCGCCACGACTTACTGGATGATCGTGAATGCGGCGGAAGGCGTGACTGTCTGGGTGCGATTATGGTCTGTTACTTTTAGCCGTAGAGTGTACGATCCGGGTGTGAGATTGTTCAGCGGCAGCCATTTCTTTACTGTCATCTGGGAGGCGGATCCCCGGAGGGCGCTGGCTTCTTCGGTGTAGTTGAGTACCACTGAGTCTGTACCGTTGCGCGTAATTTGGTATTCGATGGCGCCGTTGGCCAGATGGTAAAGCTGGACGTAGATGCCCAGCTTTTCATCGTTGCGGAAGTTCGCGCTCACGCGCGGCCGGACTTTGGTGTCGCCGATGACGAACTGGCCGGCGCCGATTCTACTTGCCGGCACGGGCTCCATCAGGTCGGCAAGAATGAGGGAACTGGCCGTCAGCTTGTCCTCCTCAAATTGTGGAACGTCCAGCGCGGCTTCATAGGTGGTAGTATTTCCGCCGGTGACATCCTTGGCGGCGATATTCAAGCGATAGCGGCCGGGAGGAAGCGGTATAGTTTCCTGGTACACGGCCGAGAGCTGTGAGGGCCCCTCTACGGAAACGACTTCCTCAAATACTTTCACTACGCGGCGGGACATGGTGGTGATGCGTCCGTAAATATTGACGGTTGCTTTCGCCATGCCATCTTTTTCCAGGAATTGCAGATCTTTGGTGTCAAACTGCAGAGTGATGTTGGCGTAGATAGAGGCCGGAGTCACCGGGATGAAATCGGTCCGGACGCGCATGGGCAGCGTGTTGTAGCGAAAGTTGGACGTCACCATCGCTTGCAGGTCTTTGTATTTGACATCGGGGGCTCTTCCCCAGTTCGCAAGCTGCTCCAAGGGTGTAAATTCGTCACGCATTGACGATGCACCAGTGGTCGGCGGCTGTGGAGACATCGGAGTGTGCGCCAGTGCGTTTTTCTCGGTGGGATCGATGGTGATATGGTATTCGCCGCTCATGGTCTGGTCGACGAATTCGAACACTACGTTAGTGCCAATGCCTTGGATGAAGCGGTAGCGCCAAGTCTCGAACGGAAAAGCCTGGCTTTGGCCGCCTTGATCTTGCGGGAGCTGATAAGTTCCGCCGGAGGGGTGGGATTCGATTTCATCCGGTGGTCCGTAAACGATGTAGGTCCGCCCCCGATCGGTTTTCCAGCCGGGGATGCCGGAAGCGAAGCGCTCATTGGCGTAGGCGATGCGGCGGTAGTGCTCTTCTTTGAATTCATTCTCTTCGGTATCCGGAGTTGGATCACGGCGCAGCCAGAATTGTTCGATGAAGCTCTCGCGTTCAGCGTCGTTCGAGAGACCATTGAACGCCCGGCGCTCCTCATCGGTGATGATGTAGGCAACGTCGACGTTCAACCAAACCTTGTAGGGAGACTCTAGTTCGCTGCGTAGTTTCTCGTCGCGCTTTTTCTTTTCTTTTTGAGAGAGCGGCTTGGCAATCGTTTCCGCTTGAGGGGGCTGTGCGATTGCGTAGGAGCAGGCACAGCAGAAAACAACTAACAGCTTGTCGCGCATAGTGACTCCTTGAAGCATTCTTGGCTTCCGAAGGACTCTGCGCGACCCCCGGCCCAGTTAGAGGTCCGACGCGGGGCCGTTGGCGACGGTTTCAAAATTATTCTTGACGGTAAAGAGTGGCCGATCGCGTCCAGAAACTCTGCGCCAACCCAGAACTCTGAATCCAAAGTGTCGACGGGTTTCCATCAGTTGTTGTTGAATGCGGCGCTGATCCTGCTTTTCTGGCCTGCGCCTGGACTGACGGGCTGGTTCCTGCCGATGAGGTTTCATTTTCTCGTGGCTGTTGGCGCGAGCGTCCAAGCAGCATTTCTTCTGCTGGCAGTTTGGGCACGGCGGCATCTGGGACTCAACTGGAGCGCGGAAGTGAGAATCGCGAGGGACCATCAACTGGTCCGCACCGGCCCATACCGGATTTTGCGGCATCCGATCTATACGGCGATGTTGGGAATGTTCCTGGGAACGGCCATCGCATCGAACCAGTATCACGCGCTCGTTGGATTGGCGTTATTGGTGGTAGCTTACGTTCGAAAAACCCGGCTGGAAGAACAGATCCTGCTCCAGACTTTTGGCGGTGATTACGAGGCTTACCGGCGTGACACGTGGTCGCTCGCGCCGTTGCTGTACTGAACTTCAGACGTAGCGCGCACGTATTGCAAGTGATGGCGTGGAAACGGCCGATTGCGTGGGTGTTGGTGGGCGCGGGCACCGGCGTGGCGTTGTGCCTGGCGGCGGGCGTGGTGCTGTGCGAGAATGCCGTTCACGTTCCCAAGCGAGTGACGCTGGAGGCCTCTTTTGCGCACACTGACAAGCGGACCGTGCAGATCACTGCGAGCGATGGCGCGGTGCTTCGGGCGTGGCTCTTTGCTCCACAAAACAGCAATGGAAACTACGTGATCGCGTTGCACGGGATTTCCGATTCGCGAGCCGGCGTTGTGGGGCTGGCGCGGCTGTTCGTTGAGAATCACTATGCGGTTCTGGCGCCTGACAATCGTGGGCATGGAGAGAGCGGCGGAGAGGTTGTGACGTATGGTTTGCGCGAGGCAGACGATGTACACCGGTGGGTGGATTGGATGGTGGCTTCCGAACATCCGCGCAATGTGTACGGCATGGGCGAGTCGCTGGGTGCGGGAGTGCTGCTACAGTCGCTTGCTCGGGAGCACAGGTTCAGCGCGGTGGTGGCCGAATGCCCGTTCGCGAATTTCGAACGCGTCGCGGTAGATCGCGTGGCGCAGCGGATTCCGGGCCCTCAGTTGGTGCGGCGTGCGCTCGCGGTTCCGATGGTTTGGTCCGGATTCTTGTATGCGCGGGTGCGATACGGTCTGGATTTCCGTGGCGCGTCGCCGGAGACAGCAATAGACCACATCGCGACGCCGGTGCTGCTGATTCATGGGTTGGCGGACACGAACATCTATCCGGCGCACTCCGAGACACTGGCTGCGCGGAATCCGCGGATGGTTACACTGTGGCTGGTGCCTGGGGCGCGGCATACGGCGGCGCTTGGCGCTGCGCCACTGGAGTTTCGAGCTCGCGTGCTGGGTTGGTTTGCTGATCATGCATCCGGTTGGCAGGCGAAAGCGCCTGCCCCACTTGTATACTGATCCAGGGGGTGAACTATGCAGATCGATCAGGACAAACTCAATCAGTTTCTTGGACAGATGGTGGGTGAATTGGGCGCGGCTATGAACGCCGCACTGGTGCTCATCGGCGACAAACTAGGGCTGTATAAGGCCATGGCAGGGGCGGGGCCCATCACGCCCGTAGAACTAGCGCGCAAAACCAATACCGATGAACGATACGTGCGCGAATGGCTCTCAGCGCAGGCGGCCGGCGGCTATGTTACCTACGACGCCGCCTCGAAAAGCTTCACGCTGCCAGATGAACAGGCATTTGCACTCGCGATGGAGGACTCGCCGGCGTATATGCCCGGCGCTTTTCATATCGTGAGCGCAATCATGAAGGACGAGCCGAAGCTGACCGAGGCGTTTCGCTCGGGCGACGGCGTGGGCTGGGACGAACACGACGCGGCGCTATTTGTTGGAACCGAGCGGTTCTTCCGGCCGAACTACGCAGCCAACCTAGTGAGCTCCTGGATTCCCTCGCTGGATGGCGTCGAGGCGAAGCTGAAGCAGGGCGCGCGGGTGGCCGATATCGGTTGCGGGCATGGCGCGTCCACCATCCTGATGGCGCAGGCTTATCCTAATTCGCGCTTCGTCGGATTCGATTATCATGGCCCGTCCATCGGATTCGCGCGGCGGGCTTCTGCCAAGGCGGGCGCCAAGAATGCGAGCTTCGAAGTTGCGACCGCGCAAGATTTTCACGGGGCCAAGTATGATTTCGTGACCTTCTTCGATTGCCTGCACGATATGGGCGATCCGGTAGGCGCGGCGAAACATGTCCTGGAGATGATGAATCCGGACGGCGCCTGGATGATCGTGGAGCCGTTCGCTCACGACGCTTTGGAGAAGAATTTGAATCCGGTAGGGCGCTTGTACTACGCCGCTTCAACGATGATTTGTACGCCGGCCTCGCGGGCGCAGGAAGTGGGGCTGTGTCTGGGCGCGCAGGCTGGCGAGGAGCGGATGCGGAAGGTGGTGACGGACGCAGGATTTCAGAAATTTCGAAGGGCGACGGAGACGCCGTTCAATCTGGTTTATGAGGCGAGGGCGTAGGGGAGAAGGCGGCAGGAGGCAGGCGGCAGAAGGCAGGAGGCGGGGAACGCGTCTGGTTTTGGTAAGCTGGGGGCATTGATGCTGAGATGGGCGGTTCTGCTGCTGGTTCCGGTGATGATGTTCGGACAGCACCGGGGACGCAGCGGCTCGGTTCCCCCTCCGCCATCCGCTTCGCCTGACTTCAAGGATGTGGTCGCCACTTTCGCGGGCGTTCTCAAGAATGTAACCAAGAAAGAGATCACGATCGATGTGGACGAGAGCCACGAGATCATGACGTTCCGGCGAACCAAGGAGACTAAATTCACGAGCGATGGCGCTGAGGTGAAGGCTAGCGGGATCGATCTTGAGAGTCACATAACAGTAGATGCCAAACAGGACCCGGACTCAAAGCTTAGAGCCGTCGCGGTGAAAGCTGGTCCAGACGCTAGACCAGCAGCAAAGTAGCGGCTACCACATTTTTCCTTCGGGCATCCAGGTTCTGGAGATGTAGTCGATTGCTACTTGTCCGAGCAGCAGGACCATCCAGAAAAAGCCGGCGCCGACAAATAGCTTGGTGAGCGGGCTCTCCGCTTTGACGTTCATGAAGATGAGGATGACCAGCATCATCTTGAAAAACGCGATCAACAGCGCCACCACGATGTTCCACTCGCCCAACTCAATCTGGGCCACGTAGTAAGTGACGAAAGTCAGGATGGTCAGCGTGAGCCAGACCAGAACGTAGGTTCGAACTGAGGATACGGGATGCATATTAGATGAGTTTCTTTGTACGCCCGATCAAATAGAGGAGCGGGAACAGGAAGATCCAGACGATATCGACGAAGTGCCAGTATAGACCGCTGATTTCGACTGGAGTGAAGTAGGTAGGACCGAATTTGCCCCTTCTCGCCATCATGAAAATCGTAAGCATCAGGACCACGCCCACCAGCATGTGGACAGCGTGGAAGCCGGTCATGAAAAAGTAAAAGCAAAAGAGAATCTGGGCCGGTCTTGCGTATTGCGCCTGATTCGGGAAGTCCTTGGTGTTGCTGTAGTCCCAATGCCCGGCAAACAGAGGGACTTTATTGTCCACCCAGTGCGCGTGATATTCAAAAGCCTTGACGCCCAGAAAGGCGAGTCCGAAAAAGATGGTCACCAACAGAAGAATTTGCAGCGCTTGCTGTTGTCCCAGGCGAGCCGCGCGCACCGCCAGCGCCATGCTCAAACTGCTGACGATCAGTACGGCGGTGTTGATGGCGCCAAACATGGGATCCATGTGCATACTGGTGCTGGCGAAAGCGCCGGGGTACATGGAGCGATAGATCATGTACGCGCAGAACATGCCGCCGAAGAACATGATTTCGGTCAGCAGGAAGACCCACATTCCGAGCGTGGCGGAGTCAAACTGCTGCTCCATGGTATCGAAATGATGCCGGAGATTCGGATTGTGTTCGGCTACGGCGCCGTGCGTATCAGCCACCGTGCTCCTCCTTGTGTGCAGCGTAAGCGTACGCTTCTTCGGTTACGATGGGCGGGGTTTCGAAATTGTAAGTGGGAGGAGGCGATGTAGTTTGCCACTCGAGTCCCTTGGCCTTCCACGGATTATTTCCGGCGAGCGGCCCGTACTTCAATGACCACATGAAGTAGATGAAGGGGATGATATATCCGACGCCAAGAACGGTAGCGCCGGCGGTGGACAACACGTTATACACCTGAAATTCCGGCGCGTAGGCATGATAGCGGCGCGGCTGGCCGAGATAACCGGCAATGAATTGCGGGAAGAACGTGAGGTTGAAACCGACGAAAACCAATAGGGCCGAGAACTTGGCCCACCCTTCCGGATACATTCGCCCAGTTATCTTCGGCCACCAGAAATGGAGCCCTCCCATGTAAGCCAGCACCATTCCTCCCACCATCACGTAATGGAAGTGAGCTACAACGAAATAAGTATCGGTTACGTGAACGTCTACCGCCAGCGTGGCCAGGAACAGGCCAGTAAGTCCGCCGATGGTGAACAGGCCGATGAAGCCGAAGGCATACAGCATGGGCGTGTCGTAGCTGATGGAGCCTCGGAACATGGTCGCGGTCCAGTTGAATACTTTGATAGCGGAAGGAACAGCCACCAGAAAGCTCAGCAGCGAGAAATACAGGCTGGCGTACATGGACATGCCGGTGACGAACATATGATGACCCCAAACCAGGAAGCCGATAACCGCGATCCCGATGCTGGAGGCCGCGACGAAAGAATACCCGAATACGGCCTTGCGTGAGAAACAGGAAACCAGCTCGCTGATTACGCCCATGCCCGGCAGAATCATGATGTACACGGCCGGATGCGAATAGAACCAGAACATGTGCTGGAACAGAATGGGATCGCCACCGATGGCCGGATCGAAGATGCCAATGTGGAAGGCGCGTTCCAGGGCCACCAGCGCCAGCGTGATTGCGACTACCGGCGTACCGAGCACCTGAATCAGGGAAGTGGCGTAATGGGCCCAGACAAACAGCGGCAGCCGGCCCCAGGTCATGCCGGGGGCGCGCATTTTGTGAATGGTGACGATGAAATTGAGTCCGGTGAGAATGGACGAGAAGCCGGCGATGAATACACCGACCGCGGCTGTGATGACGAAAGTATTCGAAAAAGTGCTGCTGAAGGGGGTGTAGAATGTCCAGCCGGTGTCGACTCCGCCCATCACAATGGCGATGAGAGCGAAAAGTGCGCCAGCGATGTAAATGTACCAACTCAACAGATTGATGCGCGGGAACGCGAGGTCTTTGGCGCCGATCATCATGGGCACTAAGAAGTTTCCAAGCGTGGCAGGGATGGACGGGATGAGAAAGAAGAACACCATGATGATGCCGTGCATGGTGAAGAACTTGTTGTAGGTGTCTGAATTGACCAGATCGCCTTGCGGCGTGAGCAACTCCAGCCGGATGAGCCCGGCGAAGATGCCACCCAGAACGAACATCACGGTGATGGAAATCATGTATAGAACAGCGATGCGCTTATGGTCCGTGGTAAACAGCCAGGACTTCCAGCCGTACTCCGCGTTCAAGTAATTCGGCGTTTCTATGGTCTGTGGATCTTGTAAAACGGTACTCATTTTTTACCCTCAGTTCCAGGCGCTGCTACAGCACCTGGAGCTTTTGTGATGGCCAGAGACTTGATGTAAACGATCAACTGCAACAGGTGCTCCTCGTTAATCTGGTTTACGTAGGTCGGCATGACATCCGATTTGTAGCCGGCGACGATCTTCGCATTTGGATTGAGGATTGACTCGCGAATGTAGGCGTCGTCGGCCAACACGGTTTTTCCATCGTTCAACTGTACGCGCGAGCCGTAGACGCCGCGCAGGATGGGGCAGCGGCCTTGCTGATCGAGTTGATGGCAAGTGGAGCAGCCATACTGCCCGAACAGCCGCTCGCCTTGCTGCACCATGGTGCCTTCCGCGCCTCCGTTGCTCAACCAGTTCTCATAATCCGGCTCGGTCATCACGGTGACCCAGCCGACCATGCCGGAATGTTCGGTTCCGCAATACTCGGCGCAGAACAAATGATAACGACCGGGCTTGGTGGCAGTAAACCACATGCTGTCGTAACGGCCGGGCACTACATCGTGCTTCAGCCGAAAGGCCGGGATGAAGAAGCTGTGGATGACATCTTCGGAAGCGAGGGTTACCTTCACGGGCCGCCCCACTGGGACGTGCAATTCGTTGATCTCGCGCTGGCCTTCCGGATATTGGATTTTCCACATCCATTGCTTGCCGACCGCATAAACGTCCATGGCATCCGGCGGCGGGCTGGCGTTGGCGAAATAGATCTGCGCGCCCCACCAGAAGAACGTGAGCATGATGAGAAACGGAATTACCGACCAGGCGATTTCGAGTTTTAAAGAGCCGTGGATGGGCTCGGGAATTTCATCATCCGAGCGGCGCCGGTATTTGATGGCAAAGATGAAAACAGCCGCGAAGATCAGCGTGGACATCACCACCGTAACCGCGGATAGATAGTAATACAGGTAATCGACGCTCGCGGCGGTGGTGGAGGCTGCTTCGGGTAAAAATGGTATCTGCATTTGCTTAGGCAGGCCTCCCTAGGGCGGCGGAGGCATCGTGCCGATTACGGTCGCGCCGGATGAGAACGAACAGCAGAGCGCCCAGCGCGATCACAGTGGCGGATCCAAGGATCCGGATGACGTTCGTAATGATGAGGCCATATTTGCCGGTCATCGGATCATAGTGAAAGCAGAACAGCATGATGGCATCCACGGGCGATCCGATTTTGTGCTGGGAGGCTTCCACCAAGCCTAATCGGAAATCCCTAGGCTTGTATTCGATTCCGTAGAAATAGCGCGCGATGCGGCCCTCGGGAGTGATCACCATGATGGCGCTGGCGTGGGCGAACTGCTTTGAGATTGGATCGTACTTGTAGTGGAACCCGGCTGCGTCGGCCAGCTTCTTGATGTTGGCTTCCTGGCCGGTCAGGAAATGCCAGCCTTCCACCGCGCCCTTGCCTTTGTACTTTTCGACATAGTTGGCTTTCTTGGATGCCGCCAGTTGCCAGGTTTCGTGAGGATTGAAGCTGACGGTGACCACTTCGTAATCCTTGCCCAGGTCGAGCGTGCTTTGCTCCATGCTGTGAGTGAGGCCGTTCAGGACCATGTTGCAGAGCATCGGACATTCGTAATAGACCAGCGCCAGCACTACCGGTTTCTGGCGAAAGTATTGGCCCAGGCGAACGGTTTGGCCGGTTTCGTCCTTGAAGGTGAGTTCGAGAGGAAGTTGAGCGTTGAGATTCTGATCGATGCCGACGCCGCGAGCGATGGCGGGAAGGCCGTATTGTTGAGCGGCAACCGGAATGGCTAGCGCCACGGTGAGAAGGCACAAGGAGATTCTTTTTATACCTAGCGTCGGCAGGAGTGCCGACGCGGCACGCAAGAGTGCGTGCGCCACGGTGGGTGCAGATACAGATACAGATACAGGTACAGGTGCGGGCAGGGGTAGAGATCTGGGCAAAAAATTACTTCGGGGCATTTTTACTTCCTTTGGACGCCAGGATGTCCGGTAGATAATCGTGCGTGGGCAATCCCTTCTTGGCTAGTTCATCGATGGCCTGATTGATGGGGATCCGTACGATGCCCTGGCCCTTGTCCACCCACGCGTAGGAGCTCAAGACGTGGTCCTCGCGGGCGTGGACATCCAGGAGTTGTTTATAGGGTTCCACTTCAATGCGCGGCTCGGGTGGAATCTGCTGCTGACTTTGCTTGGCCGATTCCTGGGTTTGATACTCATGGCTGAAGAACCGGAAGATTCCCACCACCAGTAAAGCGACGAGAAACGTACCGACCAGCAGGACCGCCAGCGAGACCACGATGAAGCGAACGCTGATCTCGCTTTGTTCATGGCCGCTACCATTTGGGGACGTTGGATGGATGGAGTGTTCCATATTAGTGGGCACGCCCCTTCACGGAATAAGTATTGCGCGGGTCGTTGGGCACCAGCATGGGCCGTTTCTTCAAATTCCAAATGAAGTAGGCGAGCCAGATTCCACCCATGCCGATCAGGGCCGAAAGATCGGTCCAGTAAACCTCGAGTTTTCTCTCGCGGAAAGCGGGCGCCACATACCAGAATATGTCCAACATGCGGACGACAATGATCCAAATGGCCAACACTCGCAAACGCTGGGGATTCCTCTTAACGAAACGCATCAGCAGCAGAAAGAACGGGATGCAGAAATGGAAGATGGAGATGAACCAGCCCAGGTAGCCCCATCCGCCGCTGAAGCGGCGAATGTACCAGGGGATTTCGTCCGGCAGGTTCTCGGCCCAGATGATCAGGAACTGCGCCAATCCCATGTAGGCCCATAGCATGGTGAAGCAGAGCATGAGATTGCCGAGATCGTGAAAATGCGCGGTCTTGATGAAACCGGCGAAGGGCTCGTGCTTGGAGAACAGCACCAACAAAGCGATCATGAACGCGAACGTCAGCAGCACTTCGCCGACGGTGAAGAGCCAGGGGTAAATGGTGGAATACCAATCGGGCTCGAGCGACATGATCCAGTCGATGAAGGCGAAGGTTGTGGTGAGAACAAAAACCAGTAGGGCTGGGGCGCTTACGCCTTTGATGCGCTTGAATAAGGCAGGATCGCCGGTACGGTCATGCTCATTGGCCATCTTGAGGATGCGCGACCCCATGACAATCCAGACAATAAAATAAAAGACTGTTCGGCCAGCGAAGAACGGCACGTTCATGTAAACGGCTTTGTGGCCGACGGCGAAATGTTCGGCGCGGTAGGTGGCGTCGGTCCATTTATAAAGGAAGGTGGTCGCGAAGAGAATCGGAATCACCAGAAGCGCGAACAGCGGCAGAGTCTGCAGGCCGGATTCGATGAAACGCCGGATAGCAACTCCCCAGTTGCCTCCTACCACGTTGTGCAGCAGGAAAATTCCGAGGCTACCGATGGCGAGCGCGCTGATGGCAATGTAGCCGTACAAATAGGATTGCCAGAAGTGCTGTTTGTCCACGAACGCGCCAACCAAAGTGGCGGCGAACGCGATGACCCCGATCACCAGGGCATTACGCTGCAGGCGGTCGAGCTGCGGGCCGAGAGTGTTGGTGGGCGTCATTAACGATTTCCTTGTTGCGCCGGCGCTGCGGCACTCGGAGCGATTCCGCTCGGCGGAGGCTCGACGGGCAACGTTTGCCGCTGGTCCGCGGGTACGTCCGTGATCTTCGCGGATTCGCTGAACTGGAGCGCCCGGATATAGGCGGTGATGCGCCAACGGTCGTCCGGCACGATGCGCGAAGCGTAGCTGGGCATGGCTCCGAATCCATTGGTGATGACGTCGAAGAAATGTCCAACCGGGGCTTTCATGAGCTTGTCGCTGTAATAGGATGCAGCTTGGCGGTAACCACGCAGCACCACCATGCCGTTTCCGTCGCCCAAGCGCCCGTGGCAAGGAGTGCAATAGATGTTGAAACGGGTGCGGCCGCGTTCGATGCCGTCGCGATCGATGGGAATGGGAAACTGATCGATATCCTCGCCCGAGATTTTTCCGGTGAAGCGCGCTTCGTCGATGCGCAGATGGCCGCGCGCCACGGTTCCTTCGACGGCGGGGCGGGCGGAGCGATGGTCGGCGAAGAAATCGCTGGCGGCTAGCGGCTTGTAGCGAGGCTGGTCGTGCATGTCCTGGCGGCAGGCGGTGAGTCCAAGGAAAAGTAGGGGAAACGCAAGCCGGAGGCTTACGGTACGGTGACGATTATTTGTCAACTTCGGAGACCTCCTCGGGGTTGAGTTCCAGGAGGAACGCC
>OBLU010005204.1_pt1 | contig 11689 bp, 9 predicted proteins | sample 1518681 | NCBI WGS metagenome assembly OBLU01 (sample SAMEA3539304, study PRJEB22396) | soil metagenome | biome: tundra; feature: field; material: soil | place: USA | collected 2010-05 | depth 0.15 m
CGGAACTGCATCGAGTAGAGGTGCGCGTAGAGGCCGTCGAGCGCCATCAACTCCCTGTGCGAGCCCAGCTCGACAATGCGTCCGCCATCCAACACCGCGATGCGGTGCGCCACCACCAGGATCAGCGCCGGAAACAGTGCCAGGATAAACGGCGTCAGGTGGGCGTTGATGGTGGCCACGATGACCAGCGCGCCCACCAACGAGACGCTCTGGCTGAGCAGGGTGGTGACATTGCTGGTCAGCACGGTGCGCATCTGGGTCACGTCGCTGGAGAGGCGCGAAACGATTTCCCCCACCCGCCGCCCGGAATAGAAATCCAATGCCATCGCCCCAAACCGTACGGTTCTTGCCGATAACCTCAACAGTTTGCCGCTGGCGGTGGGAACGCCTTTTGCCCATGCGACGAGCGTGTTCTTGACCCACACCGTTCGGCGGACCATGGTTTATTTTGGCCCGGTGCAGGAGTGTGCCCGAGGTTGGCCGACGACGAAAACCGATACTCTGCCCCACTGTCAGTTCGCGCGCCCGATCTTCGCGATCGCCGCCTCGCATACCGCTACGCTATGCATCAAGTCGGCCGGCTTCCTGGAGTCCATTCGCCAGAGGGTGTTCCGATTGCGCATGCCGACCCAAATGTTCATACTCCGCTCGAAGGAATCCCGCGCTTCGCGCCATCGCTGGTCTTTCAACGCCGAGGGTGCCTCCCGCGCCCCCTGCCCGGCTTTGAGATCTCCCCATAGTGCGAACATGTCCGCCTGGTTGCGTTTGATCCGGATATTGCCGGGGTCGCGGCGGGTGGCCTCGTCAAAGAGGTCTCGCGCCTTGGCAAGCAGGTCCGCGGCTTTCGCCGAGGAGCCGGACGCGAGGAGCACGCCCGCCAGATGGGACTCCAGGGTCCCAAGGTCGTCCTGGGTCTCAGGCTTGTTGGGGTCGGCGGCCAGGAGGGACTGGCTGATCGCGATTCCCTTCCCGTAATTTTCGATAGTCGGGCCAGCTTGGTTCAGCTTCCGCAGCGCGTCTCCCAACGCCAGGTACGTGATCGCCGAGGCGTGCCGGTGTCCCTTGTCGCCGGGGTCGGTGCTCGACAGCCTATTGATGGAGGCCAGAGCGCGGCGATAGCGCGGAAGCGCGCCGGCTGGGTTGCCCATGCTCGACAGCAACCCGCCTATCCGTAGATCTGTGATCCACAGATCCCGCTGGAACATGGCGTTGGCGGGATCGATCGTATTCAACAGCTCGGTGGTCTCTCGCGACTTGCGGGTTTCCTCGAGCGCCGTCTTGAAGTCGCCGTTATCGGTCAATCCTCGGCCGATCATGAGATATATATTCATCACCTGACGGCGCGCGCCGACGTTTGAAGGGTCGGCCATCAATTGTGACTTGCGGAGGGCCAGGGTCTTGTACTGAAACTCGAGCGATTCATCCACCCGGCCGATTCTTTCCAAAATGAGACCCGTCTCCTCATAGGTGCTTGCCAGCTCGAACAGGTACTTCGCATTGCCGGGATAGGTCTTGACCAGCGATTCGATCACCGCCACTGCGCGGCGGAGGTTTGCCAGCGCCCCCACCGTGTCTCCCCGGTCTTTCAGGGCGTCTGCCACTAAGACGTAACTTGAGCACAACTGCTCGCGATAGTACCGATTAGTGGGTTGGGCCTCCACCAGCCGCCGGTTGATGGTGAGAGCCTTGCGATGCGCCTCGAATGAGGCGTCCACGTCCCAGGTGAGCGTTCCGACGCGATCGTACGCCTCGGCCAGTTCGCTCTTCAGCGCAAGGTCGTCGCCAGACTCTTGAGCCAGGCTGTCGAGGTATTCCAAGGCCCGTTTCAGGATGAGCTGGCGCGCGGCCAGTGTCCCTGGGATCTTCTCAATGCTGTCGTGAAACTCGAACAGGAAAGAGTCCGCCAGCTTCCGCACATCGTTGAAGCGCCGTTCGGCGCGAGCACGCTGTACACGCGCCACATGTGCTTCCCAGGCAATCCCCACCACGCCAGCGACGAGCAAGATCGCGAGCAGCACTGCGGCAGCCGCGGCCTTGTAGTGGCGCCGAACGAACTTTCCGGAGCGGTAACCCAGTGTGGCGCGGTGAGCTGTGACCGGCAGCCCTTTCAGGTAACGGCGAATGTCCTCTGAAAGCTGCGTCACGGAAGCATACCGGCGCTGGGGCTCCTTGCGCAGGGCCATGAGCACGATGTTGTCGAGATCCCCCCGCAGGTGCCGCTGTAACTTCCTGACATCGGCCGCGACCGGCGCATCGGGTTCGGGTCGCCCGGCAGCGGTGCTTGGCTTCTCCGGCACCTGGGTGCAAATGGCGAGAGCAATGTCCTCCGGCCGATGGCTTTTCAGACGATACGGCCGGCGCCCCGCCAGCAGCCGGTAGAGCAATACACCCAGCGAGTAGACGTCCGACACCGTGGTGATGGTTTCACCTTTGACCTGCTCCGGGCTGGCGGACTCCGGCGTCATGAAGCGCAGCATGGTGACGGTGGCGTCGCGCCCTTCGGACGACTGGTCGGCGGCTAGCAGTTTGGCGATTCCGAAATCGAGCAACTTGGGCGTCCCGTCCGGAGTTACCAGGATGTTACTGGGCTTCAGGTCGCGATGGACCACCAGGTTCTGGTGGGCATATTCGACCGCGGAGCACACGGTCCGAAACAGCGCCAGGCGTTCCGGGATCGAGAGCTGCCGATGGTCCGCGTAATCCGTGATAGGCTGCCCTTCGACATACTCCATGACGAGATAGGGCAAACCGTCAGCCGTGGTCCCGCCGTCCAGCAGGTGCGCGATATTGGGATGCTCCAGGTTTGCCAGGATCTGACGCTCGTTGCGGAAGCGCTCGACTATGAGTTGAGTATCCATGCCGCGCTTGATCAGCTTGATGGCTACGCACTTCTGATACTCGGTATCGTCGCGTACCGCCAAATAGACTGTTCCCATGCCACCGCTGCTGATCGCTTCGAGCAGCTTGTAGGGCCCAATGGTCTGCCCGATAACTTCGGTCTCCTGCGCGCTGCGGATGGCTTCCGCCTGTACTGCGGAGGATTCCCAGAACTCCGCCGCGCCGGCCTCTTCGTCGCATTGCAACAGCGCGACCACTTCGCCAAGCAGTTCAGGGCGGCCCTCGCATTCGTGCGCCAGGAAGCCCTCGCGTTGTGCGCGGTCCCGGAGCAAGGCTGCCTGGAACAACTCTGCCACTCCTTGGCCGGTTGCCTCACTCATGGAAATGGGGCAGGCGATCCCGGCTGCCGCCAGCACTCAACCGGCGAGCACCGGGCGCCAAAGATCCGCGCCGGCCTGGAAAGACCCGCGTGAAAAGGTGGGGCGGGCGAGATAGCCCGCCCCACGACGTGAGGAATATGTGGCCGGGCTTCAGCAACGGCATATCAGGCGGGACTCAACGCCCCCATTTGCCGGCCCGCCATCGCCTTATGGAGCCAGGCCCGCGCGAACCGCCAATCGCGCTCGACCGTGCGGGAGGAGATCTCCCCCTCGGCGCCCTGCAACACTTCGGCCGTCTCTTCGCTTGTGAGTCCGCCAAAGAAGCGCAGTTCCACCACGCGCGCCTGACGAGGAAACTCGCGCGCGAATTTCTCCAGGGCCTGATCGAGGGCCAAGAGGTTCAAGTCTAGCTCCGACGTCACCCGGTCGGATCCCTCCAGTGGAACCCTGGATTGAAGGCCTCCTCTTTTCTGCGCGTTCCGCCGCCGCGCGTGATCGACCAGGATGTGGCGCATGGCTTGCGCGGCGATCCCTATGAACTGGGCGCGGTTCTTCCATTCCACCTTGTCGAGTTTCTGGAATTGCAGGTAGGCCTCGTGGACCAGAGCGGTGGCTTGCAGGGTGTGCTCATCGCGTTCGCGGCGCAGGTACCCGGCAGCCAGCCGGTGCAATTCACCATAGACCAGCGGCGTGAGCTTCTGCAGCGCAGCCTCGTCTCCTTGGCTCCACTGCACCAGCCATTCGGTAACTTCAGGTGACTCTAGCAAGGTTCTCTATCGGCCTGGGAACGAATTCCGGCGCTCTGCGGGAATCGTTTCGGGCGCCCAAGCCTAAAAGAATTTTAACCTGCGGCGTGTCGGGATGCAATAATGCCGCCTTTCCGCTTGAAGGAGCGTCCCAGTCAGGATTCCCTGGGGCTGAATAGTCCGGCGGCCGATGGCGGTCTTCCACGTGGAATGGCGCTTTAACAGATATGGAAGTCAATATCGAAGAACTCATGACAAAGAGGCATGCGATGCCCGTCGCTCAGGTGCTAGCCACCGGCTTATGCGCAGCAGGACGCCGGGAAGCGGTGCTGGGCGCAAGACCCGCAAACTTGCGCTTCGAAGAAGGCGCCCGCCATAGGGGGCCTCATGCGCCGTGCAACAGCGGTTTCTCGATAGGAGATTACAGGAGATTAGCATGTTCGGACCAATATTCATCCTCGTAGGCTTGGCCCTGTTCGCCGGCTGGTACCTCTTGCGCAAGAAAGCCAAAGCCACCAGTCAATGGCCTTCCACACGCGGCCGCGTGGTCGCATCCGATATCAATCGCTACCGCGACACCGATGGCGAGTATCAAGAAGATGTACGCGTCACCTATAACTATGCCGTCGCCGGCACTACTCTGCGCGGCAATCGCATCAGCACGAGCGGATCCGGCTCCGGAACCGCCAAGGCGAAACTCGCCCGCTATAAGCCGGGCACCGAGGTGGATGTCTTCTACGACCCACTTAACCCGGTAGCCGCTGTCCTGGAGCGAAAGCTCCCCGGCAATGTGCTCGTTCTCCCCATCGTGGGAACGGTGTTTCTCATCGTGGGAGCTTGCGCCCTTGCAATTCGTTGATGTACCGGGAGGTTTAGAAGGAACTCACCGGAATCTGAAAGGGCTCTCATGACCAAGAACGTAGCGCTGTTGGTTTTCGTGTTGTTGATCGGCGCGGAACACTTCGCCCACGCACAAACAGGGTGGTCGAACCCGTTCGCGCCGCCACCTGCCGAACCGCGCCCGGCGCAAACATTCAAGACTGGCGACTATGTCGACGTCCAGCTTTACGGCCAATGGATTCCAGAAGGCCCGGCACACAGTCTTGCCGGAGTTGCCGGCGAGCCTGGCGTGGCGGCCGAGGACGTCGAGAACCATTAAACCAGCCGTTGCCGGAGATTTTCCCGACTGCGTGTCGGGATTGCCCGCCGGAACTCGCTTTACTAATTAGTTAGGAGAAGAAATGAACGAAATGCCGGGTGGCCAGCTTCGCAATCGTCTGGGTAGCGATTCCGCCACACCTTCCGAGTTATTCCCTGTGCTTTCCAAGCGCAAAGAGCTGATTAATAAAGGGTTATTGATTCCCGTCGGGATCGCCTTCCTGTTCGGCATAATCCTTACCGCGACCGCGTCCACGCCCGAGATCTTCCGCAACGTCCTCGGGGTCGGGATCGGGTTGGGCTGTTTCTACGTGCTCTACTCGCTCGGCGGTAAGAAAAAACCCTGGTGGATCTTCGCCTTCGCCACCATCTTCACCATGGTGCTCATGCTCAGTCCGTTGTTCCCCGTCTTCTTCCTGGTGTTCTACAACATGGCCGGCACGCCACAGGGAGAGGCGGTTAACCAACTGAGTTTTGTGCGGCAGGTCATCGCCCGGTTTGTCAGTACGGGCATGATGGAAGAGTTGGTGAAGATCATCCCCGTGCTACTTATCTGGAAGTGGACCACGCGGATGAAATCGCCGCAGCGCGAAAAGGCCGGCATCACCGAACCGCTGGACGGCATCCTCGTCGGAGCCGCCTCCGCGTTGGGCTTCGTGTTCGTCGAGACCCTCATGCAGTACGCGCCCAACGCGGTGATGGGCGTCGCCGGCAACATCGCCAAACAGCTTCCGCATTTGCCGGCTGAGCTGTACGTGCTGGCGGGCGACGTCTTCGGTTTGCAAAGCGTGATTCTCCGGATCCTCCCGGAACTATCGGGCCACATGGCCTATAGCGGATATTTCGGCTACTTCGTGGGACTCGCGGCTATGAAGCCGAAACACATGTGGAAGCTGCTGATCACCGGGTACGTCAGCGCCGCCGGCCTGCACGCCATATGGGATCTGTTCTGCGACCGGCCGGGAGTCGGCGTCTATATGCAATTGCCGATGATGATCGCGTTCTATGCATTTCTGGTAGCCGCGATCTTGAAGGCGCGCCAGATTTCGCCGCTGCGCGCACAGAACTTCGCCACCGTGGTGGTGAATTCTCCAGCCGCCATCGCGCTGGGCGTCGCGGCCGGCGCCTCCCGTCCGCCGGAACCAGTTCCGGCTCCAGCCCCGGTGCCTGTGGCGCAACGGGCGCCCGCGGCACAACCGGCACCCGTGGCGCAACCGGTGGCCAGGAAGGCGGCGCTGGTGGACAACAACTGCATGCAGTTGCGCATCGCCAAGAAGATGCTCCCGCTGCGCGATGGCGAACGTTTCGCCGATAGCGACATCCCCGGCTTGCGGGCCAGTTCCGCGGGCGGCATCGTCGCCGCGGTCAGCCGCAATCCCAAAGATCCCACCATGATCGGACTGCAGAACCTATCGAGCTCCACCTGGAAAGCCATGCTGCCGAACGGCGAATCCCGTGAGATTGCGTCCGGACGCAGCCTCCGCCTGGTGAGCGCGACCCGCATCGACTTCGGTCTGGTACATGGGGAGGTGGCATAAGTCATGTTGAGCGACATCCCTCGCCGGCAACTGGTGGCTATCTACACACTCAACGGCAAGGTCGCCGATGACGACAAGCTCTGCGAAGCTTTTCTGCGCGACTATTGCGGGGAGTGCCGACGCGAGATCGCGGCCCTGTCCGCCGCCGTGCGGTGGGGAGTGCCGAAGAGCCTTCGCGACACCTCGCAGATGCCGGCGGCGACGCTGCGCACTAACCTGGCACGGCGCCTGGAAGAGAACCAGGGGCTCGATTCGGAGAATGCCTTGTGGGCGGTGGATACCTGGGCCTCGGTGATTCGCCCGCCCAACAGCGGATGGCCTCTGGGAGCGCCGGCGGCGCTCCCAGGCCCGGCGCCGGCGCCCATTCCGCCGGCGGCGCCAACGCCCGTTCCGGCGAACGGAGAGAACCGGGTATTCGACTGGAGCCAGTCTCCGCCGCCGGCCGTGTCGCCGCACTACTCGCCGCCGGCTGTTGCCGCCGGAGTGCTCTCGCCGCCGGCCAGCGTGCCCGGCGCGGCGCAGTCGCAGCCCGCCTATCCGCAGTTGCCCGCACGCCCGGCGCCTCAGCCCATGCCGGGTATTCCGTTCGCCGCGGCGGCCGCGGCTTTACTCGCCGGAGAAAAAAGTTCCGAGCTCAAGGCCGTTCAGGTCTATCTCAAAATGCAGTTGAAGATCCGTAAGCCGCAGTCCCTGATGGACGAGATCCAGGCTGCGGGGGTAGCGCCGGGACTCGCCAAGAACCTGGTGAACCGGGTGCGCCGGAGCAAAGCGCTGGTGGGCCTGTTGATCGGCATCGCGATGCTGATCGCCGGGTTCTTTACGCTCGGCAACGGACTCGATCCTCAAGGCCAAGCGACGGGTCTGGGCTTGGTCGGCTTCTTCGTGTTCGCCGCCGGCTGCGGATATTCGCTGTGGAGCGTGATCAAGATCGTTCGGTTTTCATAAAAGCATAAGGAGGAATGACGTGACCCCAGAATTTAAAATGCCCGGTGAAGGAAAGCTATCCGCACGGCCCCTTCACTTTATCTGGATCCTGGATTGTTCCGGTTCCATGAAGGCTAACGGCAAGATCGAAGCCCTGAATACGGCGATTCGCGAAGCGATTCCGTCCCTTCAGCAGGAGGCCAGTAAGAATCCCGAGGCGCAGGTGCTGGTGCGCGCCCTGCGGTTCTCCCGCGGAGCGCAATGGCACATCGCCGTTCCCACTCCCGTGGAGGACGTGAAGTGGGAGGACGTCACGGCCGACGCTCACACCGATATGGGCAAGGCGCTGGCCGCGGTGGCCGAGGAATTGAAAGTGCCGCCGATGAAGTCGCGCTCTCTGCCGCCCGTGCTGGTTCTGGTCTCCGACGGCCAGCCGACCGACGACTTCAGCGTCGGGCTGAAGAAGCTGATGGATCAGCCGTGGGGCCGCGCCGCCGTCCGTATGGCCGTTGCCATCGGCCAGGACGCCGATCTCAGTGTTCTCCAGCGCTTCATCGGAATGGCCCCGGAGGAACGGTGTCCGTTGCAGGCCGATAACGCCGAGGCTCTGGTGGAACAAATCCGCTGGGCTTCCACCGTCGGGCTGCGCGGTTCCTCCAAACCTCTCAACGAACAACCGGAGAAGCCGCCGGAGCCGGTCAAAGTGGCCCAGGGCGCGGACGACGTCTGGTAAGGAGGTTATTCATGCCGGATACCATGCAAAAGAAAGCCTGGAGCGTACGGGGAAGCTCCACCAGAGGAGCGTCGCATCTGAGAACGGGTCTGCCCAATCAGGATTCGATCGGCACCTGGTGCGATGAGCCGCGGAGCCGCGCGGTGGTGGTGGTGTCGGATGGGCACGGCAGCGCGCGTCATTTTCGCAGCGACACCGGGTCGCGACTGGCGGTCGAGGCCTCCATGTCCATCCTGCGCGAAGTATCGCTGCCGATCGGCGAGGCGGAGGCGCACGCTTTGAGCCGTCCGATCGTCGAGGCATGGCGCAGCTCGGTGAAGGCACACCTGGACGGACATCCCTTCGAGGCGGCGGACTGGCAGCACGTACCCGATGCCGAGCGCGAACAGGTGCAAGCGGCAGTGGCGGAAAATCCCGTGGTCGCCTACGGAGCCACTTTGCTGGCCGTGCTGGCGGCGGGTGCCGACCTGCTCTTCCTGCAGTTAGGGGATGGCGACATTCTGTGCGTCGGCGAGGACGGCGCCGCCACGCGGCCTATGAACGAAGACAGCCGCCTGATCGCCAACCAGACCACGTCGCTGTGCCAGAACGAAGCGCCGGAGAATTTCCGCTACGCGCAGATGCACGCGGATAGCGGTCCTTTGCCCACGCTGATTCTGCTATCGAGCGACGGCTACTCGAACTCATTCTCCAGCGATGCGGACTTCCTGCAGGTGGGCTCCGATTACCTCAACCTGCTGCGCCAGTTCGGTGCGGAGAAGGTGGAGGCGCAACTCGAACACATCCTCGGCGAAGCTTCGCGGAAGGGTTCGGGCGACGATATCACGCTGGGCATGCTGGAGCGTCTGGGAGGCGCCGTGGCAGTCCCCACACCGGAACCGGCCGTGAGGTCGCAGAGCAAATCCCAACCCCAGGCCCAAGCCCAGGCCCAACCCCAGGCCCAACCCGAGTCTCAACCCCGCGCCCCGGCCGATGGAACAGTGGCGCGCCTGCCACACGCGCTCCATGGATACCAGGTCGCGCTGGCCGCCGTGATTCTGCTCGCCGCGGCCGGAGCGGCTCTGGCGTACTGGCGTCCGCCGGCGATCGCCGCGCTGTTCCGCGGCGTGGCCGGACACGGTGCGCCGGCCCTGCGCCTGCCCGGCGGAGAGCGAGTTGCGCTGCGCGCCGGAACGGTTCTCAGCGCGGCGCAACTCCGGCTCAAGCCGCCCTTCGACGGGCCGGTCCTCGAAGTGGCGTCTTCGGAAACAGGACTGCTGCTGCGCAACCGGTCCGGCAGGGAGTGGAGCGCCGCCGGCCCCGGTGGCGCGGAACCGCACAGCGTTGGCGTCCGCGATTCCGTTCCCGCGCGCAACGGAGAGCGGATGTTTTTCGGTGCGGTGCAATTGTTAGTGGTTTCCGACTGAGTCTTCCCCATGGCCAACCAAAGCGCTCTTTTGTCTCCCGGCAGCCGATTACAGACGATGTATTCGCGCAGGTCGGTGATTGTCGGCGATATGCTCGGCGACGGCGGCCAGGGACAGGTGTTCCGCGCCCAATTCGAGGATTCTTTCTGCGCCCTGAAGTGGTACAAGCCGCGCTACCTCCCTCTCGACCCGACGCTGCGGGAGCGCCTGGAGAAATCGATCGAGGTGGGCCCGCCCAATAACCAGTTCTGGTGGCCCTTCGAACTGGTATCGGACATGCGGGAAACCACGTTCGGCTACCTGATGCCGCTTCGCGAGCCAGGGTTCGAGACGATGGTGGACTACATGCGAGGCCGCGTGGAAACCAGCTTCCCGACCATGATCCTGACGTCGTTCCATCTCGCCGACAGCTTTCTGCGCCTGCACGCCAAGGGGCTTTGCTATAAGGACATCAGCTTCGGCAACGTGTTCTTCCATCCGCGCAGTGGCGAGGTACGCATCTGCGACATCGACAATGTAGACGTCAACGGCCGTCCCGGCGCGATCATGGGGACGCCCGGGTTCATGGCTCCGGAAGTGCTTCTCCGCCAGGCCGGACCGAGCACACAGACCGATCTGCATTCCCTCGCCGTCATGCTGTTCAACATCCTCATGATGGGCGATCCGCTCGACGGCCAGCGCTCCTCCGGGCCACCGACGCCCGAGGCCATGCAGGCGATCTACGGCTCGAATCCGATCTTTGTGTTCGACCCGCAGGATGCCTCGAATCGCCCGGTTCCCGGCGAGCAGGACCAGGTGATCGCCCGCTGGAACATTTATCCCAAGTTCATCCGCGGTCTATTTATACGGGCATTCACGGCCGGTCTGCGCGATCCCTTGAACGGCCGCGTGCGCGAAGGCGAATGGCGCGAAGCGATGGCGCACCTGCACGATGCGCTATTCCCGTGCAACCACTGCAGCGGCCTGAACTTCTACGATCGCGAACAGTTGAAGGCGTCCGGCGGGCGCCTGGAGAACTGCTGGGGCTGCGGCCAGCAGCCCACCTTACCGCCGCGCCTTCGCCTGTGCGACAACGTTGTGATGCTGCCTCAGGGAAAGCAACTCTACTCGCACCATTTGGGCAATCAGCGGGCCTACAACTTCACGGCGCCCCTGGCGGAAATCTCGGCGGAGCCGGTGGGCCTGAAAAACCTGTCACTGCAGAAATGGGTCCGCAAAGCACCCGACGGGTCGTTTACCGATGTGCCGCCCGGCTCCTGGGCCCCGTTAGCAAACGGCGCGAAGTTATTCTTCGGATCGGTCGAAGGCGAAGTGCGGATGTAGGGGATCGGAAGGAAGCGCTCACGCGATCATGCCAACACCAGCGTGGAATCATGTTTTCGCGGCTCGCCTTCCGCAAGGGTCAAGCCCCAGACAATACTTTCAAAACTGCAAACGCAGATGCCGATGCATAGAAGGTACACATCTTCGGCTTTCCCGACGGTTATTACGGGTGTCCTTCTCAACGCCACCGGGATTGAGAGTATGCTCACTGCCAAAGGAACGGTGTTTGCCGCGACGGCGTCACGGACCTCCGGAATCTGCCTTGTTCGACAGGACTGGCCCTACCCGCGCGTCAAGGATTCCAACTCATTCACCTTGCGGATGAGTTCCGTGCGATCCGCGTCCCGGTACTTTTGCGGCAGCAATTTGCGGCTGGTGCACTCCAGAACTGCCACCAGGTTCTGCAATTCGATCTCGGTGGGGTAGGAGGGCGGGACAAAATCGTCGAGCACCGCTTTCACGTCGTCGGGGCCGACAGCCGGGGCATTGGCGAGCGCGCATTGCATGCGGGCGCGGGTCAGGACGGCTTCGATATCGGCGCCGGACAGGCCTACCGAGCGCTCCACAAAACAGCGCTCCGCTTCGGGCGAAACCTGGGTGCCGCTCTTCTTCAGCATGGCGCGCACCAGGGCGGTGCGCTCCT
>OBLU010005205.1_pt1 | contig 11688 bp, 14 predicted proteins | sample 1518681 | NCBI WGS metagenome assembly OBLU01 (sample SAMEA3539304, study PRJEB22396) | soil metagenome | biome: tundra; feature: field; material: soil | place: USA | collected 2010-05 | depth 0.15 m
AAACGTGCTCAAGGCAACAGTCCGGCATTCCGGCAAGGACCCAGCGCCATACTTTCCACGGGCCATACGGGCACCACTCAATCGCGCGGCGTCACAGGGCGACCCCCGAATCCTCCCCCATTTTCACGACGCCCGCATGGCCGCCACGGCCCCCGGATACTTTCCCGGAAAGCACTCGTCCGGTCCTCGGCGCCGTCGGGTGGCGGCTGGCTTGCGCTATCGCCCAAACGCGAGCGCCCGAGTCCGGTCCTTCGCGCGCCCGCGATCAACGCGAAGAGCCCGCCGTGGAGGGCGCGGCATCGCCGCTTTCGGAGATCACAAGACGTGGGCCACGGCCACCGCCGGGGGACCATCGGCTCGCGCGCTTCGCTCAACATCCCTCCAGCTCGTTCGGCGCTCGTCCGAGCGCGATCATCAGGCGGCTCGCGTTCGCGACGTTCACCCGCCGCTTCGGCCGACCTTCTCTGCTCTTGCCCAGGAAAGCCCTTTCGAAGTCGGCCTGACGCATCTCCAGCCAGTGCGCGATCTCGACAATCGTGAGATCCGGATCTCGGGCAAGCGCCTCCGCGATCACCGACTGCGTGCGCTGTACCGGAATCGAGTTGCACCGCAAGCTGTTCAGCTCGCGCCGGTCGTTCTCCGCCGCGACCAGCTCTCGCACGCTGTAGGACTCGAGACCCATGATCCTGCCCGCCACCTCGAATGTCTCGCCTTGCTCGGTCACCAGCGACCACGCGTAACGCCGGCGCTGCACGCATGACGCGCACGTACGGCCGGTTTCCGCGCACCGCTCGCAGGATTCGGCAACCACATCGCGCGTTACTCGCACCGCCGCCGACACTCCCGCGATCTCCTACCTCATCGCCTTTTCCCTCCGGCCTCGAGATGCAGGCCGGGCGGCTGCTGGACATCACGCCCTGCGGCATGAGCGCGGTCCCTCTCGTATTGGGACGTCACACGTGCAGCCTACCATGTTCTTCGTTCACCTGCGCTCAACTATGCTCAACCGTCTGTACTTTGTGCTCAGTCGTTATTCGACTGGCAGCGAGCCTCACCCGGTGGGTCTGCTGCGCCGGGCCGAGCGACCCGAGCCAGCGGCGATCGCGCGCGTCAGGCGATCGGCAGCGGGCCGCCCGGCACGATCGCGACGGCCTGCCAGCCGTCCGCCTGTCGGTCGAGCACGAACGTGGAGTAGCCGCCGCGCGGCCAGTAGCGGACCTCGAGCGCAGCGGTGGCACCGGTCCGGAGAGCCCGCAGGAGTCGGATCGAGAGCACCTGGGCGCGCGCGTAGTAGGCGGTGCAGGACTCGCGGGCATCGCGCTCCATCGCCGAGCGGAACGCCGGCGAGAGCAGCCGCGAGCACACGTCACCACTGTCGCGCGCCACCCCGGCGCTGAACGCGTCAAGCCAAGCCATCGGCGTCGCAGGCAGCGCAGGTCCGCCCGAGCCCCGACCGCGTAGAACCGAGTTGCAATCGCAAAGCCGGCCAGGGCTGTCACGAGCCCGGTGAGCAACACCCGCCCGAGCGAGAGATGCCATCGGCTCGGCTTGTCATCAGCCGATGTGGTCGCCGCGCGTCGATGTGGGCGCCAGTGCGAGTGCGCGCGCACCATCCCACGACGGTTCATCATCGCCACGGCAAACCGCCTGCCGAAGCCGAGGGCATCATCCTCGTCGCTTGCGATGCCGGCGGTGCGGGATCGCGGGGTGGCCGCCGACGAGCACCGACCGTCGCCCGGACTCACTCGGAGCGAATGGATATGAGCCCACCGGCAGAGAGGCGAGCTGGAACCAAAACGACTGGTAACTGCTGGCCTGCCCGGCGCCGAACGTGTACGTCGTCGAGAAGCGGCCGTTGCCTGTCACGTGCTCCTGCACGCCATAGGTCGTGGAAGAGGAGCCCGACCCGATCCGCAGCCGCACGAGCGCCCCGCCGGGCGGCAGGTAACCGCCGAGCAGCTGGCCGACGATCCGGACGGTTCCGCCCCACGCCACTCGCCGTGGCGAGACCCTCAGCAGCTTCACCTTTGCGGGGACGATCACCCGCACTTGCCCGGACGAGGCGCTCTCCGTCGTCGGATCCCCGTTATAGATGGCCTCGACGATGCGTGAAGGCCCGGACGGGAGCTGCGCCGTCCAGGTGCCGTTCGCCGCGGTGGGGACAGCCGCGGCCTCCGTGAACTGGTTGCTGCCGTTGTCCGGAGCGGTCAGCACGTGCACGGTTTGGCCGGCGATTGCACCCCCGGCTGAGGTACCGAGCCAGCCGTCCACCATCGTGCCGTGGCCAAACGCGACGACCCGCGTAGTCCTGGCAATGATGCGTGGCGGCACCACGACCCGCACGATCTTGATCCGCTTGACTTCGACCAGGTGGCCATGGCGGCGGACACGAACGAACACGACGGTACGTCGGCGCACAGACCGCACATGGCAGCGCACCACGTGCTCGATCCTGGCGCGCGCGCGGGTCTTGACCTTGATGCGCTTGCCATGGCGGCGGACAGTGGTCCAATGCCCGGGAATTCTTACCTGCACGCGGGCGCGGTGGCAGCGCAGCCCCACGAGCTTGTCGAAGGCGATCCCGATTACGGACGGCTGCCCGATCTTCAGCGACCAGCTCGCCGCCGCAGAGCGGCCATGAACCCCCGAGGGGTCAACGGCATTGTCCGCGGCATAGCAGCTGACGCCGTGCTGGCCGGTGCCGCTCACCGGCACCTGAGCGCTGGGGCCTGGGTAACTCAGCGCGGGTCCGCCATCGACGGTGCAAACGACGTCGGCGATCCCGGACGGGCTACCGCCAGCGGTCGCAGTGACGTACTGCGTGCCCGCCGTCGACGGCGCATCGACCGGACCCGAGAGCGAGATCGCCGGGGCGCTGTTGTCGATGTAGACCGTCTCGCTGACGCTCGCCGGAACACCCGCCGCATCACTAGTGCTCAGCGTCAGCGGCAGGGCCCCTTGGCCGTAGCGGCTGGTGTCCACGGGCTGGCTAATCGGCGGCGCCGCGCACTGATGCCAGCTCGAGACATCCTGCGCCGACGTAGTGGTGTTGATCAGCTGCCCGTTCAGGCTGGCCGACAGCGAACACAAGCCCGATGGCGAGTTCCCCCACGCAAAGAACGGCCAGGTGCTCCTCACCCATCCAGACGCCTGCCAAAGACCAGTAGGCGCAACAAGGTTTGGCCCAACGGTCTCCCGGACATACAGCGAGAACGCTCCCACGGTCAATTGCGCGGGAGCCTTGCAGGTGCCCTTGCCGCAGACGAGCTGCATCCCGAAGTAGCTGGACGGCGACGAGAACACCATCCCCAGCGTGCTAGGCGTCTGGTCGCTGGTGCCAGTTCCACCGCCTGCCCAATAGAATCCGCCTCCATAGTCGAACCCGTCGTTGATTCCATTTGAGGCGAGCTGGCTCGCCGTGGCGCCGACAAGCTCAAGGCCAGACGGGGCGATGGTTTGCCAGCGGCCGGTCTGGCCGCCGGTAGTGGTGCCGCTGTTAAAGAGTCCGAAGCCGCCTCCGTTATATGAGGGAGTCGGGCACCGCCCCGTCGCGGCGATCCCGGGCACGGTGCTGGAAGTGAAGACGCTGTTGGCGTACGAGCCGCAGACCTGGACGGTCTCGTCGGCAAGCGACCGCGAGGAGTATGCGAGCGACGCGATCGCCACGATGACGATGCTCGTTCGCGCTAGCCGCCGATGACTGATCGAACCGCGCATCGTCGTTGGGTTACGGGCAGATGATCACGACGTTGACGTTGACTGGCACGTTGTTGCCGCTGGCGTCGAATGTCTGCACGATCACAAATGAGTTCCGGCCGGGACCGTCCGGTCCGAACGTCTCCGCGGTCGCCTGCCCAAGCACCGTTGGGACGTTCGCTGGATTCGCCATCGCGATGCAGTTGGGCTGGATCGACCGGTGCCAAGAAGCCCGATAAATCCCTCGCGTGGGATCCATCGATGAGACGGTAGCCTTGGGGCTTGACGACGTCACGTGCCCGTCAGCGCGGATTTGCGCCCAGTCAGCGATATGGCCAGCGATCGACTTGGGATCCAGTGTCGCTGCCGTCACGGCATGTTTCGCAAGCTTGCGGTTCGTCACCGCGCCGTTGCGAAGCTGCCGGGTGCCGACGCTGTTCGCAGGCAGGCTGAACGCCGCGTAACTCGTCCCTCCGAGCGCCACGAACAGAGCGACGATGGCGATGGCGTTGTGGCGCGCGTACGGTAGAAGGTGTTTCATCAGGCTCTCTTTCGGGGCGTGGTCATGAGTTCGGGGAGTGGCCGGGGCCGAGGATCCCGTTGTGTCCGAATGCCGGCCGGCTGCTTGTGGAGCTCGAGTTGCTACTGGCGGCACTGTTGCTGCTGGCCGATGCCGCAGGCTGCGCGGGAGCTGCGGCGGAGCCGGAGCTTGCGTAACTCGGGGTGTCCGAGGCGGGGGCTGAGGCGCCTCCGGTGGACGCCGGCGGCGTGTAGCGCGCCTGGACCACTGAGGTCTTCTTTGCTGGTCGGGGTCTCGTGTGCCTTTGACTCGCTCGGTGCGCGCGAACGCGTCGCGCACGATGGGATGCCGGCTCGCGAGCTGAGCGCCGCCGGCCGAACGGGTTGGCCTCCGCGGCAAACGGCCCCGACTCGAGCGCGCTGGGGGACCTGGCGCTCCCGCCACTGTGGACAGCCGCAGCGAGCGAACGGTGCGCAGGGTGTGCTTGCGTCAGGATCACCGCCGTGAACGCGATTGCGGCGACCGCGAGCACAACCACGACCAGCCCCGTGAGACGGAGCGCACCCATTCGATGGCGGTGCCTTGCCACGAGGCCCCGCGGGGCTCGGGAGAGCGCTCGGCGTGCGTTCAGCACACCGACGGAGCGGGTGAGCAGCGCAGCGATCCGACGGTGCGCTGGCCGCGCGCGTCGTCCCGCACTGACTGGGCCGGCGGCCTCGGGCGCGAGGAACGGATTCTCGTGAAGGTTGTCATCGGACAAGTCCGTGTCGCGGGACAAGGGCCCGGAGCGAGGCGGTCGCTCGGTTCCGCGGCTCTCCGCATCCCCGTCGCCCTGCCCCTGTACCGAGAGGGCCGCGGGCAACATGTCGGCTGGGACTAGCAGCGACCCGGCAATGCTCTTCGGCGCGTCAGACCTGGCCGCCGCGCCTTCGCCCTCAGCGCGGGCCGGCTTGGACTGTGAGCCGCGCCATTGGCGCGCCCGCGCCGTTCCATCGATGACGTTTCCTTGCTGGTCGTCCATCTGATCTCAGGCAAGTCCCCTCCGCTACCATAACACCTTATGCGTTCAACTGTTGTCAAGTATGCCCAAATAATCTATGCTGTGCAGCAAGCCCTGGAAGCCTTTGATGTCTGACCACGCGACCACAGCTCCAGAAGAGGATCCCTGGCTGACCGTGCCGCAGGTCAGCGAGGAACTGAAGCTCCATCCCGCGACCGTCCGCGCGTGGGTGAACTCCGGACGCCTCGCGGCTGTTCGTGCCGGACGCACGTGGCGGGTGCGTCGCTCTGAGGTAGATCGCGCGCTCCTATCGGACGCCTCGCCGGCGTATGTCCGCCGAGAGGCTGATTCGTCCTCTGCGGCGCAGACCGAGCCTTCGCGGACGGCGGCACCTAGGCAGATCGCCGACCACATCATGACCGTCGGTCCCGGGGCCGCTGCGTCATGAATGGCGACCCGCGCGTGGCGCTTGAACAGGTGCAGCTTGCCGACCAGCGCTGGGGCGACGCACTCGAGGCAAGTGTCGAGGCGCCGCCTGACCACAGCTTCGCCCAGCGCGTACGCGCGATCGCCAACGCCGCCGAGCAGGAGGCCGCCGCCCTGCGCCACGCCGACATGCTCGGCCTCGCGCATCGTCCGCACCCGGGCGCCCGCAACATGCAGCTCTCCCATGAGCTGCGCCCCGGCGCCCCGTCCCGCCCCGGCCCACCCAACATGTGGGAGCGCTTCGACGCCGCAGTCGCCGAGCTCGGCGAGGCACTCGAGGGCGTCGCGCTGAGCGCGATCGCGCGCGCATTCGGCGAGCTCTCCGATGTGGCCCGCGAGCTCGCAGCCGAGATCGAGCGGCTCGACTCCCGTAGCGCCGCGCGACGCCGCGCGGGCTAACTCCCGCGAACTGCCCGCCGCTCCCTCACTGGCCGGCCGCCGCCGCACTGCACGGCCGATGCAGGCTTTCGTTCGCGCGGGCCGCATGTCCTCGAGCTACTCCTGCGAGTCGGGCGCGCGGGCGTCGCGGATCGGAGGCCAGCTCGGCGGCGTGGGTATTGCTCCCTTCAGCCAGTTGGGCCTCGCCAGCTCGTCGAAGCGGGCGAGATCGGCCGCGTTGAGTCCGTGCTCGGGGCCGAAGTGCTCGAGCCACTCGATCACCGAGTCGCCGCCGATCAGCCAGGCGCCGACCCAGTCGCCGTTCTCGTCGGGCCGATGCCAGATTCGAGGCCTGGTCGCGGTGAACGGGTGGCAGACCGCGGGCTGGACCTGTCCCGAATACCTGGGAAGCAGCCGCTGGATCTTTCTGGCGAGCCTGTTGACCGCGGTCACGTCGTCCCAGTGCCCGGGTGCGTAGGTAGCGCTGATCACGAATATGCCCGTCTCTCCGATGATCACAAACGTGTTTCGCCGCTCCCCGGTCAACGGGTAGGGCTCGATCCGCCACCGATCCGCCGGCAGCCGCACGAGCCTGGCCTCAAGCTCGTGGGCGGCTAGCTCGAGCCGGCGCCGAAAGTCCACGTACCGGCACAGCGGCTCGAGCGTCTCGGACGAGAGCCGCCCAGGCATCGGGGCCCGGGCGGTTGAACGCCCCGCCAGGGGACTGGTTGCAGCTCGCGAGGCCCGGGCATGCGGCCGGTGGCTTCCCCTGTGGGCGGTCGCCTGGGTGTGTGGCCGGGTCGCGACGGCATCGTCGCTCGGCATGCTGGCCGATCCAGGCGCCGCCGGGAGCTCTGAGCTCGTTTCGGCTCTTCGCCGCGGGCGGGTTTCACGCGGCCGTCGATGGAGCGATCGGCGCGGTGGACGCGGCGGTGTACCTCGCCGGCGCTGACGACGGCGCCGCAGGAGACCCACGGGCGCTGCGAGCACGATGCTCCACCAGGCCAGCAGCCCGACCATCTCCGGCGCTGGGACCATGGCGCGTGGAACCATCGCGAATCCTCAGGACGAACCGCGATGCGGCATTGCAGGCCGGTGTTGGAGGGTGCCCATCGCCACAACGTACCCCCGTTGACGGCGAGTCTGCGCGTCTCGGCCTGGTCTGGCACAGTGCTGCCGCTGAACCGGCACAGACATGACACAGACCGTACGGTCTCGTCACAGACCGGTCGCGGCCAGTCACGCGCCAGCCAGTCGTCGTCACCCCGCAGCAAGCGCGATTGGCGCGCTTGCGTCGTGAGCCTCGTCGCCTCGCCGGGCGGGCGGGCGTCGGTCGTTCTGGTCTCGTCGTGGTTGGACATGGATGTTGCGCTTGCTGCGGGGCTGCTGTCCAAGTACTGCCCCGAGCGGCGAACGTCCCGCTAACAGTCTCGTAGACGGTCGGCGCCGCGGCGGCGAGCCCGGGGGGCCGGCGCCCTGCACGGGCCCGTCTCGATCTCACCAAGCCGCCTGATCTGAGGACCTCGACAGAAAGACCTAGCGGCGCGCTCAGCATGCGCCGCCATGACCGATCCTCTGAAGCGAGCCGGCAGCACCGACAACGCGCAGCGCCTGCTCGAGGCCGCGCGACGTGGTGATCTCGGCGCGCAGGAGGAGCTTGTGCGCCGCTACGAGCCGCTCGTCCGGCGCGTCGTTTGGAAGCTCAGACTGCCGCGGGGTTGCGATCGCGAGGACCTTGCGCAGGAGGCGAGGGTCGGGCTGCTCGCCGCGATCCGGGCCTGGCGACCCGAGCGCGGGCCGTTCCCCGCGTTCGCGGACCGCTGCGTCACCAACCAGGCGCTGCTTGCACTCCAAGCGGCTTGCGCGCACAAACATCAGGTCCTCAGCCTGGCGATCTCGCTCGACTCCCCGCAGGAGCACTCCGCGAACCCTACGGATGACGGCCGGGCGCCCGCGCTGCTCGACACGCTGGCGGCGCCGCGCGACCCGCGAGCCGACCCGGAGGCTCGGCTGCTCGTGCTCGAGCAGTTGACAGGCGTTCTGCGCGCCCTCCCAGCGCTCACCCCGAGCGAGCGTGCTGGGCTGGCGATGGCACTAAACGGAGAGAGCTACAAGCGGCTCGCCCCAACCCTCAGCGGCACGCCGAAGGCCGCATCGCAAGCGGCCTACCGCGCACGCCGCAAGCTCGCGGCAGCCGTGGCGCAGGTCGCCTGACGGGCACGCCGTCGGCGCTCGCTGCCAGCGACTTCGCAGAGTCGCAGACTCGCGGCCGTAACGAGCGCTTGCAAGTTTCGCTGGTCAGGGACCCGGCGGATGCCGCGCGACGAACCCGGCGGGGCCTGTCCCGACGGTGCTCCACCGCGGGCCGGTGGACGGCGGGTTGGGCGGGTTGCCGAGCCCCGCCGCGGTGTCGAAGTAGATGCCCGCGACCTCGATGTAGGCGTGGTTGGCGTTGGCGTAGATCGTCACCCACCTCCCCGGACCCGGCTCGCCGACGCTCTCCAGCGTGGTCGAGGCGGGTGCGCTGTCCTGAAGCAGGGTCTGCCCGAAGCCCCCGCCGTACAGGACATAGTCGGTCGCCGAAGAGCAGTCATAACCGGGCCCGCCGTTCTCTTGGGCGCCCGGAAAGGCGGCGGGGTCCGGCGTCGCTTGGTTCATCGTCTGCGTGACCGCGCCGTGGCCGCCTGCATAGCTGTACGGGAATCGGTCGATCCGGTTGCCGGCGGCGATCATGTCCTGTACGACGGCGGGGGCGTCCGCGGGCGCGGCCGCGTCGCCGCTCGGGAGGATCTTGGCTCGCGCCCCGGGCACCAGCGGCGTGCCGAAGGCGGCGCTGCACGCGGCTCCGACCGCCGCTGTCCCGGTGCCCTGGTAGGCGTGCGCGTCGGCCAGCACGCGGTCGACGTACGCCGAGTCGTGGTTGTAGCCGAGAATCGCCGCGCGGTACGCATCGATCGGCTGGCCGGTCGGCGCGCCCGCGGACTTGAGCAAGTACAGCGCCGCGAGCTGCACAGCCGTGGTCGGGTCGTGCGGCCCCAGCGAGGGATCGGGGAGGAATTGCCTCAGCCTGTCGTAGTTGTCGGTCGACGCCCCGCCAATACCGATCTGCATCGGACCAGAGGCCCCGCAGCAATTGGCGACTCCGGGCCCACGCGCGCCGGGCTGCGGCGTGCAGGAAGGATCCGGGTTGCGGCCATGGTCACATTCCTCCTTCCCGATCCCGGCAAGGACCTCCCACGGGATCTTGTACTGCGCCCCTACCTGCTCGTAAATCGTCAGGAACCTCGCCGGGATGTCGCGAACGGCGACACGCGACGGCGAATCACCAACTCCGCCGCCAGAGCAGCTCTGACCGAACACGACCGACAGCAACGCGGCGGTGCCGGCGAGCAGGAGCGGGAAGCCCGCCGCCACGACCAGCAGGATCCGGACGCTCAGCTTGCGGGTCACGACCGGCACCCGAGCTCACCCCTCCAGCACGCTGCTGACAGACCAGCGGCCGGCGCTGCGCTGAAGCGTGAACCGCAGCGGATACGCGGCGATTCCCCCGTCGTCAACCATCGCCGTGGCCAGCACGAACCCGGGCGTCATGCCGACCACGCGCAGCGACACCACGCGCGTGTGGCGGCGCCGACGCTCGACCGGCGTGATCTGCGCGTGCTCCCGCGTCAGCTGATTACGGAGCGCGGGCGTGACGGGCGTGACCGAGGGCGCGCGGGCTCGACCGTACGCGAACGACAGGTAGCTGCCGAGGAACCGCTCGGCTGCGTCACGAGCCCGCCGCAGCTCGGGTCCGGGCACCGGCGGCGCAAGACGCTGAGGCGAAGGATGCCTGGCGGTCTGCCGCGCTGGAGTTCGCGGGGCCGGCCTGCTCGACCGAGCCCCGGTCCCCGGCGAAGGAGCGATCCTCAACGCCGTGATCGCGGCACCGATGAGCACCAGCGCGACCACGGCCACGACGATGCGCCGGACCCGTGGTGGGAGGCGCTCAAGCGCCGCGATCAGCCATGCGGTCATGCCGCCGAGACCACCTCAACCGCGATCAGGCAGATCGCGAGCAGGTGAGCGAGCGCGTCCGCGATCTGCCCGGGCACCAGCGTCGGATCGTTCGCCGGCGACGACACGGTCCGAGCGATGTCCGATGCCTCATCCATTCACGAGTAGGTATGGCCCGGACCTGCCGGCGCCCCGCAGCCCGGAGCCGGCGACGCACGCGGTGCCCGCAACTACGGTCGAGCCGGTGCTCGCGTCATGCTCCCGCTCACCGATGCTCAGTCTTGATGCCACCTACAGCCGGCTCGCCGGGCCATGGAGCCACGAGCAGCTTGCCGCGCGCTATCGGGAAGCCAATCGCCACGGAGAGCAGGCGATCGAGGACGTGCAGGAAGTCTCCGACCGCCCGATCTCGCTCCTCGCCACCGGCATCCCCGCCTCAGCGAGCTTCAGTGTTGCCATCCACGTGCTTCATGTGCTGCCCACGAGCGCCCGAGGTGAGCTGGCGAAACAACTCGTCGATACCGCCGAGAAGAACGCTGCGGACGTCCTACATCGCTGTCATCTGGCGCTGGAGCTCGACGGCCGGGCTCACGACTACGCCGCAGACGAGTGGCTGCCGGTCGTCTACGACGTCGCCACACCGCTCCTTGAATCGGCGCGGCTGGACCGAGAACCGCCGTCGGTCGTCCAGCACGCTCAAGAAGCCGTGCACTGGTTGGCGAGCGCTGTCATCAACCTCGACCAGGATTCGGCCGAGACTCCCGCCGCGCTCGCGGACGCCCTCGGTCGCCTGCTCATCGTGCGTGTGTTCGCGGACGCGGCGCGCGATCACGAGGGTCAGGGCGACGAATAGCGTCCATCGTTGATTTCGCTGAGGCTTGGATCACGACAGCTGGGAGACCCGGATGTGGCGAGCAGCAGGGACGTCACCTGGCGCGCCGGCGGCCCTGCTTTCCCCGCGACGCGGGCCTCGCACATGGTTCTGCAATCGGCCGTGAGCGGCAGCCTGATCAAGAGTGCCGGAATGGCGACAAAGCAGAAGCCTGCTGAGACAAGGTCGCTGCTGCTGGTGCTCGATCAAGGCGACAGTCCGAAGACTTCCGGGGCGCCATCAGGAGGCGTAGGGTTGCCGTGAGGTATCGGGAACGGACGCGTATTCGGTCATCCCAGCAAGCCGCCGCCCGCACTTGGAGCGGTGCGGATGGTTCTGGGCATGGGCAGCGGTCGGCGCCGCCGGAGCTCTTGGGCTGATCTCACTAGGCCCGATCGCGCTGGGTCCCGCGGTCATCGCTGGAGCAGCGATGACAGGGAGCCGGACGGGACTTCGATCAGCGTTCGGACTGCTTGCAGGAGCGGGGCTCCTGTCGATTTTCGTCGCGTACGTACAGCGCGATGGACCGGGTACCACTTGCTGGCATACGGCGATCGCGAGCGGATGCGATCAGCACCTCAATCCCATTCCGTGGCTGGTCATAGGCCTCGTGCTGGTCGTCGGGGCCGTGCTCGCGCAGACTCGCCACGCTGGTTAGCAGTCATTGGGGCACAGCGCGGGGGCCTTCTCCTCGTCGATCGAAGTGGCAGCGTTCCTTTGCAGCTCCGTCCGGGGAGTCCC
>OBLU010005206.1_pt1 | contig 11688 bp, 16 predicted proteins | sample 1518681 | NCBI WGS metagenome assembly OBLU01 (sample SAMEA3539304, study PRJEB22396) | soil metagenome | biome: tundra; feature: field; material: soil | place: USA | collected 2010-05 | depth 0.15 m
CCGAGCGCACGCCGAACTTGCGCGCTTCGTAGTTGCACGTGGTCAGGACGCCGCGTCGATCGCGCGCGCCGCCCACGCCCACCGGTTTACCGCGTAACGACGGGCGGTCGCGCACCTCGATCGCCGCGTAAAAGCAATCCATATCGAGATGGATGATGGCGCGGGACTTCGCTTCATTGTGCACACCGAAGTCTTGCACAACGCAGGTGGATCGTCCGCTTTTGGGGCGATGTTATTTTAAACAACGCGCTCTGATGCAGATTGCATCAGTGTCCGTATTCTGGAACATAGCCGAAGCGCATTTGCGCCTTAAGAGAAACCAATATGCCCACCACGCTCGAGGCCGTCCGTCCGATCGAACTGGCCGATATACAGCAAGCGCGGAAGAGAATCGCACAAACCATCTTGCGAACGCCGCTAGTCCGTCTTGAACTAGGACCGGACTTTCCCGACATCCGCCTCAAGCTCGAGAACCTGCAGCCGATCAACGCTTACAAACTGCGCGGCGCCGCCAACGCAGTGGCGATGTTGTCCGAGTCGGAGCGCAAGCGCGGGGTGTGGACGATCAGCGCGGGAAATGCAGGGCAGGGCGTCGCGTATGCGGCGAGACAAGCCGGCATACCGTGCAGTGTTGTGGTGATCGAGACAGCGCCGGCCTCGAAGATCGAGCGGATGCGCGCTCTCGGAGCAAAACTCATCCTAGTGCCGCACGAAGTCGCATGGAAGGCGCTCGAGGATCGTTCGTTTCCGGATGTCGATGGCACGTTCGTGCATCCATTTGACGATCACAATTTCATCGCTGGTCACGGCACCATGGGTCTTGAGATTCTTGAAGATGCGCCCGACACGGTCGCCGTCATCGCGAGCATCGGTGGCGGCGGACTCATCGCCGGCGTCGGCAGCGCGATCAAAGCGCTTAGGCCGGAGATCAAAATTTGGGGCGCAGAACCGGAAACGGCCGCGCCCGCCGCGCTCTCGTTTGCGAAAGGATCACCGCAAGAGTTCAAAGATTGGAAAGCATCATTCGTCGATGGCGCCGGTGGCCGCAGCGTTTTTCCCCGCATGTGGGAGCGAATGAAACCAATCGTGGATGGCTACATCGTCGTCAGTTTGGACGAGACGAAAAAAGCGATGCGATTAATGGCAGAAAAGGCGCGAATCATTTCCGAAGGCGCGGGTGCGTTGCCGCTTGCCGCCGCCTTGACCGGTAAAGCCGGCCAAGGTCCGATCGTGTGCGTCGTTTCCGGCGGCAACCTTGATCTGAAAATTTTTTGCGAGCTAATCGCCACCTAAAGCTGAAAACGGAGATCCGTCGTCTCAACTTCCTCTTCAGCTCTCCGCTGTCAGTTTTCAGCTTGCCTAAGTCGCTGTCGCGCTTCCCGGGACAAAACTTTCCGCTTCATCGAACGTTAGTTTCTTCCGCAGCTCGCGCCGGAGCAGCAAAAGATTGATGCACGCCTGAATAATTTGTGACGCGATCGACAGATACCAGACATACGCGATCTGAAATCCCGGTATGCGTGCGAGCAGTATCGCCGGCAGAGCGAAGAGAAACAGCCGTGTCATCGAGCTGAGAAGCGGTGGCCAGGTGTTGCCAATGCCCTGGAAGATGCTGGAACTGGTAAAGACAATTCCCGACGCCACGAAATTGATCGACACGATCTTGAGATAATCGCTGCCGAAATCAACGACGTGCGGATCGTTGGAAAAAACTCGAATAAACGCCGCGGGCACGAAGTGTGCAACCAATGTGAGAACCAGCATCATTACGGAAGCGATCCCGAGCGCGGAATAAACTGACTGACGGACGCGATCGGCGTGGCGCCCTCCAAAGTTTTGTCCAATCACTGGAGCAACGGCGAAGGCGAGCGCCACGACTGGCAAAAAGAGCGCCTGCATCACTCGTGCTCCGATCCCGAATCCGGCTTGGGCGGCCGGTCCAAAGCCTCGAATGATGCCGTAAACAACTATGATATAAACGAAGAGCAGAACAAACTCCGCGCCGGCCGGCACTCCGATGCCAAGCATCGCCCGCCAGATTTTCATTTGCGGCCGGAAAAGCTTAAGACGGAAGCGCAGGTAGTGATATTTTCTCTCGAAATAAATCACCATCAGGACATCCGCGATCAGGATGGAAATGAAAGTCGCGAGCGCCGCGCCGCCCACTCCCAGCTTGGGCCACGGTCCGATCCCGAAAATCAGCAGAGGCGCAAGCACGATGTTGAGCAGGACGCTGAGCACCTGGAATCCGACGGCTGGCTTAATAATTCCCGTCGCTCGCAGCGCCGATCCCAACGCGACCAATGGAAACTGAAGCAAAAGCGCGGGAATAAACCAAAGCAGATAACTTTTCGCTAATGTCGCTGTGAGCGCATCCGCGCTTAACGAATCCGAGTACAGACCGCGTAACAAAAATCCAACAATACCGAGGGCCACCGCCACCAGAATCGACATGACGAACGACTGGTTGAAGACAAGCTCAGCCCGCGGCTGATCTTTTTTCCCGGCCGCGTGTGAGATGAGCGTTGTCGTTCCCACGCCCAGCATTTGTGTAAGCGCCAGAACGATCATCATCAGGTTGCCGGCCACACCGACCGCCGCGATCGCCTCTTTCCCGAGGCGTCCCACCCAGTAAAGGTCCGCCAGTAAGTAGAGCGTTTGCACCAGCATGCTCACGGCCATGAACGCCGCCATGTTCAGCAAGTGCTTCACCACAGATCCTTGAGTGAGATCCTTCATTGAATGTTGAGAGTTGAGCGTTTTTTTCGCTGGCCGCGCTCCGTTTTTATCCTTCCCTTGCCGTTTGTCGATCTTGTTTTAGCCGCGGTCGCTGCCGAAGAATCTGAGTCTTACTGCATCCAACGTCAGATCTGCAATCACCATTCGTAGCTCGCCTGTTTCTCACCGACGGGAGAAGTTTTTGTTCCGAGCGCGGGGCAAATCTCGGCCGCCTTCGCCGAGATCACATGGACTTGCACGAATAATGTGACCGGTTTGGTTCCTTCCTTCAGCAATCCCGTTTTCTCCAGGCCTTCGCGGGAATTCGACCTGACCGTAAGGAGTCGCAGACTTCGACGTATCTTTGGCGATGTAACGTCGCATGTCGTTGCCGATATCTTGTCCTTCTCCGAGGACTTTCTCGATCTCCACTCGCACGACCCGGTCTTTCAGATTGAACTTTTGCTGCTCGACCTGCGCGAAGGTGAACGACGTCCCGAACGGCGCTGGCAGCGCCGCCGCAGAAGATGATGCCGGCGAATCGCCGGCACTCGGCGTCGGTGTGACGATTTCCATGTTCACCGCGACCGTGTAGCCGTAGCGGATGTTGATCCGAGAGGGCTCTTTATCCAAATCGATGGGACCGTAAAATTTGTACAAGACCGCGTCGTTCTCGGCGCTGTTCGGATATTTAAGGAAGATATAAGTCGGATGCTGACCGCTCTTCTCCTTTTCGCGTCCGATCTCGAAGACGAATTCCTCGTTGCCTTCCGAGCCGACGCTCGAGGGTGACAATTTTCGGCGCTTTTATCCGCTCAAGCTCGATTTCGATCGGTTAATTATTTTTCCAGCCGCGCTGACCCTGCGCCACTTTATCGACGAACAAAGCCCGCTTTATGGCGCAACGCCCGAATCCCTCGAAGCCTGCGACGCATTTCTACTCGCTTCCGTCGTCTGCGTGGAAACGGTCATTCCCGCCGCGGTCCAAATTCAAAAAGATTACACCTGGCGCGAGATTCGTTTTGGCGAACGCTTTGTCGAAATCTACGAAGAACTCGAAGATGGTAGACTGAGCGTCGATTACGGCCGCATCCACGACACCGAACCGGCCCCTAATGCGCAGATGTAGTCACGTCTCTCAACTACTCAACATCTCAACCGTTGTCCGCTGTCAGTGTCTCCGCTTTTCTTTTGGCGGATCCTGAATCTTCATCATCTCGAACGTCCGAAAGAGTGGGGCCAGATCGATGACTGCATTGGCCGCTGATTTCAATGTGCCGCCGAGATTGGCCTCGACTGAAGCGACTTCGACGCGAATTCCGCGCCGCCTTAACTGCAAAGCCAAATAAGAGAAGTCGGCATCGCCGGTTACAAGAATGACAACATCGGGCTGCATCTCGACTGAAAGCTCGACTGCGTCGATCGCCATCATCACGTCAACGTTCGCTTTGTAATGACCTTCCTCGGCGGGCGATCCATCTTTAGTCACGACGAGGAATCCATTGGAGCGCAGCCAATGCATGAACTTGTTCTTCTTGTCCCGTTCCTCCTGCCAGATTGGAATCGGTGGCGGCAACCCGGCATAAACCACCATCTCGATCAGCTCACGGCCCGTGCGCTCACCGGCGAGAAAGTCGCGAAGCTTCAGCCAATCGAGACCGCGCCCCGCGGTTCGCACCGAACTGCCGACGTTCGATTCATCCACCAGCACCAACACTCTGGAACAATGTGATCCGTCGTGAGTTTTCTTTCGCATCGTTAGATCTATAATAGACTATGTCCGTACGCGGCGTGGCCACTCATTTCGGCGGCGTTGTAGAGGCGCTTGTGCCAAGCGCCTGTATTTAGAGATTCGGTGCTTGATACAAACACCGCTACAACTCGGTCGCCTTCCGGCGCGGTTACTTTCCCGCGACGATGGACGTTTTCTTCGTCTTGTCCTCGACTTTGACGCTGATTGGCTTGCCGGCTTCGCCCGCGCCGTTCTTTTGATCGTAGGAAACTGACCAGGTGTTGTCTGTGGCAGCATACTGCGCCTGCGGACGTTGATATGTGCCCAAATCATAGCCCTGCTTACGTGCTTCTGCGTCAGCCAGCTCGATGACCTCCGCTGCGGTCAGGCCTGGACGAGCAGCTTCCGTCCGCAACAGGTGCGGGGGACCAATGAGTGCTTTTAGAGAATCGTCGATATCCTGAGTCGGCGTTCCTTTGACCGCGCGTACGGAAGGCTGCTGATTGGCCGGTTGAGCAGGCACGGGAGTCGGCCTCGAACCCTCTGGCGGCGCCTCCGCCATTGAGCGTTGGGCGTTGGGCGTTGGGCGTTCGGCGTTTCCCGCTTCTTTTGAGACCACATTTCGTTGATCAGCTTCCTTGTGTCGCTGATCAGTTACGCCGGTCCGGCTCGGACTTGAAGCCGGCCCGGCAACCCAGTCACCGACTCTCCGTCCATTGGCAAACTTGCCGTGAAATGTTGCTCCGTTCTCGTCCACATTCACCACCGGTCCATCTAATTTGCCTCGGACCATGTTCCCGGAATAACGGATGACGGTGGTGTGCTTGACTGTTGGAAGATAGGACCCGGTCGCGTATTTTCGCTCCGCCATGTACCAAGTTAGCGTGCCGGATCCGGTGGCATATCCGTCTGCGTCTCGGTCGCCCGACCACGTCGCCGAATCGCCGGGCTGCGGGTAATTGTTCCAGACCCGTGTTTTTCTATCTTTCGCCTTCTGATAGGCGCCACCAGCAAACGCACCGTTGGCAAACAGCAGTAATAGCAGCGCACTACAAACAAAAAACAATCGCGAGTTCACAACGGCGGAAAGTGTAGCGCACTCGGAAAGCGTCCGGCAACAGTAATCCGGAACCGAGAAAGTTGAGAGTTGATAGTTGAGGGTTGAGAGAAGCCAGCGTCTCCGCGAAGCTGTCCGCTTTCAACCTCTCCGCTCCTCAACCGCTCAACACAATTATGAAACCTGAATCCACGCTGCGCCCCGGTGCTTGCCTCCTAACTCTCGCGACTATACGGATCGGTTTGTTGGGATGCGTTCTCATTGGTGTTTCCGCATGCAAACCGAAAAACGCTGACGAATCGATCAAAGGGCCGGCCACCGTCCAGCAAGCGGCGCGCATACTCGATCTCTCAACCTTCCCGCTGATCGACGGAGCGAAACCTCCATGGCCGCGCGGCGTCGCCAGCCTCTCCTACGCCGCCCCGGGCGACGTCAAAACGGCCTTCGAATTCCACCGCAAGAAACTCGCCGCGCAAGGGTGGAAGGAATTGCCGAATAGCGCCGTCACCGCTCAGGCCGCCAGCGGCATGTTCTCTCGCAACGGGTTCATCGTTTCCGTTTCGGCCTATCCCAATGGCGAACCGGGTGGTTTGATGGTCGCCCTTCAGAACCATGGCAACGTCAAGCCTGGCCAGTTACCCGTCCCTCCGGGCGTCAAGTCCGTCTATGTCGGCGACGCGACCGCCATGTATGTGACCGAGGCCAACGTTACCGCGACCGTCGACGCCATTCGCAAGCTCCTGCTCTCGCAAGGCTGGGTGCCTTACGGCGCGGCCGGTGATTCCACTTGGTTCAAACAGAACGCCATCCGCATTAGCGCCACCGTCTCGGTCGCACCCGCTCAGGGCGGGAAGACCATGATCTCCTACTCGAGCGAGCTGTTGTCAGCCGATCTTCCCGCGCCGCCGGACGCCGCGGAGTTGCGTTACACCGACCAGACCCAGGAACTAAACTTCGAGACCGCGGCGGACAAGAACGCCGTTATCGCCTACTACCGGAAAACTCTGGCCACGACTGGATGGGAATCCACCCTCGATCATACTGTCCAGATCGATAACAAAGACGAAATGATCTTCCGGAATCCCACGAAGGACATGCTTACGCTAACGTTGTCCTCGGCGTCCGATGGCAAGCTTCCCGTCTCGCTTCTTTTTCAAAACGCAGCGGAAATCGCCGAGCTGGATCGGAAAATAAAAGAGGAAGCTCCGGCCCGCAAAGCCGCCTTCGAAGCCAAGAAAGCGGAGGAAGCCGCCCAGGTGGCCGAAGCAAACAAGCCGCTGCCGAAACTCGCCGTCACCTTGCCCTCCGATGCGAAAGTCGTGGAGCAAACGAAGGACGAGATCAAGTTCACCGTCGCCAACGGGAAAGCCAACGCGGTCGTCGAGACGTTGCGGGGACAGTTTCGCGAAGCAGGCTGGAAAGAGGACCTCGCCACGCTCGATGCCATGGCCGGCGGACTTTCCTTCTCAAAAGAAAAGCAGCACCTCACCATCAGCTACACCGACACCGGCGTGATGCCGGCCGAGATTAGCCTGTCAGCAATGGGCGTCGAACTGGAACGGCATTAGAAATAACGCGGCGAAATTTCGCAGTTGCCGTTCTTTCTTCGGTCCGCTGTCCGCGTTTCAGTTTTCAGCTTTCCCAGCTCAACCGCTCATTTCCGCTGTCCGCTTTCAGTGTTTCAGTTTTCAGGCCTCAACGACTCAACTTCCCCTTGATCGCTAGACCGCGCGGGTCCGGATATTGATCTCCGATGTGAGGGTCTGATGGACCGGGCAACGGTCGGCAATTTCCATTAACTTGGCGCGCTGTTCCGTCGTAAGCGCGCCCGTGAGTTCAATCTCGCGCTCGATCCGGTCGATCTTTCCTACTTTGGTCTCGCACTCGGCGCAATCGGTCGCGTGAATTTTCGCGTGATGCAGCGAAACCGCGACCTTTTCCAGTGGCCAACCCTTGCGCCGGGCATAGAAGGAGATGGTCATCGACGTGCAGGTACCGAGCGCGGCCAGAAGGAAATCGTACGGAGACGGCCCGGTATCCGTCCCGCCGAAAGCGACCGGTTCATCGCCTTTGAGACGGTGCGGACCGATTTCAATTTCCTGGGCAAACCCCGCGGCATCGCCGCGGACAATTACATGCGGAACACCGTTGGAAGGATTCGCTGCCATCGACTCAACTCCTCAACCGCTCACCTTCTCAACACGAAGGCTATTTCGCCGGCGCCTTTTTGTTTTTCTTCGCGAGGGCGAGGCGCTCCGTCTTTTTGCGGCGAGCCGCGCGTTTCCTAACGTTGTCTCTGCCTTGGCTGTTTCCCATAAGGCTCAACACTCCACCACCTGTCACGCCGTAGCAATGGAGCGAATGGGATGAGCGACATGGCCGGTAAAGCCGCGAGGTAGCGGTCGAGCGTGGCGGGAGCAACCGAGATACAATGCGAAGGAGGACATGGGAAGTTGAGCGGTTGAGAAGTGGAGGCGTTGAGCAGTTGCTCTCAGCTTTCAGTGTTTCAGTTTTCCCTCTCAACTTCCGCTTGCCCTACCACCCGGTCATGGCCCGAAGGAAAAAAATCAGCACGCCGATGGTCACGAGCGCGAGCGGGGTACGCGCGAGAAACTTCGTTACCCCATCGAGACTCTGACCGCGCCGGGATTGCATGAACGCGATCAAGGCCAGAATAAGCCCGATGCCGTAACAGATCAGCGCCATCGTGGCCGCGGTGTCCGGGGTCCAGCCCGCCGTGGAGCGAGGAAGCGCACCGCTCAATAAGCCGAGTCCAAGGAAGAGAAACGACGCGAGCCCAAGTTTGCGCAGGTGATTCATGCTATGTCCGCTTAAGCGATGCCGCCCATCCCGGCAAATGGAGCGAATGGGATGAGCGACATAGAAGGTAAAGCTGCGAGGGAAGCAGTGAGCGAGTACGGCAACGAGCGAATTTCAATCCACCCGCATCCATCGTAAGCCGCTTACGATGCATGGTTGGTGCGATCGAATGAGCGGAGATCGCGAAGTCACCGCGCCCATCAAGTGCGGTAGAGCTTGTGCGTTCCGACATCGAGCGTCGTCACCCAGGAACCATCGATGCGAAATATGACTCGCAAATCAGCCTCGACCACGGCGCTGTAAATCGTGTGTCTGGCTTTCGCCGAGAGCGCGCGGATTTCATGCGCGCCGAGCGCGGGGTGGAACGGGTCGTCTTTGAAAGTCTGCCACGCGCGCCGGACCGATGCCTTTTGCGAATCGCTGAGCCGGTAAAAATTGCGCCAGAATCTTTCGACCGCTCGATACTGATAGCTCACGCGCCGGGCGGAGTTTCGTTCAGCGCGGTCTCCATCGAAACGAAGCGTTCCTTCTGGAAATCTTCGAGAGCATCAATGAAATCCTGCGGAATTTCGCTTGATCCGCGCTGACGCATGCGCTGCACGAGACGTTCTCGCTCCGATTCGGGCAAGGCTTCGATTTCCTTGAGTATTTGTTCTGCGGTCATTAGTGCAGCTGTTTCAGAACCTAATTAAACCACCTGTCGTGCCATGGAGCAATAGGCGTGGTGCGGCCGAGACGAAGTTCCAGGGGTAACTTTTCATCAGGCACGTGCTAGTGCCAGCGGCGTTCGAACGCAGCCAGTTCGTCGATCCCGCTGGCCACGGCTTCGCGAGTTTCGGCGTCCAGTTCGTAACAAGGATCGACGCCCGCAGGCGGATCTTCCAGAAAATCCCGGTAGTTCATCGGCGCTCGCGAAACGGTTTTTGATGCGAGCGCCGCTTCGTGTTTTTTCCAATCGGGATACCGATGCGTTAGTTTCGAAAGAGCAAATTCGGCCGTTCGACCAAACTGTTTCCAGGCAAACTCCAGCGCTTCGCGATCGCTCTCAGACAAGACCTTCTTATCGACATCGTGAACTGACGCGTAGCTGATGGCAGATTCCGCGGGAAGAATGAAGCGCTTCGCGTAACGCTCCTCCTCTTCTCCAAGAAAATCGCTCATCTCCGCGAGGTCCTTGGTGCCGGAGGCGACGGGCCCGTAATTCATAGCCACATATTCGTCGCCCACAACTGGCCGCCCGTACTTCCGCAGATGATAACGATCGGCGAAATAAACCAGCTTCAGTGCCTTCATCTTGTTGATGCTGCCACCTGATTTTCGGGCAAAAAAGTTCAACGCCTGCGTGGCTTTACGGTGAGAAAAGGAAAACGGCATGACTGGGAGCAGAGCTACTTCCGTTCTCGGAAGACTCCATAAAGTATCACGAGTGTCAACTTCCGTGATCGACCTCTGGCGGAAATCACGGCAGCTGTTTCCCAACACAGTCCGAACGGTGCATCTCTCGATCTGCCGCCATCCAATCAAGCCGATCTAGAAGTTCCTCGCCCAGTTTTGAGCGCATGCGAAAAAGCCGCCTTCGCCGCTTCCGTTTTTCGTCGTAGCGCTGCCAGACCGCTTCCTCTTGATTGAAGCGCCGGACGTTCTCTTGCACGTCGTTGATGAGGGGGGTCATGCTTTTAATCATGAGGCCGCCAGTGTCCGGTTACCAGCTTGCAATCTGGCCGGCAGGAAATTTCGGAGTTTAGACGCCTGCCCCTGCAGTTTGCCCGTCCCAACGTCTCAACCGCTCCACACCTCAACTTCTTTGGTCCGCTTTCAGCGTTTCCGCTGTCCGCAGTCAGTGTTTCAGTTTTCTCTCAACCTCTCAACGCCTCAACCTCTTCGGTCAGTTGTCAGCTTTCAGTTGTCTGTTTTCAGTTCCCCCTCAACTCTTTCTTCGCCCATTCATTTGCCTTACGCCGCGCTCACCCGCGTTTGAGTTTGCACAATGACCAGCGGAGTTCCGCTTGGCTCACAGACCGACTCACTGTCGCGCAGAAGAACTGGCTGACCGTTCGCCGTGACGCGATTTGCCGCGGTCACGAAATGCGCCGTCTGACAACGGGCATTACCGCTCAGCCTACAACCGGCAATCACAAAACCTGAAGACAGCGTCGCGATCGGTTGTCCGTCGACCGTGACCCGCGAATCGGGCTGGATCGGTGTGGCTGATCCGCCGTGAGGACAAATCACGGTCGCGCCGGCGTGTAATAGAAATCCTGGCATGATCGTTCTCTAAACGATGGCCAGCGCGCCGTGATTGATGGTCACTGCTGGCCCCTTCATCTCGACGACGGCGCCTTTCCCATTGGAGATCCTGATGCCGGAGTCATTGATCGACAGCATCGCACCTGCGGCCGTTTTGAGGTGGATGCCACCGGCCGGTCCGGGCTCGTCGCTGATGGAAATGGAATTCTGTCCGGTCGTTTGCAAAACGATAGTTGAATTCGCCGAACCGGCTCCGTGCGCCTGGGCCGGGACATCGGCGGAGCGCGCATACCAGCAACCGCTCCACACCGGTTTGGTTAGATCACCTTGTTCAAACTCCACCCACACGCCCGCGCCAATCGATGGCAACGCCCAGATTCCCATGTGCGGACCGGCGCAAGGAAAGCAGGGCATGGCCCACTCCGATGGAGTCAATCCGCTCACGTCTGGCACGCTCACTTGCAGCCGGCCGATGGCGATCGGATCGACATTGTGCAAAACGGTCCCGCGATATTTCCCAAAGATTTTTTTACTCATACTGTCATCTCCACTTTGTTCTCACGTTCGTAGGCTTTCCGTATTTCACAAAGAGAAGCATGCCCAGTCCGCGGAGCGTTCGGTTCTCAACCACTCAGCGCCTCAACTTCCCCTTGATCAGCTACGCCGACACCGGCGTGATGCCGGCCGAGATCAGCCTATTCGGTCAGCGGGCGAGCATTTATTTCCTGGCGCGGGAAGTTATTTTGGAAGGCAAATTGATCGTCCGGCCAGCAACCATGAACACACCTTCCCCTTGGTGATGAATCGTCCGCGGATGTTTCCGCGATGGGTCGATCCACGCTTTGACGACCTCAAGGATAAAGAAGTTGTATTTGGCGACCAGCTTCCCATCAATGACCTTGCATTCCAGATTGGCATGGCACTCGGCGATGAGTGGGGCCTTGACGCACGCGGCGGCCACGGGCGTGAGACCAAAGGCCTTGAACTTGTCCACCCGTCGTCCCGAAGTGTTCCCGCAGCCCACCACCGTTTCCGCCAGCTCCACTGTCGGGATGTTGATCACGCATTCCCTGGTCGCCTTCAAGATTTCAAACGAGTAGTTCCGGTTGCTGAT
>OBLU010005207.1_pt1 | contig 11687 bp, 5 predicted proteins | sample 1518681 | NCBI WGS metagenome assembly OBLU01 (sample SAMEA3539304, study PRJEB22396) | soil metagenome | biome: tundra; feature: field; material: soil | place: USA | collected 2010-05 | depth 0.15 m
GCATTCCCGAGATCCTGGCCGAGCAGAGGCTAGGACACCAGGTTCCCGGGATGCGCGGCCTGTACGCCCACGCCTCCCAGCGGATGCGCGAAGACCTGACAGCGGCTCTCCAGGCCCGGTGGGAAGAATCCCTCCGAGAGCGCGCCGCCATCGATCCGCACTCCCCAGTCCCGCTGCTCGATGACCTGCTGACGCCATTCCGCAACGTTGTCCTGACCAGCAACAGCAGCCGAGCCGGCTGAGGCCACCCGCCGCCAGACAGAGCCGTACTAGACGCCAACAGCACGCAGAATCGCAAGTTCGGCGCCGTCTGCGCGGCAAGCCTTTCGCCCAGTGCCACACTGCCTCAGGTGCTCCGGATCGGGTGATCTGCCTGCAACTCCGCATACGGCTAACACCCAGATCTGCCTATTCTCTGAACTGCGGGGACAACGTTGCAGTTCAGGAGGCTGTCCAGCCACGGCGGCGGACTGTCACCATAGCCGGAAAGTCCAGTTAGGCAGGTCCATGACAGTGTGGCCACGAGCCGAGCACTACCGAAAGCGGACATGTGATGCTGAACCGGTCGCCCAGCTTCTCCTCGCTGCTGCTCGTTACGTCAGCCCCCAGCAGACCTGCCAGCGCGTGCACATCCGCCGTGACCTGTGACAACATCCGAACCTGCAACTCGACTTGGATTGTTCAGAGAATGCCGAATAGCGGGCGTTGGCCATTCGGATACTTATAAGGCGTTTGACATACTTATTCATGATTCAGTCCGCCTGGCGTCCAGAGATACCTCCTAAGCAGCGGGTCGCGGGTTTGAATCCTGCCGGGACACTGCCTGCCGGGCGCGCCAGGTTTCATGGCGCTTGACCTGCTGCCGTGACTGAGTATTCACGGCCAGCCTCATTGCAGGTGGCCGACGCGCTACGCACGGAAATCGCCTGCGGGCAGCTCGCACCGGGCGACAAGCTGCCGTCCATCCGGAAGCTCGCCGAGAAGGGGACTAGCCCGGTTGTGGCGCATGGGATTGACCACTTGTACGGCACGCTGTAAACGGAGCGGATGTGGCCAGGGACGGCTCATTCCCGTCAGCGAGTATGACGGCACAGGTGAGCGGTAGCAGTTCGACGAGCGCTAGCCTCAGCGCGCCTAGGCTCGTCCGGCTTGGTAACAGGCAAGTGCGGAGAGTCGTCAGGAATGAGTATCGGGTCACGTTGCCACGTGAAACAATCCGGAGCAGTTGTCCAATATGTGGGCTATGGGAGGTCTAGATGGATGCAGCCGCGATCGGCGCGGTTCTACTGGCCATCGCCAGTGGCGCTGGGGAGGGGCTTGCCAAGCAACTGTGGGACGGCGTGGTCTCTCTGGTTGGCCATCCCTTCCGTCGCAAGGCAGGCGTAAGCAGTGATGCCATAGCCAAGGTGGTGCCTGCGGGTGAGGCGGAGTTGGCGGCCCTACAGCAGGCCCCGGATGATGAGCACAAGGCCGTCGCGCTGGCGGAGACGCTACTATCCAGGTCTGACGTCGACGACGAGTTCCGCCGAGCGCTAGAGAACTGGTGGGCACGAGCCGAGCCTATTCGCGCGAGCATCGGGAATGTCACGAACACGATTAGCGGCGGCACCCAGCGTGGGCCGGTGCTGCAGGGCCGGGACTTCAGCAACATCACCTTCGGTGCGACTCTCACCAAGCCGCCAGTTTCCCCTCCCTGAGATCAGGGCGCGCACGATGGCCGACGCGGGCAGTGGGGAGAGCCGCAGCACGATCAGTGGTGGTACCCAGCATGGGCCGGTGCTGCTGGGTCGGGACTTCCGTAATGTTCATATCGGGGATGTTGTGCGGGCGGCCGTGGCGCCGGTGGCGCTGGCGCAGTTGCCCGCCCTGGTGGCAGGGTTCACCGGCCGGGATGCGGAGCTGGCCCAGATCACCACGTTGTTGAATCCGGGCGGGGACGCGGAAGCCGTGGTGGTGGCGGCGGTAGCGGGCCTGGCAGGGATCGGCAAGACGGCTCTTGCAGTCCAGGCTGGCCATGTTGCTTGCCAGGCGGGCTGGTTCCCCGGCGGGATGCTGTTCATCGACCTGCACGGCTATGACGACGCACCAGTCGAACCGGGCCAGGCGCTGGATGCGCTCCTCCGGGGGCTAGGGATAGCGGCCGAGCACATCCCGCCGGAGGCGGAGCAGCGCGCCGCGCTGTATCGGTCGGCGCTGGCCCAGATCAGCGATCCGGTGCTGATCATCGCCGACAATGCCTCCGCGGAGGCGCAAGTACGTCCACTACTACCAGGTCCTGGGCCACACCGGGTCGTTGTCACCTCGCGGCACACCCTGGCCGGGCTCGGCGCCAGGCTGCTCGATGTCGGGATCCTAGACATTAAGACAGGCGTAGCGTTGCTGGACGCAGCGCTACGGACGGGCCGTCCCGATGATGACCGCATTGCGGCCGATTGGACAGGAGCGGTACAGCTTGCGGGGGTTTGCGGCGGGCTGCCGCTGGCCTTGCAGATCACTGCGGCACTTCTGAAAGTCGACCCATCCCGCACGGTCAGCGAAATGGCTGACGAACTCAGCGACGAGGTGCAGCGCTTGGAGGCACTGCACTATGACGATGGCAGCGGAACCAGCGCGCCGTCGGTCGCGGCCGCGTTTAAGCTGTCCTACCGGCAACTCGATACGACTACCGCACGGGTGTTCCGGCTGCTGTCAGTTAACCCCGGTCCTGATTTGTCAGCTGCTGCTGTCGCATCCCTGGCCAACCTACCGTCCGCCGGTGCGCGCAATTTGGTGAGCCAACTGGTCAAAGCGCATCTGGTCGAGGCTGCGCCCGGGACGGCGGGACGGTGGCGAATGCATGATCTGCTGCGCCTTTACGCTCGTCAGCTATCGCATGCTGACGCTGCCGACGACGGGCGAGAGCAGGCCCGCGACCGGCTCCTGGACTACTACCTGGACACCGCGTGGGCGGCAGCTGACCATATGCAGGCTAAGCGAGGCATGCCGACGTCAGCGAGCTTCACGGGCCGTGATGACGCCCTTGCGTGGCTGGATTCTGAGCGACCCAACCTAATAGCTGCAGTCATAATGGCAGCCAGAACCGGCCGCGACGAGGCCGCCATTCGGCTGCCGCTCTGCCTGGTTGAGTACTTGGCGTGGCGGCGGCGTTTCGAAGATCAGGTGGTTACTCTGACGGTATGCCGAGATGCCACACGTCGTCTGGGGCAACCACGTGTTGAAGCCGGAGTCCTGAACGATCTCGGCCTTGCCCTACAGGAGATGCGTCACTTCGAGGAGGCGATCACCGCGCACCAAGAAGCTGCGGCGATCTGCCAAGAAACGGGCGACCAGCACCTTGGAGGCTTGGTACTGAACCATCTCGGGGTCACACTCCGGGCGACCCGCCGATTCGAGGAGGCGATCACCGCGCACCAAGAAGCTGCGGCGATCTTGCAGGAGACTGGCGACCGGCACGGCGAGGGTCAAGCCTTGGGCAATCTCGCCACCGCCCTGGGTGACCCAGCCGTTAGCCGGTTCGAGGAGGCGATCACTGTATACCAGAATGCGGCGGCCATCTTGCGGGAGACCAGCGACCGGTACCGCGAGGGCATGACGCTGAGCGGCCTCGGTAACGTTCTGCGTTGTACGGGCCGGATCGAGGAGGCGATCACCGCACACCAAGCAGCTGCGGTGATTTTGCAGGAGACCGGCGACCTGCACAGCGAGGCCATGGCGCTGAACAATCTCGGTCTTGCACTATGGGACACGGGCCAGATCGAAGAGGCGATCACCGCGCACCAGAAGGCAGCGGCCATCTATAAGGAGACTGGCGACCTGCACAGCGAGGCCATGGCGCTGAACAATCTCGCCGCTACGCTGGGGGATGCGGACGTAGGCCGGTTCGAGGAGGCGATCACCGTCTACCAGGACACGGCGGTCATCTTTAAGGAGACCGGCGACCTGTACCGCGAGGGCAAGGCGCTGATCGGCCTCGGCATGACGCTGCAGTACATGGGTCGGATCGAGGAGGCGATCACTACGTACCAGAACGCGGTGGCCCTCCTGAGGGAGATTGGAGACCGGTACCGCGAGGGTAGGACGCTGATCGGCCTTGGCGATGCGTTGCGTTATATGGGCCGGTTCGAGGACGCGATCACCGCGCACCAAGACGCTGCCGAGATCCTGCGAGAAACAGGCGATCAGGACGGCGAGAACTTGGCGCTTACCGAGCTTGAATTGGATAGGGCCGCGTCGGAGACCTGAAGACGGACCCGACGAACCTCACTTTAATGTCAGGTATCAGGCCATCGAGTGGGCTAACCCTGATGCCCCGATGACGGAGCAATCGGGGATCAGTGACCGCCCGGGGCCTGAGAGCCAACAGGGCACGTCGCCCAAGCTGCGACACCGCCCGTTCCGCCACCTATGATCTGGCGCTACGACACGGCCATGGATGTCTCCTCGATGCGGCCAGTTCGTCCTCCGAGCCCCCGCCCCGGCCGCTAGCGCAGCGGCCTGAACCTGCGATCACGCGCGGTGACACCGAAGCCATTACAGCCCTGAATACGCGCCACAGGAATACGCCATCTCGCCAGTCAGCTCCAACCAGCTGAAGCAAGAACGGTACGCCACGGCGGTTCACGTCTCCAGTTGCTGCTGAACGCTTAGGGCGCGGTCATCGCCGTCGGCGGCCAGTCGGTCGAGCAGGTGCCGTGCCTCGTCCGCCGCCTGGCCCGAAGGCGAGTTCGTGAGGACGGCTTGCATGAAAGGCACAGCCAATCGGCTCTCGCGCCTTATCTCGCCGAGATCGTCGCCAAGCACTGACAGCACCGGGCGGATCGATACCTCATGACCGAACCCGAACAGCCGCGCGGAGAACAGGATTGCTCTGTCAGCCTGCCGGGCGTTGCCCCCGAAGCCGGTGAACCATCGGAGCCCGAGCCCTACCAGCTCCCGCAGCGGCCATCGCGGCCTGTCCGGGGCAGGTACCAGCAGCAAGGCTTCGTCCAGATCGTCAATGTCGCGGTGGTAGGGACGCTTGTCGCGGGCGTCACGTGGAGACAAGTCCCGAGCATCGGGTAGTAGCCGGTCGAGGATCTGGGGCCAGATTGCGAACAGCCGGGCCGTTCTAGCATCCGTCGTGGCCGCCGCTGGAAGCTGGTGCAGCAGACCGCGCAGATCCTCGCCGACGTGCGCAAAAGCGTTCAGGCGAGCGGGCAGCGCATCGATGTCACCGTCCAGGATCCGCGCCGCCAGCGCGCCGTCGATCGCCTGACGCCACCAGTCGGTGCGGTGATAGCGATGTCGGGCGTACCGCCGTGGCCAGGCTCGCTCGTCATAGCCGATGAGGATCCCGAGGATCTGGCTGGCTGCGTGGCCGTGCGGGCATTTGACGGGCTGGCCGTCGGTGAGCAGGTCCACGGCGTAAGACGCGGTGGCGATGTCGAGCACCATGTCATCTGACACCCCGAGCAGGTCTTCCAGCGGTTCAGGTAGTGTCGCCCGCGGGTAGCCGTGGGTCCCGCTGCGCCGGGGTCCGTAGCCGGCAGTTGCGATCAGCCTGCGCGCGACGGCGACCGCGGCTTGGTGCTGAGCGGCGTGGGTGGCGCACGGCAGGAGCCACATCCGCCGGAGACCGTTCGTCAGGCGCGCCCGCGTCTCGTGGAATGGAGATGCGGCGAGAGCTTCGGCGGCGGCAGCAACGGCGTCGATGCCGACGCTGGCACGCGCGCACAATAGCGGGTCGGACAAGAGCACCGGCAGCGCGGTGGCGATGGAGCGGTCAGCTCCGAGGTCCCACGCCATGTCGTGTACGACCGGTGAACCACTGTTTCCGCGGCCCGGGTCGGCGGCACGATCGGTGCCCGTGCCCCGGGAGCCGAGTTGTGGTGGTGCAAAGCTTCCGAAAAACACGCCACCTTCGATAAGCAGCGACACCGCACCAGCCAGGTCGGCGTCTTCTACCTGCCCAGATTCGGCTGCGGCGATCACAACAGCGGCGGCAGCAGCGGCGAGAACATCCTGCGGCGCGTAGAGGCCGTCTTCGCCGGCCCCACCGTCGCTAACCGCCTCACCGGCCTCACGCCACAGCCTGGCAACTTCGGTGGGCTCGGCCTTGCCGTCGCGTATCGCGATGGCCCGCGCGGTCAGCCCGGCGATCCGCAGCGACTCGGCGGCACGTTCACCACCGGCCGCCAGGCCCTGCGTCACCTCATCGTCGTAGGCAACGGACACCACAAACCCATCGTCCTGGCTCTCGGCCACATACCTCGACAGGTCCAGCTCGGACGCCCAGCGCCGGGCGAGTAGCTGCGAGTCCGCGCTGCCTAGTTCGGCGTGGTTGGCCAGCAGGGTCTCGCCGACCCGGCGCAGGCGCTCGCGGCGGGCTTCGTCTCCGCGCAGCACCAGCTGCATGGCGACGTTGCTCAAGGTCCGGTCCAGGCGGTTGGCGTCCGGCACCTCCAGAGCCGTGCCGCCGTGCTCGTGGGCCACCCGGATGTTCTCCATTTGCCAGACGAGCGGGTGCTCTAGAAGCATGTCCAGCTCGTCACTCACCGCGCCGATCACGTCTACCAGCACCGATACAGCGACTGCCGGGAATGCCCGGCTGCTGCCGGCCGACAGCAGGTCGTCTCTGACCACGGCGGGTGCCTCGCCCGAGCGGGCCCGCCGCACCGCCCATGCTCGCAGCGCCATCAACGCCGACAGCGCCGGCCCGGGGCCCACGCCGGTGCGCCGGTACCAAAGCCAGACCGTCGCCGGGCCCGTGAAGCGGCGCGCCCCGGCCGGTGTCGTGAGTGTCAGCTCAAGATCCGGTTCCATGAAAGAGGGCTCAAACCCAAACCCAAGCTCCAGGCGTGTCCGGGAGGCGGTCGCGGCGTCTACCACCGCGCCGATGAGTGGCAGGCCATGCCCGGGGGCGGCGTCCAGGAGCGCGGCGAACGGGCCGAGCGCCGGATTGGACTGGTTGTTGCCCAGCGGCCACATGGACAGGTGACGGGACTGCGCTGGGTCATGGTCACGGACACCCTCGGCATCGTCGTCAAGGTCGTCGTCCGCGAACGAGAACGGCGTACCGAACGACATCCGCGACCGCGGACGCCGACCAGTCTCGTCGGTGCGGCCGCCGGGGGCCAAGGCGACGCCGAGGTAGAACAGCCCGGCAAGGCGCAGCAGCAGATCAGGTCGCGTCACGGCCAGGTGCGCGCTGGCCAGCGGCGACTCGACCGCTTCCGCGACCTCGCCCGGGTGCCGCCGCGCGTGCCCGGCGAGGAACTCGTCATGCCGGTCCGCCAGGTAGCCACCGAGCAGTGCCAGGCTCCCGATAACCTCTCCGAGCAGGTCCCCGCGATCGTCACCACCCGCCCAGGTGACCAGCAGGTCGGGCAGCCCGCCGACATGCTCAAGCCCAGCATCGGGTGGCAGGCAGGCGCCGCGTGCCGCCGCTAGATGCTCGTGCACCAGCCGCGCAGTGCGCAGCCTCGCCTGCCCTGGTACCCGGTCGCCATGGGCTGCGATCGAGTCCACCACGGGCGCGGTCAGCGTCACGTCCAGCGGCGGCGGCCCGGCGCTGTCCCCGGACACCGGGTGCCGCGCGCGCCGCTCCGTGACGTCGATCAGCCGTACCAAGCCTGCACCACCGTCAGCCAGCAGCTGCGGACCGAGCGCCTCCAGCGCACCGCGCGCCGCGCCGGCATGCAACAGCGCCTCCCACGGCACGTCAGCCCAGCGTGGCCCGTCGGCTGCCGCGAGCGCCTCTGCGTTCCCGGCCACCCGGGTCCATACGGTCGCCCACGAGCCTTGCCCGGCCGCGTCGGCGAGCTGGCGCTGCATCCGCAGCCGCACCGCGCGAAGCAGCCGCCGCGGCACTACAGCATGGGCCAGCACCGTGTCGCCGTCCGGTTCAAGCAGCCGGCTCGCAACCGCGTAGTCGGCCAGGATGTCGTGCGCGAAGCGCCAGCTTGCGCGGACCCGGGTGATGACATCGTCACTTGACAGGCCCTGGCGAGCCTCGGCGTCCGATCCGTCAAGGCGGGCCGGAACCTCATTCGCCAGCACGGCATCGGCGAGGGCCAGGCAGATGTCGGCCCGGGCGTCGGGGGCGCCGCGGCCCGGCAGCCCTCCCTCGTCACGCCGCACCAGCCGGTCCATCACGATGTCGACCAGGTCTTCTTCGCCTGCGACGCCGTCCGGCAGTGTGCTGAACCAGGTTGCTCGGACCAGCAGCTCGACCAGGTAGGGGCGGCGCAGCAAAAGCGCTGAAGCCCGTGGGCTGCGGGCCAGCGGCATGAGCACCGGGAAGGCCTCGAGCACTTGGGCAACCTCCTCGTCGGACAGCTCTCCGACGAAGACTTGGTGCGGGTCCGTGCCCGTGCGGTCCTGGACGAGCCTGGCCAGAGTCGGAGCGGATTCCTCGCGGGCGGTCAGCAGGATCTGCCAGGGCGGGGCGCTTCCGGCCTCTGCCGGGATGGCGGCCAGGAGCGCCGTGAGCAGTACGGCCCCGTCGGCGAGGGCTTGTTCCGCACCGTCGATGAGCAGGACCCGGGCACCGCCGATGGGGGCTCCCGCCAGCGCGTCAGCGAATTGCACACCCATGTCGGCTTCCAGAGCTGCCAGGCTCCCCGTCCGCCCAGACAGATTGACTGCGGCGACGACTTCGCCTTGCGCCCGCAAGTCGGCGGCCACGAGCCGACCCAGGATGCTCTTGCCCACCCCGGCGCGCCCGGTGAGCAGCACGACCCGGTGACCGGCGAGGACCGCCAGCGTCTCCTCCCGGCGGGCGGTGCGGGGCAGGTGAAGACGGTGGCCAAGACGTGCCGCGGCCGGGTCGAGCAGCGCCGCCGACCGCGTGATCAGCGTCTCGAAGGCCGCGCGGCGGGCGGGCGTCTCGTCGAGGGCGACCCCCTGTGCTTCCAGGTGTACCCGCAGCATCGCCAGGTTGATGGCGCCGGCCTGCGGAGCCCATTCCTGGGCAGCATCGGTGAGCAGCCGGAACACATCCGCTGGGTCACCACGTCCGCGCAACAGGTCTGCCAGCCGGTCCTGGGCGGCAAGAACGTCGCGGCCGTCGGGCTCGGCGTCGAGCTGCCACAAGAACAGCGCCCGGGCCACCCGCCACGTCCCGTTGTCCACGACCGTGTCGCCCGGAGCGGGAGAGAGCTCACTGCCGTCACCGGCCAGAACAGCGGCCACGGTCTCCCTGAGCCCATCCAGGCGCTCCCGCACGCCGACACGAGCGGTACCCCGGACGACCTCAAGGAACCCGCCCGCGCTGTCATGGGAGCGAGCGACGACCGTCACCCGCTGCAGGTCACCCAGCGCGGTCGATGAACGCGAGACGATCCCGAAACGCCGCCGCCCCGACCACACCGGCGCGGACGGGCCGTGCCGCTCCTCTGCGCCGATCTCCGTCAGGCACCGGCGGATTACCTCCACGAAGTCGGTGTTGCCCGGGGCGGGGGAGATCCGTCGCTTGACCTGGTATTCCACAGTCCGCGTTCCACCGAGCGGCTCGTCCGCGTCGAGCACAATGTCATCCAGGACGGCGCCGGCCACCCGCTGCTGCAGGCGCACCCGCGACGGCGCAAGGTTGAGCCCCGGCACGCGATCCCCCCGCAGCAGCCGCCCGAGCGCGATGGCGCCCACCCTGGCCTCGAAGGTGGTGCCCGAGCCGCCGGTCGCCTCGGGCGACGGCACCTGCGCACGTGCATTCACAAATACACCTCGATGAGCCCCACCAACGGTCTAAAATCACCAAATTCCCCTGTAGTACCACGCAGCGAATGCGGCGCCGACCAAGAGAACCCTGACCAAAGGTGCCTGCACTACACCGGCAGCGCCCGAGCGTCGTCCCAGAACGACGTCTCCCCCGCCAAGGAGCCCGATCCGGGCCGCCAAGATCTACGCCCACGAGCAGGATACCCGGCGGCACGCTCTGGCCCATCCTGCAACCGAACCGCCACCCGGTAATCGGCCTGCCTACTGTTAGGAGCTGACCGCGGCCCGCAGGTCAGGGTCGTTCAGGAAGGCGCCGGTCGAGTTGTGGAAGTCGGCTATCTCAGGGGCACCGGGCCGCAGGATAGTTGCGGCGGTCGTCGTCAGGTAAGAGTAGGAAGCGGCGAGCCACATCAACCACGATGCCCGGTGGGCTGGCAGCGCCCACACCAGCTCGGTGGTGCCGTCGCCGCGATCGGCGAGGGCGAACTCGACACCGTACATGTGGGTCGCGGCGGAGGTGGAACGCCAGACGCCGTCAACCCACTCCATGGCCGGTTGGCTACTCAGCCCGGCGAGGGTCGTGGCGGCTTGGCTCTGCGTTCGGTTCTGCCCGCGGCATCCGAGTTGGCGCCACAGATCATCAAGCTCCCTGTCATACGCCGCGTGCCAGGCCTGCCAGGCAGCCTGGTCAAAGCCGGGTGGCGCGACACGTACGTCATTTGCCCATTCCCGGCTCACGCCACGTTCGAATCGCAGGGCGCGGCAGCGGGCATCGCCACCTGCGGCGTTGTCCTGGATGAACGCCAGATGCGCCCACGCCTCCAGCAGACCCCGTAGTAGGGTGAAAGCCCCCAGAGACGTCTCTGCCTGCCGAAGGCAGACCAGCCCGGCACGGTAGTTGATCGTGGCTACTAGATGCAACTTCCACACAGTCGTGTCTGGCAGAGTCACCCCGGTCATCTGCTCGGCCCGAAGGCCACCGATGAGCGCTAGGCCGCGGTCAGCAAACTCGTTCGCGCGGCCGATGAGCGTAGGCAGACTCTGCTCGAATGATCGTCCGGACATAGTGGTCCATGGTGCCACCTGCCGACAACACACACGGTGACATTTGAGCCATCGGCGTTGCGGGATACGCGGTACAGGAATACGCCATCCCGCCAGTCAAGTACGCCGGAAGTAAGCAGGTCCTGTTTGCGGTTGTCCCTCAAACCATAGGCTTGTTGGCGTCGTCCGGTGCAGGTGGTTCGGGTCGGTTGGCGATCCAGCGCAGTAGACCGCGTCGCCGGTCCCGGCCTCGCCCAGCGACCCAGCAGCGAGGCGACGGCCTCCGGGTCGTCGAGGCTGACGTGGCCGACGGTCCAGTGGCCGGCGCGCGTGGTGTCGCCGGGGCTGACCCGGTGCAACTGGGTTATGAGCTGACGGGCGGCGTCCGTGCTCCCAGGCCTGCCGCTGCTGTTCATAGGCCTGCGGCGTGGCGGTACAGGCCGCGGTCTCGTGCGGCCTGGCCGAGGCGGGTCAGGTCGCCGGCGCTGGCGGTGTCCTTGGTGCGCTGCGGGCCGGTCAGGTACCCGACCGCGGCCTCCTGCAGGAGCGCGGCGGGTAGCGGGCTGGCGTGCAGTGCCTGGGGTCCGAGCTCGAGGTGACCGCGCCAGGCGTGCCTGCTGGGCGGGACCCACCCGATCGCCCGCCGCGCGGGACACCGCACTCCCGGTCCCGCTGCTCGACAGTCTGCTAACGCCGTTCCGCGCCGCACCAGCCGGACACCCCGGGGAGTCAGCTCCCCAGCTGGCCCTCGCCGGGCAGACGGGGCCAGCCCTGCCTGCCCGGCAGAAGGCGATCTCCCAGATTCCTCCCATCACGGGAACAGCTCCCATTCGCAGCGTAAGATGAAAGCTGTCCAGTGAGCTTCTGACCTGGCCTCGCAGGTGAATTTCTGTGGAGCCCCGTTACGGAATCGAACCGTAGACCTTCTCCTTACCATGGAGACGCTC
>OBLU010005208.1_pt1 | contig 11686 bp, 8 predicted proteins | sample 1518681 | NCBI WGS metagenome assembly OBLU01 (sample SAMEA3539304, study PRJEB22396) | soil metagenome | biome: tundra; feature: field; material: soil | place: USA | collected 2010-05 | depth 0.15 m
GCACAACGTCACCGTCACCGGCAACACCCTGAACCAGGACCTGCACGGCTGGGCCGCGTACCTCAAGACCATCGCCATCCCCATGCCCACCGGAGTCCAGATCCAGCCCGTCTTCCAGCAGCCCACCTCCACCTACCCCTTCACCCAGATCACCATCAGCGGAAACCACAGCTGAGGATCCCCGGATGAGCACGAAGCCGGCCAGCGCCCGTGCCGGGCCCGGCCGGAATCACCCCCAGAGCTCACAGCGGCCAACTACCGATCACGAGCAGAGCAACTGAGACCCTCAGCTATAGATGGCGGTCGGGAGGGAGCCTTTAATTATCTAGACAGACCCTCATCGCTGCGCCTGTGCGAGCGCTTGCAGGAACTGCTCCGCAAGAGCGGTCACATCGTGATTCTGATATACCCATTTCTTGCCGCGGTCCCCGATGGCTTGGCGTCCCGCCTCACCAAGGGAGGCGAGCGTGATCAGGGCATCGGCGATCGCCTCGGGCGCTTCCGGAGGGACGCAGATACCTCCACCGGAAGCGCTAACCGGCGTCTCCTCCACCGCACAGGCGGACACCACAGGCCGACCGCTCGCTAGATAGTCGAACAGCTTGTTGCTGCTCAGACCATACTTAAATACAGAGACGTCAAGAAGCGAGAACAGCGTGACGTCGAGCGCTTCGAGGACCGCTGGGACGCTGCGTTTGGGTACTGGTGGCCAGAAGATGACATTGTGAAGATCATGGTCACGAGCAAGACGCTGGCACGCCTCCTTCTCCGGACCGTCGCCGACAAAGACGAACACGATCCCGTCCTCCCCGCGGTCACGCAACTCGCGGGCAGCATGCACCAGGGTGTCCAGCCCGTTGGCCCGTCCATGCGCCCCGACATAACCCGCAACAACGCGACCACCACGGTGCAATTGCGTGATCCGCGCGACGAGCTCCGCCGCGCCACCACTCAGAGTCACATCTGCTGAGAGGGCGCCCGCGATCCCGTTCGGAATGTAAGCGATCTTCTCTCTTGATATCCCGCGTCCTGCAATGTAGTCCGGCGCCTTAGGTAGTAGGCTGATGACCATCCGTGCACGGCCATAAAGGAATAGCTCCGCCCATCTTAGAATCCGGGAAGCTAGACCACCCTCCCGCAGGGCTCCCATGTCAATAAGCGTCTGCGGCCAGATATCGCGCACCTCAAATACGAACGGGACACGGCGCGCCCGGCCGATCACGTAAGCCGCCGCTACGGCGGCCAGGTGCACCGAAGATCCGACGATTACATCGGGACGGGAAAAGTGGCGCTGGACCAAGACCGTACGAGTAGCATAGCTTAGCATATTAGCCACCCGGCGGTAGTCATTACGAGCGTAGGGAAGAGTTCTCACCCAAACGAAACGGACACCATCAAACCACTCGACACGCAGGCGCTCACCTGAAGAAAGCCTATCCTCTTGCCTACTAAAATGGTTATAGCTGCTTGCGAAGATTGTCACCTCATGTCCCTGCTCGGCGAGCACACGGCCAAAATCGTAGTGACGTGTGCCGGCCGCCTTATCCGGCGGGGAGGCGTAATGATTTAGAATCCAGATCCTCATCTACCGCTCATCTCCCCTTGAGCCTGCCAACGAGTTCCGCGAGCACACGAAATGCTGCGCGGCCGTCACCGTACGGCCGCGGGGGTTCCCCAGGCGGACGGGGCCGTGCCACAACGGAAGCAAGGCACCCGAGTTGCGGGACCAAGACGTTCCATCCGCCCTCCAGGGTCTCCGGCCACTCCGTGCGGTCCCGGAGTGTCGTGCATGGGACGCCGAGCAACAGGGCTTCTTTCTGAAGGCCACCGGAGTCCGTGACGATTCCGCGGGATCCCGCCATAGCCGCGATCATGGCGGGGTAGGACAAGGGATCGACAGACTGCAAGGCGCCCGCCGACAGAGCGAGGCCCAGGCTTCGGGCCCGTTCCGCAAGTCGCGGATGCGTGAGCAACCACACCGGAAGCGGGCAGGCTGCCAGCGCATCAAGCGTGGCGGCAAGACGGTCGGCGTCATCGGTTGTCTCTGCCCGGTGAACCGTGGCCAGGAGATACGGCCCCGCGTGCGCGAACGCTGGGAGATATTTCGCAGGCGCCGCAGAAACCCTGGCGTGTACCAGCGTGAGGACATCCACCATCACGTCGCCGACAAGCACTGTGCGCGGGGCGAGTCCTTCCCTCGCGAGGTTGGCGACGCCGACCGCCGACGGCGCAAGCAGCAGGTCGGCGAGGTGATCGGACAGGACGCGGTTGCGCTCCTCGGGCATCTTCCGGTCGAAAGACCTGAGGCCAGCCTCGAGATGCGCCAAGGGCAAATGTTGCTGAGCGGCCGCGAGCGCCCCGCCCAGCGTCGAGTTGGTGTCCCCGTACACCATCACCCAATCGGGCCGCGTCTCCTCGAGGACAGGCTCCAGAGCCAACAGGATTCCGGCTATTTGCTCAGCATGGCTACCTGAGCCCACCCCCAGGTTAAATCTTGGGGTTGTGATGGCAAGGTCTTCAAAGAAGACCCCGGACAGTAGCCGATCATAATGCTGTCCCGTGTGCACGATAACATGATCATGTCCGTGAGCTGTAAGCGCACTATCCAATGGCGCGAGCTTCATGAACTGCGGGCGGGCGCCGACAACACTCAGAACTCGCACACGCTGCAACCTTCCTCACAGTCACCTCAGTCATAAGAACCCAGATACATTTCTGTTCAACTACAACCATCACGGTGAGACATGCGTAGACCGCAGCCGATATTGCGGCTGAACCGTATCGGAAACGCAGCTGCGCATATGCCCCACCGGGTGACGATTCGCCGAATACGATCATAGTGACGTTTTGTGCGGACCGGTTGAAAAGAGAAGCGTCGTGGCTGAGATTCCCAGATCATCATTTCCAGCGACCCACTTGGCGACTCCGCACCGCCCACGAGGAATTCAGCGCAGAACCTCCGGCGGACAGCGGCCGGAATCCTGCCATCATCGGTGACTGCCAGCCCTCTTTCGCTGCCTCCCTATCCCGCCGTGGACCGGATTCGTCGTAACTGGGTGTAGTGTATCAACTACATCGAGCCAGATCGCGGTAACACGCGGATACGGGGGTCTGTCGTTGTTTACATCCGCCCGAGCCCTGCCGGCACAGTCCTGGCGGGCCGCGCGCAGTCTCCGCGCCCGGGCTCTCCCAGGACTTCGACTGGGCCCGGTCGTCGCGACGGTCGCCGCCAGGGTGGGTGCCTCGATCTTCAGCTTTGGCGCGAGCATCATCGCCACGCGCGCACTGGGACCGCACGGACGCGGTGTCCTGGCCGTGCTCATAGCAGTGCCGGGAATTATCGGGATCATGGGACTGCTCGGCCTTGACACTGCCAATCTCCGGTTCGCTGGCCAGTCACACTCCGCTTTCCGCCAGGTCGTGCGCCGTGCCTTGGTGTTCGCCCTGGGAGTGGGGACAGGGATGGCCGCCGCCTGGTGGCTCGCAGGTTTGCTGTGGCCACTGCTGCGCCTCGGGCTTGACCCTCGACTGGCCCTGCTCAGCGCCGCGCTGTGCCCAGCGAGTTTGCTCTTGACCTTGCTCGGGAACGCGGAGATCGGACGAGGCCGCACTGCTGTTTACAACGTCATGATGGCCGGCACGATGGCCGTTTACCTCGCCGGAATTGTTACCTTGCTAGCGGCCGACCATCTCACAGTGATCGCCTGTTTTGCCGTGTACGGGGCGAGCCAGGTGCTCGGCATCATCGCGCTTCTCGTACTTGCGACCAAGCGCGTACATGATGACGGTGCGGACATCCCAATGCGCCAGTACGGCTCATATGCGCTGCGCGCTTACCTGCCAAACCTGGTCCAGTACGGCATGCTACGCATGGACGTGCCAGTCATCCAGGTTCTAGCGGGCACAACAGCCGTAGCGCTGTATGCTGTGGCACTGCCGTTCGCTGAGGCACTCCTGCTGCTGCCTGTGGCAGTCGGGCTGGTTTTGTTCCCACAGGTTACCTCGGGCGCGGTCAACAGGGCCGCAACGCGACGAATCGCCGTAGCGGTAATGATCACTACCACCGCGCTCGCAGTGGCCATCGCTGTGGCCGCACCAATAGCGGTCCCCATCATATACGGATCGCCGTACCGCGATTCAGTGACTGTCGTCTGGTCCATGCTTCCTGGTCTGATCGTCTTCAGCGCCGCACGGACAACCCAGACATACTTTTCTGGCACAGACAATCTACGACCAGTAGTCATGGCTGCAGTAGCTGGAGTGGCCGCCGGGTTGATAACCCTCCTCGCCCTTGTCTTCCGGTTCGGGGCCGTGGGTGCAGGTATCGCCGACTCGGCCGGCTATATCGCTTTCGCCACGATCCTCCTCAGCCATCTATATCTCAAGAAGCCACTCGCTGAAGGGGCGATACAGCCCCCTCGGAAATCTTATTTTCGCATCCTCCACGCAGCCAAGTACACCGTCACAGAGTTCAGCAATGTGCGGTCAATGGCTTTTGGTTTCATCGTGGTGGCGCTCACGATCGGCTGTAGCGCACTCTCCGTCCGCAGCACCGCACGGGCCATTGAGGTACTAGATGTCCTCGTCTTGTTCCTCATCGTCACCATACCGGACATCGGCTTCTATATACTCGCGATCGCCATGCCAGTTTCACAGACTACATTTGGGATTAAGCTGGTAACGGCGAAGGATCTTCTTATACTAGTCATCGCCTGCCTCGTCGGGCAAATGGTCGCGCGCCGAACATTCCCGCCACGGATGGCGACCACAGCGCTTGGGATCATACTAGTTTGCTACTTCCTCGGATCAGCAACCCTGATCGGCGGCGGCGTCAGCTACAAGAGCATACTTGGAACGCTGACGCTCGGCTGTGTGCTATTGAGCATTCCGCTAATCGGGGGCCCCAATTTGATCACCCGCCGTGCCGCTGTCCTTTTTGCCTTCTCGGCCGTCTGCGTCGCGCTCGTGGAGATCCCGACCACACGCTCATCCCTCGCTGCTTCGGCAAACTTTTCCACAGTGAACAGTGCCGCTACAGCAGCGGGCCAGACTGGCGCACTGAACCATAACATCGAGGGTGCTTTCTTTGTGCTTGCCCTGTGCGTACTGCTTGCGCTTTACCCAGGTGCACGCCGCAGCATCGCCAAATTCGCCATTGCTGCAGGAATCGTTATACTGCTCGTTGGGGTCGCATACTCGTTCAGCAGGTCCTCGTATTTTGGTGCACTGGCGGTGGTGGCTGTATTCGCGGTGCGGCGCTCCGTTCGCGGCCTAATTGTCGCTTCAGTGGCGACAGGTTGTCTGATGCCGCTCTTGCCAGCCGCCGTCCTCGCCCGAATTGGCACGGTCTGGATCAACAGTAACCTCGACACATCCGGGGTTGTTCGGCTCGATCTGTGGAGCAGCGCGCTCCGGATGTTCATCCACGAGCCGATGCTCGGCGTCGGTTACCTGCACTTCTCCGCTCAACTCCCGACGTATTTCCACAACACCAGTACCTATGACATCTCCGCGGTGGGCTTCTCCGGGCTAATCTATGCCCATAACACCCTCCTGACAGTCCTCTCCCAAACGGGACTAATTGGAGCCACTCTGGTGGGTGCTCTGATCGTGATGGGTTGGCGACGGGCATGGTCTGCCGCAAGAATTGGTAACTGGGCTGGCGAGAGTTCGATACTAGCCTTCGTAGGGATCGGGGTATGCTCAGTATTCGCCGAGCCACTCTTTGAACCGGCGGTGCTTGCAGCGTTTCTCCTTATAGTCTCGACCCCTCGACGGGCCGATGAATTTCGAAATCTGAAACCCAGCGGCCACCATGCAGCAACAGCCAAGGCTAGAGAAGTTTCCATTGATGCCTAACCGGCCATTGCGCGTTCTGCATGTCGTGGCCACATCTATAGGCGGCGACTGGTTCTACCAGCAGGTCACGGGACTGGCTCGTTTGGGTAACATAGTCCAAGTAGTCCTGCCGGGAGACGGGCCGCTAGCTGACCGTCTCCGGGATGCAGGTATTGGTGTCGAGATTATCCCGTTCAAGGGGAAGGAGATTCGTCATCAGCTTCGGGTCGCCACCGCTGAAATACGGCTCGCACGTTTTATCCGTTCCTTTCAACCGGATGTCATCCACGCACATCTGCTCAAGGCCATCTTGTGCTGCCGACTGGCGGCGAGCTTCTACCCGAAGGCGCTAAGGGTTGCACAGGTACCAGGATCAATCCATCTGCACAGTCGCCCCTACCGGCTGCTGGATCAGTGGACGCTTTCGCGCGACGACCTGATCATAGGCTCCTGTCAAGCGATCGCTAGCCATTATCGGGCCGCGGGGGCCCGATCGGTGGCCGTTAGCTATTACGGTTTCGACGTCCACCACCTTGATCCGCTTACCTCAGGATCAGCATTCCGGCGTGAATTCGGGCTCGCCGATGATGTCCCGACTGTCGGGATGCTTGCGCATATGTATCCGACCCAGCTCCGAGCCTTCCAAGCGATTGGCACCAAGGGCCACGAGGTATTCTTGGATTCCGCAGCACTCCTGCTCAAGCGCATGCCCGAGGTCCAGATCTTCGTCATCGGTGATGAGTTCCCCGTTGTGGGAGATAATCGACGTAAAGGAGACTACCGACGTAGATTGGAAAAGCGGGCGGCCGTACTCGGGATTACCCGGAATGTTCACTTCACCGGCCATCGATCTGATATCGCCTGCGTCCTGGCAGGACTTGACGTCGTCGTAGGCCCATCAATCGAGGAATCAGCATGCGGCGCGATGGTCGAGGCACTCCTCATGCGAAGGAGCGTGGTGGCAAGCAATGTCGGAGGCTTGCCCGACACCGTGCAGCACGGCGTGAGCGGCCTCCTTGTTCCACCGCGCGACCCGGCTGCTCTGGCCGACGCGGTAGCAGAACTGATTGCCGACCCGCTACGGCGAGAGGAAATGGGCCGCCAAGGGCGTGACCACTGTCTGCGCCGATTCGACATGAAAGTGACGGTGGCGCAAGTGCAAGCACTTTACCTGGAGGCGCTAGATCGGAAGCGAACAAAGAGAGGCTTATGAGGCCAGTGCTCTACAATATGCGAACTCCGCTGTCCCTGACTCTCAAGGCCCTGCGAGACCTGCGTGTGCACGATTACCCGGTGGAGACGATCAACACTCGATTGGACGGCAATGGACTTTACCCACTTGACGTGCGTGCTATCAGTTTTCCGTATCACCTAGATCCGGAAGGGATCGTTATCATTGAGGGACCAGACGGCTGCGGGTACCACAATCCAGTCTCAGCTGGCCTTTACGCCTTGAGCCAGCACACCAATACCTACCACGCGGCAGTTAATAGTGACATGAATTATGATGGTTTCCTGATTCAGGCTCGCCATCTGCGAATGAGCCAGGACAGTAACGGCGGATGGCAGTATCCGATACCTGTAGCCCGGTATGGAACAGCGCCAGGATGGTATTCGGCAATGGCACAGGGACTCGCCATCTCAGTGATGCTGCGCGCATACGATATAACTGACGAACAGTCATACTTCGATGCAGCGGGACTAGCATCTAATCTCCTACTAAGTCCGCTCAGCGAGGGCGGATGCTCTGATTACGACGAGTCAGGGCATCCCTTCCTCGAGGAATGCCCATCCGATCCACCTAGTCATATCCTTAACGGTGCCATCTTCGCCCTGATTGGGCTTCGCGAACTAGAAGCGCGCACCGGTGGCGACATCCATAAGGCCGCAGCGACGCGATTGTCGACACAGCTTACCAAATTTGATATCGGATACTGGTCTCGCTATGATCTACGCTTTACAGCTCCGGCCACTCAGGCGTATCATTCTCTGCACATCTCCCTGCTCCAGGTAGCCGGAGACATGCTCTCAGATCCTTTCTTTAATAGCATTGCTATTCGCTGGAGATCCTATTTGAGTCGTCCCGGTTGCCGGTTGCGGGCGGCTGCAAACAAAGCGTGGTTTGTGCTGGGGGCGGGCGATGCCCGATAACCGCGGTCTGACCGTCGCGGTGCTTGGCCCGGCCAGTTCCGTGCATGTCCAGCGCTGGAACACCATGCTTGGCAGCATCGGGTATCGCGTCATCGTGGCCAGCTGGCAGCCTGGGCCGGAGCTCGCCGGTGCAGAGCTGCGAGTCGCCCCTACGGTCGGCGCCAGCCCGGTGCAGCGAGTGCCACGTGCCGTCGTCTGGCTTCGCCGGATGATCCGTGACGTGCATCCCGATATTGTGCATATTCACTCGCTCGGGGTGCACGGCGCACTCGCTCTTGCCCTTCCACATGGGCCCGTTCAGGTAGTGACGCCCTGGGGCAGTGAGCTAAGAGCCGCACAGAGTTCAGTGGCAAGGGCCGCGGTGGTCCGGCTTGCTGCCCGGCGTGCCGGACTGGTTCTGCCGACCTCGCCATCGGTCGCAGCCGAAATGATCGATCGCTATGCGGTTCCACCAATGCGCGTGCGGGTCTTCTCCTGGGGAGTAGACGAGGCCCTGATCGCTGCCCACCCGTACATTTCCCCCGGTCCGGTCCGGGCGTCTCTGGGTATTCCTGCTGATGCGACCACCGTACTATCGGTCCGCAGCACTGCTACGATTTACCGGACTCTCGAGATCGTGTCGGCCTTTGCTAGCGCCGCCGCCGACCGGCCCGACCTCTTCCTAGTGGTGCTCGGCGGCCACCGCCCGAATCGGGAATCGGCGCAGCGGGCCAAGGACGATTATCTCGACCGTATCCGGGATGCGGCGAGTGCTATCCGAGACCGGATCCTAATTCTTGAGGAACCACTCACGCCAAAAGAGACGTTTGAGATCATGTGCGCCAGCGATGTCGCCGTATCGATACCCGCCGGCGACCAACGCAGTTCGTCCGTTTTGGAGGCCGCGCTAGCGGGTTGCCGGCTCTTGCTCTCTGACATCGCTCCCTACCGCGAGATGATCAGTGACGGACTTGCCGCCGATCTCCTCTCAGAACCAGTCACGAGCAGCCTGACGGAGCATTTGCGACGCGTCACGACCAGTGAGTCGATCATCCGCAGCAATAAGCAGTTCATCTTGGCCAAGGAGAACGGCGCCACCAAGGCCTGCGAACTCGATGGGATCTACCGGAAGCTGGTTAGCCGCGAATAAACTAACGAGCTTCAATTGTGCGGGTTACTCCCTCTGGTGATGGCTGCCGCATCGCGCATCGCCATGGAGGCCGGCGAGCGGTTACCCTGCTGGCCGGACGCACCGGGCCACCGCCCGTAAGAACACGTGCCGGTCGCCGCTGGGTGGCCGGCCGTGCCGCAGGTAAGTCCACTAGGCCTCCCCGACGCCGCCGTCCTTTTCTAACCGGTACCCGGCCGCCGATAGGTCGAGGCGCTCAGCGGGTTGATTATCATCATGGTCGCCCAGTACGGCGAGATCCAGCGCCTGCGCACCGCAGCAGCTGGCACCGCAGGTCCCCCGCCGCCGGCCATCCGACCAGCTGCGCCTTGACCTGCTGAGCGCCCCACGCGGAATAATCTCTCTGTAGTTGATAGACTACGATAAGTAATAGCGTTCAGGCGGTCCACGACGCGATGGGGAAGGCGTGAGGTGACCATTTGTAGCCACATTCCGGAAGCTCCCGAGACGATCGTCAACGCCCTGATTACGCTGGCGCCACTTGGCGAGGCATCAAGCCATCGGGACTGGACGGGCTGGCCTCAATGAGCGCGGCAGAACGCTATGCCATGGGAGAGCGTGGCAGGAACTGGGTCTATCACCATCACGGTGTGACGGCCCTCGCCGGACGGTTCCTGGATGCGCTGCGGGATCATCGATGACCTTTTACATCGTCGGGGCCGGAGGTTTCGGCCGCGAGACACTCGACGCGTTCCGTGCCGCGTCCCCAGTTGCCGTGGAGCCTGTTGTATTCCTCGATGACCATCCGTCGGCCAGCGAAATTGACGGAATCCCGGTGCGTCGGCCTGAGGAAGCCGACCCCGGCGTGTTCGTGGTCGCAGTAGCAGATCCAGTTGCACGCCGCCGACTGACGGATGCGCTGTTGGCCCGCGCTCACGCGCCTGGCCAAGTCATTCACCCACGATCGGTGGTATCAGTCCGTGCCGCCCTCGGCCCAGGCTGCGTAGTGCTCGCCGGCGCGTTCGTCTCTACCAGCACAGTGCTTGGCGCGCACGTCCATGTAAACTACAACGCCACTATCGGCCATGACACGATGCTGGGTGATTTCGTCACAGTGCTGCCTGCAGCTAACGTGGCGGGCGCTGTTACGGTCGGTCCGGGCGCCACTCTCGGCTCGAACGCGTGCGTACTGCCAGGCCTGCGGATTGGGCCGGGCGCGACAGTGGGCGCTGGGGCGGTTGTCACCAGGGACGTGCCTGACGGTGCGGTAGTCGTCGGCGTGCCTGCGCGCCTGCTGCGGTTATCCGGTCTGCGGATATTTCGCGTCAGCCGCCCTGCACGAGTGCCGGGCAAGGCTGTTGCCCTGGACGGGCCCGCGGGGTGCGGGTCTGTCCAGGGCAACAGCCTTGCCAGCACCGCGCTCACGCGCCCCGATGAACCCGGAGATGGCCAGCCCCGGACGTCACTGCGGCGGCGATACCGTCCCGATGCCGAGGACCCGCCTGGGGATGTCCGCCCAGCGACTGGCGTCGGTGATAGCGCGGCCGTCCATAACCGCCCGGACGCCGGGCAGGTCCCCCGGCCCGAGCATCCCGTATTCGCGATGATCAGTGTGCGTGATCATTGCGTCACACGGCTCGCCAATGTGGTACGGCTCAAGATCAAGGTCGCGGAGCTCGGAGTCGCTATAAAGCGGGTCGTGCACTAGCGGAACGGCACCCAGCAGCGCCAGCTCACGCACGATCGCGAAGACACCAGAAAACGCCGTCTCCTTCACGCCGCTCCGGTAAGCCGCGCCGAGCACGGCTACCCGCAGGCCCGACAGCCCCCCCGTCAGATCGGCTAGTTGCCGCACAGCCTGAGCCGGAACGGCCTCGTTGACCTCCCGCGCCACCGCCGGGAGCCGCGCGTCCGGATCGCCAGCGAGATAGAGCCTGGGATATACCGGGATGCAATGCCCTCCGACGGATATGCCGGGCCGGTGCAGGTGGCTGTACGGCTGGCTGTTGGCCGCCTCGATGATCTTGTACACGTCCAGGCCTGCCGCGGTGGCGAATCTGGCGAACTCGTTGGCCAGCGCTATGTTGACATCGCGATAGGTGGTTTCCGCCAGCTTGGTGAGCTCGGCGGCCTCGGCGCTGCCTAGATCCCACACGCCATTTGGGCGAGGCAGGTCCGAGCGCTCGTCGAAGTCCAGGACTGAGGCATAGAAGGCTTCCGCGCCCTTCCCGCTGCCCGCGTCGATTCCGCCGACAAGCTTCGGATACCGGCGCAGATCCGCGAAGACCGTCCCGCTCGACACCCGCTCCGGGCTGTGGCAAAGCATGAAATCGCTACCGGGGCTGAGGCCCGAGGCGCCGGCCAGCGTCGGCCCGAGCCGGCGCCGCGTGGTGTGTACCGGCAGGGTGGTCTCGTAGATGACCAGGGCACCAGCCTGCAGCCCGGCGGCTACAGCGGCCGTGGCCGCGTCCACCGCCGAGTAATCAGGCTCGCCGACCGCGTCGGTGATCAGCGGGACGACGATGACGACCACGTCGCTTTGTGCCACGGCCGCCGCCGTGTCAGATGTGGCGGTGAGCATGCCTGCCT